>WBZV01000012.1_pt1 | contig 156402 bp, 148 predicted proteins | sample 5204221 | NCBI WGS metagenome assembly WBZV01 (sample SAMN12344360, study PRJNA552823) | activated sludge metagenome | biome: Activated sludge suspended growth; feature: Nitrification reactor; material: Wastewater; isolation source: activated sludge from nitrification reactor of wastewater... | reverse complement strand
CATATCCGCACCGCCGATCGGGATGATCAGCAGGAAGCCGATGGCGAACGACAGCAGCACGATCAGCCAGTACGCGGCGTAGGCCTCGCTGGCACAGAACCAGATGATGCACAGCAGGATGACCACGCCGACGGCCGCGTTCAGCGGGTGCTGGAACGGGAAGGTGATCGGGTTGCCGCTCATCAGCCCCTGAAGCTTCAGAAAAGCGATGATCGAGCCGGAGAAGGTGATCGCGCCGATGGCCACACCCAGCGACATCTCCACCAGACTGCCGGTGTGGATGTGGCCGGCGGTGCCGATGCCGTAGGCTTCCGGATGGTACAATGCTGCGGTCGCCACGAACACGGCGGCCAGACCGACGAGGCTGTGGAACGCCGCGACCAGCTGCGGCAGCGCCGTCATCTGGATCCGCAAGGCCACGACGGTGCCGATGCCGCCACCAATGAGGAGGCCCAGCAGGATCATCCAGTAGCTGACGACGCCGGGACCGGCGAGCGTCGTGCCGACGGCGATGACCATGCCGGCGATGCCGAAGATGTTGCCCTGACGGGCGGTTTCGGGGTTGCTGAGACCGCGCAATGCCAGAATGAACAGCACTGCCGCGATGACGTAGAGAAAGCCGGTGAGGTTTTCGGTCATTGGTTCGGCCCCCTACTTCTTAACTTTTTTCTTGAACATCGCCAGCATGCGCTGGGTGACGATGAAGCCACCGAAGATGTTCACCGACGCCAGAATGACGGCGAGGAAGCCCATCACCTTCGAAAAGTCGAAGTGCGCCGGTCCTGCGGCGAGCAGGCCGCCGACGATGATGACGGACGAAATCGCGTTGGTGACGCTCATCAGCGGCGAATGCAGTGCCGGGGTCACGCTCCAGACGACATAGAAGCCGACGAAGCAGGCCAGCACGAAGACGGTGAACAGCGACAGGAAATGGCCGCCGCCAGCCGCCGCCAGGTCCGGCGAGACAATCTGCGTGGCCGCCGTGGCGAGCTCCCCTGCCTGCTGGGCGAGGCGTTGCGCCTCGTTGGCCAGCTTGACCGCCTGGTCGACGATGGTTGATTGATCCATGGCTACTTCGCCTCCCCTGCGAGCGTCGGGTTAACCACCTTGCCATCGCGGGTGACGCACGTTCCCTGCACCGTCTCGTCGTCCCACTTGAAGTTCAGCGCCTTGCTCTCCTTGTCCACGTGCGGGCTGAGGAAGTTGAAGACGTTGCGGGCAAACAGCGCGGTCGCGTCCTTCGGCAGGCGCCCCGGAACGTTGAGGTACCCGACGATCTTGACGCCGTGCTTGACCGCGATCTTGCCGGGTTCGGTGAGCGCGCAGTTGCCGCCCGCTTCGGCGGCAAGATCAACGATGACCGAGCCCGGCTTCATGCTCTGCACCATCTCCGCGGAGACGAGCTGCGGCGCGGGCTTGCCGGGGATCAGCGCTGTAGTGATGACGATGTCCTGCTTCTTCACGTGATCAGCGACCACCTGCGCTTGCTTGCGCTTGAAGTCTTCCGACATCTCCTTGGCGTAGCCACCCGAGGTCTCGGCGTCCTTCATCGACGCCTCGTCCACCATGATGAACTTGCCGCCCAGGCTCTCCACCTGCTCCTTGGTCGCCGGCCGCACGTCGGTGGCGGTGACCACGGCACCGAGGCGCTTGGCGGTGGCAATGGCCTGCAGGCCGGCGACACCGACGCCCATGATGAACACCTTTGCCGGCGGCACCGTGCCGGCGGCGGTCATCATCATCGGCAAGGCGCTGCCGAACTCGGCGGCCCCGTCGATCACCGCCTTGTAGCCGGCGAGATTGTTCTGCGACGACAGGATGTCCATCGACTGCGCCCGCGAAATGCGGGGCATCAGTTCCAGGGCGAACGCGTTGATGTTCGCCTGGGCATAGGCGGCAACCTCGTCGGGGTGCGTGAGCGCCTGCAACTGGGCGATCAGAGCGCACCCCGGCTTCAACATCGCCACTTCATTCAGCTTGCCGTCGACGATCGGCCGCTGCACCTTCAGGACAACGTCCGCGTCTTTCAGCGCCGACGCCTCGTCCTTGGCAATGGTTGCTCCCGCTTCCTGAAACTCTGAATCGGTAATCGCTGCGTCGTCGCCAGCGCCTTTCTCGACGACGACCTCGCAGCCCAGGCCGACCAGCTTCTTGACGACGTCCGGAGATATCGCCACGCGGGTCTCGCCAGGCATGCGTTCTCTGGGTACCGCTATTTTCATCTCGGATTTCCCCGCGCCCGTTGTTGACCGTTTTGCGGTTCGTTTCAATTCGCGGGGCGTTTATGCACGGTTGCCGACGCCGGCACAAGCGGAGTGTCGCCACCGTAGAGTGCGTCTCGCGGAAGCGACACGCACCAACCCACAGAGGGAACCGCCACTTACGGGCGGCAGAGGCTCATTGTTCAACTTGGAGACCGCAGACATCGTGGGGCAGGTTCAAGGCGAAGCCTAACCCGCCGCATGCGTCGGGGACCGGGACACCATTCGGGCGGGTCACGCTTCGCTTTAGACCTGCCTTCCTTCGGTCTGACTCGCAGCATAGCGGGCGTGGACGCGACCTGCCGCACAGTGCCGCGATTGGGATGTTGCGGTCACACGCCGCTTGGTTGATCGGAAGCGGACAGCCGGCACCGCCTCTGTGGTTGTCCGGCCCCCAAAGCAAGAGGCGCCGCCCTGTGAGCGGCGCCTCGTCTGCCTTGTGGTCGATGCGTCTGATCAGCGAACCGGAGCGAGCTGCTTGCCCTTCCGTTTCTTGACGTCCGCCGGCGGCTCATTGGGATCCGGATAATCGAAAGCCGGCTTGCCATTCTCGATCTTGACCTGAACGACACCGCCTCGTTCCAGCTTGCCGAACAGCAGTTCCTCCGCCAACGGCTTCTTGATGTGCTCCTGGATGATGCGAGCGAGCGGCCGTGCACCGAAGCGCTGGTCGTAACCCTTATCGGCGAGCCAGCGACGGGCCTCGTCGGTCAATTCGATGATCACCTGCCGGTCCGCGAGCTGCACTTCCAACTGCATCACGAACTTGTCGACGACCCGCTGCACGACTTCCGGTGACAGGCTGGCGAACGGAATGATCGCGTCCAGCCGGTTACGAAACTCCGGCGTGAACATCCGCTCGATCGCCTCCTGGTCGTCACCGATGCGTTCCTCGCGCTCGAAGCCGATCGCGGGCTTCGCCAGGTCGGCGGCGCCGGCGTTGGTGGTCATGATCAGCACGACGTTCCGGAAGTCGACGCTCTTGCCGTTGTGGTCGGTGAGCTTTCCGTGGTCCATCACCTGGAGCAGGATGTTGAAGAGATCCGGGTGAGCCTTCTCGATCTCGTCGAGCAGCAGAATGGCGTGCGGCTGCTTGTCGATGGCGTCCGTCAAAAGACCGCCCTGATCGAAGCCGACGTAACCCGGCGGTGCCCCGATCAGCCGGCTGACGCTGTGCCGCTCCATGTATTCGGACATGTCGAACCGGACGAGATCGACACCGAGCACGTGGCCAAGCTGACGCGCGACCTCGGTCTTGCCGACGCCGGTCGGGCCGGAGAACAGGTACGACCCGATCGGCTTCTCCGCCTCGCGCAAGCCGGCGCGGGCGAGTTTGATGGCACTCGCCAGCGCAGAGATGGCCGCGTCCTGTCCGAAGACCACCGTCTTGAGGTCGCGCTCCAACGTCGCCAATGCCTTGCGATCATCGGATGACACGCTCTTCGGAGGGATGCGCGCGATCTTCGCGACAACTTCCTCGACATCGCGAACGGTGACCGTCGTCCGCCGACGGTTCTGGGGCAGCAGCATCCGCGCTGCTCCCACTTCGTCGATAACGTCGATGGCCTTGTCCGGTAGCTTCCGGTCGTTGATGTAGCGCGCGGAGAGATCAACCGCGGCGCGCAACGCATCGGCCGTGTACTTCACCTTGTGATGGTTTTCGAAGCAGGACTTCAGGCCCTGAAGAATCTTGACGGCATCCTCAATGGAGGGCTCGTAGACGTCGATCTTCTGGAATCGCCGAACCAGCGCCCGGTCCTTCTCGAAGTGATTGCGATATTCCTTGTAGGTGGTCGATCCCATGCATCGCAGGTTTCCCGACGCCAGGGATGGCTTCAGGATGTTCGATGCATCCATCGAACCGCCGCTGGTCGCGCCCGCGCCGACGACCGTATGGATCTCGTCGATGAACAAGATCGCGCCCGGAGTCGACTCCAGCTCGGAGATGACGTTCTTCAGCCGCTCTTCGAAGTCACCGCGGTAGCGGGTACCCGCCAGCAGTGAGCCCATGTCGAGCGCGAAAATCGTCGAGGTCTTGAGCACCTCCGGCACGTCGCCGCGGACGATGCGCCAAGCCAAGCCCTCGGCCAAAGCCGTCTTGCCGACGCCAGGATCGCCCACGAACAGCGGGTTATTCTTGTTGCGCCGGCAGAGGATCTGGACGGTCCGCTCGATCTCTGCTTCGCGGCCGATCAACGGGTCGATCCGCCCATCGGTCGCCTTCCGGTTGAGGTCCACGCAGTAGCTTTCCAAAGCTTCATGCCCTTTGCGAACAACCTTCTCGCCGCCGCTTTCGTCGTCGGTGCCTTGCACCGCCCGCCGACGCTGCTCGCCCGGAACCTTGGAGATGCCGTGGGCGATGAAGTTCACGGCATCGAGGCGAGTCATTTCCTGCACCTGCAAGAAGTAGACCGCGTGGGACTCGCGCTCTGAAAAAAGCGCGACCAAAACATTTGCGCCGGTGACCTCATCCCGCCCCGACGACTGGACGTGAATGACCGAGCGCTGCACGACCCGCTGGAATCCGGCGGTCGGCTTCGGATCGGCCGCCGTTGCCCCGCGCAGGCTGTTCAGTTCGTTGTCGACGAAGTTCGTCAGTTCCTGCTGCAGCTGAGCAACGTCCACGCTGCAGGCCTTCAACACCGGAGAGGCATCCTGGTCTTCGGTCAGCGCAAGCAGCAGGTGTTCCAGCGTGGCATATTCATGCCGGCGCTCGGTGGCCAGAGCCAAAGCGCGATGGAGTGTCTGTTCGAGATTGCGCGACAGCATCTTGCAGCCCCTACTCCGTTCCGTCCTTTTCGATTGTGCACTGCAGCGGGTGCTGATGCTGGCGCGCCAGATCCATCACCTGATTGACCTTCGTCTCGGCGATCTCGTAGGTGAAAACCCCGCACACGCCAACACCGCGGTGATGAACGTGCAGCATGATCCTTACGGCATCTTCGTGGGTCTTGCCGAAAAACCGCTCCAGCACGTGGACGACGAACTCCATCGGGGTGTAGTCGTCGTTGAGCATCAGGACCTTGTACATGGCCGGCTTCTTCGTCTTCGCGCGCGACTTCGTCGCGACTCCGGTCGAAGGTGTGCCGTCTGGGTTACGCCTGTCAGGTCGGCTCATCGATGCTCGCGGTCTCTCTCGATATTATTGCCGTGCTCGCAATGCAATAATTGCGCCGATGATCAGCAAGATCTCTTGATACGAATATATTCAATTTCTCTCGCGGGGGAAGCCCCGCGACACGGATCGCGCCCCCTGCACCGCCGCTCGACCGTCCTGCGGGCTGAAAGTGCCAAGCCCGCAAAGGTACTTACACGCGAGCAGCTCGACGAAGATCTTCAATCAGCAGGCCGAAGCGACTGCGCAGAGGATATGCTGCCTCATCGGCAGCGTCCCGCGCAATGCGTGTCAGCAGATCCAGCCGGCGGATCGCCTCAAAGGCCGCGCGCAGGGCATGATCCTGCTCCACGGCAAGAAGCGCCAGCGTGCTGCGGCAGCTTCGCCGGGCGGAGTGCAAGGCCTGCGCGTCTTCGATCGCCGTCAGCGCCAAGGCGAAGGCAGCCGCGTTGAAGACCCGGCCACCGCTGATCAGTATCTCCGCCGATTTCCATGCGGCCGATACATTACCCAGGAGCATCCGCCGCCAAGCTCCGTGATGCGCCGACTGCTCATCAACGTCTCCGTAGTTCCGTCGTTGCGGAATGGCGTCTGTCCCATATGGAAGCATCTGGTCGTGGTTCTCGGTGGAAAGCACGTCAAACATACTCGGCTTGCTCTCTCTCGCTCTGCCTTGCCCGGCGGCCATAGGGCGGAACGTCTCTTGTTATGCAACCTGTTGATCGGGCATTCCTGCCTGCAACGCATACTTTACCCAACGGCCGGTTCAGAGAGAAGCACGCTTTCTCGCCAGCAGCAATGCGCACAGCGAAGATCTGATGCTTTCTTGAGCAGACTGACGTGAATCTCAGGTCACCGGCAGTTCGCATTCGACCAGAGTGACCCACCAGCGGGCGCCGATGGCCAAAATGTCATCATTAAAGTCGTAGAGCGGGTTGTGCAGCACGCAGCCGCCGTCGATCGGCCCGTTGCCCAACCAGACGTAGCAGCCCGGCCGCTCGCGCAGCATAAACGCAAAGTCCTCGGAGCCCATGCTGGGGCGCGGCGCATGCACGATCGCTTCTTCGCCGAGCGCCAGCGCCGCTGCCCGCGCAGCGCGCGCGGACGCCTCGCGATCGTTCACCGTGGCCGGATACCGCCGGTCGTAGCGGACCTCGGCCGAGCAGCGATGGGCCGCGGCGACCCCCCTTGCCGTCTCCCGGATCGCCGCCTCCAGCGTATCCTGCACGACTTCGCGAAAGGCCCTCACCGTGCCGCGCAGGACAGCCCGCGCCGGCAGCACGTTCCAGGTGTCGCCGGCGTGCGACTGGGTGACGGACACCACCGCCGCGTCCTGCGCATCCACCACCCGGCCGACCAGCGCGTGCAGCGCCAGCGTGGTATTGGCCGCAGCCAGAACCGTGTCATTGCCCAAATGCGGCATGGCCGCGTGACAGCCGCGCCCGGTGATGCTGATTTCGAACAGATCGCACGACGCCATCATCGGCCCCGGTGCAACGGCCATCCGGCCGACCGGCAGGCCCGGCCAATTGTGCAGGCCATAGACGGAATCGACCGGAAAGCGGCAGAACAACCCGTCCTCCATCATCGCCAGGCCCCCAGCCTCGTTCTCTTCGGCCGGCTGGAAGATAAAGCGCACCGTCCCACGGAACGCGCGCGTTTCAGCCAAGTGTCTGGCGGCCCCCAGCAGCATGGCGGTATGCCCGTCATGACCACACGCATGCATCTTGCCGGGATGGGTCGACCGATGGGCGAACTCGTTGGCCTCCTCGAAAGCAAGCGCATCCATGTCCGCGCGCAGGCCGATGCTGGGCCCAATGCCGTTGACAAGGGTGCCCACGACGCCGGTCCCGGCGATGCCGCGCTCCACCGTGATGCCGCCGAAGCTTTCGAGCCGGTCGGCGACGAACGCCGCCGTCGCATGTTCCTCGAACGCGGTCTCTGGATGCGCATGCAGATGCCGGCGCCATGCCGTCATCGCTGCGTGAAGCTCTCCGCCGTCCTCAATCTTCGCCATCTCACTCTCGCCGATCACCGCGTTCGCCTGGTGCAAAAGATGGCGTTGCCGCTCGCCGAGAGCCAGGACTGGAGGCCGCACCGCTTGAGGGAGATCATTCCCTCCGACGGAAATGATAGGATAGAGCGCCAATGGTGGGGTAAGTCGGGTGAATGGACGAGACTTCTCTTAGTTTCCCGCCAGGGACACCGACGCCGGCGGTATGCTCGGACAATCCGCTGATCACTTGGCTGTGGGACCAGGGCTGGGCGCTGCCGACACTGGCCGATCTCACCCGCGGGCTCGGCCGGGCGATGAACGACGCTGGCATCCCGGTGATGCGCTTTCGCACGACGCTGCGAACGATGCATCCGCAGCTCGCGGGGCTCAGTCACACCTGGCAGCGCGACACCGACGCGGTCGAGGAATTCTGGCCGCCGCTCACCGTGCTGCAGCAGGACGTGTTCTTAAAAAGCCCCTACGCGCTGATCTTCCAGGGGGCGGGCGCGGTGCGCCGCCGGCTGGATATTCCCGACGCCATCCGCGACTTCCCGATCCTGGAGGATCTGGTGGAGATCGGGGCGACCGATTATGTCGCGCTGCCGCTGGTCTTCGCCGACGGACGGATCAATGCGATGACCCTCGCCTGCGACCGGCCGGGCGGCTTCCGCACCGAAGAACTGGAAATGATCGCCGCAACGCAGGATGTCCTCGCCCGGTTGCTGGAGGTGCATGCGCTGCGGCGGACGGCCCGCACCGTGCTCGACACCTACCTTGGCAAGCTCACCGGTGAACGGGTTTGGCAGGGCCTGATCCACCGCGGCGAGGGCGAGGACATCTTCGCGGTCATCTGGTTCTCCGACCTGCGCGGCTCGACCACGCTCGCCGACACCCTGCCGCGCCCCGTCTATCTCGATCTGCTCAACGACTATTTCGAATGCACCGCCGGTGCCGTGCTGGACAATGGCGGCGAGGTGTTGAAGTTCATCGGCGACGCGATCCTCGCGATTTTCCCGATTGGAGCCCACAGCGCCCATCCGGCCCGATGCCCGATGCACAAGAAAGCGGCAGCGAAGGCGCTGCACGCGGTGCGGGACGCGCTGACCCGGCTTGCGGCCATGAACAAGCGGCGCGCCGGGGCGGGCGAGCGGCCGCTCCGCTTCGGCATCGGCCTGCACCTCGGCGACGTGATGTGGGGCAACATCGGCGCGCCCAATCGCCTCGACTTCACCGTGATCGGCCCCGCCTGCAACGAAGCGGCGCGGCTGGAGGCGATGTGCAAGACGCTGGGCCGCGCGGTGATCCTCTCCGCGGATGTCGCCTGCCTCGTCGCCGAACCGCTGCTCTCGCTGGGCTTCCACGGCCTGCGCGGCGTCCGCGAACCGCACGAACTGTTCACCCTGGCGGAATAGCGACCCTCTCTCCCGCGAGCTTCTCCCTCTCCCGCCTGTCGCCTCCCTCTCCCGTTCACGGGAGAGGGCCGGGGTGAGGGAAAACCTCCGGGCCCCCGCCCTCACCCTCCCATCGCTGTCGCGCCGGGCCCCTCCCTCTCCCGCGAGCGGGCGAGGGGGAGTAAGCCAAGCGGCCGAGAGCGCTCCCTCTCCCGCTTGCGGGAGAGGGTTTGGGCTGAGGGGAGTTGGACCGGGAAGCCTACTGGCAGTTGTAGGCGACGATGGGCAGGGCGTAGTGTTGCGTCGGATCGAGGCTGCCGGCGCGGACCGCCGCCTTGCCGTACTTGGCGCAGTGGCGGGTGGCGTCGCTCTGCATGTCCCAGCCGCCGATATAGGGCTCGCGGAACCAGATGCCGTCCTTGTTCTCGGCGACCACGGTGGCGCCGCACCCGCCCAGCATCAGCACCAGCAACAGCAACAGCATCGCCGGCATCAGTGGCATCCGCATGGCAACTTCGACCTCCCCTCGGCGCTCCCGGTGTGTCACGATAGCCGCCGCGGTTGCGCTGATCCAGCCGCGTCACTCCGGAGAGGCGAGCAATAACGGCCGGTAGGCGACATGGGTCCGGCTAGCGGGGACTGGGAAGCGCTGGTCAACTGGCTGTTCCTGGCGGCCACCGGAGCGGTTGCCTGGCATGCCATCCGCTTTCGCGACAAAGACGGCAAACCCGATTTTGTCCGCCTGCTGTTCGGCTGCATCGCCGCCATGTTCTTTCTGAAGGTGCTGCTCGAAGACGTCCTCGGCGTGGCCCGGTTTTGACGCATCGCCCCCCGTTTCAGGGCTTATGCATGCGCTGGCGGGCGTCCAGCTCCGGAACCCGCAGCAGGCGGCGGTCTTCGGGAAGGGCGAGCTGCGCTTCGAGGTAGGCCGCGCGCTTTGCCACGGTTGACGGCCGGGCGTTACCGTAGAGAATTCGGTCCATCACCCCCGGGCCTTCGACGGCGGCGGCATCGATCGCAAGGGCGCGCCGGTAGTCGGCGAGTGCTTCCTGGAAGCGGCCTTCCCGATCGTAGAGGATCCCGCGATTGGCATAGGCTCCCGCCAGCACCGCCCGACCGGTCGCATCGTCCTCGGCCAGCGTTGCGCCCATCCCATTGATGATGTGGGAGAACGCCGCTTCGGCCTCCCCCAGCCGGCCGCTCTGCAGGTAAGCAATGGCTTTCCCCATCCATGCGCCTCTGTGCTGCGGTGAAACGGCGATCGCCGCGCCGAAACGCTCCAGCGCCTCATCCCACTTCCGGTCGGTCAAGAGGATATCGCCCTGCCGGGTTTCGTAATCACCGGCCGGCGCATCGAAGAAATAAGGCCGGACCACCGCCCAGACCGTGACCAACGCGAAGGCGATTGCCGCCAGCAGCACCGCGAAGCGACGGAACACGGCCGCATTCATCGCCGCCGGCCGAAAGGAGTTGCCGAAGACACCGGATCGATCGCAGGCCTCATTGTGTGTGGCGCGCGAACGGGCTGTTCTGGCAGGCTCTGGTCGCGTCCCCCAGGGTTCTGACCCCGCGCTCCGCAAGAAGGGGGATCAGGGCGATGAAGATTTCGGCCGTTGAAAGGGCGTCGCCCAAGGCGGTGTGCCGTCCCGTCACCGACAGGCCGAGCCGTTGCGCGATCGCCTCCAGGCTCTTGTCCGGCTGGTTGGCGTTGACTTCACACTCCAGCAGCAGCGTGTCCAGCACCGGGTTGGCAAAGGTAACGCCGCAGCGGTCGCTCATCGCGGCGAAGAAGCGCATGTCGAAGGCGACGTTATGGCCGACGATCACCGTATCCTCGACGAAACGATGGAGCCGTGGCAGGACATCCTCGATGGGCGGCTCGCCACGCAGCATCCCGTCGCTGATGCCATGAATGGCGCGCGCGCTGGAGGAGATGGAGCGACGCGGCCTGACAAAACTGTCGAAGCTTTCGTGCCGAAGGATTCGGCCATTGACCACCCGGACGGCACCAATCGCGATAATCTCGTCACCCTGATCCGGGTAAAGGCCCGTGGTTTCGGTATCGACGACCGTGACGCTCAGCCGATCCAGCGGCAGGTCGGCCCAGTCCCGCGCGGTGCCGCGGGACTCGAAGAGATGAAAATCGAAGTCGTGGCCCCAGTCATTTTCGATCGTGTCCGCAGCGACCGCCGGATCCTGCTTTTCGCTGACCGGAAGGACAATTCTCAGGCACGGCCTGCCGGTTCCAGAATCTTGATCGGGCCAGGCTGCCCCGCCCTGCTGTTCGATCGTCTCGAATAAAGTCCGGGCCGATTCCGCGCCATCCGTGGTGATATTGCGCATCCCCCAGCGGCGCAGGGCCTCCATGTGCAGCGCAGCTCCGCTCCATTGCAGCTCCAGGGACGCGAGAGACCGCCGGAATCCCAGGATGAGCGTCAGGCTTTCGGCGCGGCAGAAATCCGTGATCTGCTCGATGAGGAACAGCATGCATTGGATCAGGGCAAAGCTCTCCACCCGCAACCACACCGGCTCGACCGGCGCACTGAGGTCGATCGCCATGCCTCTGCGGTCGCGCAGACTACGCTCGATCGCCGCCAGCAGGTCAGTTCCCAGGACGTCCTCGACCGCGAGCTGCACTTTGAGTTCCTTGCCGTAGTCTTTCTCCAGTTGATCGAGATGCTGGCTGACCTTCAACGCTTCGTCACGGATCACCTCGAAGAACTGTTGGCGTCCACTTTCATCCATCTCCGGAAAGCTCAGCACGGTCTCGATCGCCGCGCGAATACCGCCGATCGCGGACCTCTGGCCTTCTGTCAGCGACAGCAGCAGGTTTCCACGCCGGCTCTCGGTATCGAAGCGGCTGGTCGCATCCTCGAAGGTCATGATGTAGCCGCGCAAGCCGTGATCGTGGTCCAGGATCGGCACCATGTGCGTGCTCAGCATCCGGCCGCCTGGGCGAGCAGTGACGAACGGGACGAGCAGGTTGGCGTCGCCGGCCGCGAGGCGATGGCTGATGCTGTCCAGCGCGTGCTTGATCAGTGCCGCGTCAACGACGCCAAAGACCGAACGGCCGAGACCGATCCAGTCGCCGCCACCGCTGCGGCGTGCCTCTCCTCCCAGCAACTGTTGCGCCCGCGGGTTGTAGAGGAGGATGCGACCTTCCGGGTTGCACACCAGCACGCCCTGCGTGAGCTTGGACATCAGGGCCGACAGGGTATTCTTTTCTTCTTCGATCAGCGCGTTGGCCTCGCGGATGCGGGCCTCCACGTCGGCATGCAACGCCTGGAAGCGCTCGGCCAGCAGATTTACGGCACCGGCGACCTCCCTCACCTCGGCCGCAGCGGTATCGGTGGCGCGGTGACGCGGATTGCTCGTCGCGATAATGCGCGCGTCCTCAGCGAGACAGCGGAGCGGCGTAACCCAACGCTCGAAGATGGCGCGGACGACCAGTACGGTAAGACCCAGGACGCCCACCACGGCGAGCACTGGCACCGTACCCGAGGCTTGCACCAGCGTCGCGAGCTCTTCCCGCTGAAGTGCCGTCAGTCCGTTCCATGTCGCCCAGGCGAGCAAGGCAAGCAAGGCCGCTTGCGCCACAACCGCCATAGCCGCCACAGCCCATCCGCTGCGGGTCATCGGTGTCGTCCTCCCGGAAGCCGGCGCTGTTTGTTTTGTGCCGCGCCCGCGCCGATTCGAGCTGCTTTCGCCAGTATAAGCAGAAACGGGAGGTGCAATGAAGGTGCGGACGACAGCGTGCCAGCCAGCAGGGCCGGCCGGGACATTACGTTCTTGCCGGAGCGGAAAGCCTCAACGTTTGGCTGGGGTGGACTGGCCGGGGCTGGGATTCAGGCCGGCTCTCGCCTCGAGGAATTCAGCCGGCCCTTCTGCCTGTAGATGCCCCTGACGACGGCATCAATAGCCGTCGGGAGCTTCGTAGCGTGTCGGCGGTCCCAGCTCTTCGAACCGGAACAGCTTGAACGCCCGGTGCCCGCTGTAATCGAGAACGTGGAGCTTATCGGTTTCGTGAATGTCGTGCGCCACGGCCATAAAATGCGAGCCGTACCGCTCCTTGGCCACCTCGACCGGGATCTCGTACGCGATGAATTTGTCGATGCCCTTGTCGTGAAGCTCGGCGAGCAGGCCCGCGTCCGTCGGCAAGTCCGCCGAGGTGATGATCACCATCGGTCCGCCGGCCGTCAGCAATAACATAACTTTCATGTCGTTCAGTTCCCCTTGATTTTAACGTGAAGGTTCTATGCGAAGCAGTGTCCGTCTGACAACCCACCTCAGCTGGATCGCCTTCCTTTCGGGACTGTTCGCGCCCCCTAGAACTGATAACGGCGCAGGACTGTCAGGGGCGAGATAACCCCGATTAATTGGCTCGTTTCTGGATCGACAACCGGCAATCTCAGCTTGCCCGAAGCGAAATTCGATAGCGCTTCGCTCAATGGGGTGTCCGGACGAACGATCGGATTTAAGTGCTCGAGCAAGTCCGAAACCTTCCGTCCGAGGTGCGGGGTGATCCTGTCGTCGACATCGGCGATCGTCTCGAGCTGTGCTTCTTCCTGCGTCTGGGATCTTCCCTCGAGTTGGGGCAATAGTAGCTTGGCAAGCGTGAAGGTGGTGATCTCGCCGAGATAGGTTCCCTCGGCGTTGACGACCAAGAGTTGCTGCATGTGATGCTTTATCATCTTGGCCAGTGCTTCGCCGAGCGTCGCGGTGTCAAGGACCGTCGATCGTGCTGCGGCGGATCGCACCATGTAATGCTGGCAGAGCATGTTGTTTTCCTTCCCTCGAACTGTTGCGGGCGGATCTCCGGCGATTGCCACTCGGCTTCGAGCCGCCGTGCGTCTTCCGCTTCCGCGATAATGATCTTGCGGGACCTCATCCTGAGCGGGATCGCCGCGTAAAGCAATATCATCAGCGTATGGGTGGCATGCAGATTAAAGTTTAGGATATTTTAGCCAATCGTTATAAGTATCCGTCCCGTTGCGCTCCTGCGTCGAAACGATGCTCAAAAAAAGCTCAGCGACGTATGACCGATGTGATGCGGCGATCGTGATAAGCGATTTTTGTCCGCACTTAACACTAACATCCCGATTGTAGGCTGTTCCCGAGCGAACACACTTGAGATCTGCCTTGCAAGGGGAGGGAGATACACATGTCAACCGGTGATACTACGGGACTTCTGTCCCTTGGTGTGTCGATTGTCGGGTTGCTGGCAGCACTGTCTCTTTATTTGACAATCGTGCGCCAACCCGCCGGCACCGACCGCATGCAAGCGATCGCCGCCGAAATCCATATCGGCGCGATGACCTACCTGCGTGAGCAGTACCTGCGCATTGCGCTTTTTGTATTCGTTGTCGCGGTCTTGCTGTCGTTTCAGTACGACATGCGGATGAGCCTTGCCTTTATCTTCGGTAGTATCACGTCGGCTCTGGCTGGCTTTGTCGGCATGAAGGCAGCGACGAAGGCCAATGTTCGGACAACGGCAGCGGCAATGCTGACGGGCGAACGGGCGGCACTCAACGTCGCCTTCAACGGTGGCGCGGTGATGGGCCTTGCCGTCGCGTCGTTCGGTTTGCTCGGTCTCGGCATCCTTTTCTTCCTGTTCGGCTCGCCGGAGAACGTCAACATCATCTGGGGGTTCTCGATGGGCTGCTCGTCGATCGCGCTCTTCGCCCGCGTCGGCGGCGGTATCTTCACCAAGGCTGCCGACGTTGGCTCCGACCTGGTCGGCAAAGTGGAGGCCGGGATTCCTGAGGACGACCCGCGCAACCCGGGCGTGATCGCCGACAATGTCGGGGACAACGTCGGTGATGTCGCCGGGATGGGCGCGGACATTTATGAATCCTACGTCGGCGCGATGGTGGCTGCGATGACCATTGCCGCCACCATGTCAACGGCTGACCTTTCGAGTGTTTTCGGCAACGATGTGCCGGCCACCAGCGGCCACCTGATGCTGATGGCACTGCCGCTGATGATGGCGATGGTCGGCATGGCCGCATCGCTCTGCGGCATCTTCGGACTGCGGCTGCTGCGAAACGTCGGCCCAGCGCGCTCGCTAGCGATCGCCGACATGTCAACGGCGGCGATCTTCATCGCCCTAACGCTCATCATCCTGCTGGTCTTCGGCTACGGGTGGGGTGTTTTCTTCGCGGTGGTTTCCGGTAACATAGCCGGCGTGCTGATCGGCCGGGTCACCGAGTACTACACGGGTGGCAAGCCTGTCATGCGTGTCGCGACCGCGTCGAAAACCGGCCCTGCGACAAACGCCATTACCGGTATCGCCGTCGGCTTCGAGTCGTGCGCCGTGCCTCTGCTGCTGATCGCGGGCGCCACTCTGACCGCCTACAATTCAGCCGGCCTCTATGGCATCGCCATCGCGGCTGTTGGCATGCTGGCCACGGCGGGCATGACGATGACGCTGGATGCCAGCGGCCCGGTCTCCGACAACGCCGGTGGCATCGCCGAAATGTCGGAGTGCCCGCCGGAGGTGCGCAAGATCACGGACGGTCTGGACGCTATTGGCAACACCACCGCCGCGACCGGCAAGGGATTTGCCATCGGCTCGGCGGCACTGACCGCGCTGGCGCTGTTCGTCGCCTTCAAGCAGGCAGTCGAGCTGGAAAACGGCGCCCCCATTCCGATGGACATCACCGACCCGCGCGTCGTTACCGGAGCCTTCCTCGGCGCCATCGTCGCGGTCATGGCGGCTGCGATGACCATGAGTTCAGTCGGCAAGGCAGCGATGGATATGGTCACCGAAATTCGCCGCCAGTTCCGTGAAATCCCGGGCCTACTTCAGGGCATGGGCAAGCCGGATACCGCCCGCTGCGTCGCCATCTCAACCAATGCCGCGCTGCGCGAGATGGTCGCCCCCGGTCTGATGGCGGTCACCGCGCCAGTTGTCGTCGGGTTGTTCATCGGCCCGGTTGGTCTCGCCGGCATGCTGATGGGAGCAACCATCGTCGGCGTGGTGCTGGCTCTGTTCATGGCCAACTCGGGCGGCGCCTGGGACAACGCCAAGAAATATATCGAGGCAGGAAAAATCCCGGACGAGAAAAAGGGCAGTGATGCTCACGCCGCCGCCGTGATCGGCGACACCATCGGTGACCCGTTCAAAGATACGTCGGGCCCGGCGATGAACATTCTGATCAAGCTTTTGTCGATCGTCTCTCTGGTGATCGTGCCGTTTATCGTCTGACCGGCACAGATGCTCACTCCGTCGGCGCCTGACCGCGCCGGCGGAAGCAGGGTCCGCGGCGCCTCTCTACTCGGATCAGGCGTCGCGGATCATTGCCGTATAGACGGCGTCGGCGACGGTCACGCCGTCGACCTGTGCACATCCGCTAAAGCGCCAGACATTGCCCCGGCGCCGCTGTTTCTCGACGAAAACGCGGATAACGTCACCCGGTATCACCGGCTTACGAAAGCGGGCGTTCTCGATGGACATGAAATAGGTGAGCCGGCCCTCCTTTTCCGGGCCGAGCGTGGCAACCACCAGCACCGCCGCCGTCTGTGCCATCGCCTCGACGATAAGCACCCCCGGCATCACCGGCTCGGCCGGAAAATGCCCCTGGAAGAACCACTCGTTGACGCTGACGTTCTTGATCCCGGTCGCATGCGAATCCGGCACGACGTCGATCATCTTCTCGATCATCAACATGGGATAGCGGTGTGGAATCATCCGCTTGATCTGATGAAGGTCGATCGTACCGCCGGTGGGCGCCGCCGCTTCCGCATCCATCTTCTTCTTGCCTTCCATCTCAGCGCCGCAAGTCAACGCTAACTGCCATTTTCCCTCCTGAGGAGCGCCGGAGGTTCGCCCGGAATTGCACCCGTCCGCCCCTGCCGGACGGACCTTATACACCAAGGCTTGCCGATCAAGTACCCGGGAGTTTTGACGGAGCGGACCGCCGTTAAGACGAAGCAGGTCTACCCGCCGGGATCGCCGATCGCGACCCGTGGGAGTCGCTGATCGAGGCGATGCAAGACGTCGTCGGTTATGTCGAGGACCGGCGCGGCATAGACCACTTGATCCTTGCGCAAGATGATATCGAGCTTCTGCTCGCGAGCGATCTCCGCAACGATCCCTTCGAGCGTCTGCTTAACCTGCTCCATTGCTTCCAGGTTGACGCGCTCAAGAGCCTGGCGACGTCGTTGTACGCGGCCTTGGGCCTCCACCAGCCGCCCTTCGAGTTGGCGACGTTCGTCGGCGTATCCTTCTGCCGAAAGCACGCCGCGCTTGCTGGTCAGCTCGTCCTGGGCAGCACGGATTTCCTGTTCTTCCCGCTGCGTTTCCGTGCGGTAGATTTCGAGATAGCTGCTGAGCTGCGTCCGGATGCCTTGAACCGCGGCGGCGGTTCGCCGAACCCGATCAATGTCCAGGACGGCGATCCGCGGACTAGACCCGATCTCCGCCCGCGGCGCTGCGATCGTAAGCGTGCCGACGACGAGTGCCAGGCACCCGGCGAGAACGGCCCGCCTTCGCATCTTTCTAGAACCGCGTTCCGAAGTTCAATCGCAGGATCTCGGTCTTGTCGAAGCTCTCCTTCAGCAGCGCGAAACCGAGATCGATTCCCAGCGGTCCGAAAGGCGAAACCCAGGTCAGGCCCGTGCCGACCGAAAGCCGGGGCGCGCTGGAGTCGTCGACAAGATCGCCCATGCCCTGCTCCGCCATCTGCCACGAACTGCCGACATCGGTGAAGACACGACCACGGATGTCCAGTTCCTGCGGCAGTCCGAGCGGAAACGAAAGCTGCAGGGATGAAGCGTAGAAGATTTCGCCGCCGAGAGCGTCGTCGGTGTCCTTGTCTCGAGGGCCAATGCCGTCGGTCTTGAAGCCCCTCACCTCGTTTCCGCCGATGTAGAAGCGATCGAGCAGCTTGACGTCTTCGCCGAGCCCGTGAACGTAGCCACCCGAGCCACTGAGCGACAGCACCCACTTATCCGCAACGGGGTAGTAGTAGCCCGCGTCAACGCGGTTGCGAACATACTTCGCGGTACCTCCAAGGCCAGCGATATCAACGGTGTGCTTGGCGTAATACCCTTCCGTTGGGCTGATACGGCTGTCGCGGCGATCGTACGTCAACGAGTGTGAGACTTCCGAGTACGTTTCCTTGCCTTCCGCGTCCTTGATGAAGATCGAGGCGTCGTTAGGGACGTTGTTAACGTCGGTCTGCTTCAGCGTGTACCGCCAGCCCTGCCGCAGATGCTCCGTCAGCGGATAGTTGGCCCGCAAATCACCGCCGATGGTGGTTGTATCGAAGGAGCTTTCGCTCTGGCGATCGGTTTGCACGAAGAACAGATCACCGCCGGCGGCGATCTCCTTCCCCAGGAAATAGGGCTCGGTGAACGAGAGGTCGACCTGTTGCTGCTGCTGGCCGAGCAGCACGCTCGCCTGAAGGTCCTGGCCACGCCCCAGGAAATTCCGCTCCCGGATGCTGATGTCCCCGAGAAAACCGCTGCCCGTAGAAAAGCCGGCGCCGATCGAAAGCGAGCCGGTCGATTTCTCTTCGACCGCGACCTTCACGACCGCCTTGTCTGGCGCTGAGCCCGGCACCTGTTCGACCGACACTTTCTCGAAGAAATCCAGATCCTGGATCCGCTGGCGCGATCGCCTGAGTTTCGCCGCGTCGAACGCGTCGCCTTCGACGAATCGGAACTCCCGTCGAATCACTTCGTCCCTTGTCCTAACGTTGCCCGTGATATCGATCCGCTCAACATAGACGCGCGGACCTTCCTGAACCTCGAACACGATATCAATCGTCTTTTTCTCGCGATTCCGCTCAAGGCGGGGCCTGATATCGACGAACGCGTAGCCCTGGGTCCCGACTTCATCGCCCAGCTTTGCAATGGATTTCTCGACCTGGTTGGCGTCGTACCATTGGCCTTCGCGGAGCGTGACCGCGTCCATCAGGGTCTTCTCGTCAATGGCCGGTAATTTTGAAGTGACCGCGACGGTGCCGACCCTGTAGCGCTCACCCTCTTCTATGGTGAAAGTGAGGAAAAACTGCTCCCGGTTCGGGGTCAGCTCAGCGACCGCCGACTGAACGCGAAAGTCGACATACCCCTCCGATAGGTAAAAGCGACGCAACAGCTCGCGGTCCAGGGCCAGACGATCCGGATCATAGGTGTCATCGGAACTGAGAAAGCGCCACCAGCGGGATTGCTTGGTGCGGATCACCTCCCGCAAATGGGAATCACTGAATTCCTTGTTACCGACGAAGCGAATTGTCTCGATGGCTGTGACCGGCCCCTCCGTTATCTCGTAGACAACATCCACCCGGTTCTGCGGCAACTCGATGATCTTCGGCTCCACCGTCGCGGCAAAACGACCGCTCTGTCGATAAAGCGTCAGAATCCGCTGGACGTCACTTTGCACCTTGGCGCGCGTGTAGATGACGCGCGGACGAAGGGTCGCCTCGGATTCCAGCGTCTCATCCTTGATCCGCTCGTTGCCTTCGAACGCCACGCGATTGACGATCGGGTTCTCCACGACCACGACAATTAGCTTCGAATCCTCTTCGCGAATGCTGACGTCGCTGAACAGTCCGGTTGCGTAAAGGCTCTTCAGCGATCGGTCCATTCGCTCCGGGTCGGCCGCATCCCCCTCCTGCACGAGCAGGTATGAGCGCACCGTGCTCGGCTCCACGCGCTGCACGCCCTCGATAACAACCTCGCGGATGACCGGTTGACTTTGCGCCAGCGCCGTTTCGGCCAACGGCCCCTGCATGCCTGCGACAAGCACGGCGGCCGCAGCGACGACGCGGATAGCGCGAACCCTCACCAGTTCTGCTCCCCTTCCCCTTAGCTCACCAGCCTGCGGAAGAACTCGATAACCTGCAGGCTTTTCAGATCATTCCAGGTGGCCAGCAGCATGAGTCCAACGACGAAGACAATGCCGGCCCGGAATGCGTATTCGACAATCCGCTTGTTCAGCGGGCGCCGGGTAACGGCCTCGATCCCATATAGCAGCAGATGGCCGCCGTCGAGCACCGGGATCGGCAGGAGATTGATCAGCGCCAAGTTCACCGAGAGCGCCGCCATGAAGTACAGCAACGAGATGGCCCCGTCCTGCGCCACCTTTCCGGAGAGCTGGGCGATCCGGATCGGCCCGCCGAGCTCATCCAGCGGCCGGTTACCTTGCACGATGCTGGATAGCGTGCCGAAAATCTGTGTCGTCAGGCCCCAGGTCTGCCCGATCGCGGCGGAGGCCGCCTGCGGCAGCGACAGCTCCTCGTAGCCGATTTTCGTCAGGTCCGGCCGGATGCCCAGCAAACCGACGAGCCTTGTCGCACCGCCTTCAGTTTGTTCTGTCGGGCGCGGTGTAGCGGCGATCGTGATCTCCGCGTCACCCCGCCTGATCGCAAACTGCAGCTTTTCCCCAGGGTGAACGTTGACGATCCGGCGCACATCCTCAAACCATCGGATCTCTTCGTCATCGATCGCGAGAATGACGTCCCCTACCGCCAGGGATGCCTCGGCCGCTGCGCTCCCCGGCTGCACGCTACCAACCACCGCCAACGGTGCCGGCGCGCCGGCAAAGCTGAAAAGGCCGAGCAAGACGGCGAGCGCAAACAGGATATTCGCGAGCGGGCCCGCCGAAACGATTGCCGACCTCCGCCACAGGCTCTTGTTCTTGAACGAGTCTTCGGCTACCGGCGCGGCTTCACCGCCAGCCGCCGCTTCACTGGATTCCCCGAACGTCTCCTCGCCGTACATCTTGACGTAGCCGCCGAGAGGCACGGCGCTGACCTTCCACCGCGTCGCCGCCCGGTCGGTCCAGCCAAACAGCTCCTTGCCAAAGCCGATCGAAAACACCTCGACTCGCACGCCGCACCAGCGAGCGACCAGATAATGGCCGAGTTCGTGCACGAAGATCAGCACGGAAAGCACGACCAGGAACGGCAGAACCCAATCAAGATAACCCATGGCCGTCACAGCTTTACAGAAAACGGGGGATGCGTTGGGCGGACACTATGCGCTGCAACGGCGCGAACCGAATCCCTGAATGAGGTTGGCCGCGCGTGCCCGGGCCTCTCGGTCCACTTCAATCACGTCGCCAAGAGATGACGGGCAGCCCTCCTCGGCGCCAAGCATCGTGTCTTCGACGACCCGCGGGATATCAAGGAAGCCGATCCGCTTTGCGAGAAAGCTGCTGACGGCGACCTCGTTGGCCGCATTGAGGACAATCGGCGCGGCCCCGCCGCGACGCAGGGCCTCGCGGGCCAACCGGAGCGCCGGAAACTTCTGCTCGTCCGGAGCCTCGAAGGTCAGCGTGCCGATCGCCGCCAGATCGAGCCGGGGTGCGGGTGCCGCCATCCGCTGCGGCCATGCCAGGGCATAAGCGATGGGCGTCCGCATGTCGGGGGTGCCGAGCTGCGCCAGGACCGAGCCGTCCACGTAAGCGACGAGGCTGTGAATGACCGACTGAGGATGAACAACGATTTCGATCTGCTCCACGCTGACAGGAAAGAGGTGGAACGCCTCGATCAGTTCCAGCCCTTTGTTCATCATCGTCGCCGAATCCACCGAGATTTTGGCGCCCATGTCCCAGTTCGGATGGGCAACCGCCTGCGCCGGCGTTACCGTCGCCATCTCTGCAGCGGGCGTGCAGCGGAAGGGACCTCCCGATGCCGTCAGAATAATCCGCTCGACTTTTTCCGCACTCTCAAAATCAAAAACCTGGAAAATGGCGCTGTGTTCCGAATCGACGGGAACAAGTGTTGCGCCGCAACGCTTGATCTCGCTCATCATCAGGTCGCCCGCGCAGACCAGGCACTCCTTATTGGCCAGTCCAATGGTGGCGCCCCGGCGAACGGCCGCCATGGTCGGCTCCAGTCCGGCAGCCCCCACGATCGACGCCATTACCCATTCGGCAGGGCGGCATGCCGCTTCGACGATCGCGGCGGTTCCTGCCGCAACCTCGATTCCACTTCCGGACAGCGCCTCCATCAATGGCCGGTAGCCGGTCTCGTCGGCGATCGCCACCATGCGTGGCTTCACCATCAGGGCCTGCTCAGCGAGTTTTTTAACATTGCGATTCGCGGTCAGCGCCTCAACCGTGAACGCGCCCGGCTGGCGCAGCAGCAGATCAATCGTGTTGCAACCGACTGAACCGGTAGATCCCAGAATGCTGACACTGCGCGGCGCCACATCGGCGATCGCTCGTGGTGCGGTCATAGCCATCGATTGAGTGCCCCTTTGTCCGCTGCCGCAATACACGCCACTATAAGGATTACCACCAGCAAGGCATCGACGCGATCAAGCAGGCCGCCATGCCCGGGAATAAGGGAGCTGGCGTCCTTGACCCCAAAGCGCCGCTTCACCCAGGATTCGCCGAGGTCCCCCAGTTGTGCCGCGACCGCCAGAAGCGCCCCGAGAATGGCCGCCGGAGCGAGGTGCGCGCCACCCAGGTGGCTGGCAAACCCAAAACTTGTGGCCGCCGCCGCGCCGATACCTCCTGCCAAGCCCGCCCAGGTCTTGTTGGGACTGATCCGTGGCGCCAGCTTTGGGCCTCCGATCAACCGCCCAGCCGCATACGCTCCGATATCAGACGCCCAAACCACCAGCAGCAGCCAGAGCACAATCTCGCGCCCCAGGGTCGGCTCGTTGCGCAGCCACACGAGGGCAACGCAGGGGAGGCCGATATAGAGAGTGCCCAGGGTCATCCACGGCGCGCCGCCCGTCGCCAGCACGACCAGCGCCGTGCCAAGGGCGAGGGACAGCAGGGCGACGCCAAGACTGAAACTGGCGGCAACCGCAACCGCGACCACCACGACGCCGCCAAGCAGCAGGCCCGACTTCTGCGACTGGCCCGACCCGGTGATGCCGAACCACTCCCAGGCCAGAATACCGGCAGCCAGCGCTACCATCGCCTCGAAGGCGGGGGTACCGATCCAAATGAAGACGAGAACGGGGAGACCGAGGAGGAAGCCGGCGACAGTGCGGGTAACAACGGTTGGCATGGCCACCTGTTACGCCGAAACCGAGCCATAGCGCCGCTCGCGACGGGAAAACTCGGTCACCGCCCGCTCGAAGTCCTGGCGGGAAAAATCGGGCCAGAATGTATCGAGAAAGACAAGTTCCGAATAAGCGACCTGCCACAGGAGAAAATTGCTGATACGCTGCTCGCCGCTGGTCCGAATGACAAGATCGGGGTCGGGCATGTCCCACGTGTACAGATGCCGGGCGAAGAGAGCCTCGTCGAGAACGGCGGGGTCCAGACGGCCGGCCAGCGCTTCTTCGCACAGCCGGCGTGCTGCTTCACAGATCTCCGCTCGGGCGCCGTAGCTCAGCGCTATGGTGAGGAAGAGGCGGCTGTTGCCGGCGGTCTGCGCCTCCACCGTTTCGATCGCTCCCACGATATCAGGCGCCAGCTTCGGCCGATCGCCGATGACCCGCAGCCGGATGCCATGCTCGTGCAAGAAACCGACCTCCCTGCAGAGATAATAGCGCAGCAACCCCATCAGATCCCGGATCTCGCCGTCCGGCCGACCCCAATTCTCCGAGGAAAAGCCAAACAGGGTGAGATAGCGGACGCCAAGGCGAACCGCACTCTCGGCCGCAATCTTCACGGATTCCGCTCCGCGCCGATGGCCTTGAGTCCTCGGAAGCCCTCGGGCAGCCGCCCAGCGCCCATTGCCGTCCATGATGATCGCGACGTGAAGAGGCGAGGCCCGGCCTCCGGGGGACTGCAACTGGGCTGGCTGCATGATCAAACCTGCAAGGACGACTTCAGACCTGCAAAATCTCGCTCTCCTTCTTTGCAAGAAGGTCGTCGAGGGCATGGATGTGTTGATCGGTCAGTTCCTGGATCTGCTTGCCCAGGTCCCGTACCTGGTCCTGCGACAGCCCGCCATCCTTTTCCGCCTTCTTGAGTTCGTCCATCGCATGGCGGCGAACATTCCGAACGGCGACACGCGCCTCTTCGGAATAACGGGCTGCTATCTTGGTGATCTCGACGCGCCGCTGCTCGCTCAGCGGCGGGATGGGCAGGCGAATGGTCTGTCCTTCGGTTGCCGGGTTCAGTCCGAGGCCACCTTCGAGAATGGCCCGCTCCACAGCCTTGACCATGCCCCGGTCCCAGACCTGCACGGTGAGCAGCCGTGGCTCCGGTGCGGCGATGGTCGCCAGCTGCGTGAGCGGCATGCGCGAACCATAGGCCTCGACCGTAAGCGGCTCCAGGAGGCTGACGGCGGCTCGTCCGGTGCGCAAGCCGGCGAATTCCTTTTGCAGCACCTCGACGGCCGAATCCATCTTGCGAGCGGCTTCTTTCTTGATTGCTTGAATATCTGGCGTCGTCACCGGGGGCCCCTTAGCGGATGATCGTGAACTTGCCCGTGCCGCAGACAGCCGACGCAAAAGCGCCCGCGCTGTGCATCGAGAAGACGATAATCGGTATGGCGTTGTCTCGCGCCAAGGCCACCGCTGAGGTGTCCATTACCCGCAGGTCCCTGGACAGAACCTCCTGGAATGACAACTGCTCATAACGTTCGGCATCGGCCGTCTTCTTTGGATCGGCGCTGTAAACGCCATCCACCTGCGTTCCCTTCAACAGCGCGTCGCAGCCCATTTCTACCGCGCGAAGTGCCGCCGCCGTGTCCGTTGTGAAAAACGGATTGCCAGTCCCCGCGGCAAATACCACCACCCGACCCTTCTCCATATGACGAACGGCGCGCCGCCGGATGTACGGCTCGCAAACCGTCATCATCGGAATAGCCGACTGAACCCGCGTATGCAAACCGGATCGTTCCAGGGTGCTCTGCAGGGCAAGCGAATTCATCACTGTTGCCAGCATGCCCATGTAATCGGCGGTTGCCCGCTCGATGCCTTGTGCCGCCCTGGATACGCCGCGGAAAATGTTACCGCCACCCACCACAAGACACACCTGGACGCCCATGTCATGCACGGCACGGATGTCGTCGGCCATGTGCTGCAGGGTGGGCAGGTCAATGCCATACTGCTGATCACCCATCAGCGCTTCGCCCGACAGTTTCAACAGGACACGGCGATAACAGGGGCTGGCTGACATTGTGCGTTGCCCGTCTTCAATTTCCGACATGACACCCATGACCCGCGTCGCCCTCACGCGGTCGCCGTGTCCTCCTGAACCTTTTCGATGCCCTCGCCAAGAGCAAAGCGGAGAAAGCGACCGACACGAACGGGCGTCCCCAGCTCCTTGCACGCCGCTTCCAGCAAGGCATTGATCCGGGTCTGCGGATCCATCACGAACGCCTGCTCCAGCAGGCAAACCTCCTCGTAGAACTTTCCGAGGCGTCCTTCGACCATCTTCTGAATGACTGCATCCGGCTTGCCGCTGGCTCGGGCCTGTTCGACGAGCACGGCGCGTTCTCGCTCCAGCGCGTCGGCGGGCAGTTCGTCGCGCGCGAGGGCGATCGGATTGGCGGCAGCAACATGCATGGCCAGCTTCTTGCCCAGATCGGCGAGCCCTGCGCCATCCGTATCCGCTTCCACAGCCACCAGCACACCGATGCGACCCAGGCCGGGCGCCGCAGCGCTGTGCATGTAGGAAGCGACCACGCCATTCGACGCGTCGACCAAGCCGACCCGCCGCAGCGTGATGTTTTCGCCAATTGTCGCCGCGAGGTGCGTCACCTCCGCACCCACAGTCCGTCCGCTGCCGGGCCACTCTGCCGCCTTCAGCGCCTCCAGGTCGCTGCCTACGCTGCGCGCCAGCGCGGCGACCCCGGCCACGAACTCGCGGAACAGGGTGTTGCGGGCGACGAAGTCGGTTTCCGAGTTGACTTCGACCAGCGCGCCGCGCCGGCCCTCGACAGAGAGACCAATCAGGCCTTCAGAGGCGACGCGGCCGGACCGCTTCGCTGCCGCCGACAGACCTTTCTTGCGCAGCCAGTCCACAGCCGCTTCGATGTCGCCACCGGTCTCGGTCAGCGCCTTCTTGCAATCCATCATGCCGGCGTTGGTCTTGTCTCTCAGCGCCTTGACGAGGCTCGCACTGATCTCCGCCATCTTCTTTCGTCTCTCCACGATCGCGAGTTGGTTTCCGGCCAGACGCCACCGCCGCTTCCAGCCTTAAGGGACCACAGCGATGCGCAGCGTGACCAAGCTGATGCTGCCTGAATGCCGATAACGCCCCTATGCCCCTTGCTCGCCCCCTGCGGTCGTGCTGTCGTCCGAAACGGGTTCGGCCGACGACTCGACCATATCGTCGACAGATTCCCCCGCATCATCTCCTGGGGCTTCGTCGTCCCCCAATGACACCTCTTCGGGCTCCTCTGATGCGCCAATGTCGACGCCAGCCGCCACCATTTCCTGCTGGATGCCGTCCAACACGGACTCGACGACCAGATCGCAATAAAGGCTGATCGCGCGCAGCGCATCATCGTTGCCAGGAATCGGAAACGTGATGCCATGGGGATCGCTGTTCGAATCGAGGATGGCGACGACCGGAATGTTCAGCTTGTTCGCCTCGGCGACGGCGATCGATTCCTTGTTGGTATCGATCACGAACAGAATATCCGGAAGGCCGCCCATTTCCTTGATGCCGCCCAGCGCGCGCTCCAGTTTGTCGCGCTCGCGCGTCATCACCAGGGTTTCCTTTTTCGTGAGCCCCTGTACGCCCTCCCCGAGCCGGGTATCCAGGTCCCGCAGGCGCTTGATCGAGTTGGAAATGGTGCGCCAGTTGGTCATCATTCCGCCAAGCCAGCGGTGGTTGACGTAGTACTGACCGCAGCGCCGGGCGGCATCCGCGACGCGTTCGCTTGCCTGCCTCTTGGTTCCGACGATCAGGACCCGACCGCCGGCCGCCACCACATCGCGCACGGCGACCAGACCGCGGTGCAGCAGGGGGACGGTGTGTTCCAGGTTGATGACGTGGATCCCGTTGCGGGAGCCATAAAGGAACGGCGCCATCTTCGGATTCCAGCGCCGGGTGCTGTGGCCAAAGTGAACGCCAGCCTCCAGCAGTTGGCGCATGGTGAATGTCGGCAGAGACATGTCGATCGATCTCGCTGTTTTCCGGTTGAGCCGCCGCGGAAACCGCCCGGAAGTCCGGGCACCGGAACGATGAAGCCAACCTTGCGGTTCGCCATCGTCAATCCGCGTGAGAAGTGCCGACTAGATACCCCCTGCTCCCGCTTATTGCAAGATGCCGGGGAACCGCTGGCGTTCAACCAAGGCAGATCCGCTCGACGTATGCGGCGAGCCCCACCTGACGTTCACGGCGAAGGCGCTCGGCTTCGACGATACTGACCACCGCCGCCACCGCCCGCTCAACATCGTGGTTGACGATAATGTAGTCGTACTCGGCCCAGTGGCTCATCTCGTCGGCGGCCTTCGCCATGCGCCGCCGCACGACCTCCTCGGGGTCCTGGGCACGGGCGTGCAGCCGGCGTTCCAGTTCAGCTCGGGAGGGCGGGAGGATAAACACCGAGACCAGGTCGGCGCGCGCGTTCTCGCGCAGCTGCTGTGTCCCCTGCCAGTCCACGTCGAACAAGACGTCGCGTCCTTCGGCCAGGATTCGCTCGATCGGCGCACGCGGACTGCCGTAGCTGTTGCCGAAAACAGTGGCGTGTTCCAGGAGATCACCGGCCGCGCGCATGGCCGAAAAGGCCACCTGGTCCACGAACTCGTAATCGACGCCGTCGATTTCGCCCGGGCGCCGCGGCCGCGTCGTCACGGACACGGACATCGACAGCCGCGGATCGCGCGCGAGCAACGCGCGGGCAATCGTTGATTTGCCGGCGCCCGAAGGCGAGGAGAGCACCAGCATCAGTCCGCGCCGGCCTAGTCCGCCGTCCGGCAGCGGCAGTGGCGATGATGTGTCCGACGAATTCACTGTCCTTACTCGATATTTTGGACCTGTTCGCGCACCTGCTCGACCGTCGCCTTCAGGTCGAGACCGACGCGCGTCAATTCGATGTCTCCAGACTTGGAGCACAGGGTGTTTGCCTCGCGATTCAGCTCCTGACAGAGAAAGTCCAGCTGACGGCCAACGGCGCCGTTTCCTCGAAGCAGCCCCGCGGCGGCTTGCCCGTGTGCGCGGAGCCGGTCCAATTCTTCTCGCGCATCGGCCTTCGCTGCGAGCAACGCCGCCTCTTGAGCCAGCCGATCCGGCGACAACCCCGGCGCCTCGCTGAGCAAAACGGCGAGTTGCTGTTGCAGCCGGGCGAAAATCGCTGCCGGCTGGGTCGAAGCCAGAGATCGCGCCTGTTCGCTCAACGCCTCCAATCGTCCCAGTTGATCGCTCAGGATCGCAGCCAGTCGCTCCCCCTCGGACCGACGCACCACCAGCAGCGCTGCCAAAGCGCCATCGAGACTGTCGAGGAGCGCCGCCTCCAGGGCCTCACGCGCATCTCCGGTCGGCAGGGGATCAAGTACATCAATAACGCCGCGGAGCCCCAACAGGCCTTCCGCGCTGCTCGGTCGACAACCGGGCAACCGCTGCTCGAGGGCCGCCACCAGTGCCAGCATCTGGGCGAGAACCTGTTCGTTGATGCGCACGGCCTGCTGTGTCGGCGCCCACGCCAACTGAAGGTTGACACTGACGTTGCCACGCTTCATCGCCGCCGCGATCCGCTGCCGAGCGAGCGGCTCCAGGGCCTCCAACCCCGCGGGCAACCGACATCGCACGTCCAGCCCGCGGGCGTTGACGCTCTTCACTTCCCAGGTCCAGGTCGCGCCCTGGTATTGGCCCTCCTGTCGAGCGAACCCGGTCATCGAGGCCAATCCCATTGTTGTCGTTCCTCCCAACTTCAGGTCGAAAAGCGCTGGACGATACCTTGGCGCGCCGGCTACTCGCCAGGGATTCCGACGCCCTGGCGGCGCCAGCGCGTGACATTCCGGTTGTGCTCATCGAGTGTCCGGGCGAACGCATGGCCGCCGTTACCATCGGCAACGAAGTAGAGGTCCTCGGTTCGGGTCGGTTGCAGCACCGCCGCGAGCGAGGCGCGGCCAGGATTGGCGATCGGCCCGGGTGGTAGACCCAAGGCAAAGTACGTGTTGTAGGGCGAAGGATACTGGAGATCACTGAACCGCAGCGGCGCCTGGATACTGCTGCCGTACACCGCATAGGCCACGGTCGGGTCGGCCTGCAGGCGCATACCGAGACGGAGCCGATTGAGGAAAACTGCCGCGACATGGGGCCGCTCTTCCGGGACTGCCGTTTCCTTCTCCACAATGGACGCCAGAATCACGGCCTCCCGCGGCGAGCTCAGCGGAAGATCCGGGGCGCGAGCATCCCAGAGTTCGTTCAACACCGCTGTCATCCCGGCGGACATGCGCTGGATCAGCTGGTTGCGGCTGTCGCCCAGGGCGTAATCGTAAGTCGCCGGGAGCAGGGCGCCCTCCACGGGAGGGGCGACAACATCCCCGGCAAGGCCATCGGCGTCGTTGAGCAGCGCCACGACCTGACGGCTGGTCATGCCTTCCGGGATGGTAATGCGGCGCGTTACCGTGTCGCCTTCACGGAGCATCTTGAGCACGTCCCGGATGCTGACATGTGGCGAGAAGCGGTATTCTCCAGCCTGCAGCGAGCTTGCGGACGTCAGCCGCGCCGCAGCGCGAAAGCCGAGAGGCGACGATATGACGTCGGCACCCTGCAAGGCCCTGGCAATATCCGCCGCAGACGCCCCCTTCGGCACGATGACCGTCGTCTCTGCCGGCAGCGGGCCCGGCTGCGTGTAAAGGCTATGGGAGACCAGGGCGGCAGGGCCGGTTATGAGCAGCGTCGCGAAAAGTGTGCCCGCAGCAATCCGGGCCTTGCGCCACATTCTGCCAGGGCTCGCTTCCGGCGCTCGTCAGTGGACCTTCCGAAAGATCAGCGACGCATTGGTCCCGCCGAACCCGAACGAATTGGACAACGCCGCGCCAACCGTCCGCTCTTTCGCCACATGGGGCACCAGATCGATGTCGCATCCCTCCGAAGGGTTATCGAGATTGAGAGTAGGCGGCACGATCCCGTTCTTGATTGCCAGTATGGAGAAGATCGCCTCTGCAGCACCCGCCGCTCCCAGAAGGTGGCCGATGGATGACTTCGTCGAGGACATGGAAACACTGTCGGACGCTGAGCCAAACAGCCTCTTCACCGCGCCAAGCTCGATTTCGTCGCCCAGAGGCGTCGAGGTGCCGTGGGCGTTGATGTAGTCGATCTCGTCCGGGCTCATCCCAGCGCGACGAAACGCCATCTGCATGCAGCGAAACGCACCGTCGCCGTTCTCAGCGGGTGCGGTGATGTGATGTGCGTCCCCGGACATGCCGTACCCGACAATCTCCGCATAAATCTTTGCGCCGCGCTTTTTCGCGTGCTCCAGTTCCTCGAGCACGACAACGCCAGCGCCTTCGCCCATCACGAAACCATCGCGATCCCGGTCCCAGGGCCGCGAGGCTTTCTCGGGAGTATCATTAAACTTCGTGGACAGGGCGCGAGCGGCAGCGAAGCCCGCAATTCCTAGCCGGCAGATCGCCGCTTCGGTTCCGCCGGCGATCATCACGTCGGCGTCGTCCCACATAATCATTCGGGCAGCGTCGCCCAAGGCATGGGCGCCGGTGGCGCACGCGGTCACCACCGCATGATTTGGCCCCTTGAAGCCATACTTGATGGAGACGTGCCCGCTGGCGAGGTTGATCAGCGCCGCCGGGATAAAAAACGGGCTCAGCTTCCGCGTCTGCCCCCTCTCCATTAAGGCGGATCCTCTGGCGATCTCCGGCAGGCCGCCGATCCCGGAGCCAATCAGCACGCCGGTCCGCCTGCGCTCTTCCTCGTCCACGGGCTTCCAGTCGGCGTCCGTAACCGCCTGCTCGGTCGCGGCCATTGCATAGACGATAAACGTGTCCATGCGCCGCTGGTCTTTCGGCGATACCCAGTCGTCGGCATTGAAGTAGCCTTCGGCTGTTTCGCCGCGCGGCACTTGCGCGGCGATTTTCGCCGGCAGGTCAGCGACATCGAATGATTGGATCGCTCCGATGCCGGATCGTCCGGCCACCAGCCGCTCCCAGGTGGCATCGACACCGCAGCCAAGGGGCGAGACGAGACCCAGGCCGGTGACGACGACGCGCTTCATTCTGTTCTCCCGTCCTTTGAGTAATCCCGCGATCCTTGGCGTCGCTTGGAAGAGGGGCTACGCCACAGGCGCGCCAGCTTGCTGCTCAGTCGGAATAGTGGTTGCCAGGCGGCTCGTTAAGACCTAGCCGACAGCGCCCTTGATATAGTCCACGGCATCCTTGACGGAGAGAATTTTCTCGGCTGCCTCATCCGCGATTTCGATCCCGAACTCCTCTTCAAACGCCATCACCAGTTCTACCGTGTCAAGGCTGTCCGCACCAAGATCATCAATGAAACTGGCGTTCTCGACGACCTTGCTTTCCTCGACACCCAAATGTTCGACAATGATTTTCTTTACCCGCTCGGCGACGTCGTTCATCGGTTCTACCCTTGACATGTTTGGCTGATGGTATTGGATTTGGCCTGTCGGCCCTGTTCACCGGGCACGATCACTGTTGCGCCGGCTCTCGCGCCGCAACAAGAGCAGCGTTTGGTAACATACTTTATTCGAAGTGGCCAGCGTTCGACCGCCACCGTGGAGCCCCTACTCATCCCGGCATCGCCATACCGCCGTTGACGTGAAGCGTCTGGCCGGTGACGTAAGAAGCTTCGTCGCTGGCGAGGAAGACCACGCAGGCGGCCACGTCTGCCGGGGTTCCCAGCCGGCCGGCGGGGACTGCCGCGAGCACCGCCTGACGCCGGCTATCGGGCAGTCCGGCGGTCATGTCGCTCTCGATAAATCCGGGCGCCACGCAATTCGCCGTAATACCTCGTCCGCCGACCTCCTGCGCCATCGCCTTGGTCATCCCGACCAGGCCGGCTTTCGCGGCCGCGTAATTTACCTGCCCCGCGTTGCCTGTTGTCCCGATCACAGACCCAATGACGATGATGCGGCCGAAACGCTGCTTCACCATTCCACGCAACAGGGCCCGTGACAGCCGGAACGGGGCTGAAAGGTTAACCGTCAGCACCGCATCCCAATCGGCATCGGACATTCGCAGAATGAGACCGTCGCGGGTAATGCCCGCATTGTTGACCAGAATGTCGACGCCGCCCAGCGCGCCGGTTGCGGCCTTTGCCAAGGCCTCCGGGCCATCCGTGGCGAACAAATCGGCGGGGAGGACGTGCGCGCCACCGCCGAGTTCATGCGCCAGCGCCTCCAGCGCGGCGACGCGGGTGCCGGACAGAGCCACCGTTGCGCCTCGGTCCGCCAGAGCGCGCGCAATCTCCCCTCCGATCGCGCCCGACGCACCGGTCACCAGAGCCCGTTTGCCTTGCAGATTGAACATCCCCTGCCTCACCAGAGCGCCAGCCGGCCGCCGAGCCGGGCAGCCTCGCCGCCACTCAACAACTGTCGCGCGATCTTCGCCGCACTGCGGCATGACATACACGCCGATTTTTGCGTGTCAAGCGCGTCCGGCGAGAGGTCCTGGCATAGGGTGGCGTCGTCAGCGGCTGTTGCGCGACTATCCGGCACGGCAGATGGGCTCGGTCGCTCCGAAGCGCAGCCTTGCGTCTACGTCCCCCGTGTGCTTTGTTCCGTGCTTCACCTCCTTGCCGGCAGCGGGCCGGCTATGCCGGATCGTGAGCCGGCTGAGAGAATCCAGAGGGAGTACGAGCTTGCCTTTCTATGAGTGCGTGTTCATCGCGCGCCAGGATATTTCTGCACCGCAAGTTGAAGCGATCGCCGATCACTTCACCAAGGTCGTGGAAGACGGGGGTGGTACCGTCGCCAAGCGCGAATATTGGGGTCTGCGCAGCCTCTCTTATCGGATCCGCAAGAATCGCAAGGGCCATTACATGTTGCTCAACCTCGATGCCGCCGCGTCGGCGGTGCACGAGATGGAACGGCAGATGCGCCTCAACGAGGATATCATCCGGCAGCTCACCGTGCGGGTCGATACGTTGCAGGAAGGCCCCAGCGCGATGATGCAGACGCGGGCGTCACGCGACGACCGGCCGCGCCGCGAAGACCGCTTCGGCGACAGGCCCCCCCGCGGGGATCGCGATGATCGCGGGCCGCGCCCCGAACGCGGTGAGCGTCGCCCCTATGGCGACGGCGACGCGGTCACCCCATCGGCAGAGGAGGGGAGTAACCATCAATGAACGCGCGTCGCCCCTTTTTCCGCCGCCGCAAGAGTTGCCCCTTTTCCAGCACCAGCGCCCCTGCGATCGATTATAAGGACGTCAAGCTGCTGCAGCGTTTCGTGTCCGAGCGCGGCAAGATCGTGCCGAGCCGAATCACGGCCGTTTCCGCGCCCAAGCAACGCGAACTTGCTCGTGCGATCAAGCGCGCTCGCTTTCTTGCGTTGCTACCCTATCTGATCCGCTGAGGACGGTGCACAGGCGAGGCAGCGCACCGGCACCCGGCGCCGATCTGAGGAGGAACATCGATGGGCAAGAGCGCGCTGCTCGCGCTGGGCGGCGGCGGCCTTAGCGGTGCGGCGGTGTTGGCTGCACTGGTTGGCTCTCCAATCGGCGTCATCGCCGTGTACGTGGCGGCGCTCCCCTTGCTGATGGCCGGGCTCGCACTGGGGATGTCGGGGTTCGGCCTCGCGGCTGCCGCCGGGTTGACGCTGGCAACTGTTTTCGGTGGGTTTGCTGCTGCAGGGCTTTATGCCGGAATGCATGTAATTCCGTCGTGGTTGATCGTCCAGCAGTCGCTCGGCATGCCTGGGGGCGCCGACGGCCGATGGCGCCCGATCGGCCACGTTCTCGCCACGCTGACCCTGTTGATGGCTTTCGTCGTCGCCGCCACCTCGCTTGCCGGTGGGGCGTCGGCCGGCGTCGAACAGAATGTTCGCGCGCTCCTCGCCACGGCCACCGATATGATCGCAAGCCTCGACGAGGATACGCGCAACGCGCTGATTGACCAGGTGGCGCCGTTGTTCCCCGGCTTCTCCGCGGTGTTCTGGCTCATGACGATTGTGGCCAATGCTGCCCTGGCCCAGGGGATGCTGGTGGCGCGCGGCTGGAACCGCCGACCAAAACCGCGTTGGGCCGCGGTGCGCCTGCCCGCGTGGTTCGACTGGCCATTGTTCGCCGCCGCCGCGATCGCCCTAGTGGGGAGCGGAGACATCGCCTACGTGGCCCGCAACGTGACCGTTATTTTGTTGACGCCCTACTTTTTGGTGGGGTTGGCGGTCGTCCATTGCTTTGCCCGCCAGGCACATTCAAAGAACCTGCTGCTGATTGCCTTTTACAGCTTGCTCATGATTTTTTTCGTTTTTGCCGCGGCATTGATCGCGGCGCTGGGAGTTGCCGAGCAATGGGTTGGCATTCGCCGGCGACTCGGTTCCAGTCCGCCCGCGGCCAACGATTGAGGAGTTCCAAAACCATGGAGATCATTCTTCTCGAACGGGTCGAGAAACTTGGCCAGATGGGCGAAATCGTCCGCGTGAAGCCCGGATATGCCCGAAACTATCTGCTGCCGCAAAAAAAGGCTGTTCGCCTGACCGACGAAAACCGCAATCGCTTCGAAGAACAGCGGGCTCAGCTTGAGGCTAACAACCTCGCGCGGCGCGCCGATGCGGAAGCCGTTGCTGCAAAGCTTCGCGGGCTGACCGTTGTGCTGATCCGCCAAGCAGGCGAGGCAGGTCAATTGTACGGCTCGGTGAACGCCCGCGATATAGCGGACGCCGTCACCGCCGCCGGCTTTACCGTCGGCCGCCAGCAGATCAGGCTCCAGCAGCCCATAAAAATGTTGGGATTGCACGACGTCGCGGTCGGTCTCCACCCGGAGGTGATCGAGCGGATCACCGTCAACGTTGCACGCACGCCCGGGGAAGCGGAGATGCAGGCGCGGACGGGGGCGGCCGTTGCCGGTACGGGCGCCAACCAGGCCGAGGAAGATGAGCACGCCCTGGAAGAGCTCCATGAAGCCGAAGCCGAGGTTGACGCCGAGGCCACGCTCGCGCGGACGCCGACCGGAGGCTAACCCTCGTCCCCAACCGGAGATCTGGATTCGCGGCGTCCCCTTGCGCGGCGGGCTGTCGTTCGTCCGGTTGTTTTTCGGGGCCCTGAGCCAGTCATAACCGCGCTTCGCCTTGGGACGCGCACCCGACTCCCTCCTGACGACGGTTTGAGACGCCGGCCGCACCGGCAGCGTTACACTGTTGCAGGCGGAAGTTGCTTTTGTCACACTTCTGCCCTGCTTTCACCGTGTGGCCGGGCTTCGGGCAGCTGTCGGCCTCGCGGCCAAAATGGATGACAGCGGGACAGATGCTGCTTGCGCGATTTCTGAAGCGGGTTGTTCGTCTTGGCCAGTTGACGGTCATTGATGCTGGCGGCGGTGTTCATGTCTTTGGTCCCGCAGGGCCTCCCGCGGTGACCATCAGGCTGCATGACCCGGCGTTGCACTGGAAGCTGTTCTTTCGGCCGGAACTCTACGCTGGCGAGGCTTTCACCGACGGGACGTTAACGGTAGAGGACGCATCCCTTTACGATTTCCTCGACCTGATGGGGCGCAATTTCGCGGCCGCGCTAGGCGACCCGCTCGCCAGAAGCGCGCACAGGATCGATCTGCTGTTCCGTCGCATGCAGCAGCTCAATCCGGTCCACCGGGCGCGCCGCAACGTCGCCCACCATTACGACCTGTCGGGCAAGCTCTACGAGTTGTTCCTCGATGAGGACCGTCAGTATAGTTGTGCCTACTTCGCGCGGCCTGAGTACGATCTCGAGGCTGCGCAGCGAGCCAAGCGCCGACACATCGCCGCCAAGCTGCGCATTGAGCCGGGAATGCGCGTGCTGGATATTGGCAGCGGTTGGGGCGGACTGGCTCTGTGGCTGGCCGAGCGGCTTGGCGCCGATGTCACCGGCCTGACGCTGTCCGACGAGCAGCTCAAGGTCGCCCGGCAACGGGCGACAGACCGGCAGCTTGACGGGCGGGTGCGGTTTTTCATTCGCGACTTTCGGGAGGAGACGGGAACTTACGATCGCATCGTTTCGGTCGGCATGTTCGAGCACGTGGGCCTGAGTCAGTTCGATGCGTTTTTCGACTGCGTGCGCCAACGCCTCACCGCCGAGGGTGTGGCGCTGCTTCACACGATCGGCCGCACCGACGGCCCGGGTGTCACCACACCTTGGATCCGCAAGTATATCTTCCCTGGCGGCTATGTTCCCGCTCTATCGGAACTGGTGCCAGCAGTGGAACGGGCGGCGCTCCTCGTCACCGACGTGGAAGTTCTGCGTCTCCATTATGCGCAGACCTTGCGCTGCTGGCGCGAGCGCTTCCTCGCCAATCGCAGCTTGGCGGCCGAGCTTTACGACGAGCGGTTCTGCCGGATGTGGGAGTTCTATCTCGCCGGCAGCGAGATGGCCTTCCGCTGGCTGGATCAGGCGGTATTCCAGGTTCAGCTGGCCAAGCAGCAGGACGCCCTCCCCTTGACCCGCGACTACATGCTGGCCACGGAACGAGCGCTGGAGGCCGAGGAAGCGCGCGCGCACCCACTGAGCGATCGGGATGCGGGCGGACGGGCGGCTTGACGAGCGCGGCGAACCCCGGTCGGCTGCTTTCGGATCGCTGCACCGGATCAGCGGCCGCTTTCGCGACGTTGCTGCGGTTCCGTCCCCGGCACCTGGAGGGAAGAGCAAGAGGGGGATACGGGGGCGTTTGGTTTTGCCCCCGTGTGATAGCGGCCGGCCCTCAGTCTCCGCCCGCCCGATCGTCAGGCGTCGATCTTGATGATCTTCGCAACCGACGGCACACCGCCCTTGATCACGAACATCATGTAATAGCCCGGCAGAAGATTGCCGGTGTTCGTCGGTAACGTCATCTGCAGTTGCTGGCCATTTTGCGTGAACGTCAGGCCGAGGAGCCGCTGATCGGGGTTGAACGAATGCGTTGCAGACCCCATGCGCACGATCGTGACGCGATTGATCTTGGCCGTGCTGTCCACCGTTATGGCGAAGCTTTGCCCGGCACGCAGCAGGTTGGGAGCTGCGGTGATTGCGGGCCGCGGGGCCGGCCGTCCCGACCCATCCTTGCGATAGAGATAGCTCGGGTAGTAAATCTCCATGTTCAGGTTGCTGATCGGACCCGGTGCGCCGCCGGCGCCGGTCAGAACACTGCCATCCGGCAACAGCAGGGCGATGGAGTGATAAAGACGCGGCTTGGCGGCAGCGGCGCCGGTTGTCCACTTGCCGGTCCCCGGGTCCCAGATCTGAGTTGTATAGGCGATGCCGCTCAATTCATTGGCCACCGCTGAGCCGCCGTTCACCAAGACTTTGCCGTCGGGAAGCACCGTGGTGTTTGCCCAGTACCGAACGCGGTCCATGTCGGACGTCGCGGTTACGGCCGGCGGAGACTTGCTCGTGTCGATCAGAGCAACCCTGCGGTCCAGACGCAACGACAGTACCTTGCCCGCAGCGTACATGATCGACGGAAGCTGATAGTCGCCGGGCGGGACGACAGCCGCCGTCTCGGCGATCGACCCGTCGCCCGCCGGGTTCAGTATGTATGTCACCGTCCAGTTGCCCAGCACGAAAATCTTGCGCTGTTGGGTGACGAAGGCGCGCGGATAGTACCAGTTTCCATCCGGAAAGCCGTACGCATTCTCATCGGTCGCTCCCGAGAGAAGACGCCAGCCCGTCGCCGGATTGAAGACTTCGGGTGTCGGCGCATCAATTTCCGGCTCCTGCCGGCCGCCGAGAATGACAGCGTCGCCGTTCGGCATGCGCACGATGGTGGGATACCAGCGGGGGTAAGACATGGCGCCATTCGGTCGAAGCGTATTGGTCGCCGGGTCGAAGACGTTGGATTGCTCGGTCGAGTAATTGCGAACTCCGTTAATGGTCCGGTCGCCTCCGGTGAGCAGGACTTGCCCGTTGCTCAAGATCGATTGTGCGCTGCAAAAAAGGTCGGTGCCGGTGGTATTCGGCAGCGTGTTGTGGGAATCGGCCGCCGTCCCCAGCGCCGGATTCCAGACATCGTAGATGAACTGGCCCGTCTGCTGACCCCCTTCGTCAGTCCCATAGGACAGGATCCGCCCATCGGGCAAAAGAATCGCATGGAGCCCGATAATCGGCCAGGCGATGGGGGGGCCAAAAAAGCCCTTGGTTTGAGCAGAGCTCCCCCCATTCGGAATTGCTTGCGCCTGGACATTCGTCGCGCCCGCAAGCGCTATTATTGACAAAGATGCCCCAAACAGCAGTTTCTTCACGATTCTGCTCCCCACAGTCATGTCCAATACCTCTTATTGAGTTTGTGTCCTAATAATAAAAAACTATATCACTATGCACCTGAGAAGCAATAGCATTGTACTGTCCTTTATATTTTTTAGATAAGCGATAGCTTGTTTGAGTTATTACTTTATATTTATTGTCCTCTATGGGTCATCGCATCGGTCTCATGGACAGGAACCCTGAGGTTCATGCAATTTTCTCGCGCGCGACGCTGTGACGGCCGTCACTACAGTCGCCAGCCATGGCGATATTCTTTCAGGCATCCCGCCGCGCCTCGGCCACGGCTCTCGACGCGGATGGTTGCCCCGCCAGCGGCGGCCGACTAACGTCGCGCCTCGCCAGCCCGCGTGGCGAAATCGGCAGACGCAACGGACTTAAAATCCGTTTCCCGACCGGGAGTGGGGGTTCGAGTCCCCCCGCGGGCACCAACCTCGCCGAAGCATGCCCGTGCCCGCTGCCCGCTCAAGTCAGACGCCCCTGCGCCCCCCTGCGCCCGTGGACATTGCCGGCAATTCTTGGTTTACTCCGGCGTCCTGAATTCGGGCGCCGCCGGGCGTTGATCTCCGGGAACGAAGATAAAGAAGATGGCCAGGGGCCTTGAGCAGGTTTCACGGGCAGTCGCCGCCCCCTTGCATCCCGCTGCCGGGGCGGCGGTGGGCAAAAGAAGCGTTGGCCTGGCAGGAGGAGGAAGCCGTCGTCATGCACATCAGCATCCGCCGCTATCGAAACGTGCGTTCAGTCGCTGAGGTTTGCCGCAAAATCACCGAGAGTTTCGTGCCGCTGTTGCGGCGTTCACCCGGATTTATCGCGTATTACGCCATCGACGGCGGCAACGGCGTCATGGCGACAATCAGCATCTTCTCGACCGAGGCTATGGCCCTCGAATCGAACGACAACGCGTCCGCTTGGTTGAAAGAGAACGTGGCAGAACTTCAGCCAGAACCGGCCGAGATCACGGCCGGTGCGGTGAAGGTGATGATCACCGCCTGATTTCCGCGAAACCTGCTTTCCGCATGGGGGGGGGGCCTCACGGCTCGGCGGAGGAATGCCCCCTTGCCCCGTCGGTCGAGGCGGATCGCCACGTCTGAAGGACGCGCTGTGCCTCGGCATTTCCGGATGCTGCGGCGTCTTCCAGCCAGGTTTCCAATCCTTCAAGTTCGCCGCGCGCGCGCCGGTCGCCCCGCCGCGCCGCATCCTTGTACCAGAGAATGGCTTCTGCGGCGCTCGCATCCCGCGACGTCGCCGCGACGTTTCGCGGATCGAATGTCTGTGCGAGCCGTCTTGCCGCCTCCGCGCTGCCCTGGTCGGCTGCTTCCTGGTAGATCGCACGAGCGGCTTTGATGTCCCCAGCCGAGAAGTACTCGTCCCCTTCCATCAGGAGGGCCGCTCCCTGCCGGCCGCGCGGCGACGGCTTCGACTCCGCCTGCCGCACGGGTGGCAGCTCAGCGGTCTCGACCGCCTTGCCAGCAGCACGGGTGGTGTTGTCGACGTGCTGAGACGGCGCCACGGGTGGCGAGGTTTTCGGCACGGGTCGGGGGGGGATCGCTGGAGCAGGCGTCTGCGCCACAACGCCGGACTCCGTCGCTGGTCCGGGCGGTCGCGCCTGCGATGACGATGCAAAGGCAGCCGCCGAAGAGTCAGCCGCTTCCGCGGCGGAATTGTTGGTCGGGCCGGGCTGGCCCCCCGACGGGACGATAGGAGCCGGGTCCCGCGGAGTCGCATCTGACAAGGCGGAAGGAGCCGCCTGACCGTCACTCAGGCGTTCCCCGGCCGGCGGCGGTTTCCACCATGTTTCCGCTGTCGAAGCCCCGGGTAGCACCGGTGATGCTCCGACCCCCGCCGGCGGCGAATCCAGCGGCGGGACCAGCGATGGAGTGAGAGGGCGCGGAAGCGCCGTCATGGACGCCGGATCCCGCGCCGCATCGCGCGCGGAGGGAGAATCGACGGTCCTGGTGTGGGAGCGATCATAAAGCGCCCAGCCAACGCCCAGCCCGACCAATGCCGTCGCCGACAAGAGTGCTATCCGCCACCCGGAGCGACGACGCCTGCGCGCATTCTCCCATCGGGCAGGTTCGACTCGTCTTGCCGAAGCGGCCGTGTAGCGAATGTGGCCGGAAGCCTCCAGGAGATAGTCCCCAGGCGGCTGCATCCCCGCCGGAGCCCCGGCAGCGTCAGCAAATCCTGGGAAAGCTTGCTGAGGCGTGGTGCCCCCTGCGCTGCCAAAGGCAGCCGGCCACCCGGAGACCTGAGGCGGGGCAGCACCGGGACCAGCCGCGGTGATAGGCGGATCTGCGGAGACGACCGTGTCGATGCCGGCGGGCGCAACCGCTGGCGTCTCCGCTGCCGCGGGAACCATTCCGTCACCGCGCGCGGCCGGGGCAGGTGTAACCGCAGGCAGCGACAGCCGCCGCACCGGGGCTGCCGAGATGTCGAGCACGCGACGGCACAGCCCCAGCACCTGCAGCGGGATCCCGTTACACCGGCCGGCGAGATCGCCGATCTGCGGAGCGAGCGCCTCCTCCAGGTCCGATCCGCCGGCCTGCCGCACGCGATGGCGAATCATCCGTTCCGCCTCGGCCCGCGACATCGGCATCAGGCTGATAACTTGGGTGGCTGTCAGGGCGCCCTCCGCTCCGGACACCGCCGCCAGCCTCCGGGATAACTGGGGCGTTCCCGCAAGCACAGCCGACAACAGGCGGCGCTCTCCGCCGCGTAGAGTCGCGAGAGTCGCGATTGCCTTCAGGCTGGAGTCATCGAGGCGATCGGCATCGTCAATCAGCATCGCGGGCATCTGCTCGCCCGCCGCGGTGAGATCCTGGAGCAAGCGGGCAAGATGCAGCGGATCTCCCCCTGCCGCGTTGAACGGCGCGCCGAAGCGATCGACCAGTTCGGCAAATCCAGCCGTCTGGGGACAGCGGAGGAGCGGAGCGGTGTGGAGCAGACGAACGCCGGCGAGCGCCGCGACCTGCACCCCGAGGTGACAAAGCAACGTCGATTTGCCGATCCCGTCTTCCCCGATTAACAGGAAGAGTCCTTCGCCCTGATAAAGGCCGGTGAGAAGACGAGCGACAGCATTCCGACGGGGCATGTCGAAATAGGCGAGTCGCGGATCGGTAGAGTTATCGAAAGGATTTTCGCGAATATTCGCTGCTTCAGTTGTCACGGGGGCGGCCCTACACTTCTGGTGACACTCTCGACCGTACGGTGAAAGCGCCCGCATTAAGGATATCACAGCGCCGCCAACATCGAACGTCCATTATCGCCCTATGGTTCTCATGAACCGGGCGTTCATATGGCGCCGTTCACCGCGACAACGGCAAACACGGCCTCAGCAAGCAACGTCTGACGTTCGCTGACGGGCTTGTCGAAAAACAGTCCAAATATCAATCAGCAGGTGCGGCGCACGCCGTACCGCAACGATACGCAGAGGCTGATCAAGCCTAGTTTCGTCCGCTCTAGAAGCGATACTCGATGCTGGCTCTCGCCAGCATCGGGCACGACGGAAGCGCAACACAAACCCTCGCAGTGCTGCAATTGACCAATTTCGTCGTCGTTAAGATCGGCGAGCTGGTCGATGTTTCGTGCCCAATCCTCGACGTTCGTCCAGTCGTGGTGGTACAGAACGCGACTCATCTGTTGCAGGTTTGCCATGTCAGGCTCTCACCGCGATGGGCAATGGTGCGCGTGCCCGCAGGGCGTTGCGTCGCGCCACGCGCCTTGACATCACAACCGGCAGGTGCTGCGATTGCGACGCATTCTCTTCTTTCAGCGACACCATGTGCGGGAGATACACTGGCTTACGAACCTCACTTCGACCGATCCGCCAGGGCCGCAATGCCTCTTGGCGGTCGCGTAACCTTGGTGATAGATGCCGCCACTTGGCCCCACGGTCAAGATGTTGAGCTGTCACGGCGCGTGAACGTGTTCCTCATGCCACAATGCTTCTCTCGAACTATCGATAAACCCTACGTTATTGTGGCCTTGCCGCACCATGGTGGAATTGAGGGGAAAACCGGGATAACCCCTCTTTCAGGCCTCCCCGGCCCGGCGCTACGACCGAATCCGGGCGCAGATTCGCACCCGGCGCCATTGCAACAGCCGCGCGACCGAATATAAGGCGGTCTCTTTTTGAGCGGGGATTATCCGACCGTACGAGCCCAGCACTGACCGTGCCGAACACCGGCCACGCCCCTGGCGTGATCTGCCAGCCGCCCGCGGGGGCGGTTGGCGGTTTTCGTCAGGCAGCAAGCGGAATGGTCTTTTCAAGGACCTCGAAGGCGTCGTGGCGCACGTGATTTTGCTTCATTTCGTCGCGCAGCAGCGCTTCGGTCACAATGCCCCTCTCCACGCACTCTCGCAGCAGACCAAAGAAAAATCGCTCCTGATTGGGATCGGGATGAGGCACGTAGCTTCCGAGAAAAGCATAGTCACCGAACACCCGGCGGCGGAACTGGTTGATCCAGCCCAGAACGACAAAGCCCGACGGCTTTTCCGGCGGCATGAAGTCCACCGGCAGACCGGTTTTCCATGGCTGGGTCTTGCGCTTGGTCATATGGACCATCTTCGTCGCCGCCGTGAGTTTATCGAGGTCGTTCCACTCGTTCTCAAGGATGCCGATCGACTCCCGTGTCTCATAGAGCAGGCCGATCCACTTGGCGTAATCACGGGTCCTCTGGAACAGCGCCGCGAAATCCCGCTCCACGTTCCAATGCGATAGCTTGGCACAGTCCAAGAGCATGACGCTCGTTGCCATCACGCCCTTCTTCTCCTTATAGCCGGAGCGGGGCCGGGCCATGATTGCGGCCCCTTTCATGTCACGGGACAGCAGTTCGAACACGTCGCCGACTGCGAACACATCCGGATCGATGACGACCGCGCGCCCCTCATATCCCATCAGTTGCGGCGGCAAAAAGCGGGTGGGCGTGAACGACTGAAGGTCTTCCATATGCCATTGACGCGTAACGCCGTCGCGCAGGTACTCCTGCCCTTCCCGCTCCCAAAGAAACGGAAAGTCCTTGGTGTGCATGATGCGGACATCGAATGCGTCAGGACTTTTCGAATTCCGCCGCAACGAGTACTCGGCGACCAGAGCGCCAACAATCTGCTTATGGTTGGTTTGAATGAACACGGTCGGTTTCACGAGCGGCATCCACTGATTTGCAGCCATTCCAATACTACCGATGTAGCAGAAGGCATGGCGAGCAGCAAGTCAACCTCACTTCGGAGTGAACAGGGCCCCGATACGCCCCGCCACCTTCGGCAGATCGTCCGGCACATCTGACGCGGTGCTCGGGAAGGGTTCGCCGAGCTGAACCGCAAGGCCCGAGTCGATCAGCGTCCGGTGAACTGCTTCAAACTCCCGCGAATAGCCCACGACCCCCATGTCGTAAAGCATGTCGCCGAAGCGGGCCAACGCTCCACCGCGGGCAGGCTCACCTGCCCGCGGCTGAAAGACATCGGCCAGTCGCTTCTTCATCACCGGCCACGCGCCCCGCGCCACCGGCAAGGGAAAGATCGCCAGCGGCTTCCGCAGACGCGCAACCTCGACCAGCATCGAGACGCTGTCGCCGGTGACGACGAAACGATCCGCCAACCCGAGGAGCGCCAGATAGGGATTGTCGCGGGCGTCGGGTGTCCAACGGTACAGTCTGCTGCCGGCCGGCAGGCCATCTTCCAGCGCCGCAGTGACCTCGTCGGGCGTCCGCCGGCTGGTGGTAACGAAGAGAGAGCCGTTCCCCCCCGTCGTCGACTGCAATGCGGCCAGAAAAGCCCGAGCCGTCTCCGCATCGAACACGAACGGCTTCGTCGGGCCACCCACCAGCACCGCGGTGAGCGGCCGCGAGAGATCCGCCAATCGTTCCTCCCAGCCCACGGAAGCGGCGGCCACCCTGCGCGGGTCAACGCGCATGAGCGGCAGAGACAGGCGAACGACATTATCCCGCTCGGGCAACCGATACTGTGGCGTCGCAAGCACCAGATCGAAGTCACGCAAAAGGCGCCGCGGCCGGCCGATGATGACCACCTTCGTGCGCCCTCCCGACTGACCTTTGATCCACATCGCCGCCATGGATGGCCTCCGGCCAACGGTGAGCACCAAATCCGGCCACGGTGGCTGGAGCTCATCCGAAGCGGCTTTGTCGATGTGGTAGAGCGAGGGCTTGAACGGCGGCTTGCCTGTCTGAAACTTGGGAAGAAATCGCATGACCTTACGCTCTGCCGGCCAGCCGAGAGCGTCGGCCACAACCTCGACCTGAGCATTGTCTCCGACCTTGTCCCCGATCACGAGCCAGAGGCGGGGAGGAGCGGCGGAATCGGCCATGCGGCGCATCAAAAATGTCCCGGACAGTTTGGGGGCCAGACAATTTGAGGGATTGTGTCGGGAGTATTCCCGCAGCGATAGAGCAAGGCTAATGGATTATCGACAGAAGGCCAGCCTGACGTATGATCACCCGATGCGGTGTCGCGCCATCACGTCCCGGACAGCGAAGCCGAAACCGGTGAGTTCCGCCGGCCTGCCCGTTCGTCGCCGGTAACTCGCATGTCCTCATCGCGACACCCGGGCCCGATCCTCCTGTTCGGCGCAGACGGCCAGACCGGAACGGAACTGCGGTGGACCTTATCGACGCTGGCACCGGTGAAGGCGCTCACGCGCCGGGATGTGGATCTTGCCGATCCATCGGCAACCTCCCTTCTGGTGCGTACGCTCAAGCCTTCGCTGATCGTCAATGCGGCCGCCTACAACGCCGTCGATCGGGCGGAGGAGGAGCCGGATCTCGCGATGGCGGTCAATGCCGTGGCTCCAGGCGTGCTCGCCGAGGAGGCAAAGAACCTGGACGCCGCTCTCGTTCATTTCTCGACCGACTATGTATTCGGACAGACCGTTTATCGGGACGCGAAAGGACGACCCCGCCCCCTTCTCGACGATGACCCGGTAGAGCCGCTTGCGGTCTACGGGCGCAGCAAGCTCGCCGGTGAACAAGCGATCCGGGCAACAGGTGTTGTTCATCTGATCCTGCGAACGAGCTGGATCTACAGCAACAACGCGCGCGGCTTTCTCGGCGCGCTGCTGCGGCTCGATATCAAGGGCGACGAACTGGCGATCGTTGATGACCAGGAAAGTTGTCCGACGTGGGCGCCATCCCTCGCCGATGCCACAGGTCAGATACTGGCAGTTGGGTGGGCACGGGGGGGAACCAAAGCCTTAGCCGCGCAGCAAGGCACCTATCACCTGGCCGGCGAGAGCTGGTGTTCACGCTTCAACTTTGCGACCGCCGTCTTTGCGCACCATGCCGCGCACGGACGCTCGACGCCCCGACTGCGGGCCGTAACCTCCGCGGCGTTTCCCTCAGCCGCCGCGCGACCAGGGTTTTCCGCACTCGATTCGCGCCGCGCGCTGGACACATTCGGGGTTTCGATCCCCGGGTGGCAGACGACACTGGACCTCTGCCTCGATCGTTAGCAGCTCCCACCGTCGCAAGGGCTGCGGCGATGACTCTGCAGGCGGATGAGGCAGACGGGCTCGCGGTTTCAGGCCGCCGTTCCAGTGTCCTGCAAGGCCCCGGGTTGGGACGGGGCTTCCGCTGCCTCCGGGGCAACCGCGCCTGCATCAACCGCTGCGCCGGCCGCCGGACCCGCGATCGGCTCCCAGTAGCGCGGGCGGGCGACCAGGCGCTGCCAGGCGGCAATCAGCTCTCGTTCCCGATCGCCTCCAATGTGACTGTGCCAACCGATGACAAGACCTGCGGCATAGGACAGGTCGGCGCGCTCTTTCCCGCGGGTGCCCTTCACCGCTCGCTTAAGCAACTTTCGTGCAACCTCGACGTCGTTGCTGACGCCCAGCTGGTCCTGCAGAGATTTCATGGCGGACAGGTAAGGCGTGACCTTGCGCTTCGAATAAAGCGTCGAGAAAAATTCGGTCGCATAGCGCAGCTTCTTCAGGTGGATACGGACTTTGTGGCGTTCTTCGGGATCCAGGTTTTCAAAGTTCGATCCGGCGGCGGCGAGCCCCTCGTAAATACCATGCAGCAGGTCGCGCGCGACCCCCGAGGCTTTGACCATGGCCGCCGGATGCTGTCGTTCCCCCGGCCTGCGCCAGCCTCGACCTTCCGCCCAGGAGGTCAACAGCAGCACCAGCCCGATGTACCGCTGGGAGCCAACGGCTGCCTGGGCCCGAACGTAGGCCTCGTCACGCAGCTGTTCGACTCGCCGCGACAGGGCGTCGAGCCGCTCCTCCTCCGGCATCTGCCGGATCACCTGCGACAGGACTTCGCCGACGAAAACGTCCCAGTCGCGGGCGGGTCCGAGCTCGCCAATCAGCCATTTCAGCTCACCCGACAGGTAGATCTGCTGCTCTTCAGGGATGAACCGTTCATAGAGCGTGACGCAAGATCGCAACCGCCGGACCGCGACCCGCATCTGATGGACGCCTTCTTCGTGCGACCGCTCCAGAACGCACCGTTCATTCCCGCGCAGATGATCCGCGCAGCTCAGCACGATGTCGGTCAGCGCTTCCTCGGCCGTGATCGAAGGAGTGAGCGAAGGAAGCCGCGCCTTCTTCCACGGATTGGGTTGCGCCGTCCGCTCACCGGTCCGATCCTCGGCCGGCAGATCACTCGATAACATCTCTCCTCCCGTCCCATCGGCCGGAGCCGGGACCCCGACCAAAAGCCTGCGCGCCGGTCCGCTTCGGCACCCTGTCACAAACCATGTACGCAACATCCATTTCCGGCAGCGCAGGAGAACGAGGTCGATTCAAAGATCGGCCATCGGCGTTATGTCAAAGTGCTCCTTGATCCGACGCATCAATTGGTCTCGAACCTGACGGTAGGCGTCCAGCCGACTCTCTCGATTTCCCTCGACGATCGTTGGATCGAACGTGTGCCAGAAGTGAACGTCGCACGCCATCACCCGCGTCATGTCCACCGCGCGGTGCTGCGCTTCCGGTGACAACGAGATAACTTCGTCGAACGAGTCATCCTCCAGGTCCTCGAAGCTCTTCGGCAGGTGTCGCGCAATGTCGACGCCAATCTCGTCCATAACCTGAACGGCGAAAGGATCGAGATCGCCGGGACGGACACCGACCGAGTCCACGAAGATCCGGTGACCCAGGAGATGCTTCAAAATACCCTCGGCCATCGCCGACCGAACGGCGTTATGCGTACAAGCAAACAATACGGCAGTCGATCGGCTGGACAATTGCTCGGTTAACCATCAGCGAACGTGGCTTCCGGCCGGTCGCAAAGGCCGGACGCGACGCAGGAGCGTGCGGCGTCAGGTTCGCGTCCCGCTGGTGCCATGGATGGAAGCTCCTCATCATCATCATCGCCGAATATGCAGCACGCAGATCAGCGTGAACAGGCGGCGAGCTGTGTCTTTGTCGATTTCAACTTTCGGGGCGAGGTTCTCCCGCAGCCGTTCGGCGCCCTCGTTGTGCAAACCCCGCCTGCCCATATCGATAGCCTCGATTCGACTGGGCGTGAGAGTCTTTATCGCGTTGAAGTAGCTTTCGCATATGAGGAAGTAGTCCTTGATGACGGGCCGCAGTGAGCCGAGCATCACCGAAAAGCGGGTGAGCTGCAGATCTAGCTCATCGCAAACCGTAAAGCTCAGTCGATCGCCATCGCCGGCAAGATGAACCACGTAAGGTCCGCGAAAGGGTCCCTTGACAGTAAAGACATTGTCCTCAAGCAAATCGTAAAGCGCGACGCGACGCTCGTGCTCCACCGTCGGGCTGAGCCGGATCCCCGCCGGATCTTCAAGCAGCAACTTGATGATCCGATCCCCGGTCTGGCGACCGGGGGCGCTCCCCGAAACAGAGTGCCGCCTTCCCTCGCCTTCGGTCAGTTCAGCAGCCATGGCCTCGGACACGATGGCGTGTGGGGAGGAGGCAGAAGCAACGGGGCTCCTGCCGAATTGCGTCGGGGGATGTGACGAGCGCGATCATCGTGCCAGGCTCCTCGCGTCATCCGCCCCCCAACGTGTTCATCCGGATCGACACGGATCGGGCATGTGCATCGAGCCCCTCCGCCTCGGCCAGAGCGACCGTCGGCGGGCCGAGGCGCGCAAGCCCGCCCGCATCGCATCCGAGAAACGTTGACCGCTTCATGAAATCCAGCACGCCGAGACCGGACGAAAATCGAGCGCTTCGCGAGGTGGGCAGCACGTGGTTCGGTCCCGCGACGTAGTCCCCAAGCGCCTCAGGCGTGAAGCGGCCCAAAAAGATAGAGCCGGCATTCCTGATATTGGCCAGCAAGCATTCCGAATTCTCCACCGCAAGCTGCAGATGCTCGGGCGCGATCCGGTCGACCAGCATCGGCGCCTGATCGATCGTCTCGACGGTAATGATACAGCCGTTATCCCGCCAGCTCGCCTCAGCGATCGCGCGTCTCGGCAACGTCACCAGATGCGTTTCGACCGCTTTTTCCACCGCGTCGGCAAACGCTTCGTCGTCGGTGACAAGGATGGACTGGGCGGCGGCATCGTGCTCGGCCTGGGCCAGCAGGTCCATGGCGATCCACGACGGATCGTTCTGGGCATCGGCCACGATCAGCACCTCGGAAGGGCCAGCGATCATGTCGATGCCGACGCGACCGAAGACGCGGCGTTTCGCCGCGGCAACATACGCATTTCCGGGACCAACAATCTTGTGGACCGGAACGATTTGTTGCGTGCCGTAGGCGAGAGCTCCGATCGCCTGGGCGCCACCGATCCGCCACACCTCGTCAACCTGCGCCACGCGGGCTGCCGCGAGCACCAGAGGCGAAATCTCACCCTTGGGCGCCGGCACCACCATGACCAGCCGCCGGCAGCCGGCGACTTTGGCTGGCACTGCATTCATCAGCACGGATGACGGATACGCGGCGGTGCCGCCGGGAACATACAGGCCCACCGCTTCGATCGCCGACCATCGCCAGCCAAGGCGCAACCCTTCGGGATCGACCATATCGAGGTCCGACGGCCGCTGGCGCTCATGAAAGGCGCGGATCCGCGCAGCCGCCAGGTCAAGAGCCGCCAGTGTGGTGGGGCTGCATTCCGCCCAGGCAGCGGCAATATCCGACTTGCTCAGGCGCAACTGGCCGAGCTCGGCCGACGGGTCGTCGAACCGCCTTGTATACTCAAGCACGGCATCATCGCCACGAGCGCGGACATCGTCGAGAATCGCGCCGACCGCCTTGTCCACATCCTCCGCCTGGTCCCGGCGGGCGTCAAGCATCGCGGCAAAAGTGGCTTCGAAGTCCCTGTCGCGAGTATCAAGCCGTATAGGCACGCGCAACCTCGCGAAAGCGTTCAAGCCAGCCTCCGATCTGCCGGGGCCGCGTCTTCCAGGCCGTCCGGTTGACAGCAAGGCGGGACGTGATACCGGCAATCCGCTCTACCTCGACCAGACCATTGGCCTGTAACGTCGCGCCACTGGACACCAGATCGACGATCCGCTGACTCAGTCCAAGCACCGGTGCCAGTTCGATCGCGCCGTTGAGGACGATACACTCCGCCTGAACGCCGCGGCCGGCGAAATGGCGGGCGGTCAGGCGCGGATACTTGGTCGCAACGCGGATGTGGCTCCAGGAACGCGGGTCGTCCGCCTCCGATAAGCCCGCCGGTTCGCAAACGGACAGCCGGCAATGGCCGATATCAAGGTCCAGCGGCGCATAGATTTCGGGATAGTCGAATTCCATGAGCACATCATTGCCGGCAACGCCGAGATGAGCGGCGCCGAAAGCGACGAACGTCGCGACGTCGAAAGACCGGACGCGGATGAGATCCAGGCCCGGTACGCTCGTGGAAAAGCGGAGTTGCCGCGCGTCCTCGTCGGCGAACGCGGCTTCGGGTTCGATCCCGACCGCCTGCAATACGGGAAGGACCTCCTTCAGGATCCTGCCTTTCGGCAGTGCCAGAATCATTGGCTCGTCGACCGACATACGCGCTCCAGCATCCACTTCGCTTCAGGACCTAAAGCGTCGCACGGGTGAAGTCCAGCAGCACGCCCACGTGGAGAGGTGCAACAGGGCTCTGAAGGCCATGCTGCGGACAGAGAACCGCTCGCAGCGCCGGTAATTTTGTTCAAACTCTGGACCACCGTTGCTGCCCGTCCTTTCTGCCCTCGCTGTTGCCAGGAGACAGACAGCCTCCAGTCGCGCGCGCTCGTCCTTCGGGCGAATACGGAAAGAGGGACATGGCCTGGGAGGTTGCCGAGATCCGCCACTTCTTTTCCACAGGGTTATCCACGAAACTTGTGGATACGTCTCGGCTGCGCTGCGATGCCGGAAATGGACAACCGCCTTAATCGGAGCGCTATCCGCCGCCTCAGGCGTGTCCTGCCGCGTCCGAAAGCATGCGTGGATCAATCCCGATCTTCTCCATCGCCCTGTCCCATTTCGATGCCAGGTCGGCATCAAAGACAAGGTGCTCGTCCGCAGCGACGCTCAACCAGCCGTTCGCCCGGATCTCGCCGTCCAGTTGACCTGGCCCCCAGCCGGCGTACCCCAACGCCAGGAGATGGCGGCGAGGTCCTTCGCCCGCGGCGATCGCCCGCAGGATATCGACGGTCGCCGTCAACGAGACGTCGTCGGCGACGCTTAATGTTCCGTCCTGGCGATAGTCGGGTGAGTGGAGAACGAAACCTCTGCCGGTCTCGACCGGACCGCCGAAATGAATGGCAACCGAAGGTCTCAGGTCCGTCCCCTCGATTCCGAGCTGTTCCAACAGCTCCTCGAAGGTCAGGGAATCGAGGACCCGGTTGATCACCAGCCCCATCGCCCCTTCGGCGCTGTGGGCGCATATGTAGACGACGGTCCGCGCGAAACGCGGATCGCGCATCCCAGGCATTGCGATCAGCAGGTGACCGACCAGGTAACTGTCGACGTCTTGAGCGCGCACCATGCGATGTTCCGTCAGAACTGGAATGACATTGCGTTTAAGTCTAGCACAGCCGTCGGCGGCGATGTCCATCAAGGCGGTGCCCGTTCGGATAAACGACCTCCAAAGTGGCGTCGGGCCGGTCAACTGCCTGTGAACCGCCTCGGCTTGTCGGCCAACTGCATTTGCGTGCACACTCGCTCGGGAGACGCGATGCTCCTTCAAATTTGCGAATACTGAAAATTGACTGCATGCCGAGGACGCTGAAAGCCGAATGACCGCTAAGCATATGGTCGCAATCCTTGTTGTCGCGCTGGTGATCTCGATTGCGCTTGCAAGTTCTGTTCCTGCCGCGACCCCGGCAGCATCGAACGCTGCTTCTCCGTGGGCCGAGACCGAGCACGGCGGCGTGCGCCTGATAGCGGCAATGACCGGCGTCGGAGAGGACGCGACGGTACCCCTCGGGCTGGAATTTCGCATGGCGCCGGGATGGCACATCTACTGGCGCTCACCCGGCGACGCGGGCTACCCGCCGCGGGCAGAGTGGGTTGGATCACGCAACCTTCAGTCGGCAGAACTTCGCTGGCCAGCACCCCATCGCTTCGCCGTCCTCGACCTTCAAACGATCGGTTATTCGGACACGGTGATTTTACCGGTGGAGGCGAGACTGCAGACGGCCGGCGAGGCGGTGGCCCTGCGGGCAACCGTCGATTACCTGACGTGCGCCGACATCTGCGTGCCATACGTTGCCGAGCTGGCCCTCGATCTGCCGGCAGGCCCTGCAGTCGCAAGCGTTTACGCGCATGACATCGCGCGCGCCAGCGCACAGGTGCCGGGCGAGGGACTGGCGCACCGGCTGACGATTGAACGCGCTGCCGTGGAACCGGGCCCCAGCGGTCCGGTGCTTGCTGTTTCGGTTCGCGCGGAGGAACTGCTGGAGGCGCCGGACGTGTTTATCGAGGCACCCCCGCCCCTCGTATTCGGCGCCCCCCGGATCCATTTTGCCGCTGACCGCCTGTCGGCCGTCCTTCGCGTCGACGTCGGCAACATCGACGGGCTGGACGCTCCACTTGTCGGCATTCCGGCAACGGTAACGGTGGTCGACGCGGCCCGCACCGCCGAGCAGGCGGTCGTCCTGGCCGCCGGCGGGGCGGCGGCGGAGGGCGCGCAGTCCTCCATCGTCATCCTCGCGCTGGCGCTGCTGGGGGGGCTGATCCTCAACCTCATGCCCTGCGTGCTGCCGGTTCTGTCGATGAAGCTCCTCACGGTGGTAAGCCATGGAGGCGGTGACAGACGCCACGTTCGCATCGGTTTCATCGCGGCGGCACTCGGAATTTTCTTCTCGTTCATGCTGTTGGCCGGGGCCTTGATCGCGCTGAAGGCGACAGGTGCGGCAGTCGGCTGGGGTCTGCAATTTCAGCAGCCGTGGTTTCTGGTCGCGATGATCCTCGTCGTAACTCTCTTCGCGGCCAATCTGTGGGGCCTGTTTGAAGTTCCCCTGCCACGGCTGTTCGGAACGGCGTCCGAGCGGACCTCGCGAATGCGGGGGCTTGTCGGCCATTTTCTGACCGGCGCGCTGGCAACGCTGCTGGCAACGCCCTGCTCGGCGCCTTTTCTTGGCACGGCCATCGGTTTTGCCCTGGCCCGCGGCCCTGGCGAGATCACGCTCGTCTTTGCGGCAATTGCCTTCGGTCTCGCCCTTCCCTACCTGTCCGTCGCGGCCTTTCCGGGCCTCGCCACCGCGTTGCCGAAACCCGGCCTCTGGATGGTCTGGCTGCGGCGCGTCTTGTCTTTGACGCTCATCGCCACCGCGATCTGGCTGGCATGGGTTTTGGCCGGCAGCGTTGGGTGGTCGTCGGCGGTCACGGTCACGGCCCTGGTGTCGGCGATCGTGCTCGTGCTCGTCTTTCGCCATCGCATGCCCCCGCCCCTGCGCCGGGCTGGCATGGCCGCCATGATTGCGCTGGCTGTCGCCGCTTTCCTCGTGCCGCCTGATCCCACCGCCGGGGCGCGCCTGCCCAGCCGAGGCCCAGAGGACGCGGCGAACTGGCAGCCGTTCGATCCAGCCCGGATCGCCGACGTCGTTGCCGGCGGTGGTACTGTCTGGGTGAATGTCACGGCCGACTGGTGTCTCACCTGCAAGGTGAACGAACGCTTCGTCCTCGACCGGGAACCGGTCGCTGGCCGCCTGGCCGGAGACGGTGTCGTCGCGATGCGCGGCGACTGGACCCAGCCGGACGCCGCGATTGCCCATTACCTCGCCGGTTTTGGTCGCTACGGGATTCCGTTTGACGCAGTTTACGGCCCGGCCATACCAACCGGCGAGGCGTTGCCGGAACTGCTGACGGAGAGCGCTGTTCTATCGGCACTCGATCGTGCCACCACGCACTAATCGCGTGCGGCGTTGCTCTTTGCAATCGGAGAGGCGCGCAACCATGTTATCGCCGGAAGGCGGGTCACTCGGCGCCTTCGTCAAAATCCTCGTGGGAAAGGGGCGGAAATGACAATCGCTGTCGGCGACAGGATCCCGTCGGTCACGGTGATGCGATGGGGTGAGAATGGCCCGGAAGCCATCTCCACCGACGACTTGTTCAAGGGAAAAAAGGTGGCCTTCTTCGGCGTGCCCGGCGCGTTTACGCCGACGTGTTCCGCAAAGCACCTGCCCGGCTTCGTGCAGAACGCCAGCGCTTTGAAGACGAAAGGGATTGATGCGATCGTCTGCACGTCCGTCAACGACGTCTTCGTCATGAACGCCTGGGGAAAAGACCAGGGGTGCGGGGATACGGTCGCGTTGGTGGCAGACGGCGACGCCGCCTTCACCAAGGCCGCCGGACTGCAGCTTGATCTTACCGGGAAAGGGCTCGGGCTGCGCAACCAGCGCTTTTCCATGCTGGTCGACGATGGCGTGGTGAAGGTGCTGAACATCGATGCCTCGGGCTTCGACAAGACCAGCGCCGAGGCTCTGCTCTCGCAGATATAGCTCCACGAGACGCGGACGGCGCGCGCTCGCGCCGCGCCGCGCTTGTCACATCCCCGCTACGATCGCTTCCGGCTCATCACTGGCGCATGAGCTCCCTAGGCTCGGGCACTACCGGTTCGCGTTCCTCGTGCGCCATCCAGGCGTCAAGATTGGGGGTGCCCACGACGTAGGGCTTGTAGGCCATGTCCTGGATCAGGATGTGATGAAGGAGCCAGGCCTGCAGATAATCCAGCAGGTCCCGGGCATCCGCGCGGCCCGCCCCGCCCGCGCCCCGGGCGGCGACAGACCGGCGAAATCCTTCGTGCTCGTGGCGATGGAAAGCAAACGAGGGAAAGCCGCACGCCTGCATGATCCGCTCCTCACGCGCGAAATGGTAGCGGCAATAAAGGTCGAGCGTCTCCAGCACAATGCCGATGACGCGCTCCACATCACTTCCTTCCGCATCCTCAAGGAGGTTGATAATGCGGATGAGGCAACGATGATCGGCGTCCAGGGCAGGCATACCCACGCTCATTGCCTCGTTCCATACGAAGCTGCTCATCATCACTCCCTGCTTCCAACCGTCCAAATTATGCAGCCGGTTCTGCCGCAAGACAACCGGCGATCCCAACTTCCGCGATTTCCTGAGAAGCCCCTTTCTCTCCTATGGCGAGAACGGTGCTTTTCATCCTTGCCGGTTTATTCCGCACGTTGCTGCAGCCTTGCCCTCAGGCGCACCGCTGCAAAATCGAGGAAAGCCCGCACCTTGAGCGGCAGGAGCCGCCCGCCGGGATAGACAAGGCTGACCGGCCAGGGCTCAGGTTCGAACTCCTTCAGGACAACGGCAAGCAGGCCCGCCGCCTGCGCATCGGCAATCTGATAGGAGAGCACGCGGCTGATCCCGAGGCCCGCGATCGCCGCATCGATCGCAGCCTCGGCGGTGTTTACCACGAGCCGTGAGCGAATCGACACACGTTCCTCGCCCCCTGCGACCGTGAAGGTCCAGGCATCCGGCGCAACCAGGGTTTCGAAACTGACACAGTCGTGCTCACCGAGGTGATAGGGCTCTTGGGGCACGCCGCGCCCGGCGAAATAGGATGGACTTCCGCAGACGACGCGACGGACGGCCCCGAGGCGGATGGCCATTGAAGTGCTGTCGGGTAGCGCGCCGATGCGCACGGCGAGGTTCACGTGATCCTCAAGGAGATTAACGACCCGGTCCGACAGCATGATCCGGATATCGATCTCCGGATAAGCCTTGAGGAACTCCGTCACCACAGGCAACACGTGCAGACGGCCGAAGACGATCGGAGCGGTCAGGACCAACTCGCCTTTTGGCGCCCGGTACTCCCCCGACGCGGCTCTCTCGGCCTCGCTCAACTCCTCAAGGATACGCTTGCACGCGAGGACGTACGATCGACCGGCATCCGTCAACGTCAGGACGCGGCTGGACCGGTTGAGGAGACGCGTCCCCAGATGCGCCTCAAGGTCCGAAACATTCCGGCTCACCGTGGCCAACGGCATGCCAAGGCGGCGCGCTGCCGCCGAAAGGCTGCCCGCTTCGACTGCGTTCACAAAGACCGACATCGATCGGAAGCGATCCATTTCCAATATCCGGAAGGGATACTCCCGATAATACGGCCTTATTCTATTTTTCGGTAGGCACTAACTTTCAGGACATCGATCACGATCTGGGCTCTGGAAGGAATGCCAATGTCAAGGATCCCGACCCCCGCAACCATCCAAGACGCGCCAAGTGCGGCGCAGCCGCTGTTGGAAGCCGTGAAAAAGCAGCTTGGCGTGGTGCCGAACATGTTCCGCCTTATCGCCAATAGTCCCACGGCCCTCGAAAGCTATCTCGATTTATCCGGTGGACTGAACAGAGGAAGCCTGCCCGCTCCAACGCGCGAACGGATCGCGCTCGCAGTCGCCGAAATAAACGGCTGCACCTACTGCCTCTCGGCCCACACCTATCTCGGCAAGCACCTCGCCAAGCTTGACGAGGCAGAGATGATCGCCAACCGCAACGGCGCCTCGAATGACCCCAAGGCGGATGCCGCCGTGCGCTTCGCCGTGAAAGTCGTCCGCGAGCATGGCCATGTCGGCGAGGCCGATATCGCGGCCGTCAAGTCGGCCGGCTACGATGACGCCCAGGTGATCGAGATCGTCCTTCACGTCGCGCTTAATACCTGGACGAACTACATCAACGAGGTTGCCAAGACCGACGTCGACTTCCCCCTTGTGACCGCGGGTGGACACAACTGACACGCCCCCCGTCCGATGTGCCCAATCCGTCGGCGTCGCGGTCGGTTTATCGGGCGCGACGCTGACCAGCAACCCGCCCAGGATAGCCGCCATGGACCGCTTTCCCGCCTATTCCAGCGATATCGCGTTCACACCCTCGGTAAAGGCGATACAGGCGCGCAAGGGCTCCCGCCGCTCCTACGGACGCATGGAGGCGAAAGGCTCGTGGGAGACCCGGATTACGCCCGATCTCGCCGCATTCATCCAGAGGCAGACGAGCGTTTTTCTCGCGACCGCCAACGCGGAGGGACAGCCCTATATCCAGCATCGCGGCGGCCCGCCGGGCTTCCTGCGCGTGCTCGACGACAACACCATCGGCTTCGTCGATTTCGCCGGCAACCGGCAGTACATCACGCAGGGTAATCTTATCGACAATCCGAGGGCGCATCTCTTCCTGATCGACTATGCCCACCAGCGACGCATCAAGATCTGGGGCCAGGCCCGCATCATCGAGGGGGACCCGGAGCTGATCGCCAGACTGAGACCCGATGGCTACGCGGCGCGCCCCGAGCAGGTCCTTCTCTTTAGCGTTGCCGCCTGGGACGCCAATTGCCCACAGCATATCCCGCAACGGTTCGAAGCCGCCGACGTCGCCGCAGCTCTCGCCGAGCGCGACGCCCGCATCGCAGAACTGGAGGCGGAGGTCGTAGAACTGCGGGCAAAGACGCCCAGAACAGCCGACTCCGAGACGCGCCGCTGAACACGGGCTCCGTATCTGGTTTGAGCAGATCAGAGCGGCAGCTTGCCGGACACCATACTGCAGATCCGCTTGGAGAGTCCGTAGCCGCCGTAGAGATTGCGGACGTCGGTCCAGCCATTGTTCAGGAGGATCCGCTGGGCCACGTAGCTTCGGTATCCGGTGCCGCACTGCAGGACCACGGGCCGGTCGGTTGGGATCTCGGCGAGGCGGTCACGGAACTCATCGAGAGGAATGTTGACCGCCGCCTCCAGGCACCCTTCCTCGAATTCGCGCCGTGTTCGGACATCGACAAGAAACGGCGGCCTCTCGCCCGACATCTCGGCGAAGACGGTGAGCGGCGAAGCCCCGGGACTTGTCCCACGCCAGGCGTTCGCAGCCACGAACCCGGCCATCACAGCGACGTCCTTGGCGGAACCGAAGGGCGGCGCGTAACAGAGATCCAGCTGCTCCAGATCCTCGACCGTCATCTCCCCCTGGATCGCAGTGGCGAGAACGTCGAGGCGCTTGTCAACTCCGTCCTGACCGACCGCCTGCGCGCCCAGCAGTCGGCCGCTGTCCGGGGCATAGAGCAACTTCAGCAACATCAGCTTGGCGTCCGGGTAGTAGCCGGCATGGTTGGGGCCGATGACGTAAGCGCTGCAAACGTCGATGCCGGCACGCTTGGCCATTTTTCCGGTCAATCCCGTTCCGCCGGCGACGACCTTCCCGACCCGGACGATGGCCGTGCCGAGAACGCCACGCATGGCAAGGCGTCGTGGGTCGTCCCGCTTCGCACCGAGCAGATCAAGCGCGGCGTTTTGGCCGGCGATCCGTCCCTGCTTGTTCGCGGGTCCCGCGAGCGGGACGTTGACGGGTTTCCCGGTCGGCAGGAAGACGGCCTCGCAATTGTCGCCGGCGGCGAAGATCGCCGGGTCCGAGGTCCGCTGCCACGCGTCCACCGCAATCGCTCCGGTTTCGCCGAGGCTTAGGCCCGCAGACTTGGCCAGCTGCACGTTGGGCCGGACTCCGGTGCCGACGACGGCGATGTCGAACGTCACCTTCCGGCCGCTCTTCAGGACTGCCGTGGACCGGTTGCCCATGGGCTCGATGCTGGCAACGCTGTCGTTGAGGACGACAATGGCGCCGGCGTCCTGCAGTTCGAGTTGCACCGGGTGCGCGATCTCCTGGTCCAGGGAACCCATCAACTGATCCTGAGTCTCGACAACGGTGGTCCGGAAGCCCCGCCGCATGAACTGTTCTGCGCACTCGAGGCCGATGTACCCGCCGCCGATGATCAGCGCCTGAAAACCTGCGTCCTTGACGTTCAGGAAGTGCCCGCCCTCCATCTCGCGGGGCAACAGGTGCGAAAGCCGCTCCATGATGGCATCGGCATCGGGGACCGTCCGGCAGTAGTGAACGTTGGCACCATCGAGGCCGGAGATAGGCGGCACGATTGGCACAGTCCCCGTAGCCAGGATCAACCGGTCGTAGGCGAGCGTGCCGGTAACGCCGTCCGCCCCGACGAATTCGACCTTCCGCTCGTTGGCGGAGATGCTCAGAGCTTTCGTGTTCAAGCGGACGTCGACGCGAAAATATTCGTGAAATCGTGTCGGATTGGCGACGAAGAGCGCATCCCGTGAGGCGATCTCGCCGCCGAGATAGTACGGCAATCCGCAGTTGGCGTAGCTCATGTAAGGACCGCTCTCGAGCACAACGATCTCCGCCTGCTCGTTGGTCCGTCGCGCCTTTGCGGCTGCCGACGCGCCGGCAGCGACGCCACCGACGATCACAATCCTGCCTGTCACGGGGATCCCTTTCGTTCTGGGGCAGCCGAACCTTGCTTCATGCGCGGCTTGACCCCGACGTGGGTTGGATGCCTGGGCGTTCGATCAGAACGCGGTGAAGGGCCATGCCGGCGAGCATCGCGCCGACGAAGAGCCAGGTTTTGCCAAGCCCCAGACCCAAACCGGCAATGGCGGGCCCGGGACAGTAACCGACCAGTCCCCAGCCCAGCCCGAAAATCGCGGCTCCGGCGATGAGGCGGCAATCAATCGAGCGATTGCCGGGAAGTGCGAAGCCCGACGCAAACAGGGGCGCTCCACGACGAAAAATCAGCGCGTAACCCACTGTCGTAACCAGCACCGCCGCGACCATGACGAAGACGAGCGCCGGATTCCAGCCGCCCTCGGCAATCGCCGCGACATCGAGAAAGGCGAGAACAACGGCCGGATCAATCATTCCCGAGAGGCTGAGACCGGCACCGAACAGCAGGCCTGCGCACAGGGCAGCAACCACGCGCATTACCCTATTCTCCCGACACGTGACGCATGACGAAGACGACAGCCATTCCGACGGCCATGAACGTCAGCGTCGCAGCGAGGGATCGCGGCGACTGGCGCGCCAACCCGCAAACACCGTGGCCGCTGGTGCACCCGTTGCCAAGCCGCGAGCCGAAGCCGACCAGTAGCCCGGCAACAAGGATTACCGGGACGGATGCCTTAACTGTAATCTCCGGCAACGGCGCGCCGAAGAGGCCAGCAGCAAACGGCCCGGCAATCAACCCGATGATGAAGGCCAGTCGCCACCCCCTCCCGCCGGGGTCGGCGCCAGCGAGGCCGCCGACGATGCCGGCAATACCGGCGATGCGCCCAAGGGCCAACATCAACAGGACGGCGGCAAGCCCGATGAGAGTTCCGCCAGCAAACGCGACCGCCACGGTCTTCATTGCCTCCTCGGCTGGACGTCAGACCGTTGCGGCGGGGAGGTGTCGCGATCGGCGGATATTGCCGAACCGACACTTCGCCCCCCGCCCAGTCTCAAGCGTAAACGGGGGACAGCGGTGCCCGCGCATCGTCCAAGGTTAGTTCACCAAGCCCCACGGGCGTCGGCAGCCGGCACCTGATCGACGGACTCGCTGGCGACAGCTCAGACGCGGAGGCGAAACTCGCTAATCGTTTCGTCCGCCCGGTCACGCAACACTTTGAGGAACTGGCCAACAGTCTCGAAGGTGGCGCGGTCGATGCCGTAGGCCGCGAGCAGATCCTCCTTTGCGTCGCGGTAGCGGCCTTCCGGCTCGCCCGGCTTCGATCGCAAGAGTTGGCCGAGCTCGCTTTCCTCGCGGAACAGTGCGTTCAGTTCCGGATCATCCGATGGCAAGGCCCTTAACTGTTCGGCGAGATTGAAGAGGGCCTTCTGACTCTTTTCGATCCGCGGATCGTCCGGATCAGCCAGCACCATCTCCGCTCGGTTGTCAGCCGCCGTCTCGATCTCCGTGATCAACGCGGTCTTCCAAGTCTCGATTTGCATCAGCCTTCCTCCTCTTCGGGTGGCTTTCTGTCATCTCGCGGGGTCCAACTTCCTCGGCGACAGGAAAACAGGTATTATTGATACCTGCTTATTAAGCTGGTACACCAAATACCGGTTTTTGGCAAGAGGGAGTTCACGTCCTTGCGGCTAACCCAGTTCTCGAACTTTTCGATCCGCCTGCTGATGTATGCCGCTTTGAAAGGAAGCACGCCGAGTGCTGTCCCGGAGGTTGCCAGAGCCTATGGCGTCTCCTACGACCATCTCAAGAAAGCGGCCGCAGAACTTTGCCGGCATGGATACCTGGAAACCGTCCGCGGCCGGAATGGCGGGGTCCGCCTAGCGAAGAACCCGAGCGAGATCCGAATAGGCGATGTCATCCGGCGGACGGAAGGCGGCACGGTGCTCGTCGAGTGCTTCGATCCGGAAACGAACACATGCCCGTTGCTCGGCACATGCGAGTTGCGCATTGCCTTACAGGAGGCTCTTGCGGCTTTCTTCGACGTGCTCGATCGATATACGCTCGCGGACCTTGTTCGCGCACCCGACCGACTCATGCCTCAGCTCGGTTTGTCTGTAACGTGAAGCACGCCGGCCCGGGACTGCAGTTCGCCGCGCAACCCAGCTCACGCCCGGCCGGTCGTACGCAGCAGCCACGCTGCGGAAAGCCCCCAAAGCGCATTTGCACCAATAATATAGACTGGGGTTAGCATGCCAAGGTCGAGGCCGAAATAGCCCTGGCCGGCTTCGCGCGGGTACACGTAGAGCAACTGGTACGCTGATGGCGCGAGACTGAGAATGAGCCCGCGCAGCCACCACCGGCCGTTTACGAAGGGCAGGAGAAACAGAAAGCCCCATAATCCGCCCGCGACAATTCGGGGATTGAGCCAGCTCGGAGTGAGGCTCGGCGCAGCAATACCAATGCCAAGGCGGGCGGTCAGGTGATACGTGCCCGCGAACCAGAGCGCCACGCTGCTGACCAGGGCGCCGAAGGCTCCGGCCGCAAAGCTCATGGACGCGCGATCAAGAAACTGACGCATGCTGCGATGGGGCCGATCTCTGAAAATGGAGGGATGACCATCCCACGATATCAGCCGGCTCGTCCACACCCCGTGGGATCGAAACATTCCTTCGCCGTCACCGGTCGAGGGCAGCCTCCAGCGTCGGCCCGATCTCGCCGTAAATGACCAGCTCGGCGAGGTCGTCGAGATCGGTCTGTTCGCGGTTGAGGATGACGAGGCGGGCGCCCGCCTGCTTCGCCAAAACCGGCAGCCCCGCAGCCGGATACACCTTCAGAGAAGAGCCGACGGCGAGGAAGAAATCGCAGGCTCTCGCCGCCGCCGTCGCCCGCCGCATCTCTTCCTGCGGCATCGCCTGGCCAAAGGAGATCGTCGCCGTCTTTACCAAGCCACCGCACGCCTGACACACCGGCAAGGTCCCTCCCGCCTGAAAGCTCCTGCGAATCGGCTCCAGATCGTACTCGTCTCCGCAGCCCAGACAGTGGGCATAGGTGGTATTGCCGTGGAGTTCGATGACCCGCTCACGCGGAACGCCCGAGGCCTGATGCAGGCCGTCGATGTTCTGAGTGATGACAGCCACCACCTTTCCCTCCCGGACGAGTTGGGCTACGGCCTGGTGGCCGCGATTGGGCTTTGCCTGCATCACCGTCTCGTGGGTGTCGAACTTTCTCTGCCAGTACTCCCGCCGGGCGTCTTCGGAGGTCACGAAAGCCTCGAAATCGATCGGACGGTACTTCGACCAGACTCCTCCCGGGCTTCGATAGTCGGGAATACCGGACTCCGTGCTGATGCCCGCGCCGGTGAAGACGACGGCGCGGCGGCTCGCCTGCAAAATCTCGCTCAGCCGTGCGATCGACTCGCTCCTGTGCATCCTCAGGGTCCCCGTTCCGGGCTCAGACTTTCGGCGCGGGGCGGTTGCGGCGCCACCTCCACCGCCGCATCGAGCAGCTGGCCTGCACGCAGAACCCGCAGCGAAAGGATCCGGCCGATCGCGCGCCGGTCGAGCCGCTTGTGAATGGCATCGACTGACGGCACCACATCGCCGTCCATCGCCAGAATCAGATCACCGGGTTGCAGCCCCGCAGCAGCCGCCGGGCCTTTCCCCTCAACAGCGATCACCAGAACCCCGGCCGGAACCGCCAGCCCCAACCTCCGCCCGAGCCGGCGGTCCAGCGGTTTGGTCTGGCCCGCGATGCCGAGATAACCGCGGACCACACGCCCCTCCCGCAACAACTCCGGAATGACCCATTTCGCCGTGTTGATGGGAACCGCAAAGCAGATGCCCTGTGCACCGCCAACGATGGCGGTACAGATGCCGACGACGCGGCCGGCGCCATCGACCAAGGCCCCGCCACTGTTTCCGGGGTTGAGCGCGGCGTCGGTCTGGATGACGTCCTCGATCAATCGCCCGCCGACGCCGCGCAGCGTTCGCCGCAGGGCGCTGACCACACCGGCCGTAACCGTTGCCTGCAGGCCGAAGGGATTACCGATGGCGATGACCAGCTGGCCGACCCGCAGGGTCTCCGAGTCGCCCAAAGCTGCCGCGTTCAGCCCATTGGCAGCGAGACGCAGGAGCGCGAGGTCGGTCGCCGGGTCGGTCCCGATGAGTTCGGCTGTGCAGGATGAGCCGTCGGCGAAAACGGCCGCCAGATGCCGTGCTCCGGCGATTACGTGATGGTTGGTCAGCGCGTAGCCATCGGGCGCGATGATAACCGCCGATCCGGCACTCGGGGACGGCTCCAGCAGGTCGTCCGGCCGTGGCTTCTCCCGTCGGCGACGAATCCCAATGATCGCCGGACCAGCCGTATCCGCCGCCTCCACGACAAGCCGGGAATACGCGTCCAGCGCCGCCGTCTCGCGTGCGACGAGATCGTTGGTCCCGCTGTCGCTCGTTTCCGCGTCTGGGCCGTGGGTACCGACAAGTGCGAGTTTCATGCCTGCTTTCCACCTTGGAACCACCGCGGAAGCGGTGTTCGGATTGCTGCGCAGGATGATGTGGGTCGAACACGCAGGCCCGGCAATTGCGACGCAGTTGTGCGGCGGGACCGCACGACGGGGAAAGCCGGGCGGTGTAGCTTATTCGCATCGGCCTAGGGGATCAGGCCGAGTGCTTGCTTGAGGCGCACCGGCATCCGACCCGCCGACCAGAGCCGACGATTCCGCCGCGCCTACCGCTCGCTGTCGAGCATTGTCATCTGCCGGTCGTCATAGCGCGTTCCCAAGACCGCGTCGCTCGGCACCGCTGCGGCGATCCTCTCCAGCTCCTCTTCGCTGAACTCGATGTCGCAGGCCTGCAGCGCCTCGGCGAGCCGCGGGCGGCTGCGGGCGCCGACCACCGGGACAATGTCGTCGCCGCGCGCCAGCACCCAGGCGATCGCGATCTGCGCGGGGCTGACGCCCTTTTCGTCAGCGATCGCCCGCAGGGCTTCGACCAGCGTGAGATTGTGGTTTAGGTTGGCGCCCTGGAACCGCGGCAGCGTGGCGCGGAAGTCGAAGCCGGTGGCACTCGGCCCTTGCCAGCGGCCGCTCAGGAGACCGCGGGACAGGACGCCATACGCGGTCACGCCGATGCCGAGTTTGCGAAGCGTCGGAAGGATCCCGGTTTCGATGCCGCGGCTCATCAGCGAATACTCGATTTGCAGATCGACGATCGGATGGGTCTGGTGGGCGCGACAAACCGTCTCCGCCCCCGCTTCCGACAAGCCCACGGACCGCACGTAGCCGGCCCGGATCATTTCGGCGATGGCTCCGACCGTCTCCTCGATCGGCACCGAGGGATCGACCCGCGCCGGGCGGTAGATATCGATGTGGTCGGTTCCCAGCCGCTTCAGCGAATAGGCCAGCGCGCTCTTCACCGCCTGCGGCCTGTTGTCGATGCCGATGAAGTCTCCTCTCGGCGAGCGTAGGGCACCGAATTTGACGGAGAGCAGAACTTGGTCGCGGCGCCCCTTGATCGCCCGGCCGATCAGCATCTCGTTGTGGCCCATGCCGTAGAAGTCGCCGGTATCCAGCAGCGTCACCCCGGCATCGATCGCAGCCTGGATGGTGGCGATGCTTTCCGCCTCGTTCGCCGGGCCGTAGAAATCCGACATCCCCATGCAACCGAGGCCAAGTGCCGAGCACTTCGGGCCTGACTTACCGAGCTGACGCTGCTTCACACACCCCTCCCTTTCCTGTGTGCGGCCCATCCTGCCCGGCAAGCTTGGGTGGGGTAAAGGGGCGTTTCAGCTCCGCACAACCTGCCGTTCCGGCAGGCCTGCCTGGCGCAGCAAACGCAGAAAATGGGTAAGGCGCTCCGGCTCCTTAAAGGGAGCAAACTGGGGAACCTCCTCCAGGGTGAACTCCGGACTGAGCTTTAGCAGGGCGGGCACAAGGCGATGCGCCTCGTCGAATCGCCCGATCGCGATATAGTTGGCGACCATCAGCAGAAAGCTGGGAATCGGCAGAGCCTCGGTCCTCGACGCGACGAGGCGATCCAGGACCACAGCGGCATCGGCATGGCGGCCCAGGAGGTAGAGGGAACGGGCCCAAATCGGCACGTACCAGTCGGGATGGTCCGGATTCAGCCTTGCCGCGAGGTTGATATCTGCGAGGCCTTCTTCCGGTCGGCCGCCAAAATTCAGCACCAGGGCATTCAGGGCGCGCATGTCGGCGCTGTTGGGGCCGAGTGCGACGGCGCGCTGAAGCGCCAACTCGGCGCGGTCGTGATGGCCCATCCAGAGTTCTGCGCTACCGAGGACACCAAATCCCCAGTAGTCACTGCGATTGGCCTCAATTGCCTTGAGCGCTTCTAGGCGCGCCTTTTTCAATCGCTCTTTCGCATCATGCGCCCGACCGAGCAGAGCGCAATGGAGCTGGGCATGGGCCAGGGCTGCATGAGCACGGGAATAAGATGGATCGAGCGCAAGGGCAGCTTCCGCAGCGTCGATCGCGCTTTGGATGTTCGACCGGGTCATGCGGGATACGAGCCCGGCGGCCCGCAAAACGTGACCATACGCGCCCAGGTCTGCCGGCTTTTTCGGAGCGTCTTGTTCCAGGCCTATGTCGATGAGCTTATTTAGCAAGGTGCTGTAGATGGCGGCAGTCAACTCATCTTGGACCTCGAAAACGTCCTCGATCGACCGGTCATACCGTTCGGCCCAAACGTAGCCGCCTGTGACGGCATCGCTTAACTGGGCTGTGACGCGAATACGCTTGCCGGCTTTTCGGACGGTTCCTCCCAGAACATAGCGCACGCCCAGATCCTGGCCGACTCTCTTGACGTCCTTTGGCTTGTCCTTATAGACGAGGCTCGAGTGATGGGCGATGACGAAAAGATCCGGCTCGCGTGAGAGTTCGGTGATTACATCCTGCGCCAAGCCATCCGCGAAATACTCCATGTCAGGCACATTGCTTATGCTCTTGAACGGCAGAACCGCAATAGATGGTTTATCCGGCGGTATGAGTTTATCGCTTTTACTTCTGACCCATGGCGTTGGGGCCAGATTAAAATCGAGCTTATAAACGCGCACGGGCTCGTCGATATTCTTGACATGTTGTTCGCCCAGGTCCTCGAATACGCCATCGATCTTGTTGCGCACTTGGCGGTAGGCGTCCTCCGAAATGCAAATCCCGCCGGGTTCGGCCAAGCCCTCTAGGCGAACCGCGAGGTTCACTCCGTCACCATAAATGTCCTCATCTTCGAAAATAACGTCGCCGATATTGATACCGGCCCGGAAGACGAGGTGCTGCTCTTGCGGCAATCTTTGTTGGCTGTCACGCCAACCTTTCTGCAACACCATGCAGCATTCCACCGCATCGATGACGCTGCCGAACTCAGCGAGAAATCCGTCCCCCGTGAGCTTTACGATGCGGCCACGATGGCTGTTGATAGCGGGCTTGCTGACTTCCTCGTGCAGGGCACGGTAGTGGGCATACGTCCCCCGCTCGTCCGCCGCCATGAGGCGCGAAAAACCAACGACGTCCGCAGCGAGGATGGCAGCCAAGCGGCGCACCGCGAACTCTCCCTTTATAAGGAAAAATTACCCGAGGCGCTCGCGTGATGCTAGCGCGCTGACGCAGTCGCCAGCACTTGTCGCTGTGGAATTAAGCGCGCGCCCTATCGGGTAATAGACACGTTATACAAGAAATAATTCACTTGGGCCGAGAGAGAGGGGCTCCGGGCCGGACAGGAGGGGGATGTCCGCCGACAAAAGCCGGCGAACATCCAGTCTCGGCGCACTAAGCGGGGCTGGCTGGTGCAAACGACTTGCCGCAAACGCAACTCGACTCTGCTTGCGGGTTCTGAAAGACGAAGCTCGCTCCGTCGAGGCCCTCGACGTAGTTGATCCGAGTTCCTTTGATCAGTGGGCTAGCGGCCTGATCAATGAAGATCGGGAGGCCGTCGTATTCGAGAGTGTGGTCGGTGGCGCCAGCCTCTCCTTCCAGATCGAGTTTGAACTGCAGCCCGGCGCAGCCTCCCTCGACCAGCGATATTCGCACTCCAGTTGCCTCGCCCGAGGCCCCCTGGACTGCACGCTTCATTGCCGCAACGGCGGTTTCCGTCATTTCCAACATAAGTAGCTCCCCTTTCGCTGGTCCTGATGAAGAGCCAGCAAGCGTCGGGCCAGTTGGTCGTGCTCATCAGGCGGTTTGGCTTTTTTTCGGTGCGCCGTGGGGGACCTTGTCACATCGTTACGAGAGGCTTAGGCGGATCCCGCCGGTCCAGGCCGCACTGGCGGTGATGCCCTAATGATCGAATGCTGCAGAATAGAAAGCTCTGAGGGGTTCCGCGCGAACAGATGCAGCCTGGACATCCACTGCTGGCCTCCTCTCCGCGTCGTCTCAGGATGGCTCTTGCCGGGCACCAGCGCCGGCACGCTGGCCGCTCTCCCACCCGACGGCCAAGCCCGGTCGGCGCATCTCAAGCAGGTTCCCTGGCCACGGCACCAGCCGTGCCCGAAGGTCGCATCATGCGAATAAACAGCTTCTCCGCTTCGACGACAACAAAGAACACCAGCCCTGCGATAACCAGCGAAGGCCATACCCAGAGCGGGATGGATTCGGTCTCGAACAGAACCTGGAGGGGTGGCGCGTAGGTGAACAGCAGCTGCAGGACGACGACGGCGCCGATGCCCATGGGCAGGTACTTGTTGCCGAGGTGGGCCTTGAGTGACAGCGAGGAGTCGACCTTGTACCGGCTGTTGAGCAGGTAGAACACCTGACCGATCACCAGCGCGTTGACCGCCACCGCCCGGGCGAGTTCGTCCGAGGCGTTCTCGGATTTCATCCAGAAGAACGCCCACAAGGTGAGGATGAGCAGCATCAAACCGACGAAGACGACACGCCATAGTCCGAAGCGGTCGACGATCGGGCGATCGACCGCGCGCGGCTGCCGCTGCATCACGCCCAGTTCATGCGGCTCGAAGGAAATGACCAGCCCGAGAGCCACCGAGGTCACCATGTTGACCCAGAGGATCTGGGGAGCCGTAATCGGAGCCGTGAATCCCACAAAGATCGCCACCATGATGACCAGCGCCTGGGCGACGTTGGTCGGCAACATAAAAAGAATGGCCTTCTCGATGTTGTTGTAGACCGTGCGTCCTTCCCTGACGGCCGCTGTGATCGACGCGAAATTGTCGTCGGCGAGCACCATCTCCGAGGCCTCCTTGGTCACCTCGGTGCCCTTGATCCCCATCGCCACGCCAATGTCGGCCTTCTTGAGGGCGGGGGCGTCGTTCACGCCGTCGCCAGTCATTGCGACGATCTGCCCGTTCGCCTGGATTGCCTTGACGAGGCGAAGTTTGTGCTCCGGGCTCGCCCGCGCGAACACATCAACATCGCAGACCCGCTGCTGCAGCGTCGCCGTGTCGACCTCCTCGATCTCGGCGCCGGTCATCGCCGTCCGGCCATCGCCGATGCCCAGCATCTTGGCGATTGCAGCGGCCGTGATCTTGTGATCGCCGGTGATCATGGTCACCCGGATGCCGCCCCCCAGGCACTCCCTGACCGCCTCGATCGCTTCCTTGCGCGGCGGGTCCAGAAGGCCGATTAGGCCGAGCAGGATCAGGTTTCTCGACAAATCCTTGGGACCGAGATTGCCGACCTGGAGGCCGGGCTGTTCCAGCCATGCCAGGGCAAGCACGCGCTCCCCCTGCGCGGCGAGCCGGTCCGACCCGGCCGTAAAATAGTCGCGATCGATCGGGGCTTGCGTGCCAGCGGCCGTCTGCTGCCGATCGCAGTATTCCAGGATGACTTCCGGAGCACCCTTGACCAACAACAGGTCCTTGCCCGCCGCGTCCCGGTGCAGCGTCGCCATGAAGCGGTGTTCCGATTCAAACGGAATGGCGTCGATGCGGGGGTAAGCAGCCTGCTCGGCTTGCCGACCCAGCCCAATCTTGTCTGCAAACGGATAGAGGGCGCCTTCCGTCGGATCGCCCTCCACCTTCCAGACGCCTTCGTCCTGGAAAAGCTGCGCGTCATTGCAGAGCAGGGAGACGCGGCCCATCAGGGTCAGCACCGGGTCCTCGCCGGCGGGCACTCCGTCCTTCAGTACCTGGCCCGTGGCGGCGTAGCCTTGCCCGGTGACCTTATAACCGGACTCGGCCGTCACCGCCGAGACGACCATCATCTCCATCAGCGTGAGCGTGCCGGTCTTGTCGGAGCAGATCCGCGACACCGACCCCAGGGTCTCCACAGCGGGAAGCCGGCGGATGATGGCGTTCCGCTGGGCCATGCGCTGGACACCGATTGCCAGAGTGACGGTGATCAGCGCGGGCAGCCCCTCCGGGATGACGGAGACCGCAATGCTGACGACGGACTGGAAGATCTCCACGAAGGGCATTTCGCGGACCCACCGGCCGAACATGAACACGAGGACGCCGACCACACCGATCACCGCGGTGATGCCATACCCGAACCTCTTGATCTGACGCAGCAGCGGCGTCTCAAGGGGGCTGACCGCGGCCATCATCTGGTTGATGCGTCCCAGCTCGGTCTCGCTTCCGGTCCCGACCACCACGCCCTTTCCGCGTCCGGACGCAACCAGCGTCCCGGAGAAGGCCATGCCTTCGCGATCGCCGACTGTTGCGTTTTCGGCGACGGCGTCGGTCGTCTTGTCAATCGGGACGGATTCCCCTGTGAGTGCCGCCTCTTCGGTCCGCAGACTCTTGACGTCGACCAGACGAAGATCGGCCGGAATGCGATCGCCAGACTCGAGGAGAACGATGTCGCCCGGCACCAGTTCCTCCGCAGGCACCATGCGCGTTTCGCCTCCACGCAAGGTTCGGGCTTCCGCCGAGAGCATGTTGCGAATTGAATCCAGCGCCTTTTCCGCTTTGCCTTCCTGCAGGAATCCGAGCAATGCGTTGATGACCACGACGGCCAGGATGATGGCCGCGTCCAGCCACAGGCCGACCATCAGCTTGACGAAGCCGGCCGCCAGAAGGACGTAGACCAGGATGTTGTTGAACTGCATGAGGAAGCCCACGAACGGCCCCCGCTTGCGTCCTTCCGGCAGGCTGTTGCGGCCGAACGTCGCAAGGCGGCGCTCCACTTCGGCCGCATCGAGACCGGTCGCTCCATCGCATTCGAGCCGATGCAGCACGTCGTCCGCCGCCACCGCATGCCACGGCGCTGCGATGTCGTGAGCCTTAACGTTCGCTCCCGCACTCATACGTCGGCGCTCCCTCCTGTGACGTTGGCGCAGCATTATCAGTGCAGAGAGAAAGAGCAAGGCGCTCGACCCGATAGCCCTTTCAGGATCCCGAGCACGGCATTCTTCCGGCCCAGGGCGCGCGCCCATCGGTCCCGCTTCTGACTGCTTTGGAGCTCGCCGCCCCTTGAATATGGCGAGAGAGTTATCGAGATATGCCGTGAAAGTAAAACGGACAATACTTGAAGTATTAGAATTTCATTTCTGCTATAAAATTTCTTTCCAAAAATTCATAAGTTGCTGTGTCGCATATGCCACAGAACCGGACACGCGTGGAACCGGGTGACCTTGCAATGTGTTCCATTAACGCTATGTGGCACCGGGTCAGCAGTGGGCTGTTACTCGCGGTGACGTGATAACAACTGAAGGACATTGAAATGGCACTGCCACGGTTGAGATGGGCCGCCTTTGCCGTCGTCTTCGCCCTTGCTCCCCTACTGGCGACGGACGAGTCGGCACAGGCTGAGCACGCGAAGATCGTTTATGCGCAGAAGGGTAAAGCGTCGTGGTACGGACCGGGTTTTCACGGCCGGAAAACCGCCAGCGGCGAGCGCTTTAACCAGCATGCACTGACCGCCGCGCACCGCAGGCTGCCGCTCGGCACGCGGGTAACGGTGGTCAACATGGCTAACGGCAAGAGCATCGAGGTCGAAATCAACGATCGCGGGCCGTACGTGCCGGGCCGGATCCTGGATGTTTCGAAGGCGGTAGCCGAACGGCTTGGAATGAGGGAGGCCGGCACGGCCCCGGTACGCCTCATTGTCACCGAGCAGCAGGCCGCCGCGGCCGGCGCCTGATCTGAATTCGGCGTTGCCGGCCTCGTTCTTCGTCATGGCAAGGCGAGCGCGGGCGGGAACCTCGTTGATTGACCGATCGAGCCTCGTTTCCCGAATCCGCGCTCCAGGGGCTGCGAGCACGCGTTTTCGGTTGGTTCCGCGCGCCCGCGGAACCATCTGATCGATTGAGCCGTATAAGAAGACGAGTGGAGGAGGCTCGGCAGCGTGGCACCCCGCGCGAACTGGAAGGGCTTTTTGAAGATCGCGGAAGTGCAGTGTCCGGTTGCACTCTACACGGCAGCGTCCACATCGGACCGCATAACCTTCCATCTGCTCAACCGCGCAACCGGGCATCGGCTTCGCCGTCAGTATATCGACAGTGTCAGCGGCAGGCCGGTCAGCAGCGAGGAGCAGGTCAAGGGTTATGAGATCAGCCGTGACGACTACGTGGTCCTCGAAGACGAGGAGATCGCTGCAGTTGTTCCGGAAAATACCAAGACGCTCGCCGTCCAGGGCTTCGTCAAATACAGCGACATAGACCGCGTCTTTTTCGACAGGCCCTATTACCTGGCGCCGAGCGATCGCGCCGGCGCTGACGCGTTCAACGTGATCAGGGAAGCGATGCAGTCAAGGGGCGTCGCGGCGCTGGCACAGGCCGTCCTGTTTCGCCGGGTTCGCTTTCTTCTCCTCCACGGATATGGGACTGGGATGATCGCCAGCACCCTCAACTACAACTATCAGGTCCGCTCGGCAAAAGAGGCGTTTGCCGACGTCCCGGAGCTCAAGCTCGAAGGCGAAATGCTCTCCCTCGCCGAGCATATCATCGAGACGAAGAAGGGATCATTTGACCCGCGCGAGTTTACCGATCGGTACGAGACCTCACTGGTCGATCTCGTGAAGGCAAAAATGGAAGGCCGGACGATCACCCCCGCCGAACCGCGGCAACCGGACAAGGTCGTCAATCTTATGGACGCGCTGCGCGAGAGCGCCCGACTAGCGCAGCCGAAAACCGCCCCCGAGCCGACGGCTGCATCGGGACGACGCGCAAAGAAGGCTTCGACGGCTGCCCGCAAGGCCGGGTAAGCAATGCCGCTGGAAACCTATTCGCGAAAACGCGATTTTTCCGTTACCCCCGAACCGAAGGGATCAGAAGGGCAGGAGATTGGCCACAGCTTCGTTGTGCAGAAACATGCGGCCCGACGTCTGCACTACGACTTCCGGCTCGAGATGGACGGCGTCCTGAAGAGCTGGGCGGTGACGAAAGGCCCCAGCCTCGTGCCCGGCGAAAAGCGGCTCGCCGTTCACGTGGAGGACCATCCCCTCGAATACGGCGCGTTCGAGGGAACGATCCCGAAAGGGGAGTATGGGGGTGGTACCGTTCTGCTGTGGGATCGGGGAAGCTGGACGCCCGTTCACGATCCCGAGGCCGGTTACGCCAAGGGCCATCTCGAATTTGAGTTGCAGGGCGAAAAGCTGCATGGGCGCTGGCATCTGGTGCGGATGGCGCGCAAGCCTCGCGAGAAGCGGGAAAACTGGCTTCTGATCAAGGGAGAAGATGACGCGGCCCGCACATCGGATGCGCCCGATATTCTCGAGGAGCAGCCGCGATCGGTTCAAACCTGGCGATCGATAGACGATATCGCGGGCGAAAAGCCAGGCTGGTCCTCCAGAACCGGGAAGATTTCAGAAGACCCGCCATCGGCTCCGAATGTGGAGAATGACACATCGAACGCTTCGGACCTTGATCCCTCCTCCCTGCGAGGAGCGAAACGGGCGCCGCTGCCGGCCTTCGTGGAGCCGATGCTGGCGTCGCCGCAAGCCAAGCCACCAGCGGGCGAGCGCTGGGTCAGTGAAATAAAGTTCGATGGATACCGTCTGCAGGCTCGCCTTGAAGCGGGACGGGTGAAGCTGCTCACCCGGAGTTCCCTCGACTGGACGAAGAAGTTCGGCAGCGCGGTTGTCAAGGCCCTCCAGGACCTTCCGGTGGGAAGCGCTCTGTTCGACGGAGAACTGGTCGTGGAAAGCGCGTCCGGCGCCGCTGATTTTTCGGCTCTTCAGGCGGATCTGAGCGAAGGGAGAAGCGACCGGTTCGTTTTCTATGCCTTCGACCTCCTTTACCTTGACGGGTTCGACCTCTGCGCTGTTCCGCTGCTCGAGCGCAAGAAGCTGCTGGAGGCCCTGGTATCCTCCAAGATCGGACCGCTTCGGTTCAGCGCGCATTTTCACGAGAATAGCGCCCTCGTCCTCCGCCACGCCTGTCGCCTCGGGCTCGAAGGAATCGTGACCAAGCGGGCCGACAGCCCCTACCGACCTGGGCGAAGCAAGGCGTGGATCAAGTGCAAGTGCAGCTTCCGCCAGGAATTCGTGCTGGCCGGGTATGTCCCCTCCTCCACGTCGCGCAAGGCGGTCGGCTCCCTCGTCCTCGGCGTTTATGAAGGCGACAGCCTGAAACACGTGGGCCGCGTTGGCACCGGCTTCACCCGTTCCGTCAGCGAAGATCTGTTTCAGCGCCTGGATCGGAGCAGGGTGCCATCCAGTCCGTTCGACCGGCCGCTCACGGCCGAGGAAGGTCGGCAGGTGCGGTTCGTGCGCCCAGAGCTTGTCGCCGAGGTGGATTTTCGCGACTGGACCGCCGACGGACATTTGCGACACGCCTCTTTCCGAGGCCTCAGGGAGGACCGGGCGGTGGAGGACATCCGGCGGGAGGCACCAGCATCGCGTGCGGCCAAAGCCTCGGCGCCCAGACCGCGCCGTTCGGTCAGGCTCACCCACCCCGATCGCATCTACTGGCCGGATGCGGGCGTCACCAAGGAAGGCCTGGCGGACTACTACACCGATGTCTGGAGTCAGATCGCCCCCTTCATAACCGGCAGGCCGCTTTCGCTGCTGCGCGGGCCGGAAGGAATCGCCGGCCAGACGTTCTTCCAGAAGCATGCCTGGAAGGGCCTCAACGAACACATCGCGCTGGTCCAGGATCCGAAGGAGAGCGGTGAAGAACCCTTGATCAGCATCAATGAACTCGACGGGCTGATCGCGCTGGTGCAGGCGGCGGTCCTCGAGATTCACCCCTGGGGATCGACGGTGACGGCCTGGGAGCAGCCGGACATGATCATCATCGATCTCGACCCTGGCCCGGAGGTGACGTGGGATCAGGTGATTGCCGCCGCCCGGGAAGTGCGCGAACGCCAGAAGCAGAGGGGTCTCGCGTCGTTCGTCAAGACGACGGGCGGCAAGGGTCTGCATGTGGTCTCGCCGCTGCAGCCGGAGGCCCAGTGGCCGGCGGTGAAAAAGTTCGCCAAGGACCTCGCTGAATCGATGTCGTCCGACAGCAGGGACCGCTTCGTGGCGACGATGCCGAAGTCTGAACGCCAGGGGCGCATCCTGGTGGATTATCTGCGCAACCAGCGGGGCGCGACCGCAGTGGCGGCCTTTTCGACCCGGGCCCGCCCAGGTGCTGCCGTCTCCATGCCGCTGAGTTGGGAGGAACTGAGCCCCGCCATCGGTCCGGCTTACTTCACCGTAGGCAACACCCCCAAGCGGCTCGCCTCGCTGACAGCGGATCCCTGGGAAGGATTCCGGGAAGCCGCCGTCCCGCTGCCCTGAAACGCGCGCAACGCGGAAGAGGGCTAGCGCCGCTTTGTCGGTCGCCCCTTGTCCGGCGCCTTTTCCGCCGAGATGCTCTGCCGCAAGGCGTCCATGATGTTGATGACGTTGTCTCGCTGCTCCGGTTGGGCTTTGCCCTTTGACGCCGAGGACTTTCTGCCGCGTTTCCTGGATGCGATCAGCTCCAGCAGGCGGTCCTGAACGGGATCGCTGATCAGGGCCGGATCCCAGGGCTTCGTCCTTTCGTCGATGAGGGTCTGGGCAAGTTTCATCAGCTCGGGATCCACTTGTGTCTGCCGGATGCCTTCAAAATAGGCTTCCGACTGACGGACCTCGTCACCGTAACGCAGCGTCCAGAGGACGATTCCCCGCCCGCAGGCCATCAGCGCCACGGCGCGTTCGCGGCGATAGAGCACCAGCCGCGAAATTCCCACCATGCCGGTGGCCTCCATCGCGTCCCGGATGACCGCGAAGGCTTCCTCGCCGACCCGGTCATCCGGCGTGAGATAGTGCGGCTTGTCGTACCAGATCCACTCGATGCTATCGCGCGGCACGAACATTTCGATGTTGATCGTCCGGGTGCTTTCGAGTGCGACAGCCGCGATCTCATCATCCTCAAGGATGACGTATTCGTCCTTCGCGCTTTCGTACCCTTTGACCTCGTCGTCTTCCTCGACCGGCTGCCCGGTGACCGCGTCCACGTACTGGCTGACAACCCGGTTCCCACTTTCGCGATTGAGCGTGCGGAAACGAACCTTCTCGTTATCGGACGTGGCGGGGGCCATCGCGACCGGGCAGGTGACCAAAGAAAGCTTCAGATATCCCTTCCAGAACGCGCGCGGAGCCATGCTTTTTCTCCAAGCGGTGCCGCCTGCAGAATGACGCCGTCGTGGGAATTGTTCCAGTGCTTTGGCGGCAACGCACGAGCAATTGGGCTCGGCGCCGCCGTTGACCGCAGATCGCGGGCCAAGCCTGCCGCTGCCCTGGGCGGCGCCCAGGGAGCGTTGCTGCCGCAGACTCCGTCGGGAAAGCGGGTTTCCTACGGAGTTGGCTTTTCACCCATTTTGCGCTCGGTTGGGCTCACGTTCCCTTCCGACGTGCCTTTCGTGATGTCCTTCATCTCTGCAGGAGTCTCGGGTACTTTCGGTTGAGCAGGCGGCTGGACGTCCTTGCCCAGGGCCGTCCCGGTATGCGGTGCCGCGCCTTGGACCTTGTTCGGGTCCAGCGTCCCCGGTTGCGGCGCGCCGAGGCTTTCCGCCGGCGGCACGGCGTTGCCGATCCCGGTGCCGGTATGGGGCGCGGTCCCCTGCACGCCACCCGGCACCTTCGGAGCTGAACTGTCCGCCGCCAAGAGGAAGCTGCCGCCGACCCTGTCTGCGGCATGGACCCCCGTTACCGCAAGGGCGCTCCCGGCGAGAGCAACAACTGCCGCCGACATCATCGAAATCACTCTCATCACCATCTCCAGCCTGAATGGACGATAAGAGTGAATAACTCACCCGGCGACAGCCCGTTCCAAGCCGCAGACCATTTTTCAAGGGCCGGTCTGCGCCGTTACCTCTGCCTGCCGGCTCAGCCCAAGCCCAGCTTGCCGCGCAGCGTCGAAAGATCTTCCGCCAAAGTGTTGACCGCCCCGGCCAACACTTTGCGATCGGCGTCGGTCAGCTTGTCGTAGGTCTCGAAACCATCCTTCGTCTTATATTTGTCGAGGATCTTATCGACCTTGGCGAAGTTCGCTTCGACCTTACTGACGAACGCCTTGTCATCCTTCTCGATCAGCGGCCGGAACAGATCGAAGATCTTTTTCGACCCGGCAGAATTCGCGTCGAAGTCCCACAGGTCGGTGTGGCTGTAGCGATCTTCCTCGCCAGAGATCTTGGTCGCCGCCACCTCTTCCATCAGCACCGCGGCGCCGCCCACCACCTTGTCCGGTGGGAAGGTGAGCGAGGCGATCCGCTTCTGCAGTTCGAGCACATCGGCCATAAGCTTGTCGGCGTACGGTGTCAGGCCCTCGGTGCTCTTCTGCTCGAACAACCCGTATTCGATCCGGTGAAATCCGGTAAATCCCGGGTCCTTTTCGGCCTGTTCATGATCATCGGCGCGGGAGTCGATCGAAGCGTCCAGGTCGCTGAACAATTCCGCGATGGGCTCGATGGCTTCGTAGTGCGTGCGCGTCGGCGCGAACAGCGCCTTGGCCTTGTCCAGATTCCCAGCCTTGACCGCTTCGGTGAAAGCGCGCGTCTCGGTCACCAGCTTCTGCACGCTTTCGGTGACGTAGATCTTGTACTCCGCCACCGGCGTGACGAGGTCGTAGGGCGCGACCTCGGCGAACGCAGGCTGTATCGCCGCTGCGCCGACGAAGGTCGAGGCGGCCAGGATCAGCGCCCGGTATCGGCGAGCACGCTGAACTCGTCTTGTAAACATCTCCCGAATTCCCTTCTCCACTGTGAAGCGTCCGCCTCTGGCATCAAACCGTTGGCGTTAGACAAAGCCGGCTGCCGCGAGCAGGCCGCGCCCCAGTAAATCGCGCTTGTCGACGGCACCCGGTAACGTAAAGAAAAAACCTCCCCCGACCGGCTTGATGTACTCTTCAAGAGGTTCTCCGTCGAGCCTCTGTTGAACCGCAATGAATCCTAGTTGAAGGTTGTTCTGATATGCGATGAATAATAAACCTTGATCAAGCTGACCGGCGCTCGTTACGCCGTTTATATAGTTGAATGGGCGACGCAACATTACGTTTTTCCTGGAATCTTCGTCGCGCGGATTGGCGAGACGGATATGCGCATCGAGCGGCGTGGTCTCCCCTTCCGGATCGGCGGCAAAATCCGGCACGTCTGCCTCGGTTCCCCCCGAAAGAGGCGCGCCGCTCGCCTTGCTACGGCCAATGATCAGCTCCTGCTCTTGCAGAGGCGTACGATCCCAGCGCTCGACGAAGTTGCGGATGATCCGCACCGCCTGATAGGTGCCGCCTCTTGTCCAGACGGGCTCTCCCTGCTGTTCCGCCCCGATCCATACCACCCGGTTCATCAGCGCTTCGTCGGTGGCGTCGGGATTGGCCGAACCGTCCCGAAAGCCAAGAAAGTTGCGCGCGCTCTCGGCGGCGACGCCCGGCTTCGCCGGCATCACCGGCACCGAGCCCTCCTGCATCCAGCGAAGCAGCAGCAGATCCGGCATCGTCTTGACGATGTCACGCAGGGCGTGGTTGTTGGTATCGGCGGTGTTCGAACAGATTTGCAGCGACAGGTCCCCGTGACACCGGGACGCATCGAGCGCATCGTTACGGAAACTCGTCATGCGGACGAGATGCAGCGGCTTATGCCCGGCCAAGCCGAACCGCTGATCGAACATCGAAGCACCCAGCGACACCGTGACGGTGACGTTGTCCGGGAAAACCTCGGGGCCGAGAATCCCCGAATCCGCCGGCGGAAACCGCGGATCGAGCGCAGGGGGTGCCCCGCCCTGCGTCAGAAAGGCGATCCGCGCGGTCAGCGTTTCGAACAGGCGCACCAGGTCCGCCGGGGTCGTCGCCAGGACCTCGAAGGCCGCGACCATGCCGGTCGCCGGCCGCGGCGTGGTCACCCCGGACTGATGGATGCCGTAGAACGGCTGGCGTTGCTGCGTCTTGTCGCTCGCCGGTGCGCGCGCGACGTTTCCTTCCTCGTTCGTTGGTGCCGCAGCCCGAACCGATGTGCCCCCACTGCTCAAGGCGCAGGCAGCTGCGCCGAGACCGATGAGAACGCGGCGCCGACTGGGCACGGCCGCGCCGGCTTCCCCAGGCGATCGGAGCTGCCTCATCTCCCTTCGTCCTCCCCGTTGTTAACTCAACCCGAGAGCGGCGTTCAACCGGCCGATCTCATCAGCCAAATCCCGCATCCGTCCCGCGATTTCGGCCCGGTCTTCGGGACCGAGACGCTCGTAGGTGACAAAGCCGTCGCCTTGCCGGAACCGTCCCAAGGTCGCTTCCACCTCATCGAACCGCGCAACGACGGTCCCGGACAGAGCGGGATTGGCCGGAGCCGCGAGTGGAAGCAGCAGATCGACGATCTTGCGCGCCCCCTCCAAAGTCGCCTGGAAATCGGCAAGATCGGTGTGGCTGTAACGATTGTCGGCGCCCGATACCGTCTCCTCGGCGATCCGGCCGATGGCTCGGGCTGCTCCGGTTGCCAGCGCCTCGGGAGCCACCGTGATCTCCCGCAGCCGTGGGCGGACCGCCGTTGCGTCTGCCTGCAGTTTGTCCGCGACGCCGGCCAAGCCGTCCGTGCTGCCGCGCGCGAAGAGGCCATATTCGAGGCGGTGGAAACCGCTGAAGTTTTCGTCTTCTTCCCGTTGCTCGAAGTAGTCGGCCCGCGCGTCGATGGCTGTATCGAGGTCGCCGATGCGCTCGACCACCGGCTGCATGCGCTTGTAGGGTGCGCGCGCTGGCGCGTAGAGCGCCTTCGCCCGCTCCAGATCGCCGGCCTTCACCGCGTCGACGAAAGCGCGCGTCGCCTCGGCAAAGGCAGCGCTTTCCAAGATCAGGTAGACCCGATACTCGGCGAGCGGAGCCACGAAGGCCGCCGGCGTCGGGCCCGCCGCCACTTCTGATGCAGTCTCGGCCGTAGCAACCGCCCGCAGCGTCCCCCGCGGATTGCTCAGCAGGCCGCAGGTGATCGCATACGTACCGGGAGCCAGTTTGGCGGTCATCGTCTGGCTGAAGCCGGGAACGATGTTTTCACGCTCCTCGACCACCATGACGCCGTCGAGAATTTCCCACTCCACGGGACGGTCGGAGTTGTTGACGATGCGAAAGGTGGTGTGCCCGGCAGGAACGACGATCTCGTTCGGCTCGCAGGTGCGCTTGGTAATCGTTACCGTCACCACATCCGCCGCCGCCTTGCCTTGTCCGTCACGCTGCGCCGCTTTCGAGGCCAGGTAGAAGGCGACGCCGCCGGCGACGACCAGCAAGGCCCCGATCACGACGACCAGCTTGATCACCAGGCCGGGCGCGTTGCCGCTCGAAGACGGCGGGGGTGGCGAAGCCGACGTCATCGCTTATGCCTTCTTCTCGTGCGCGCGGGTGGTGGGCAAAACCGCTGACCAGGAAGCACTGGCGGGCTTGAGAAACGCTGTGAGGGTGATCGCGAGAAAGGCGAGATAAACGATGACTTCGCTCGCGCTCGGCGTGTCGTTGTAGCCAAAGAGACCGGAGAAGATGGTGCCGGGCACGCTCGCCACCGGCAGGATCCCGCTCAGGTCGAAAACTGTCGCCTGCAGATGGTTCCAAACGCCGGCTTCGTGCAGGGCACGGACCGAGCTGGCCAAAACGCCCGCGGCGACGACCAGCACGAAAATACCGGTCCAGCGAAAGAACCGCCGGAGATCGAGGCGCACGCCGCCAGCGTAGATGCCGTATCCCAACGCGACAGCAGCGACGATGCCGAGGAGGGCGCCAATGGGCGCTGCCGCGCCCGAGCTTTGCTGAAAGATCGCCAGCAGGAAGAAAACCGATTCCAGCCCCTCGCGGGCGACAGCGAAGAAGACCATCCCGACAAGGGCCCACCCCCGGCCCGTGGACCAGCCCGAGAATCCGTCCAAGGCCGCATCGATCGAGGCGTGCAGCTCGGCCTTGATCGAACGCGCCGCCCGTCGCATCCAGAACACCATCGTTGTCAGCACGACGACGGCAACGAGGCCCACGATCCCCTCGAACAGTTCCTGCGCCTTTTGCGGAAACTCAGTGCTGGCAAGCTGCAGAGCGGCGCCCACGAACAGGGATAACGCCACCGCGAGGAGGATGCCTGCCCAGACCGCCGGCATCCAGGCGACACGGCTCGTCTGCTTCAGATAGCTCGCGATGATGCCGACGATGAGCGACGCCTCGATGCCCTCGCGCAGCATGATCAGAAAGGGAACCAACATCGGCGACCTCCTGCGGACACGATGAGAGACGACGGCGGGGACGAGCACGCGATCAAGCGACGCCCGACGCGTCCGCCAACGCCGCGATTGTTCCTGGCAGGCGCAGCATCTTGTTCATCTCGCCGGCGTGTTGCGGGCTGGCTGTACGAGAACACACTGTTGCTTTCTGGTATGTCGGGAGAGCGCCAACGGCAGGCCCAAGCCGCGCCCACTCCAGCGGGGAAGCGATCATGCGGGCCCTGAATCTGCACCTGATAATCACGGCGCATCATCTTGGAACCGCGAGGCTGCGCCGCTCAGACCGCTTCCGGAGCACGCGCGGCGCATGACATCAATCCAGCAAAGCTCGGATTCCATGCGCATGACTTCGTGACGAAATGTGGCCGTGGCCGATTCCGGCGTCGGCAGCCAGTATCGGTCGACGCGCCGCAACTGCTTTATGGCGAGTTGATACAGCAGGGAGAGGCTTTGGCTGCTGCTGCCGCGTTCCGCCACCGGGAGATGATGCAGGAAACAGACCTTGGCACTCATGCAGGCCCCGGTCAGCTCGCCGCATGACGCGTCGATCGGTTGACGCAAGAGGTCCCGGATGGCGGCTCGCCCCGCCGCCGTTGTTTTCAGCACGCCGCTCGCCCGATCGCCTGGCACCGCCTGCAGCAGGCCATCGGCGACCGCCTGTTCGGAGCAAAGCCGGATCGTTTCCGGAGTTGGCTGCCAGTCCTGGGGCGCCAGCAGACGTGCTGCCTCCACAAGCTCTTCCAGGGAGGCCGGCCCGCTGTCCGCGGTGCCCAGCACAACAAGGAGGGTGACGTCTGAAGGCTTCATTGCCGGCCAACTCAAATGCGAGTGCGTATCATTCGCGGCAACGTTATCGACAAATCTCCGTTCGTCAAGCACAACGTTCGCATGGTGGCTCACTTCTGCCGACGGTGCGGACTTCCGAGAAGCGCCGCATCGGGTACGGATGTTTCTGTTTGGCCGGTGCGGTCCCCGCCTGCTGGCAAGCGGGTTGCATTCCCCGGCCTCATCCCGAAGGGTGGCTGGCCCCCGGCTCCGGTGGTATGTCCCACCCTCGATCCTGCGGGGAGGGCGGAATGTTCGGAGGGCTTCGGCGCTTCTTCGAGATTGATCGGCATGGAACGACGGTCGGACGCGAGGCCGTGGCCGGCCTCACAACGTTCGTGACCATGGCGTATATCATCGTCCTCAACCCGAAGATCCTCGAGGTTGCCGGAATGCCATTCGGACCGGCAATGGTGGCGACCGTTCTCACCGCGTCCTTCGGAACGCTGCTGATGGGCGTCTATGCGAAGCGCCCATTTGCCATTGCCCCCTATATGGGGGAGAATGCGTTTATTGCCTTCACCGTTGTTCGGGTCCTCGGATACAGCTGGCAGACGGCCCTGGGGGCGATCTTTATCGCCGGGCTTTTGTTTACGCTTCTCACCGTTTTGAAGATGCGGAGCTGGCTCGCCGATGCCATTCCGACGTCGTTGAAGATCGCGTTTGCTGTCGGAGTGGGCCTCTTTCTCACCTTCGTGGGCCTGAACGAAACGGGGATCGTCCGGCTGGGCGTGGAGGGAGCGCCAGTACGGGTGGGCGACCTGGGCCAGTACCCTGTGCTCCTTGCCCTCCTTGGATTTCTGCTGACGGCCTGGCTGATGATCCTCCGCCTGCCGGTGGCCATTCTTGCCGGCATCACCGTCGTGACAGCCATCGGGGTGGCCGCCGGCCTTGTTCCACTGCCCGATCGCTGGATCGATTTGCCGCCCGATCTCTCCCCGCTGTTCCTGAAACTCGATGTGGTCGGTGCGTTGACCTGGGGCATGTTCGGGGTGGTGATGACGATTTTCGTCATGAGCTTCGTCGATACCATCGGCACTCTGATCGGCCTCGGCTACAAGGCCGATCTGATCGACGCCGACGGCAACATGGCCGACATCGAAAGGCCAATGCTGTGCGATGCGGTGGCCACGACGGTGGCTCCGCTGCTCGGCACATCAACAAGCGGGGCCTATATCGAGTCGGCAAGCGGCATCCAGGCCGGCGGGCGGACCGGGCTGACCGCGGTGGTGACAGCGCTGCTGTTTCTTTCCGCTCTGTTCCTGGCGCCCCTGTTTGCGGTAGTCCCTCCCTACGCGTACGGTCCCGCGCTGATCATCGTGGGATTGATCATGATCACGCCGATTACGCGCCTTCCGTTTAACGATCTCGCCGAAGCGGTTCCGGCGTTTGCCGTGATCACGCTGATGAGCTTCACCTACAACATCGGCATTGGCGTCACGGCGGGGTTCCTTCTTTACCCCCTTCTCAAAACTCTTTCCGGGCGGATGAACGAGGTGAAGCCCGGATTATGGGTTCTCGCGGCCCTCTCTCTGGCCTTCTTCATGTTCTACCCGTACTGAGGCGACGATCCCGGACCCCCTGCCTAAACGCAGAGTGGTGGGCAGTTCGGGAGATGGGGTACGGTTGGGACATCCCTGGTTAAAAACCCTCGTGTAATTCTCCCGTCAAATCGATACCGTGCCGTTGCTGGCAACGATATTCGAGACAGGGTATTTGTCTGAGAATGCAAGAAAAAAGACTCCTGATCTGCGACGATGAGCCGGCCTTTGGCCGGTTTGTCAAGAACGTCGCAGAAGACCTGGGGTACGCCGTTCACGTCACAACCGACGGGCGTGCCTTCATCGAAGCCTACGACACCTTCCAGCCCACGACGATCATTCTTGACATGATTATGCCGGGCATGGACGGAAACGAACTCGTCATCTGGCTGGCGAAACATAACTGCTCGGCGAATGTCATCATTATCACCGGATACGCCCCCGACTATGCGACGCATGCAAAGATTCTGGCTGAATTCAAGGGGCTGGGGCCGGTGATGACGTTGCACAAGCCGATCGACGTGGCCCGGCTCCGGGAAGTCCTGAGGCCGCAGCCTTGCGCTTGACCTTCAGTCGCAAACAGCGCGCGAGGGCTGTCCGGTCTATGGCCGAACACAAGCGCCTTCTCTTGTTAGGGCTCATCATGATTGGCGTCTGCGTGATCGCATGTGCGACCGCCATTGGTGTGATCTACGAGACGGGGCTCGATCGCGAGCGCGGACGCCTGGTCAATGTCGCACAAAGCCAGGCGCAACTGTTGGAAGCGATCGCGCATCTCGGAGATTCGGATGCGCTTGCGCAGATCCTCGAAGAACATCGCCGCTTGCGGGAGAAGGTAATCGGCGAGACCGCCGAACTGCTGCTGGCCAAACGCGAGGGCGAACTCGTTGTTTTTCTCACACCCGCGCGCGACTCAGCGGTGCCTCCCGAGTCCGTCGCCTTCGGAGGTGCGGACGCTCAACCCATGGCCGCTGCGCTCACCGGTCACCTGGGCACGGTAATTGGCCGCGACTATAGCGGACGCCGGGTTATGGCGGCCTTCGCGCCGGTCCCCACCCTCGGGCTCGGGCTGGTTGCCAAGATCGACATGGACGAGATCAACGGCCAGTATATGCGAGCGGCGCTCATCGCTGCTCTCGTCTCCGCCGTTGCGGTGCTGGGTGCGGCTTGGCTGTTCATCTGGGTAGGCGAACCCATGGTCCGCCGCCTGCGCGAAAGCGAGGAACGGTACCGTAACCTCGTCGAGGCCCAGCCGGACCCGATCTGTCAGTTCCTTCCCGACACGACCCTGACGTTCGTCAACAGTGCCTACGCCGAGTTCTATGGTCGGGAGCCTGAAATTCTCGTCGGGCAACGTTGGGTGGAGTTCGCCGCAGCGGATAACCGGCCGCGCTTTCTCAATGAGCTGGAAACGTTGACCCCTGAACAACCCGAGCGACACGAGGAAACACTCAGCACGGGAGCAAATGGCGAGAAACGTTGGCACCTCTGCCACATTCATGCGTTCTTCGACCATGCTGGCAGGATGGCTTCCCTGCAATCCTTCGCCACCGACATTTCCGAGCGCAAACGCGCCGAGGCTCAACTTGCGCGGCAGCTCGGTCTTCTGACAGCGATGATGGAGAGCGCCGCCGACGCGATTTTCGTCGTCGACGGCGATGAGCACATCACGTTCATGAATCCCGCGGCGGAACGGATTTTCGGTTGGTCGAAAGAAGAACTGACCGGTCAAAAGCTGCATGACGTGACTCACTATCGGCACCCTGACGGTCGGCCATACCCGGCCTCTGACTGTCCCCTAAGCCGGGTCTACACAAACGGAGAAATGGTTGTCGGGCACGAGGACGTATTTTACCGCAAGGACGGATCCCCGGTTCAGGTTGCCTGCTCCAACGCACCATTGCTGATCGATGGACGAATTGCCGGCTGTGTTCTGGTCGTCCACGACATCACCGAGCGCAAGCGGACAGGGACGGCGCTGCGTGAAAGCGAGGCGCGGCTGAGGCGGACGGTCGAAGACGCCCCCTTCCCCGTCATGGTCCATGCCGAGGACGGCGAAGTGGTGCATGTCAGCCAGGCCTGGCTAACGCTAACCGGTTACAGCCGGGAGGAGATCAGCACTGTCGGCGCCTGGACGCAGCGAGCCTACCGCGAGCGCCAAGAGATGCTGCGCGCGGATATCGCGCAGCTCTACACGCTTACGCAGGCGGTAGATGAAGGCGAGGAAAAGATCTGCACCGCCGATGACCGGATTCGCGTCTGGACGTTCTCCTCCGCGCCGCTCGGCCGCGACGAACGCGGCCGTTGCCTGGTCGTGACCATGGCTGCCGACGTGACCGAGCGCAAAGCGGCAGAACGGGCGCTCAGGGAAAGCGAGATCCGCATGCGCGCCCTATTGGACGCAAGCCAGGACGAGATTCTGTTGCTTTCTACCCACGGCGAGGTTCTGGCCATCAACAAAGCCGCCGAACGCCGACTGGCGAAGTGGACGGGTGGGTTTGAGCCCGTGGGCGTTCTTCTCGACCGGCTGTTGCCTCCGGAGCAGGCGCAGGCTCGGATGGCCATCGTCCGGAAAGTCGCCGAAACGGCGACGCTGGCGCACAGCGACGTGCCCATTCGTTCGCGCTGGTTCGAATTCTGGTATTACCCAGTGATCGAAGCTGACAGGCCGGTGTCGGAGGTCGCCGTCTACGCGCGTGAAATTACCCAGCAGAAGAAATCGCAAGCGGACCTAGGCAAACTGTTTCAAGCTGTCCAGCAAAGTCCGATGTCCGTCGTCATCACCGATCGGGAAGGAAACATCGAATACGTCAATCCCAAGTTCACCGAAGTGACCGGGTACACGCTCGCGGAAGTCATTGGCCGAAATCCACGCGTTCTGAAATCCGGACATACGGAGCAAGGCTTTTATGCCGAGTTGTGGAACGTCATCTCCAACGGCGGGGTATGGCGTGGCGAGTTGCTGAACAAAAAAAAGAACGGCGAGCTGTTCTGGGAACTCGCGTCGATCGCTCCCGTGAAGAATGGGGACGACGTCACCAACTTTGTTGCCGTGAAAGAAGACATCACCGACCGCAAGCAGATGGAGGAGCAGCTTCGGCAGTCCCAGAAGATGCAGGCGGTAGGCCAGTTGACCGGCGGAATTGCGCACGATTTCAACAATCTGCTCGCCATCGTCATCGGCAACCTGCAACTCCTGGAGGAGCGCCTGGGTGGCGATGCCAAAGCTCGGGAATACGTTGAGGACGCGCTGTGGTCGGCCAAACGGGGCGGCGAGCTGACTCACCGGCTGCTTGCCTTCGCGCGCCAGCAGCCGCTCAAACCGACCATCATCGACCTGAACGACGTCGTTCGCGGCATGGCGGAATTATTGCGGCGGACTCTTGGCACCAATATCACGGTCGAGGAGGTGCTGGCCCCGGACCTGTGGAAGGCGGTAGTCGATCGCGGGGAGCTGGAAAGGGCACTGATCAATCTCGCCGTGAACGCCCGCGATGCAATGTCCAGCACAGGCGTACTTTGGCTGGAGACGCGCAATGCGGTGCTCAGCGAGGAATACGCCGAGCAGTACGAGGAGGTGACGCCGGGAGAATACGTGCTGCTCGCCGTTACGGACGCCGGGTGCGGCATGCCGCCGGAAATTGTTCAGCGGGTATTCGAGCCGTTCTTCACGACCAAGGAGGTCGGCAAGGGCAGCGGCCTCGGCCTGAGCATGGTTTACGGCTTCGTCAAGCAGTCGGGTGGACACGTCAGTATTTACAGCCGGGTCGGACAAGGCACGAGCGTGAAGCTGTATCTTCCGCGGGCAACTTCTGCCCCGAAGGCGCTGGCCGTCGATGAACCGGAGGCGCTGCGCGAGTCCTTCGGAAGCAAGGTCGTCCTGGTCGTCGAAGACGAGACGAAACTCCGCAAGGTGGCCGTGAAGATGCTGGACCGTCTGGGCCTTGAATGCGTGCAGGCGGATTCCGCGGAGGCTGCGCTGGAACTTCTTGCCGACAGGCACGTCGATGTTCTGTTCACCGACATCGAGCTGCTCGGCGGGATGAATGGTACGGATCTGGCCGACGTCGCCTGCAACCAGGACGCCAACCTCAAGGTGTTGTTCACGACAGGATACGCCCGGGAGGAGGTCCTGCACGATCGATGGCTGCAGGAGGGCGTTCCATGGCTGCTCAAGCCCTACTCACACCAGGACCTCGCCCGCGAACTCAGGGGCCTGCTGAAGCGGACGATGCATTGACGAGGTGGGCGGCAAGATCGGCTGAGACGGGAGTCGGAAATTCCAAAGGAGTCTGGCGGATGCACCGACACCGCAATCTCCGGCGAAGCCTTTCACGGAAGACAAGGCTGTTATCGGCGTGCCTCTTTTGTGCAACCTTCCTCGTGTTTTCCGGATCGAGCACGTTGCCAACGCGCGCCCAGTCGTTCGACGTTCCGCCGGGCTTTGTCACGAGCGCGGGCGGCGATCCCTCGGCCGCAGGTGACTGGCGGCCGCTTCTCACGGTGCGGCCATCGCAGGGATCGTTCTCCGAGCTGAGCAGTATCAGCCTGCGCGAAGTTACGGGCGACGTGCGCGCCCCCGACGCCTGGCTCCGCGCCAGGCTGACCGCGGACACCCCGGACGAAATGGAAGCGGAGGATCTTTTTTCGAGCCCCGACAGTCCGCTCGCCGATCCGGCCTTCGATCCACTGCGGGAGGCCATTCCCAAGCTGTTCGCGGGCATCAAGGAACTGTCCCGATTGCCGCTCAGCTTCTGCGAGGGCCCCAGGGCCGCCTACAATGCGGCGGGACCGCTTCAGGAACTGTATTGCCTCTATCAGGTCGGCCCGTTTCGCCAGTACCTGGCTTTGCGGCTCCAGCAGATCGGTGACCGCTGGTACTACACCGAGGTGCGCGCGATGAACGAGCGGCGCTTCCGGCAACTGCTCGCCATCGCCGATTCATTTCGGCCGACGATCTGAGCCCTGTCCAAAACGGTCTCCGTCATTTGCCCTCGCCGAAAGGTCGGCGTCAGTGCCGGAAGGTGGTCCCGCCGCTGCCGTCCGGGGGATCGATGCGGACGTTTTCCATCATGCCGCGGTCCTCGTGGTCGAGGATGTGGCAATGCAGGACGTATTCGCCGATGTAGCGCTGGTAGCGGGTGCGCATCACGATCGTGTAGAGGCCCTGCGGGGCGGGGACCTGCGGTATCAGGCTCTTGATCCACAACGTGTCCTTCCAGACGCCCTTGAGCCCCGGATACTGGGGATCAGGCGTGCCGCCGGCGTCGTCAACAGCTCCGGGCGCGCTGACGTCGCGGCCCTGCGGATCGAGGATCCGGACGATCTGGAACGGGTTGACGTGAATGTGGAACGGATGGCTGACGAACTCCGAGCGGAGCGTCCATTCGTCCACGCCCCCCAGCTTCAGCACCCGGTCAACCCGGTCTGGGTCGTACGGCCGGGGTGCGTAATCGGCGCTGCCGACCCCGAACCGCGCCGGCTCGACGCTGGTGTCGATGAGAAAAGTTAGTTCCTGACGGCCGGTCACCTGGTCTTCAGTGATCTCCGGCAAAGGCACGAACCTGGTCAGCTTCAGTCCGTTTTGCAGGTCGCCGATCACCTGGGCACGGACGTCGGACGGCATCGTCCGGCGGGCCGCCGCGACAAGCTGGCGCCGGACATAGGCGCCTACCTCTGGCACGGGCGGGCCATCCGCTACCTGGACGACGCCTAGCAGTCGGCGATTGGCGGCGGCGCGCGTCACGCTGGCCGAGGCCGGGATCGCTGCGTTGATGACGCAGTACTTGCCGCCAGCCGGGAAGACGACCAGCGCGTCTTCCCGATAGCCGGGCTGCATCGTCGTCTGCGTCACTTGCCGCGCCGCCGCGAGCGTCAGTCCGTCGACGGCAATCAGATGATAGGGCAGCGGATCGCCGGTGCAGAACTCGCCGATGAAGCGGTCGGCGTCGGCCGCCTTCAGCCGGTCGATGGTCGGCGCATCCTTCTTCAGCGCACGCAGCTCCAGGCTGATGGTGTCGCGGACGCCGGCATGAATCAGCCGCCACCGCTCGATCTCGCCGGCCTTTGCGGCGAACTTCGGCAGCACCAGGCCGTTGATGCTGGTATAGCGACCGGACTGGTTCCAGGTGCCGGGGCCGAACAGGCCGTTGCCCCCGGGATCGTCGTAGAACTCGATGCCGCCGACGTCGCCCTCGTCGCAGGGCCAGCCCACCACCTCCCCTGCGTCGTTCCGCGCCACCTTGATCGCTCCTTGCGCATCGAGGCAGGCGTACTGGATCTGCTGCATCACCAGGATGCGCTCCAGCATCGGCTTGCCATCGCGGCCGACGAGCAGCGTGTCGATGTCGCCGTTGGCGGCGCCGGACGGCAGGCGTTCGCCGCGAACGATGAGCGCACCGGCCATGCCGCTGGAGACCTGCAGCGCGGTGGAGCCATGCCGGTGGGAGTGGTACCAGAAGGTGCCGGACGGATGGTCGGGCGGAATGTTGTATTCGTACTGAAAGCTGACGCCGGGATTGATCGACAGCAGCACATTGTCGGAATTGCCGGCCGGGCTGACCCACAGGCCGTGGGTGTGCAGGTTGGTGCCGTTGAAGCAGTGCGGGTTGTTCGGGTCCTCGTGCGCCGCCGTGCACGCGGGATCGGCCGGCAGCTTGTTGTGCAGCGTGATGCGTACGGTATCGCCGGGAGCGACCTCGATCGTCGGCGCCACGTACGGCCGGCGCGGGTCAACCTCGCTGCCGGCGTAGCTGCGCAGGCGCACGCGGTCCTTGCGGCCGGTCCCGGGATTAAAGATCGCGCTGTCGGTATAAACGATGTTGAGATCGAGCTGCTTCTCGCCGCTGGTCCCCGGCGCGGCCGGCGGCACCGCCAGCATCGTGGATTTCGGCGCGGTGCCGGCGTGCATATCGAACGCCTTCGGGTTGATCAGCGTCCTGTCGTCCCTGGGTGCCGGCGAGGGCGTCTGCCCGGCGACCGGCAGCGCGACCATAAGCGCGCCGGCCACGATGGCCACCGCGGCGCCGTTCCGCATCCTGCCCATTTGCCAGAGGCCCTTCGTCGCCGCCTCCTCCTCTTGGCTCGCGCACCGTGCCCGCAACCAGCCACGCGGCATAGACTACGGATAGTAGCAAATCGCTACCCGCGCGCCAACCGTGTTACAGCGCGACGACAAAGTGCCATGGGAAGGCCGAAGCTAAAGGGCGTCGCGCGGAAGGCCGAGCTGGTCCAGGAATTCGATGCGGTCGAAATACAGACGGTAGTCGGTGATCAGGCCATCGTCGAAGCGCCAGACATCGACTGCTGAAATGTCGATGCGCCGGCCGGTGGGCGCCGCGTCGCCGCCGGGCAAGGCAAGCGGCCCGCTGAAGGTGCCGCTCGCATGCAGCTCGAAGGCCACCGTCTGCCCCTGCTCGGCAGCAAATCCGCGCACCTCGTGAACGAAGTCGGGCAGCGCACGGAAGTGCATCGCCATCCAGTCGCGATAAGCCGCCCCGCCGGTAAACGCACCGATCGGAGTGCGGATGTCGGCGTCGGGTGCGATCATCGCTTCGACGGTCTCCAGATCCTGCGCATTCAGCGCGTCGAAAAACCGCCGCGCCCGCTCCAGCAGCGCCATGCCCGCCCCCTGTCCCTGGTCGAGGGCACAAAGCTAGCGGCCAACTACCCCAATTGTCCAGGCGGATGACGCCCTAGCCCGATGTTGGCCTGGTTGAGCGCCGGCCGGCCGAGATTCGGTGCCTAAGAGGAGCGCCCCGATTGTGGTAGCTACTTCTACCCTTATAGAGGTAGAGAAGGATTGCGGAAATGATCCATATTACTAGTGTACCTTGCCTTATGGCAGGCGCCCTGCTGCTGCTTTCGCAGATCGAGGCGGCGGCGGATGTGCCGGTGCGCGTTATTCGCTTCGATGACATCAAGCCGGCCGGTGCCACGCTGAGCGGCACGTTCGGGGCAATCGGCTTGGATCCGCTGGAGCAGGTCTACGCCACCTTGTGCAACTCCAACCAGGCCAACGGCGACTGCTACCTGTTCCGCTGGAACCCGAAAACAGGCAAGCGACAGTACCTGGGTTCCCTGGTCCAATCGGCCAAAAGCGTGGGCAACATCGGACCCAACCAGTATTGGCCGAAGAAGGAAGTCATCGTCAAAGGACATACCCCAAACGTCTTTCTTGGCGGGGCCATGTGGATGGGCACGATGGGGGCCCACGACTTGAATCCTCGCAGCGAACTGCGCGGCATTCATATTTTCGGCTATAACATCGCAGCAAACACTCTCGTCGATCATTCTCAATGGCAGCCGAAGGGAGTCTTCAAGGAACACGACGGAATGTTTGCGCTCGACGCTTACCCTGAAAAAAACCTGCTCGTGGGCATTGGTCCAGCCGACTGCACGATTATCACCTATAATCCAGGCACCCGCCAGACGAAGAAGATTCCGGGGTTGCCCAAGGAAGACAATCCCCAGCTCTCCGGCCGCGGCATGACCATCATTGGCGGCAAGGTGATTTACCAGTGCGGCTCGGCAAAAACCCCCATCAGCATTTACGATCTCAACACCGCGCAACGCAAAGTCCTCGATTTCCCCGGAAATTCGGTTCTAACACTGGGTTACGTGCCCACCAGGGACAAGAGCAAGGTCTACATTTCCGATCAGAAGACGATCTACGAATTCAATACCGCGACAGAGCGCTTCCGCACCGTCGCCACCTTTGACCCGACCGGTGCCGCCCGCCAAGTCTCGCCCCCGGCTTTGTCGCGGGATGAAAAGAAGTTGTATTACGTCATCAACCAATCCGACGTGAACGGTGGCGCCTATATCGATGATCTCTACGAATACAACCTCGTGACGAACAAGCGGACAAAGCTCATGAATCTGAAAGCGAAAATGGGCGGTGGCGCAAAAGTTTCCGGAACCAAGGCCACTGCATCGAGCGGCAAGATCTACTTCGTCTTCAACGCGAATAAGGTTGGCGTTGTCGAAGTGGACGTCTCCAACCGATAACCTGCAATCCGAACGCTCGCGCGAGGGCGGAACGCCCAGCGCTCCGCCCTCTTCCTCCATCGCGCCCCAGGTCCCCGTCCGCCCCCGGCAAACGGCGCGACAGCATTTTCCCGATCCGCGCCGTCGTGGTTGTGAACACCTCACAGTTGAAAAATATGGGGCGTCGTAGCGGCTAATCGGCTATATTTTTGGCGTTTCCGCCCGCCGCGCAAGACCACGGGACGGGGCGAAAAAGAAGGGGGATCACCATGACCAACCGCAGCATGATGACGGCCGCGTGCCAACGAACGCACGACCGCAGCAGCAGGCCGTCGATCAGCCCAGCGCTTTTCTTGCGTCGGCTTCTGTTTCTGAGTTTCACCCTGTTTCTAGCGGCGGCGGCGCGGGACGCGGCGGCGCAGAGCGTGACCGCCCGCCCCGGCGCGCTCGACGGCTCGTGGCTGTGGGTGCTGCCGACGACCGCCAACGGGCTTCGCCCGACGCAGAGCTGGCACGCCACCGGGTCGGCTCCTTCCGGCGACATCTATATCGGCGGCATGGACCACGCCACCAACTCCGCGCTCTACCGCATTCGCCCCGCCACCAACCGGCTGAGTTACGTTGGCGACGCCAAGGCTGCCTCGCTCGCCGCCGGCAACCTCCAGCCGGGCGAAACGTTCGAGAAGTTCCATACCCGGCCAACCTGGATCAACGGCAAAATCCACGTGGCGACGATGGACTATTCCACCATCGACTCGGGCTATCTCGCGCGCCGGGGATCGCATCTCTACGCCTTCGATCCGGTCGCGGCCAAGCTCACCGACCTCAGCGCCACCGAGCCGGGGGGCGTCAGTGCGCCGCACGTCAGCGTCGTCACGCTTGCCGCCGACCCGGCGCGCAAGCTGCTGTATGAGGCGGCGGCGCCCACCGGCCAGATCCTGCGCTACGACATCGTAAAAAAGAAAACCACCAACCTCGGCCGGCCCAGCCGTTATGATCGGCCGTACCTCTACGTCGGGCGCTTCATGTGGGTGGATTCCCGGGGCATCCTCTACTTCAGCGCCGGCAACACCGGCTACGTGACGCCGTATAATCCGGCGATCTACCAGCATATCTATGTCTACAAACCGGGCAGCGGCTTCGGCGAACGGACCGCCTGGCGCCTGCAGGGCACACGGGCGATCGAGACCGGCCAGTGCATCTCCGGCGGCGCGGTCTGCTATCTCGCCGACGACCAAAGCCGGATTTACCGCTTCACCAACAGCGGACCGTCGTGGGCGTATGTCGGCCGGGCTGTTGCCACCAACGAAACGGTCTGGGTGTTCCATGTGACCGCGGACGGCAAGCGGGCTTACGTGATCACCACCCAGTCGACGGCGCCCGGCTCGGTACCGGCGCTTTACGAGTACGATCTGGCAAGCAGGACATCGCGCCGGCTGTGCGCCATCACCGACATCGACCCGGCGTTCGCCGGCTATGACCGGCACACCGGCTACAACGCCTGGGACGACCGCGGGCGGTTCTACTTCGCGAGCTTTCCCTCCATCCGCTCGCCGCTGTTCGGTACGGTGAACGTGCGCGTCACCGCCATCGATCCGGTCCGTCTGAAAGCCGCGCTCGGCCTGTAGGGTGCGTCGAGCAAAGCGACACGCACCAGAGTCGAAGAAAACGGGCGGACTTCCCTCCGCCCGGTCCGCCCTACGGATCGTGGCGGTGGACGGTGGAGTAGGGCCAGTCGCTCGGCGCAGCGGCGAGGCCGTGCTTCACCGGGTTGATGTGGACGTAATCGACGTGGGCGGCGAAGTCGCGCTCGTCCCGGATGACATGCTCCCAGTAGCGGCGCTGCCAGATGCCGCGTTCGCCGCGATGGATGCGGGAGGGTGAGCGCGGTTCCCCCGCCGCAAGGCGACGAGAAAAGCCGGTCTTGATCAGCATCCAGCGCACGGCGAAGTCGTCGTCGCCTTCCGGCAGCGTCCAGACGCAGTGAAGGTGGTCCGGCAGCACGACGAATGCATCGATGCGGAACGGCCGAACGCGCCGCACGCCGCGGACCGCGGCACGGAGGGCCGCGATATGCCGCACCAGAAGGTCATTCGCCCCGCGCCGGGCCAGGTTGACGGTGAAGAAATAACAGCCGCCGGGGACGCGCAGCCGCCGATAGTTCGACATGACGATGCAGGATGACATGCGCCGCAGGCACCCAGCGATGACACCCATCACCATCCCGCAATGTGTAGGGTGCCGGTGAGCAAAGCGAACCGCACCATCCGCCCCCACCCTCTCGGTCATCGCCTCGTAGGGTGCCGGTGAGCGAAGCGAACCGCACCAGCGGCGCCGCAAGAGCCATTGCGAGGAGGAGGAAAGACAAAGAAAAAAGTGGTGGACATCGCTCCGCTCAGTCCACCCTACAATACTAAGTTCTTTGATAAGGGCCTTAGCAAAAATACGTTCATCTAAAGACTTTTCAAAGTTAATTTCATCAACCACGCGCCGTGATCCCGCAAGGTCACGATATATTTGCTTATATTTGTTTAAGACTTCAGGATGCTGCTCAGAAAAGGTAGCAAGAAATTGCTTAGAAAATGGAAAAGCCGCCTTCACGTCTTTTTTGTATATATGCCTCGCGCCGCGTTTTAGCGTCCTAACAAAAGGCGACTGACGAGCAAGCTGTTCCTCGCAAATATAATTTATGATATGATGCGAATAATACTCCTGACTATTAAGTGCTACAGACCTGCGGACAGCCGACTTCGGGACAAGCGGAATTTTTGCTCCATCCACCACCAACATCTGAACATATTCTTCTCTCCAACAACTATTATTGATATCCCAAAATCGTCCGGACGGGTAGCTTCCGGTAAGCTGAATGTTATGTAGATCGCATTGTTGTTGTGTGTACTCGATAAGTAAACGACGGACAATATTTGTTGTTATATCAGATATCTTGTCGCGGCCTATGCCCTCGACAAACAAATCACATTCAGCTAATTCTGAAAGTATCCCGTTTTGTGCGGCTTGGCTTCTCGCAAGACTCCCATACAAATCCAGAGCCTGCTTTCCGCTCACCCCGCGTCCACGAGGGTTGCCCCGGGAAACACCAAGACAGGTTTCGTTTGGCTCGCTTAAACCGTCGAGCATTAAGCGGGCTTCGAGTTCGCGGCCGCCCCTGACACAGTCCAGCGCAGTTTGGAAGAAATGCCTTATGTGGTCATGACAAGAGCGTGACCATATGTCATCTCTCATTGAAAGCGCAAACGGATCTAAGTAAAGTGATGTGTCGCTTGATGGATTAATATCGACAAAATCGAGTTGTGGTTGGCTCATGCCGGGCAAAAAGATGGTGGATATCGTCCTGGCATGTAATCTTTCTGAAACCGTGCCGGTATTTTCCGCGATTGAAGTATCTTTCTTTGCGTTCTTACCGCTTAGTTTAATAATATCAGCAGACGTATAGATCATACCCCAAATGCTTTCTTAAGATTTCATCCGATCGATCCTCACGAGCACCCCGTCGTCGCCCCACACGTCACGCACTTCAAACACGTGCCGTTGCGCACCAGGGTGAAGTTGCCGCATTCGCCGCAGGAATCGCCCTCGTAACCCTTCATCCGGGCGAGCTGGGCGGCTTCGGCCGGGACGGCGCCGGCGACGGCCGCGGTGCCCGTGAGCAGCACCGTCGCGTCGGCCGGAGTGTAGAGAAGTGCGGTCTCGGCCCGGGCGCGCTCGCCGCCCGCCGCCCCTTCGTAGACACGGAAGCGCGAGCGCACGTAGCCCTTGGAGGCCAGCCGCTTCACCGCCGTCGCGTCGTCGCCCTCGCGCAGCACGTTCGCGCCCTCCGCCTCGCCGCGGCCGACGGCGTCGGGGCCGTCCTGCGGCACGTCGTGGGCGAGGTCGGTGCGCCCGAGGTAGGAAACGCCCAGTTCGCGGAAAATGTAGTCGAGGATCGAGGTGGCCATCTTGATCGAGTCGTTGCCCTCGACCGGGCCCGCCGGCTCAAAGCGGGTGAAGGTGAACGCGTCGACGAACTCCTCCAGCGGCACGCCGTATTGCAGGCCGATGGAAATGGCGATGGCGAAGTTGTTCATCAGCGAGCGGAAGGCGGCACCCTCCTTGTGCATGTCGATGAAGATCTCGCCGAGCTTCCCGTCCTCGTATTCGCCGGTACGCAGGTAGACCTTGTGGCCGCCGACCTTGGCCTTCTGGGTGTAGCCCTTGCGGCGGTTGGGCAGGGTGATGCGTTGCATCCGCGTCTGTGTGATCACGTGCTCGACCACCCGCTCCGCCATGACCTCAGCGCGCACCGCCGGCGGCTGGGCCGCCAGGTCATCGAACATCTCGGCGAGGTCGTCGTCCACGTCGTCCACCACCGCAGCGGACAGCGGCTGCGACAGTTTCGAGCCATCGCGATAAAGGGCGGTGGCCTTGAGGCCGAGGCGCCACGCCATGCGGTAGGCCTGCCCGCAGTCGGCGATTGTGGCCGCGTGCGGCATGTTGATGGTCTTGGAGATGGCGCCCGAGATGAACGGCTGGGCCGCGGCCATCATCCGGATGTGGCTCTCCACCGACAGGTGGCGGGTGCCGATCCGCCCGCACACGGTGGCGCAGTCGAACACCGGCAGGTGCTCGGGCTTCAGGCCCGGCGCGCCCTCGACCGTCATCGCACCGCAGGCATGGGTGTTGGCGGCCTCGATCTCGTCGCGGGAGAAGCCCAGCGCGGTCAGCAGGCAGAAGCCCGGCTCGTCGAGACGGGCGGCGTCGAGCCCCAGCCGCTCGACGCAGAAGGTTTCGCCCAGCGTCCACTTGTTGAAGACGAAGCGGATGTCGAAGGCGTCCCCCACCGCCTTTTCGACGACGGCGAGCGCCTCGTCGTCAAACCCCTTGGCGCGCAGCGCGGCGTGGCCGATCGCCGGCGCATCGCGCAACGACCCGGTGCCGACCGCCCAGCGCTCGATCCGCTCGATCTCGTCGGCATCGTAGCCGAGACGCGCGAGCGCCACCGGGACGAGCTGGTTGATGATCTTGAAGTAGCCGCCGCCGGCCAGCTTCTTGAACTTGACCAGCGCGAAGTCCGGCTCGATGCCGGTGGTGTCGCAGTCCATCACCAGGCCGATGGTGCCGGTGGGGGCGATGACGGATACCTGTGCGTTGCGGAAGCCGTGCGCCTCGCCGAGTGCCAGCGCCCGGTCCCAGGCGGCACGTGCCGCCCCGGCCAGTTCCGGATCGGGCACCAGGGAAGCATCCAGCGGCACCGGCGGCACCGAGAGGCTCTCGTAGGTGCCGAGTTCGCCGTAAGCGGCGCGGCGATGGTTGCGCATCACCCGCAGCATCGCCGCACGATTTTTGGCGTAGCCGGCGAAGGCACCCTGCTCGGCCGCCAGCTCGGCCGATGTGGCATAAGCGCGGCCGGTCATCAGCGCCGAAACGGCGCCGCACAGGTTGCGCGCTTCGTCCGAATCGTAAGCGATGCCCGCGGCCATGAGGTAGCCGCCGACATTGGCGAAGCCGAGACCAAGCGTGCGGAACTGCCACGACAGCGCGGCGATCTGCCGCGACGGGTACTGCGCCATCGCCACCGAGATCTCGAGCACGACGGTCCACAGCCGCACCGCATGCTCGAACGCCGGGACGTCGAAAGTGCCGTCCTCACGCTGGAAGGCGAGCAGGTTGAGCGAGGCTAGATTGCACGCCGTGTCGTCGAGGAACATGTACTCGGAGCACGGGTTCGACGCGTTGATGCGGCCGCTCGACGGGCAGGTGTGCCACTCGTTGATGGTGGTGTCGAACTGCAGGCCGGGATCGGCGCAGGCCCAGGCGGCCTCGGCGATCTCCTGCCACAGGGCGCGGGCGCGGACGCGCTTCGCCGGCCGGCCGTCGGTGCGGCGGATCAGATCCCAGTCGCCGTCCTGCTGAACTTTCTCCAGGAAGGCGTTGGTCACGCGCACGGAATTGTTGGCGTTCTGTCCGGAAACGGTGCGATAGGCTTCGGAATCCCAGTCGGTGTCGAACACCGGGAAGTCATAGACGGCATCACCCTGGCGGGCGATTTCGAGCACCCGTTGGATCATGCTCTCCGGAACCATCGCCCGGCGAGCGGCCCGGATCGCGCGGGCCAGCGCCGGGTTGCGGGCGGCGTCGAACCGGGCCTCATCCGCGCCATCAAAATTCTCGCCACAGGCGGCAAGCACGGCTTCGAGTCGATGGCGGGCCAGGCGTGATCCGGCGACCAGGGCCGCCACCTTCTGCTCCTCGCGGACCTTCCAGCCGATGAATTGCTCGACGTCGGGATGGTCGATGTCGACCACCACCATCTTCGCCGCCCGCCGCGTGGTGCCTCCGGACTTGATCGCGCCGGCGGCGCGGTCGCCGATCCTCAGGAAACTCATCAGCCCCGACGACCGTCCGCCGCCGGACAGCGGCTCGTCCTCGCCGCGCAGCTTCGAGAAGTTGGTGCCCGACCCCGACCCATACTTGAACAGCCGGGCCTCGCGCACCCACAGGTCCATGATGCCCCCCTCGTTGACCAGATCATCGGCGATGCTCTGGATGAAGCAGGCGTGCGGCTGCGGCCTCTCGTAGGCCGAATCCGACAGCCGGACCTCGCCCGTCGCGTGGTCCGGCCAGAAGTGACCCTGAGCCGGGCCGTCAATGCCGTAGGCCCAATGCAGGCCGGTGTTGAACCATTGCGGTGAGTTCGGCGCGGCCCGCTGCGCCGCCAGCATGAAGCGCAGTTCGTCGTAAAAGGCCCGCGCGTCCGCTTCCGTATCGAAGTAGTTGCCCTTCCAGCCCCAATAGGTCCAGGTGCCGGCCATGCGGTCAAAGACCTCGCGCGCGCTGCTTTCGCCCCCCGTCCGCTCGGCCTGCGGCAGGCCTGAGAGCGCCTCCTCGTCGGCCGTGCGCCGCCACAGCCAGGCCGGCACGCCGTCCTCGCGCACCGGGGTCAGCTTCACCGGCACTCCGGCCTTGCGGAAATACTTCTGGGCCAGCACGTCGCACGCCACCTGCGACCACCCCGCCGGCACCTCCACCTCGTTCTGAAGGAACACCGTCGAGCCATCGGGATTGCGGATTTCGCTGCGCGCGATACGGAACTCGATGCCGGTGTAGGCGCACACGCCCTCGGTGGTGAACAGGCGGGCAATCTGCATGCTGGTCAGAGCCTCCGTGTCGTCATTGTTACTGGCCGAAGGTTACGGCTGGCGCGCGCGGCAGAACCAAGGCCTCCGACACGACGCCCCGTCCCCCGGAGGTTACGAAGCTTCCCCTGCCTGAAGCGGCCAGAACAAATTGAGGTCGGCGGCCCGGGCATGGGGCTTAATATACGCCACATTCCTTGCACCGATCAACAACATGTGTGAGCGAACGGGTAGAAACCTACAACATGTTGCAGCCGATTCGCCGGTCTCGGCCCTGTGCCGGCGGCGGCCTGCCTTCGCGGCCAAGGCTGGACGATCGGCTCGGTCGATGCCATAGTGCGGCCGCTTTACAATCCCAGCGCGCTTCACCGGGAGGTGCGCGGCATGCCGGTCTCCGCGAGATAATGTCGACCATTGGAACAACGATCTACACATGGGTGTGCGGCGAGCGGGTTGGAACCGATGCCTTCGGCAACCGGTATTACCGCTCGCGCGGCGGCCGCCAGAAGCGTTATGGCCGGGAGAAGCGCTGGGTGATCTACAAGGGCATCGACGAGGCGAGCAAGGTGCCCGCCGAGTGGCATGCCTGGCTGCATCACATCAGCGAGGCTCCGCTGACCGAACCGGCTGCCAAGCCCTGGCCGTGGCAAAAGCCGCATCTGCCTAATCTGACAGGCACCCGCTTCGCCTACCGGCCAAAAGGCAGCCAGTTGGCCGGCGGTCGTCGTCAACGCGCTCCCGGCGATTACGAAGCGTGGACTCCGGATTGAGTTTGCCAGCAGCCGGCGCACCGGACACCAGGGTCACGGGGGAGGAGCTGCGTGCGCTCTTCGTCGGCGCAGTCTCCATCCTGGTCTTCTTCGGCGTGCTGGCTCTGTCGTATTTCGGCACGCGCATGCAGGGCGCCGCTGCCAACAGCCACCTCATCTATGCCGCATTCAACCGCGTCGACGGTCTCGGTGTCGGCGATGAAGTGCAGCTTGCCGGTGTGCCGATCGGCCGGGTCGTCGCCATGACGCTGCAACCTAATTTCCGGGCGCGGCTGACGCTTTTGGTCGACAACAGCGTGCCCCTGCCCGCGGACACATCTGCCGCCATCCACACCGACGGCCTGTTCGGCCGCAAATTCGTGGTCCTCGAACCCGGCGGCGACGAGCAGCTTCTGGGCGACGGCGATGCCATCACCTTTACTCAGGATTCGCTGATCGTGGGCGAGCTGCTGGATTTGATCATTGCCGAGGGCCGGGCGCAGAGGGCCCCTGGAGAAGCTTTGGGGCCGCCGGAAGCCGATCGATGAGACGCAATATGATAGAGACGGTGATGGGCGCCGTCGTCCTCCTGGTGGCGGTCCTGTTCCTCTGGGTGGCCTACCACACCGCCCATGTGGAAACCCCTGCCGGGTACGACATCACCGCCACGTTCGGGCGATCGGGCGGAATCGCCGTCGGCAGTGACGTGCGGATCAGCGGCATCAAGGTCGGCAGCGTGACCGATCGCCGGCTTGACACCAAGACGTATGAGGCGGTGATCACGATGACAATCGCCAAGGATGTGATGCTGCCGGCAGACACCGTCGCGTCGGTCGCGAGCGAAGGGCCGCTGGGGGGACGGTATGTGCGACTGGAGCCGGGGAGCTCGCCGACGCCGATTCCTCCTGACGGTCACATTCAAGAGACGCGCGGTTTTCGCTCACTGGAGGACCAGGTCGGTGAAATCATCTTCCTTGCGACCGGCAAGCGCGACGATCCCAGGCCGTGAGCAAGGTTGGGCCGCGAGATCGCGTCTGGAGGGCCGTTGCCCTGGGGGCGATCGCCCTTGTTCTCTCCAGCCCCGTTCCGACGTTCGCCGACCTTTATCCCTTCGCGGTTCTGCGCGCTTTGGACAAGGTGACAGCGCGGGTGTCCACGCTCTACGCGCCAGTGGAAGAACCCATCCGCTTCGGCACGATCGAGATCACCGCCAAGGTCTGTGACAAGCGGCCGCCCGAAGAGCCGCCGGAATCGGCAGCATTCCTGGAGATTTACGAGAATCGATCCGGCCAGCCGGTGGTCGAGGTGTTCGAAGGCTGGATGTTTGCCTCCAGCCCGGGGCTGTCCCCCCTGGAACACCCGGTTTACGATCTCTGGGTCTTGGACTGTATCGAAAGCTTGCCGAGTGCGCCTGCCAGTGCCTCGGGCGGCGGTTCTCCATAAAAGCACGCCTGCAACCGCAAGGCCTCGTCCAGCCGCTGCAGATAGCTCGCCGCAGGCAGTTCGACCGCCCCAAATTGCCGAAGGTGCTGGGTGACGAACTGAATATCGAGAAGGAGAAAGCCGCCGATCCACAGGCGGACGACGAGATGGACGAGCGCGACCTTGCTGGCATCGGCCTGGCGGGAAAACATGCTTTCGCCAAAGAACGCTCCGCCCAGGGCTAGTCCGTAAAGGCCCCCCACCAATTGGCCGTTCTGCCAGGTTTCCACGCTGTGAGCGTGCCCTTGGCGGTGCAACTCGGAGAACACCCGCGCGATCTCGCCGTTGATCCAGGTTTCGGCCCGGCCCTCCCGGGGCGAGGCACAAAGCTCGACCACCTCGTCAAACGAACGGTCGCAGTGCACCTCGAAACGGCCCTCGGCGACGGTACGCCGCAAGCGACGCGGCACGTGAAAGCTGGTCAGCGGCAGAATGCCGCGCATAGTGGGGGCAACCCAGTGCACGGTCGGGTCGGAACGGCGGCTGGCCATCGGGAAGATCCCGATGGAGTAAGCCCGGATCACCATTTCCGGCGTCAGGTGGTAATCCTCCGCAAATCGCCTAATCGTCGCCCCTCACAAACTGCTCGAGCCAGTGAATCGTGTAGTCGCCATCAATGAACGCCGGCGCAGTCAGCATTTTCTTGTGCAACGGGATCGTCGTCTCGACGCCGCTGATGACATACTCGTCGAGCGCACGATGCAGGCGCATGAGGCAAATATTGCGGTCGGGCCCGTGCACGATGAGCTTGGAGATCATGCTGTCGTAGAAGGGCGGAATGAGGTAGCCCGCATAAAGCGCGGAGTCGACGCGCACTCCCAGGCCGCCCGGCGCATGGTAATCCGTGACCCGTCCAGGACAAGGGGCGAACGTCTCCGGATTCTCGGCGTTGATGCGGCACTCGATCGCATGACCCGTAAAGCGGACGTCCGCCTGCCCGAAGCCAAGCGGTGCCCCGGTGGCGACACGCAGCATTTCGCGGACCAGGTCAAGCCCGCAGACCATCTCGGTGACAGGGTGCTCGACCTGCAGGCGGGTATTCATCTCAATGAAGTAGAACTCGCCATCTTCATAAAGGAACTCGAAGGTTCCGACGCTCCGGTAACCGATGCGTTCCGCCGCCTGCGCTGCCAGCCGTCCAATCTTTGCCCGGATACGGGGACTTAAGGCGGGGGACGGCGCCTCCTCCAAAACCTTCTGGTGGCGACGCTGCAAGGAGCAGTCCCGTTCGCCCAGATGCACCACGTTGCCGTGATGATCCGCCAGGATCTGCACCTCGATGTGGCGTGGCCGGGCAAGGTATTTTTCCAGATAAAGTTCGCCATTGCCGAACGCCGCCGTGGCTTCCGCGCGCGCCAGCGCCATTTGGGGGCCGAGTTCGCCAGCCGAGCGCGCCACTTTCATGCCGCGGCCACCACCCCCCGCCGCCGCCTTGATCAGCACCGGATATCCCACTGTCTCAGCGATCGAAAGCGCCTCGTCCACGTCCCCAACAGGGCCGTCGGAGCCCGGTACCACCGGAATGCCCGCTTCCTTGCAGGCGCGCTTGGCCGCAACCTTGTCGCCCATCAAGCGGATATGGTCCGGCGACGGACCGACGAAAGCGATGCCGTGGTCCTCCACCATCGCCGCGAAGTCGGCGTTCTCCGAAAGAAAGCCATACCCTGGATGGATCGCCTCGGCATTGCAGATCGTCGCTGCCGTCAGGATCGCCACCTGATTGAGATAGCTCTCCGAGGCCGGCGGCGGCCCGATGCAGATCGACTCGTCGGCAAGGCGCACATGCATGGCGTTGGCATCGGCCGTGGAATGCACAGCCACCGAGCGAATGCCCATGTCGCGGCAGGCTCTCAGGATGCGGAGGGCAATCTCGCCGCGGTTGGCAATGAGAATCTTGTGGAACACCGCGTTCGCCTGCGCGAGCTCAAACGATCAGCAGCAGCGGCTCGCCGTATTCGACGGGCGTTCCGCTGACGGCAAAAATCCGTTCGATGCGCCCCGCGCAATGAGCCTTGATCGGATTGAACACCTTCATCGCCTCGATCAACAGAACGGTGTCGCCGATCGCAACCGCATCGCCGAGTTTGACGAACGGTGGGGCTGACGGCTCCGGCGACACATAGACAACCCCAACCATCGGAGACTTCAGCACCCCAGGATGATCAGCCAGCGCCTCCGTTTCGGCTTTTGCCGCACCGTCGCTCTCGCCGGCAACAGGTTGCGCAAAGACGGCCGGGGCGACCGCAGGTGGCAGCCCCGGCGGTGCCACCGTGACGGCCGTAGTCCGGGCCAACCGCACCCGCCAGTCATCCCCCTCGCACTCGATCTCGGTCAACCCCGCCGATGTCAGAACATCGGCGAGCTGACGAACGATCTCCACGTCGATGGCGCCACGCTTTTTCGCTGCGGTCATGGTTCTCAACCCGCGGGCTGGTCGTCCTGCGGGGCTTCGCCGATCAGGCGCGCCGCCGCCTCCAGTGCCATCTCATAACCGAAGCCACCGAAGCCGCAAACAATCCCTTTTGCCACGCGCGAGACGTAGGAGTGGTGACGGAAGGGTTCTCTGCGGAAGATGTTCGAAAGATGCACCTCGATCACCGGCACGTCGAGCGCCGCCAAGGCATCGAGAATGGCGATCGAGGTGTGTGAAAACGCCGCAGCGTTAACCAATACAGCGCCGTAGGTCCCCCGCGCGCCCTGGATCCACTCGACGAGTTCGCCCTCGTGGTTGCTCTGACGGAAGTCAACGCCGAGGCCGAGCGCCGCGCCCCGGCGGATGCAGGCCGCTTCGATGTCGGCGAGCGTCGCCGACCCGTACACCTCGGGCTCACGCGTACCCAGAAGGTTGAGGTTGGGGCCGTTGAGAATCAGGACCTTCGCAGCCATCACGCCCGTCTCAGGAAACCCCGGGGTTATACCACTGAAGCGACCTTGTGTAACACAGCCGCTGGAATATGTTATCAGCCTGGACCGTCGGCATCAGCGCCGCGCGGGCTCATCAACCAAGCGGGACTGCTCGTCGCCATGCACGTTACGATCAACGGCGAGGCCAAGACCTTCGCACAACCTCTGACTGTGGCGGAACTTCTGGCCGATTGCGGGCTGGACGCCCGCAAGGTGGCGGTCGAACGCAACCTCGAAATCGTGCCGCGCTCCGGCTACGCGCGGGCGCTGGTGGAAGACGGTGACCGCATCGAAATCGTGCACTTCATCGGCGGCGGCGCACCCGATAGCACCATAACCCGCGATGATCAGCTGGTCGTCGCCGGAACGGCTTACCAGTCGCGGCTGCTGGTCGGCACTGGCAAGTACAAGGATTTCGCCGAGACCGCTCGCGCCATCGAGGCGTCCGGGGCGGAGATCGTCACCGTTGCAGTCCGGCGGGTCAATGTTACGGATCGCAACCAGCCAATGCTGGTCGATTTCGTCGACCCCAAGCGCTACACCTACCTGCCCAACACCGCCGGCTGCTACACGGCGCAGGAAGCGGTGCGCACGCTGCGGCTGGCACGCGAGGCGGGCGGCTGGGATCTCGTCAAGCTGGAGGTGCTGGGCGACCAGAAGACGCTCTATCCGAACATGACCGAAACCCTCGCGGCGGCGGAAACGCTGATCTCCGAAGGCTTTAAGGTGATGGTCTATTGTTCTGACGATCCGATCCTGGCGCAGCGCCTGGAGGATCTCGGCTGCGTCGCGATCATGCCGCTGGCCGCACCCATCGGCTCGGGTCTCGGCGTGCAGAATCCCGTCGGCATCCGGCTGATCGTCGAGCAGGCCAAGGTGCCGGTGCTGGTCGATGCCGGAGTCGGCACCGCCTCGGACGCCGCGGTGGCGATGGAACTGGGCTGCGACGGCGTGCTGATGAACACGGCGATCGCCGAGGCCAAGGATCCAATCCGCATGGCCCGCGCGATGAAGCTGGCGGTAGAAGCCGGCCGCCTTGCCTACCTCGCCGGCCGCATGCCGAAGAAGCGCTACGCCGACCCGTCGTCGCCGCTGGCTGGGCTGATCTGAAGGAAACTCCTCCACGCCTTGGCTTCCACATTGCCAGGACACTCGGAATGAGCGACAGGCATATCACCAGCAAACAGGCGCGGGAGGCGGCGGCTGAGGCCGACTGGCGGCATGCCGACAGCCTCACCGATGCCGACATCGAGCGCGCGGTTGCGGACGATCTCGATGCGGCGCCTCTCCTGGGCGATGCGTGGTTCGAATCGGCGGAAGTCGTCCTGCCTGAGCCCAAGCAGATGATCAGCATCCGCCTGGACAAAGAGGTTCTCGATTATTTCCGTTCGACCGGGCGGCAGTATCAGACCCGGATCAACGCGGTACTGAAGGCGTATGTTTAAGCGAAAACCAAGGCTGGTTGACGCGGCTGACAAGGCCAAGCTTCATCGCAGTGGTCTCGTTGCTGCGACGGGCGAACTAAGTCGGATTACCGCGACGCCTCGATCGGCCCCTCACCCCAACCCTCTCCCGCAAGCGGGAGAGGGAGTGCGAGTGCTGGCGCGGGCGCGGGAGGGAACAAGACCCTCTCCTGCCGTGGCGGGAGAGGGAGGGGCCCGCCGCGCAGCAGTGGGAGGGTGAGGGGAGCCGAGCCGCTTCCCTCGCCCCGCTGGTATCAGGAGGTCGTCCGGTAGATCTCGCCGCCGCCTTCGCGGAACTTCTCGCTCATCTCCTCCATGCCGGCTGCTGCTAGGTCGCGGACCTCCTGTGTCAGCTTCATCGAGCAGAACTTCGGGCCGCACATCGAGCAGAAGTGCGCGAGCTTGGCGCCCTCCGCCGGCAGCGTCGCGTCGTGGTAGGCGATCGCGGTGTCGGCATCCAGCGCCAGATGGAACTGGTCGCGCCAGCGGAACTCGAAGCGCGCGCGCGACAGTGCATCGTCGTGCGCCCGGGCGCTGGGCAGCCCTTTGGCCAGATCGGCCGCGTGCGCGGCGATCTTGTAAGCGATGACACCGGCCTTGACGTCGTCGCGGTCCGGCAGGCCCAGGTGCTCCTTCGGCGTGACGTAACACAGCATCGCGGTGCCGAACCAGCCGATCATTGCCGCACCGATGGCGCTGGTGATGTGGTCGTAGCCGGGAGCAACGTCGGTGACCAGCGGGCCCAGGGTGTAAAACGGCGCCTCGCCGCAGACCGCGAGCTGCTTGTCCATGTTGACCTTGATCTTGTGCATCGGCACGTGGCCAGGCCCTTCGATCATCACCTGCACGTCGTGCTTCCAGGCGATCTGCGTCAATTCGCCCAGCGTTTCCAGCTCGGCGAACTGGGCCGCGTCGTTGGCATCGGCGATGGAGCCCGGCCGCAACCCGTCGCCCAGCGAGAAGCTCACGTCGTAGGCGCGCATGATCTCGCAAATCTCTTCGAAGCGGGTGTAGAGGAAGTTCTCCCTGTGGTGGGCGAGGCACCACTTGGCGAGGATCGAGCCGCCGCGTGAGACGATGCCCGTCACCCGGTTGGCCGTCAGCGGGATGTAGGCCAAGCGCACGCCGGCGTGGATGGTGAAATAGTCGACGCCCTGCTCCGCCTGTTCGATCAGCGTGTCACGATAGATCTCCCAGGTCAGGTCCTCGGCAACGCCGCCCACCTTCTCCAGCGCCTGGTAGATCGGCACGGTGCCGATGGGCACCGGAGAGTTGCGGATGATCCACTCCCGCGTCGCATGGATGTCGGCGCCGGTGGACAGGTCCATCACCGTGTCGCCGCCCCAGCGGATCGCCCAGACCATCTTCTCCACCTCCTCGGCGATCGAAGAGGCGACGACCGAGTTGCCGATGTTGGCGTTGATCTTCACCAGGAAATTGCGGCCGATGATCATCGGCTCGCTTTCGGGGTGGTTCACGTTGGCGGGGATGATTGCCCGGCCCCGCGCAACCTCGTCGCGGACGAATTCCGGCGTGACGTAGTCCGGGATCGCAGCACCAAAGCTTTCACCGTCGCGCTCGTTCTCCCGGGCGCGGTCGCGGCCGATGTTCTCGCGGATGGCGATATATTCCATCTCCGGAGTGACGATCCCCGCCCGGGCGTAGGCGAGCTGTGTCGGCGCCCGTCCCGGCTTGGCGCGCAGGGGGCGTCGGCCGGCCCGAATGCCGGCGATCATCGGCAGGGCATGGACCGGCAGGCCGTCGTAAGCCTCCACATCGCCCCGATCTGCGATCCATTGGCCACGGAGCGGCGGCAGGCCCCGATGGATATCGATCACGGCGTTGGCATCGGTATAGGGACCGGAGGGGTCGTATACGCGCAACGCCTTTTCCTCGACGCTGTCGAGCGCAATCTCCCGCATCGCGACGCGCAAGTCGGGGAACCGTTCGCCGGGCACGAAGACCTTGCGGGACGCGGGTAATGGTCCGGTGGTCACGGCGCCGGACGTGGCGGGAAGGGTGGCATCTTTCGGCATCGACGGTCTCCTGACAACGTCATCGGGAGCGCCGGGCGGAAAGGAGCTGCAGTGCCGTCTCGACGGTTCCAGTCCCTGCGCCGGCATGACCCGGATCAGGTTCGAAGGGTTCCCGCGTCTCGCCGTCTCTCGCTCACGCCGGCAACGGCGGTGTCTCAGCCCCGTATCGGGGCACCCCTTGGAATAGCTTCACACTTGCGCATGTTGCGAACGAGTGTCAAGCGGGATGCTGGCCTAATTTTCGGGAACAAGTGCGTCCCGAACCGTATTTACACGCGAAGGTCTGCCATTCCGAAACGTATAGGTTGCACTGCTGCGCCTCTCCACTACCACTCGAATATTACGCCAGGATCTGGAAACTAGACGTGACAATACATGCATTAAATTGCATACTCCTGCCGTGGATAAGGCAATCGCGATATCGGTGAGTGATATGGCGATGCAGAACACAAATATATATTGAAATAATCTATGATTAAACTCGTATCGTTCGTGGGACATGGAGAGTGGAGGGTACAAAAATGAGATTATTACTCACATTTATCACCATATGTAGCAGTGTTTTATTGTATGGGATAGCTTCGCAGCAAGCCGCCGCCGTCGACTTGGTGGGACCGAAGGCGTTCGGCGACTGGACCAAGGATGCCCCCGGCGTCCGCCGGTACATTCGTCCTCAACACCTGCCAGCGCCCTCGATGGAATCGGCCGAAGGCGCATCTACCGTTGTGCCGCGGCCCGCAGGCGCGCAGTTGCGCGTCCCTGCCGGGTTCCGTGTGGCACTCTTCGCTCAGGGCCTCAGGCGGCCGCGCGTCCTCCGCCTCGCCCCAAATGGAGACATCTTCGTTTCCGAAGGCGTAGCTGGCCAAATCCGCGTCCTGCGGCCAAGCGCCGATAACACCAGGGCGGCGACGGTTGCCGTCTATGCCTCTGGTCTCGACCGGCCCTTCGGCCTGGCTTTTTATCCTCGAAGCAATCCCCGCTTCCTCTACGTCGCGGAGACCGACCGGATTCTCCGCTATCCCTATCAAAGTGGCGACCTTGTCGCGCGCGGTGCGCCAACCATCCTGCCTTTAAAACTGCCGACCGGCGAGCATGGGCTGCCGGGTGGTGGCCACTGGACACGCGATATCCTCTTCAGCCCGGAGGAAAAGCGGATGTTCATCTCGGTGGGTTCAGGCACCAACGATGCCGAGCAGATGGGCGTTCGCTCTCCGGAATTTATTGCGCAGCACGAGGCGGTGCATGGCCGCGGCGCCTCATGGGGCAATGAAACAAATCGGGCGGTCGTCCTGGTCACCGGCCCGGAGGGAAACGCTGTTCGCCCGTTTGCAACCGGATTGCGCAACTGCACCTCAATGGCTCTGCACCCGCTTACCGGCGTTCTTTGGTGCGCAACCGTCGAACGGGACCGGATGGGCGACAACGTCGCCCCCGATTTCGTCACGCCGATTTTCGCCGGCCGCTTTTATGGATGGCCATGGTTCTACGCAGGCAAGCTTCGGGACCCGCGGCACGCCGGAGAACGTTCCGATCTCCTTCCCTACGTCGGGGCGCCGAACGTGCTGATCCAGGCGCACTCATCGCCTCTGGGGATCGCCTTTTACACCGGCACCCAGTTTCCGGCCAAATATCGCAACAATGCCTTCGTCACGCTCCGCGGGTCATGGAACCGCTCGCTGCGGACCGGGTACAAGGTGGTGCGCATCGTCACCGGCGCGAATGGACGAACTGACGGCTGGTATGAGGACTTTCTCACCGGCTTCGTCGTGAACAAGGACGACGTGTGGGGACGGCCGGTCGGCATCACCGTTGCCCGTGACGGCTCACTCCTGATGAGTGAAGACGGAAACGGCACCGTCTGGCGCATATCGTACGGGGGCTAGTGCTGAAGGCATGCCCGTCCGCGGGCATGCCTTCCATGACTGCCCTTTCCTTTCCATCAAATCCAGAACAACGCTCCGTCCCCTGTCCTGTCGCACCGCGCCAAATCGCCCTCGGCCGCGGTGGTCCGATCAACGCCTCTCCTTCTAGACCTCGCCAGAAGGACGGGCCTGTCGGATGTGCGACAGGTCCTGTCAGGGTGGCGACACCCGCCCTGCCCTTGCTGAATTCCGCTTTATTAAAGAATTTCAATGGATTGTATAGATGGCACAGCGATTGCTTATCGTTGGGCTGATCGGTGCCGGGTGTGCCGTAAGCACAGGGAGATCGGAGCATGGAGCAAAAGGTCGTCTCGCTGGACTCTATCGGCCGCGTCACTGCATCGCAGTCAGCAGCACCAGCGTGTGCCACCGGAGGATGCGGCACGCCGCCGAAGGGCGGCGCAGCGGAGTTGCCCGCGCACATCCGTGAGAAGATCAAGGAACATCCCTGCTACAGCGAGGAAGCGCACCACTTCTTCGCGCGCATTCATGTGGCGGTGGCGCCCGCGTGTAACATCCAGTGCCATTATTGCAATCGCAAGTATGACTGCGCGAACGAGAGCCGACCGGGGGTGGTCAGCGAGCGCCTGACGCCGGAGCAGGCGGTCAGAAAGGTCAAGGCCGTGGCGGCGGCCATGCCCAATTTGTCCGTGGTGGGCATCGCCGGCCCTGGCGACGCTCTGGCCGACTACCGACACACCTTCGAGACATTCCGCCTGCTGCGTGAGACGATGCCGGACCTGACACTGTGCCTGTCCACCAACGGCCTCGCGCTGCCGGACCATGTCGACGCGATCCGCGAAGCGGGGGTGGACCACGTGACGGTCACGATGAACGCCATCGACCCGCACGTGGCAGAAGGAATTTACGCCTGGATCTTCTGGGACCATCAACGGCGCACCGGCCTGGAAGCGGCTCGCATCCTGATCGAACGCCAGTTGCGCGGAATTGAGATGCTGACCGCGGCGGGTGTGCTGGTGAAAATCAACTCCGTGATGATTCCGGGCGTCAACAACGACCACCTCGAAGCGGTCAATGCCGCCGTCAAGGAACGGGGTGTCTTCCTGCACAACGTCATGCCGCTGATCTCGGATCCGGCGCACGGCACGCACTATGGGCTGACCGGCCAGCGGGGTCCCACTCCCGCCGAGCTCAAGGCCTTGCAGGACCGGATGGGCGACGGCGCCAAACTGATGAAGCACTGCCGGCAGTGCCGGGCGGATGCCGTCGGCCTACTGGGAGAGGATCGCAGCCAGCAGTTCGGGCTGGAGTCCCTGCCCGAAAACCCTGAGATCGATCCGGAAAAACGGGCGGCCTACCGAGCCATCGTGGAGAAGGAGCGCGCTGACCGTCGGAAGGAAGCCGCTGAGGCGCGCGCCGCCATCCGCCGATGGGGACCGGCAGAACCGATCCTGGTCGCCGTCGCCTCCAAGGGTGGGGGACGCGTCAATCAGCATTTCGGGCACGCGCGTGAGTTCCAGATCTTCGAGGTGAGCGAAAACGGCGCCCGCTTCACCGGCCACCGGCGCGTTGACCGGTATTGCAGCGGTGGCGAAGGCGAAGACGACGTACTGGACGCCACCCTGCTCGCACTGGACGGCGTGAGCGCCCTGCTGACTGCCAAAATCGGCCGCTGCCCTCGGCAAAGGCTGGCCGACGCGGGCATCACTGTCGTCGACGATTACGCCTTCGATTACGTGGAGACCGCGATCGCCCGCTGGCTTGCCGCCACGGCGGCAGAGGAAGAGACCGCGCGGATCGCCTGAACCTGCGTCAGCTAGGACCCGATAAATTAAGGAGAGACCGAACATGGCCTACATGATCAAGGCAGAAGACTGCACCGGCTGCGGCAGTTGCGAATTTGAATGTCCTAACCGGGCGATCAAAGCGAAGGGTGATATCTTTGTGATCAATCCCGACAAGTGCACCGAGTGTGTCGGCAAATTCGATTCGCCCCAGTGTGTCGCCGCATGTCCGAACGACGCAATTATTCACGCCTCATTAGCCGGATAGGGCGCCGGTGGTCGATTCCCCGCCACCAATCGAGATCGCGCGCGCGCCTCGCTTCGACATCGGCGACAAGGTGCGCGCGCGGACGGCGGTCCGCAATGACGGAACCTACCCGGGCAGCCGGATCGGCGACTTTCTGATCGAGGCGGGAGAGGTCGGTTACGTCGCGTCCATCGGCGAGTTTTTGCAGCGCTACTACATCTACGGCGTCGATTTTTTTTCCAAAGGTCGAATCGTCGGTATGCGCGAACACGAGATCGAGGATATCGAGGAAAGCATGAAAATTACGCTGGCCAAACGCGGCGACGTCTACACCGTCTACGTCGCCAAGAAGGATCTGGAAGTCCCGGTGCAACAGCAGGAGCGCCAGGACCTGTGGGGGGGCTGGATCGAGCTGGCCAACGGCTGGCGCCTGGAGTTGCCCGACCTGCCGGCTGACACCCGTCTGCCCCTGACCGTTGAAGCGCGCAAGCTCGCGACCGCTGAATGAGCGGCGGGCGACCTCTCCAGCCGCAATCGCTTCTTGATCGCGATATCCCCGCGGGGCATCTTCCGACGGCGCACAGTGGCGCAGAGTATCTCTGAGGAGGGCGCGCATGCCGGACAGCGTTTACAAAAAAGTTGATTACGTCGGCACCTCGCCAAACAGCATCTCGGATGCCATCAACAGCGCCATCGCGCACGCGTCAACGACCGAAAATGTCAGCTGGTTCGAGGTCGTGGAAATGCGTGGCCACGTCGAAAACGGCAAGGTGACCCAGTATCAGGTGGTCCTCAAGGTCGGCTTCCGCGTCAACGCCTGACGCGAACCGGTATCTCCCCGCTTCGAGGCTCGGCGTTCAGCCGGCGGCCATTCTCAAAAGTGCCGCCGTTTGCTGTTGAATCTCTGCCGTCACTCCCGAGTCCAGACGTTTCAGCCAGGGCTGAGGGATCGAGCGCGCACCATAAGTCGCGCCCGACAGCATGCCCGCGAGCGCTCCCGTGGAATCCGCGTCTCCCCCCATGTTGACGGTCTGGACGACACATGATCGCACCGAGTCGGTCAGAAAATACTCGTGGAGGACGGTGCGGACGGTATCGACGATGTAACCGGTACACGGCCCCCTGAAGCGGTCAAAGCGAAATTCGCGGTGTTTCTCGATGAGAGCCCGCGCTTCCTCGCGCGCCGCTGCGACGCCGCCACCGAGCACCAGGCGCTGCATCATGCGGCCCAGCGCCAGAGCGGCCGCGTCGGACAACGGATGGTTGTGCGTGACGTGGCACTGCTGCAGCGTCCATTCTTCAAAGTTCTTGTCCGATCGGAGCGTCGCCATTGCTATGGGAAGGTTGCGAATCGCCGCGCCATTGCCCCCGTCCCCCTCGCTTGCCGGCGATGCCATGCTGCCGTCGACGATATAGCGCCGGAGACCCCGGCGGGTGGTGTTCCCAACGTCGATCGGCACCTTCTTCAACCACGCGGCAAACTCATCGCAGACAGCCTTGAGGTCCCAGCCACGCGTCTTGGTGAGCGCCCGGCCGACACACAGCGCCAACTCGGTGTCGTCCGTCACCTGCCCCGGCTTCAGCTTCAGCCAGCCGCCGCCAATCATCCGTGCGTGCACGCCGTACTCGCTGGCGATCTCGCCCGGCGTGAGAAACTCCACGGTGGCCCCCAAGGCATCGCCGATGGCGAAGCCGAGATATGCGCCCAACGCCCGATCCTGAATGCCGTCATCGGATTCCAAAGGACGCGCGGAACTTGCTGGCCGGGCCGTCACCAGTAGGTTGCCCTGACCATGAAGTCACCCCCGATCGCCAGCACCTCTTCTTCGCTTTTGAGAGCGTGGCGCGGCAGCAATGTCTTGAAGAACAGAATCTTTGATAAAGGCACTTCCGTCTCCAGAATGCAGTCGCCAAAGCAACTCGCGATCGCGCGCTCTGACGTAAATGAGACCAGATTGTTGAGGCGCAGAATGACTTGGCGCTTGTCGATCCGCTCGATGACAGGATGCTCGTCGAAATCATTGACACCGCGGAAGAGCCGCAACGGCCCACGCTCCGGCACGCCACGGCGCAACGCCCACTGCGCAAATTCGTAGAGCAGGTCTAACTGACTGAGGATTGCATTGTTGTGGAACCGGCTCCCCATCTTGTCATTGACGTAGCGCGCCCACGCTTGAGAGTTGAACTTGCGCAGCGGCTCGTGATGAAAGGTGGGAAACAATCCAAATCGGCTCTCCACCCAGCCTTTGAGCACCGCGCCCTCCGGTGAATTGCTATCGTACGCCCAGCCCCGCAGCAGGCGCAGATAGCTCGTGCGATAACGTCGCCGAACGCTTCCCTCCGGGTTGGGCGCCTGGACCGCGGGCACCGGAGGCCGCGGCTCGAGACCGAACATCGTCGCCATGTAAGCCGCAAAGGCCTCACCGGCTTCGACCTCATCCGAGGCAGCGTCGAGCATGCGAAAGAGGTCAGGATTCATCTGGCGGACGCCGGCGATGTGCAAAGGCGGGTTGAGGGTGTTGAATTCCGCTCCGCCGATAAACCGAGAGGGGACGCCAACGAGATTGGTGCCGTCCCCGTGTCGCCAGAGCCCCTCTTGTCGTTGCTCATCGCGCTGGCTGCCTTCGAACGTCGACACTGCTTCCCGTCACCCTCTGCCCTTGCCGATAAAGCAAAAAGCAGTCCAATAGGAATCGTTCGCATCGCCTGCTTCCTGTCCGCCAATCATGGTCGATTGGAAGCCGGGGGCTTGGCCCCTGTCCTCGCGTCGCCGGGACAAAAAGCGTGGATGCAACAGCGGTCACGGTGTTGCCGGAAGCGGCGGCGCGGGCCGCCTTAGAGTGCCCGGCGGAGACCGTGCCGTTGCTGATCGTGGTCCTGGAAGAACGATCGGCGGCGCTCGAAGGCGACGACGATGATGCCGACGGCCGGTTGTTCGTTCTTTTTCACTTGCTGGGCCCACGGCATCCCAGCGCACAATCCCTTTCGTCACGTTTCGCGCAACGATCCCTGCCCCTGTGGCAGCGGCAAGAAGTTCAAGCACTGTTGTCTGGTCTAAATGGCGCTGACCCGGCGCCAAAACCGGAAGCCGCTCTTCTCTTTCTCCGTTAGCGCCCCGCAGCCTGTCCCCGACGAAACACCCTGTCGGACGATTGTCGGCTTCGTGACATCCGCTACAAAGGCGGGAAAAGCTTCGTCGGCATTCCATAACCATCTGCTTTTTATGTGTTTTTTTTGTCTGCTCCGCGGCGGCGGCGAGTTGGCATGCCCATTGCAATCCTACTTGGCGAGGGCCCAACGCCCAGCAAGTTATCGTTAAAAGGAGTTGTTTGATGGCCAAACTTCGGCAGATCGCGTTCTACGGCAAGGGTGGGATCGGCAAGTCCACCACCTCCCAGAACACGCTGGTCGCGCTGGCCGAGATGGGTCAGAAGGTGCTGATCGTCGGCTGCGACCCAAAGGCGGACTCGACCCGGCTGATCCTCAATTCGAAGGCGCAGCTCTCTGTTCTGCAGATGGCTGCCGAGAAAGGCTCGGTCGAGGATCTCGAGCCCGAGGAAGTCATCCGCGTCGGTTTCAAAGGCATCCGTTGCGTCGAGTCCGGCGGTCCCGAGCCTGGCGTCGGTTGCGCTGGCCGTGGCGTCATTACCGCCATCAACTTCCTTGAGGAGAACGGCGCCTACGACGACATGGACTACATCTCGTATGACGTCCTCGGCGACGTGGTGTGCGGCGGCTTCGCCATGCCGATCCGCGAGAACAAGGCTCAAGAGATCTACATCGTGATGTCCGGCGAGATGATGGCGCTTTACGCCTGCAACAACATCTCCAAGGGCATTCTGAAATACGCTACGACCGGGTCGGTCCGCCTCGGCGGTCTGATCTGCAACTCGCGCATGACCGATCGCGAGATCGATCTGTCGGACGCGATGGCCAAGAAGCTGGGAACCAAGCTGATCCACTTCGTGCCACGCGACAACGTCGTGCAGCACGCCGAGTTGCGGCGCCAGACCGTCATCCAGTACCAGCCTGATCATCCGCAGGCCGACGAGTACCGGACGCTGGCGAAGAAGATCCACGAGAATTCCGGCCAGGGTGTCATTCCGACGCCGGTCAGCATGGAAGAGCTGGAAGAGATGCTGATGGACTTTGGCATCATCAAGTCGGACGAGCAGATGATCGCCGAGCTCGAGGCCAAGGAAGCGATCGCCAAGCGGGTCGCGACCGATGCGGCTAAGCGCGCTGCGGCTGCCGCCTGACGTGATGCTGCGACGCGGAGGACTCAAGCAATGACAGCGATCAAGACCATCGATTACCAGAACGATGGGGAATTCCACGAGAAACTCATAGAGGAAGTGCTTTCGGCTTACCCAGACAAGACGAAAAAGAAGCGCGCCAAGCATCTTAACGTGACGAAAGAGGGCGCATCCGATTGCGGCGTCAAGTCCAACATCAAGTCGATCCCCGGCGTGATGTCGATCCGCGGCTGTGCCTACGCTGGCGCCAAGGGCGTGGTGTGGGGCCCGGTGAAGGACATGGTCCACATCTCACACGGACCGGTCGGTTGCGGCCAGTACTCTTGGTCGCAGCGCCGCAACTACTACACCGGCGAAACCGGCGTGGATTCCTTCGTGACGATGCAGTTCACCTCGGACTTTCAGGAGAAGGACATCGTCTTCGGCGGCGACAAGAAGCTGAAGAAGATGATCGACGAGATCGACGAGCTGTTCCCGCTTAACAAAGGCATCTCGGTGATGTCGGAGTGCCCGGTCGGTCTGATCGGCGACGACATCGAGTCGGTGGCCAAGCAAAAGGCTGCGGAAATCGGCAAGCCGGTGGTGCCGGTCCGGTGCGAAGGGTTCCGCGGCGTCTCCCAGTCGCTGGGCCACCACATTGCCAACGACGCCGTGCGTGACTTCATCTTTGACAAAGGGAAGGAAGAGGCAGAATTCGAGTCCACCCCGTACGACGTGGTTCTGATCGGCGACTACAACATCGGCGGCGACGCTTGGTCGTCCCGGCGGCTGCTGGAAGAGATGGGACTGCGTGTCATCGCCCAGTGGACCGGCGACTCGACCCTGGCCGAACTGGAGCGGGCGCCAAAAGCGAAGCTCAACCTGATCCATTGCTACCGGTCGATGAACTACATCTCCCGGCACATGGAAGAGAAATACGGGGTTCCTTGGTTTGAGTTTAACCTCTTCGGCCCGTCACGGATCGAGCACTCCCTCCGTGCCATCGCTGAGTTCTTCGATGACAAGATCAAGGAGGGTGCCGAGCAAGTCATCGCCAAATACCGGCCGATGGCAGATGCGGTCATCGCCCGCTACAAGCCGCGGCTCGAAGGCAAAAAAGTCATGCTGTACGTGGGCGGCCTGCGTCCGCGGCACATGGTCAACGCCTACGAAGACCTGGGCATGGAGATCGTCGGGGCGGGTTATGAGTTCGCCCACAAGGACGACTATCAGCGGACCACCGAGTACGTGAAGGATGGCACGCTGATCTTCGACGATGTGACCCAGTTCGAGATGGAGAAGTTCATCGAGCGGATTCGCCCGGACCTCGTCGGCTCCGGTATTAAAGAGAAGTACGCGACCCAGAAGATGGGCGTGCCCTTCCGGCAGCTCCACTCGTGGGACTACTCCGGCCCCTACCATGGCTATGACGGCTTCGCGATCTTTGCACGCGACATGGACATGGCCGTCAACAGCCCGGCCTATAGCCTGTTCAAGGCGCCGTGGTCCAACGGTCCCGCGCCTGAGGCCATTGCAGCCGAATAACAGAGACCAGCGTACCGGCCCTCTCGCCCTCCGCGAATGCGGACCTGCTCTTTCCGTGACGGGAGGAGCAGGGGCGAGGAAGGCCCGAGGAGATCAGAAATGCCGCAGAGCGTCGAAAAGATTAAGGACCACGGCGAGCTCTTCAAGGAGCCCGAATACCAGGAGATGTTCGCGCGCAAGCGCGCCGAGTTCGAGTGCCGGCCTTCCGATGAACGGGTCCAGGAAGTCGGCGAATGGATGAAGGGTTGGGAATACCGCGAAAAGAATTTGGCCCGTGAAGCCCTGACCATCAATCCCGCGAAGGCTTGTCAGCCATTGGGCGCTGTGTTCTGCGCTGCCGGCTTCGACAGCATGTTGTCCTTCGTGCACGGCTCGCAGGGCTGCGCCGCCTACTACCGCTCGCATCTGTCCCGTCATTTCAAGGAGCCCTCGACGGCGGTTTCCTCGAACATGACCGAGGATGCCGCGGTGTTTGGCGGTCTGCAGAACATGATCGACGGCCTGCAGAACAGTCACACGCTCTACAACCCCAAGGCCATCGCCATCTCCACCACCTGCATGGCGGAAGTCATCGGTGACGACCTGCAGGCCTTCGTCGAGAAGGCGAAGCAGGAAGGGTCGGTGCCCAAGGAATTCGATGTGCCGTATGCCCACACGCCGGCGTTCCAGGGTAGCCATGTCAACGGCTACGACAACATGCTGGAGGGCATTCTCAAGCACTACTGGACGAACCTTGAGCCCAGCACCAAGGACGACAGCATCAACATCATTCCCGGCTTTGACGGCTTCTGTGTGGGCAACATCCGCGAGATGAAGCGGATGCTGGACATCATGGGTGTCAACTACCGTGTCATCTGCGATCCCTCCGACGTGTACGACACCCCCGCCAGCGGCGAATTCGAGATGTACGCCGGCGGAACGACAGCCGAGGAAACCAAGGCCTCCATCAACGCCAAGGCGACGATCAGTCTGCAGGAGTACTGCACCAAGCGGTCCCTGGCGATGTACAAGGACAAGGATCAGGAAACTGCCGCCCTGCACTATCCGCTGGGCGTCGCCGCGACCGACGAGTTCTTGATGAAAGTGTCAGAGCTGACCGGCAAGCCGATTCCGGCGGCTCTGGAGCTGGAGCGCGGGCGCCTGATCGACGCGATGACCGACTCGTCGTCGTACATCCACAGCAAGACCTTCAGCGTCTTCGGCGACCCGGATTTCTGCATGGGCGTAGTCGGCTTCATGCTCGAACTCGGGGCCGAGCCTGTGCACGTGCTCTCCACCAATGGTACCAAGGTGTGGGCAAAGAAGATGAAGGCGATGCTGGATGCCTCGCCGTTCGGCGCCCGGGCGCAGGTCTGGCCCGGTAAGGATCTGTGGCACATGCGTTCTCTTCTGATGACCGAGCCTTCCGATTTCCTGATCGGCAGCAGCTACGGCAAGTATCTGGAGCGCGACTGCAAGATCCCGCTGATCCGCCTTTCCTTCCCGATCTTCGACCGGCATCACCATCACCGCTTCCCGCTCTTTGGCTATCAGGGAGCCATCGGGGTTCTCGTCCAAATCCTTGACAAGATCTTTGATGAGCTCGATCGGGCAAGTGACACCCCCGGCAAGGACATCAGCTTCGAGCTGACGCGCTAGGTACGACCGCTTCCCCTCACTCCCCTCGCTTTGCGGGGTTCTCCCTCTCCCCCTGCGGGAGAGGGGTCGAGGGTGAGACTGACAGGGAGTTTGGCCCATGTACGAGCGGAAGATCGCCAAGGCCTTCGACGAACCTGGTTGTGCCACCAACCAGGCGAAGAGCGACAAGGCCCGCAAGCAAGGGTGCTCCGCTAAAGCGCTGACCCCAGGAGCCGCCGCCGGCGGCTGCGCCTTCGATGGCGCCAAGATCGCGCTTCAGCCGATCACCGATGCTGCACATCTGGTGCATGGTCCGATCGCCTGTGAAGGCAACAGCTGGGATTCGAGGAACACCGGCTCGTCGGGTCCGTCCCTCTATCGCTCCGGTTTTACCACCGATCTTTCCGAGCTCGACATTATCCATGGTGGTGAAAAGAAGCTTTACCGGGCGATCAAGGAAATTGTTCAGCGTCATCAGCCGTCTGCCGTCTTCGTCTATGTCACCTGCGTGACGGCGCTCACCGGCGACGACGTAGAGGCTGTTTGCAGGGCTGCGACCGAGCGTCTCGGCATGCCGATCATCCCTGTTTCGGCGCCTGGCTTCGCCGGCTCGAAGAATCTTGGGAACAAGCTCGCGGGCCATGCCCTGCTGGACCACGTGATCGGTACGATAGAGCCCGAGACGACCACTCCCACCGACATCAACGTCCTTGGCGAATACAATGTCGCGGGGGAGCTCTGGCAGGTGGAGCCGCTGTTTGCCAAGCTGGGCATCCGCCTTCTGGCGCCGATCACCGGGGATGCGCGCTACCGTCAGGTCGCGGGGGCCCATCGCGCCCGGGTCAACATGGTGGTGTGCAGCCAGGCCATGGTGTCGTTGGCGCGCAGCATGCAGGAGCGCTGGGGCATTCCCTTCTTCGAAGGCTCGTTCTATGGCATCGGCGATACCTCCGAGAGCCTGCGCACGCTGGCACGGCTGCTCGTCGAGCGGGGCGCCGGTGCCGACCTGATTGCGCGCACGGAAGCGCTCATCGCCGAAGAAGAGGCGCGCGCCTGGGCCGCGCTGGCGCCCTACCGCGCGCGGCTGAAGGGCAAGCGCGTGCTGCTTTACACCGGCGGCGTCAAGTCATGGTCCGTCGTTTCGGCCTTGCAGGAGACGGGGATGACCGTGATCGGCACCTCGGTCCGCAAGTCCACGTCGGAGGACAAGCAGCGGATCAAGGATCTGATGGGCGACGATGCGCCGATGGTGGACCAGATCCCGGCGAAGCAGATGTATGCCATGCTCGCCGCAGGCGAGGCCGATATCCTGATGTCCGGCGGCCGCACCCAATTCGTCGCTCTCAAGACCAAAACGCCGTGGCTCGATATCAATCAAGAGCGTCACCACGGCTACGCCGGCTACGACGGCACGATCGCGCTGGTCCGGCAGATTGACGCCGAGCTTTGCAATCCTATCTGGTCGCAGGTCCGTTCCCCCGCTCCGTGGGAAATCGAGAGGCAGCCGGCATGACCGAGGTGGTCTCCAGCAACAAGGCGGCCTCGAAGAACCCGCTGAAGCAGAGCCCGGCGCTGGGCGGCGCGATGGCCTTTCTTGGCATCGAGCGCAGCCTGCCCCTGCTCCACGGCAGCCAGGGATGCACCGCGTTCGCTCTGGTCCTGATGGTTCGCCACTTCCGCGAAGCTATTCCCCTGCAGACGACGGCGATGAGCGAATTGACGACAATCCTCGGTGGCGCCGAAAACGTCGAAACAGCAATCGAGAATATCGTGCAGCGCGCCAAGCCCCGTCTGATCGGGATCTGCTCGACGGCGCTCACCGAAACCCGCGGCGAAGATATGATCGCCGATCTGCAGACGATGCGCGAGCGGCACCCGGATTGGAGCGGCACGCTGGACGTGGTTTTCGCCTCCACCCCCGACTACGGCGGCAGCCTTGAGGAGGGATGGGGAAAGGCGGTCACGGCAACCATTGAAGCCCTGGTGCCGGAAGGTTCGCTGGTTCCTACGCTGCGGCGCGTCAATCTTCTGGCGGGAAGCCACCTGACGCCGGGCGACGTGGAGGAACTGACGGATCTGATCGAGGGAATGGGGCTTGACGCGATCGTCCTGCCCGACCTTTCACGATCCCTCGACGGCCATGTTCCTGACGGCCACGTCTCTACGTCTCTTGGCGGAGCCAGATTGGACCAGATCGCAACAATGGGCGCGTCGGCAATGACGCTTGCCGTCGGCGAACAGATGCGGGGAGCCGCGGAAGCACTGCGGCGGCGGACCGGCGTCGCTTACCGCCTGTTCGATCACGTCACCGGCCTGGCGGCTACCGATGCCTTCGTCGCGGCGCTGATGGAGGCGGGCGGCGATCCCGGAGCGCGGCTCAAGCACGAACGGTCCCGCTTGGTGGACGCGATGCTTGACGGGCATTTCCCCTTCGACGGAAAGCGCGTCTGCGTCGCAGCCGAGCCGGACCTGCTGCTGGCAATGACGGATTTGATCGCCGACATGGGTGGAACCGTGCAGGCGGCGGTTGCGCCGGTCGCCGCGCCTTCCCTGACGCGCGCGAAGGCAAGCCGGGTCATCGTCGGCGATCTCGACGATCTCGAGCAGTCCGCTGCGGGATGCGACCTGCTGATCTCCAACAGCCATGCGCGAGAGGCAGCGGAGCGCCTCGGAGTGCCGCTCTACCGCGCCGGGTTCCCCGTATTCGACCGGCTGGGGGGACCGCAACGGAATTCGGTCGGCTACCGTGGGACACGCCGGCTCATCTTCGATATCGCCAATACGCTTCTGGACCATCCATCCGCCGCCCACCACACGGCCGGAGTCCACGACATCAAAGAGGACCAAGCGCATGCTCAAGCTCAGGCTGGTTGACGCCGACGCGGGCATTGACCCGCCGGCGGAAAGCCAAGGAGGACATATGAAGGTCGCGTTCGCGACGCAGGATCTCCACAACATGGACGCCCATTTCGGTGGGGCCCGCAATCTGGCCATCTACGACGTGACGCCTGAGGGCTACCGCTTTGTGGAGGCGATCCGGTTCGATGAAGTCAGCAACCAGGACGGCGTCCATGCCGAGGACGGCCACGATCGTCTGAATGCCCGGGTCGAAGCCCTCCAGGGCTGTGCGTTGCTGTTCGTTCTGGCCATCGGCGGGCCGGCCGCCGCGCGCATCGTCAGCAATAAAATCCACCCGGTGAAGCTGCCGCGCCCCGAGCCGATCAACGATATTCTGGAACGGATCCGGGCGATGTTGAACGGCACCCCGCCTCCTTGGCTGCGCAAGGCTCTGAAGGGCGCCACACCCGCTGCCCGGGAAGACTTTCTCGACGAGGACGATCAATGACAACAACAGCAACGTCACCAGCCTCAGCCGTGTCGGATGAGGACGCGGCGGCACTCGCCAGCCCGTTTGGGCGGGCCCTGGTGCGGCAGCTGCGGGCGCACGACACCACCGGCGTCTGGGAACGCAAGAGCGACGTCGAACTGCTCGCGCCCTACGTCGTCACCCGGGAGCAGCGCCGCAGCATGCCGGTGATCGCGGATCCCGATGCGCGGCAGCTTTGGCGCATTGAGCAGTTCTGGGCCGCCGCCGGCCTCGCGGTCGAGCAAGCGAGTGGCATCATCGCCACCCCCCTGGTCAAGCTGACCCATGAGGGGTTCGGTCGCGCCATATTGATCACCGGCCGGCTCGTGGCGGTGAGCCGGATCCTGCGCGACGTCCATCGGTTTGGTTTTGAATCCTTGAGCAAGCTCGCTGCCGAAGGCGGAAAGCTGGTGGACGAGGCCGTGCGGGCAATCGACGAATTTCCCGAAGCAGCGCGCGATTAGGGCTTCGGCTTTACTCTGGAGGAGATGAAACCATGCAATTCCTGACCCGTGATGGCACTCCATGGCAGCCGATGTATCTGGATGAGATCGTCGAGTCGAAGTGTATCGGCTGCGGTCGCTGCAACAAGGTGTGCAGCCACGGCGTGCTGGGTATGAAGGGCCTGACTGAAGACGGCGATGAATGCCCGATCGATGACGAGGAGATGGAGCGGATCGTGACAACGATCGTCGATAAGGGCAAGTGCACCGGCTGCAACGCCTGCGCGTTGGTCTGCGGTGCAAAAGGTGCGCAAGTCCACGTCGCCGCCACGGCGTAAGACGCAAGGTGTAACATGTCTCCGCTCGACGACTCGCCCGCCGCGCTGAGCCTCTATGTCGGTCTGGTCGCCCGCGGTGTGGGCGACCCCTTCGACCGCCACATCTTCGCCTGTGCTCTAGCCAGCGCCAAGGATGAAGCGGATCGGCCTTTGAATGAGGCAATGGGATTAACGGCGCGAGAGTTGGGTCAGTTGATCAGGACCTATTTCCCTTGCGCGGAAGCGTTGTTGAGCGCGGTGCCCCCGGGCGCCGGCAGAGGTGAGGAAGCATTGGAGGAGCCGGACCTGCGCCAGTTGCTCCTCGATCACCGAAGCCGCGGAGTGGCCGAAGAGGACTGGCTCGCAGCCATCGTTGCGAGGCGCTCGTTACGTCCAAACCACCTTTGGCAGGACCTGGGCCTGTTTAATCGCAGCGACCTCAGTCGCCTGTTGCATCGCCATTTCGAGCCGCTCGCTCAACGCAACGTTCGCGACATGAAATGGAAGAAGTTTTTCTACCGCGAACTCTGCATGCGGGACGGCGTGCTGGTCTGCAAGGCGCCGGTCTGCGACGTCTGCTCCGACTTTGCTCATTGTTTCGGAAGCGAGGACGCCGAACCCCTGGCTCGCCTTCAACCAGCGCGGGCAGACTAGAACCTCGGAGCAACGCCCAGCGGGTCGGGGTAGAAAGTCCCGCCGACGGGCCTATCTTGCAATTGCCGCCGGCAGCGCCCACTTCGCGTCCGTGATCGCTTCTTCATCCTCCCCTGTTCACGTCATTGGCGGCGGCTTGGCCGGTTGCGAGGCTGCGTGGCAACTGGCGCGCCACGGATGCCCGGTGGTGCTGCACGAGATGCGACCGACACGCATGACGCCGGCGCACACATCCGACCGCCTGGCGGAACTTGTCTGCTCCAATTCGTTCCGTTCCGACGATCCGGAAAGCAGTGCCATCGGACTGCTGCATGCCGAGATGCGTCAACTGGGCTCGCTCATCCTTCGCTGCGCCGATGCGGTGCGGGTGCCGGCCGGAAGTGCGCTCGCTGTCGATCGCGATGGCTTCAGCTCAGCCGTGGAGGCTGAGGTGGCCGGGGAGCCGTTGATCGAGGTCAGTCGCGCGGAGGTGACCGGGGTGCCGCCGCCTGACTGGCAAAGCACCATCGTCGCTACCGGTCCCCTCACTTCGGAAGGACTGGCCGAGGGGCTGGTAGCCCTGACCGGCACTGATTCTCTCGCCTTCTTTGATGCGATCGCGCCGATCGTCTACCGCGACAGCATCGACTTCTCCGTTGCCTGGTTCCAGTCCCGCTGGGACAAAGGGGACGGTCGCGACTACATCAATTGTCCGCTCAACCGGGAGCAGTACGTCCGCTTCGTCGACCAGTTGTTGGCCGCGGAAGCGGTTCCGTTCCGCGAGTGGGAACGCGATACGCCTTTCTTCGAGGGCTGTTTGCCGATCGAGGTGATGGCCCAACGCGGGCGGGAAACACTGGCTTACGGCCCGATGAAGCCGGTCGGTCTGCGCAATCCCCACGATGGCGGCTCACGCCCTCACGCCGTCGTGCAGTTGCGCCAGGACAACGCGTTGGGCACCCTCTACAACATCGTCGGTTTCCAGACAAAGCTGAAGCATGCCGAGCAGGTGAGCCTGTTTCGCACCATTCCTGGCCTCACGAATGCGGAATTCGCCCGGCTGGGGGGCTTGCACCGCAACACGTTCGTCAACAGCCCGAAGCTGTTGGACGCTACGCTGCGGTTGAAGGCAGAGCCGCGCATCCGGCTCGCAGGGCAGATCACCGGCTGTGAGGGCTATGTGGAGAGTGCCGCGATCGGCCTGCTCGCGGGCTGTTTCGCCGCCGCCGAGCAGCGCGGCCTGACGCCCCATCCGCCGCCAGCCACGACGGCAATCGGCGCCTTGCTACGCCACATCACGTCCAACGCAAAAAGCGAGACGTTTCAGCCGATGAACATCAACTTCGGCTTATTTCCGCCGCTTTCCGACCGGATCGGAAAGCGGTCCGGATCGACCGACAGAAAGCGCGCTATGTCGCAGCGCGCGCTTTCGGAGCTGGGATCGTGGCGCTTCACGGCCACCTGATCTGGATGCTGCTTTGCCAATCAGCAATCGGCCGTAATGCGACGCGCTAACCCGGCTGCTTCCGAGACGCCTCCTGAACGCACGGCGTATAGCCATGGCGACCGACGATCCAGGGCTTCGAAGTCAACTTGTTGAGATCCGCCGGCTTTGCCGCCAGGACCTCCTCGAACAGGTCACCGGCGAAAGCGCAGTACTCCGCTCCCTTCACCCGAACCTGCTGTGACGAATCGTTCGCCATCTTAGTGACGAACGCATCCATCCGTCGCACTCCCTGAGCTCCGTGCACGCGCTTGAACAGAGCCTGCAGCGAGTGGCCTCTCTCAGTCAGAACCGACTGATAGGTCGTGACGAAGTCATTGTAGCGCTGCCGCTCACCGCAGCTCAGCGCTGCGACCATCAGCTCCGTCTGGAGCACGCGCGCATTTAATGCGGCAAGATCCTGGTCGGAGGCGCAGAATGAACCCTTTGCCTTCTGCTGAGCAACTGCCGGCGTTGCCGCAACAGCGCACAGGAGAACCGCCGCCGCTACATCGGGGAGCCGGCCGAAGATTTTGGATACGAGCGTCGCCTTCACGTCAGACCTCCCAGCTGTTGATTGAGCGGTTCAGGTATGCCATCGACAAAGCGACGCGGCAACCCGAGGAAGGCTTCCCTCTCAATCTGTTGCATCTTAGCAACAAAACCGCACTGAATTCAATGGTACCGTTGTCGTGCTCGTCCGAGACCTGCAAGATATTGATGCGAAATTCGAGGGGACGCGAGGAACACCATGATTGGAAGCGCCGCAAGAGCTTTCTTGATGACTTCTGTTATCCTGCTCACCGGCCTGATTGCGGTGTTTTTCGCGGGTGATTCGGCATCAGCCTCCCCGTTGGCTTTCAGCGACAAGGCGACTCGCCAGCTTTTTCAGGCGGTCTATGCGAATGATCTGGCGTCCGCGAGGACTAGCGTCAGCAGTGGCGCCGACGTCGAGGCGAAAGACCGCTGGGGACTGACTCCCACTGACATCGCGATCGACCGCGGCAACTATGGGATCGCCCACTACCTCGTCTCGATTCGCAATACGCGCCGCAAACAGGAAACCGCGAGCACCCCTGCAAAGTCGACTGAGCACCCCGTGGCGGCCGCGCCCGCGGCATCTGCCGCTGCGTCCAAGCCGGTGAAGCCGGTATCGGGCTCGGCAAAGCCGTCCACGATCCCGACGTCGGCGCCGAGCGTCCCTGTGGCCGGCAGGGTGGAGGGGCCCAATCCTTTTGATCCTTCAACGCCTGCGCCAGGCTCCCAGTTGCGTGCCGTGTCTAGCGCCGCGCAGTAACCAGCGCTTCAGAAGCGTCCGGTGAGCTGGGCGGCCGTCAGGCGGACCATGCGCCAGGGCGATCGTTCCCGAACCCGCTCGTCAAAAGGGTTGAAGGCCGTAGCACGAAGCTTGCGGATCGATAGATCGGCCAGGGAAGCCGGGAGCAGCACGGGCAAGGCCGCAGCGCATATCGTGCGCCGTCGTGCACGGGCCTGTCGAAGAAGATCGGTCGCGACTCCAACCAGCTTCTCCACCACGGCGGGCAGGCCAGCGGTGTATCCCCTCGCGAACAGGCGGTACATATCGAGCTCGGCTTCCTGATTCAAATCTGCAGGCAGATAGAGTCGTCGTGCGCCGGCATGAAATGGCACTGCGCGAATCAACCCCACGAGGGCCCACGCCACCGCCACGTCCCGTGCCGCCGCCTGCGTCTCGTCGTCTTCGGCCGTCAGCACCCGCAAGCCCGCTCGCGCGAGGGATGCCGATGTCGCCTCCGCGTAGTCGAGCAGACTCCCGACCGACGCCGGGGGATGCTCATCCATGTCCTGGGCCCGTCCTGTCAACAGCCGATCGAACGGCTGTCGGTCGAGCGTGAACCGGTGGACCGCCTCAGCCAACGCTTCCGCGACCGGGTGATGCGGCGGCGTTCCTGCCCAGACCCCATCGAGGGCATCCGCCCACCAGCGGAGCCGCATGTGGCCGAGCAGTGGTTCCCGAACCTGCTCTCGGATCCGCGCCACCTCGACACCGAAAGCCCCGATCGCCGAAAGGGCCTCCCGTTGCGCTGGTTTTGCGAAAAGGTTGCACAGGTATCGATCATTATCGAACCTTTGCATCAGATCTTCGCAATACGAGGGATTCGAAACTGCCATTCGCCGTCCATGCCTGAAATTTCAGAGATATAGGCGCAAGCGAACCCCTTATTCTATGAAGCTGGCATTGTAAGGAGACCATGAGCCGATGCGCCTCGGCAGCGATCCGGATTTCTCCCTGATGCCCGACCTATTTGCCAAGCCGCTCAGGCCCCATGTACACGCATTTGGCCGGTTTGTGCGGCTCGCCGAAGCCGTCACCGACAATAACGCCCTTGCCCGCGACGAAAAACAGAGCAGGCTGACGGCGCTGGAGGCCGCTCTGACGGCCGAGACTGCGGGTCCGTTGTGGTCGGTCGAGGCCGGAGCGGTGGCGCAAGGTCTTCGCGTCAGCCTGGAGGAAACGGGGATTCCGGTTGAGCATGCCCGCCATATTCTGCAGGCTCTGCGAAGAGACGCGCGGGATCACGTCTGCGCCAGTTGGCATGGCCTGATGGTTTATTGTCAGTTCGCGGCCGCGCCGATCGGCCGATACATGCTGCAATTGGTTGGCGAGGATCTCGCCCGCTGCTCCGGGCCGGCCGATGCGCTGTGTGGCGGGTTGCGCATTTTGCGCCAGCTTCGCGATTGCGAGGACCCGACGATCCGGTTCAACCGCCTCTGCATTCCCCGCCAATTTCTCGACGATGCCATGATCACCCCTCGGCACCTTCGCGCACCGTCGGCGAAAGGCCAGACCCGAGCGGTGCTGGACCGGGTGCTCGACGGCGTGGACCATCTGCTGGCGAAGGCCGCTCCCTTGCCCAGCCTGATCGGCGACCGGGGCCTGGGCACGCACGCAAGCATTGTCCACTGCCGGGCTCGCCGGCTGGTCGCGTGTTTCCGCAAGCGTGATCCGATCCGCGAACGGGTCGGCCTCGCGCCATGGCAAAGAAGCCTCTGCCGGTGGTTGGGAACGCTTCGAAGCCTCACTCGTTCCTAGATCAGCGTAGGTGCCGCCGGCTGCTCCTTTTCATCGTGGCGAGCACACCATATTCTCTGGCCACCGACGGACAACTGAGGGAACGAGGGACACATGGCTTTCGAACTTCCGCCTCTGCCTTATGCGAAAGACGCGCTCGCGCCGCACATCTCGGCCAATACGCTGGATTTCCATTATGGCAAACATCATCAGGCATACGTGACCAACCTCAACAATCTGATCAAGGACAGTCCGCTTGCGGATAAGAGCTTGGAGGATGTGATCGGCGCTGTGGCAGGGAACGCCGAAAAGATTGGCGTGTTCAACAATGCGGCGCAGGTGTGGAATCACACTTTTTACTGGAATTGCATGAAGCCGGGCGGCGGTGGCAAGCCCTCGGGAGACGTCGCCGCGGCGATCGACAAGGCCTTTGGCTCATACGAAAAATTTGCTGAAGAGTTCAAGAACGCCTGCGTCACCCAGTTCGGAAGTGGCTGGGGATGGCTGATCGCCGACAAGGGCGCGGTGAAGATCTCGAAGACCCCCAACGCCGACCTGCCCCTGGCCCACGGCCAGACGGCGCTGTTGACCTGCGATGTCTGGGAACACGCCTACTATCTCGACTACCAGAATCGCCGGCCCGACTATGTGCAGACCTTTCTGGACCACCTGGTCAACTGGGACTTCGTCGCCGGGAACCTCGCGAAAGCCTAGCGCGCAAGCCCCGCCGAAACGGCTTGCACGAAGAGCAGAAATGGCCGGGCCCACTCCCGGCCATTTCTTTTTGCCGCCCTACTCCACCGCAATCAGCGCCGCGGCCACATCCCGGTCTTCGAGCAGAAGAACGTTAAAGGTCCGGCAAGCGGCCCCCGTGTCCATCCATTCAACCCCGACCCCGGCCTGGCGCATCGCTTCATCGAAGCCGGCCGGCCGCGGCGCGAAGCTGCGGCCGCAGCCGACGACAAGGATGCGCGGCGCAGCTTCACCGGACAGAGCGAGGCGCAGGGACTCCACGTCGATATCGTCCGCCCCGCGGCTTGCCCAGGCGAGGGTCCGATCCTTGAAAACGAGCACCGACCCCGTATGGCGGACACCGGAAATGGTGAAGCCACCATTTCCATACCGCTCGACGATCTGGCGCCCGGCAGCAGGTCGGGCGGTGATGTCGATCGGCATGGCGGGAGCCTACGACCGCTCGGCGACCGCCGCCGCCTCACCGGCTCCGGACGAACGGCGGACGTTCATGTAGAGGAGAAGCGCCGAAGCCACGAAAATCGACGAGTACGTGCCGATCACAATCCCCCAGATCATGGCCAGGCTGAAGCCGCGCAGCACTTCGCCGCCGAAGACGTAAAGGGCGAAGAGCGCCAGCAGCGCCGTGGCACTGGTCATCGTCGTTCGCGACAACGTCTGGTTGACCGACATGTCGAGCAGGTCCCGCAGCGGCATCGTTTTGTACTTGCGCAGGTTCTCCCGCACCCGATCGAACACGACGACGGTGTCATTGATCGAATAACCGGCCAGCGTCAGCAACGCGGCAACGCTGGTCAGGTTGAATTCCATCCCGAGCAGCGCGAACAGTCCCACGGTCGAGATGATGTCGTGCACTTCGGCCAGCACGGCCGCGATGCCGAATTGCCATTCGAATCGAAACCAGATGTAGATGACGATGGCGATGATCGAAGCGCCGAGCGCGTACATGCCGTTCCAGAACAGCTCGCTGCTGACCTGCGGCCCGACCACCTCGACCCGGTCGTATCGCACCCCTGCGCCCAGCGCCTCCCGGACCAAGGCGATCGCCCGTTGTTGCGCCGCTTCGCCCCCCTCCTGCTCTTCGATGCGGATCAGGACATCGTTATCGGACCCGAAAGTCTGAAGAGAGACTTCGCCAAGCCCCAGAGCGTCCAGCTTTCCTCGCATGGCGGCAAGGTCGGCCGCCTGCTCTGTATGCGCCTCAAGAAGAATACCGCCCTTGAAGTCAATGCCGTAGTTCAGTCCCTTCACGGCAAATAAGGCAATCGACCCCAGGACCATCAGCACCGAAAGGGCGAAATTGATCTTGTGCATCGACATGAACCGGATCTTGGTGTCCGGCGGGACAACCCGCAAACCGCGAAACATGGGCAGGTCCTCAGATCGGCACGAGGCGCGGCTGCGCCCGGCGAAGCCAGATGGTCACGATCAGCCGGGTCACCGTTACCGCCGTGAACATCGTCGTGATGACTCCGATTGAGAGCGTCACCGCGAAGCCGCGGATGGTCCCGGAGCCGAAAACGTAAAGCAGGATGCCGGCAATGAGCGTCGTCAGGTTGGCGTCGACGATCGTCGTCATTGCCCGCCTGAAGCCGGATTCGATCGCCGAGATCGGCGTTCGCCCGCTCCGCACCTCCTCGCGGATGTGCTCGAAGATCAGCACGTTGGAATCGACCGCCATCCCGACCGTCAGCACGATGCCGGCAATTCCGGGAAGCGTGAGTGTCGCGCCGAACAACGTCATGCCCGCAATGATCAGCACAATGTTGACCGCCAGCGCAACGTTGGCGAACAGGCCGAAGAGGCCATAGAAAATGATCATGAAGAGCACGACGGCCACGCTCCCCACAACCGCCGCGACCTTGCCCGCCTCGATCGAGTCGGCACCGAGACCGGGGCCGACCGTCCGCTCCTCCAGAACCGTCAGGGGAGCCGGCAAGGCTCCGGCGCGGAGCAGCAGCGCCAGATCCTGTGCTTCGGCAACAGTGAACCCGCCGGTTATCACCCCGGAGCCGCCGAGTATGGGTTCGCGGATATTCGGTGCGCTGATGACCTGGCCGTCCAGCACGATCGCCAGGCGCTTGCCGACGTTATGGCTGGTCGCGTCGCCGAAGCGCTTGCCGCCGGCGGCATCGAAGCGGAAGGAGACGATGGGCTGGCCCTGGTCGAAGGTTGGCTGTGCGTCGATCAGATTTTCGCCACTGACCATCACCCGCTTCTTGACGACAATCCGAGGCTCCTGCCCGGGCTGTGCCCGGCGATCGCGCAACGGCAAAACGTCTGAACCTGGCGGCAGCCGCCCGGCGAGGGCGTCGCCGAGGTTCGCCTCCTCGTCCACGAGATGGAACGTCATCTTTGCTGTCTTGCCGATCAGCGCCTTGATCCGCTGGGGATCGTCGAGCCCTGGCAACTGCACCAGGACCCTGTCCGCCCCCTGGCGCTGGATGGTGGGTTCGCGCACGCCCGTCTCGTCGATCCGGCGCCGAATGATTTCGAGCGACTGATCGACCGCGGCCGACTCCCTCTGCTGCACGGCCCGCTCGCTGAGTGTGATGCGGGTTCGGCCGTCCGAATTCATGCTGACGTCGGTATCCGGGTCGAGCTTGCGCAGCAATGCCCGCGCTTCGTCGCGCTGCTCCGGATCCGGTATGGTCACCCCGACGGTCGAGCCGTCGATTGCCAGTTCCTGGTAGCGAATGCGCGCCTTGCGCAACTCATCGCGAACCGAATCGATGATGCCTTCCAGGCGCTCCCGGACGACGGCCCCGGTATCGACGCGCAGAAGCAGATGCGATCCGCCCTGCAGGTCCAGGCCCAATGTGATCTGCCGATGCGGCAACCAGGATGGCAGGGAGTCCACCTGTTCACGGGTCAACAGATTGAGGGCCGCCACCGCCAGCGCCAGGACGCAGACGAGCAGGATGGCGGCAACCTTCCAGGGAGCGAAGTACAGCATCCGATCTGCCGGTCCGTCGCGATCAGTCGCGCTTGCCGCCGAGGATCTTTGTCAGCCTTGACGGGCGCGCGGCCGCAGGCTTGGGCTCACCCTCGCCGGACGCTGCGCCGCCATCGTTCGCGGCACCGCCACCGGAGCCACTGCCGACCTGCCCGCCACCGCCGCCCGTCGTATCCTTGGGCCCTGGCGCCGGCTCGGTCTTGGCCAGGACGCCGGAGATCATCGGCCGTTGAACACGGACACGGACGTTCTCGGCGATCTCGAGCTGCACCTCGTGCTCGTCGATGACCTTCGTGATTGTGCCGATAATCCCGCCCCCGGTTACCACCCTGTCGCCGCGGCGGAGTGCAGCCAACATTTCCTTGTGCACCTTCAGCTTTTTCTGCTGCGGACGAATCAGCAGAAAGTAGAAGACGACGAAGATCAGGATGATCGGCAGGAATTGCAGCATCGCGTCGGGCCCGGCGGCGGCAGCCGGCGCCGCATCCTGCGCAAACGCGGTCGAAACCAACATTGTCGACTCCTCAGAATTCCCGGCGTGGCGGGGGAGGTTTGACTATAGCGGCCCCCCGCTCCCATGCAAACCCGATCGCCGAAAAGCGCCCGGGAGCCGCCCGCCCCGCAGCACACCCGGCAGCAGCACGCGGGGCGACAGCCGCAGCAGAAGCTGCTAGCGTCGGCGGGTATGAGCGACCGTCAAATCCCGACGCCGCTGCTGCAGCGCCTGGTCGAAGCGCTGGAGCGGCTCGCCCCGCCTCCCGCCGCCGACGCCGGTCTCGACGACGCCGACGCCTTTGTCTGGCACGCCGAGCAAGCGCGGCTGCAGGCGGTAGCGAGGGTGAACCGGGTGGACCTCGACCTGCTCCGCGGCATCGACCGGCAACGCGCGGTGCTGCTTGATAACACCCGCCGGTTCGCCCAGGGCCTGCCGGCCAACAACGCGCTGCTGTGGGGCGCGCGCGGCACCGGCAAAAGCTCGCTGGTCAAGGCAGTGCATGCGCGGATCAACGAGGACGCCCCCCGCGCGCTCGTGCTGGTCGAGGTGCATCGCGAGGATCTGGCGAGCCTGCCGCGCCTGCTCGCCCGGCTGCGCGGCGAGACGCGCCGCTGCCTGCTGTTCTGCGACGACCTGTCGTTTGACGGCGGCGATGCCTCCTACAAGTCGCTGAAGGCCGTCCTGGAGGGGGGCATCGAGGGCCGACCCGACACCGTGCTGTTCTACGCCACCTCCAACCGCCGCCATCTCATGCCGCGCGAAATGATCGAGAACGAGCGCTCGACGGCGATCAACCCCGCGGAATCGGTAGAGGAAAAGGTGTCGCTGTCGGACCGGTTCGGCCTGTGGCTGGGCTTTCACGGCCTCGACCAGGAAGCCTACGTCAGCATCGTCGAAGGCTACGCCCGGCACTACCGCCTCGCCCTGCCGGCGGAAACACTGCGCAGCGAAGCGATCGCCTGGGCGCGCGAACGCGGCGCACGGTCCGGCCGCGTCGCCTGGCAATATATCCAAGACCTGGCCGGAAGGCTCGGCCGGCCTTTGGGGTAAGCGACGCTCTCACCCTCCCGTCGCCACCGCGCCGCCGCCCTCACCCTCCCGCCGCTTCGCACCGGGCCCCTCCCTCTCCCGCAAGCGGGCGAGGGAAAACTGCGCCGTGCGCCCCCTCTCCCGCACGCGGGAGAGGGTCGGGGTGAGGGGGAGAGGGGGAGAGGGGGACCTGACCACTTCCCCTCGCCCGCTCGCGATCGCTCGCACCCTCTCCCTCGGGAGAGGGTCGAAACAGCTTGACGGCTCAACGCGTCCCCGCCTGCGCCGCGGCGCGCGCGAGCTTGAGATCGAGCAGGCGCTTCAGGATCTCATCGTCGGAAAGATCGGCCGGCCAGCCGTAGGCGGCGGCGACGGCTTCGTCCAGCTCGCGATGCACACCGTCCGGCCAGGCCGGCCGCTCGTTGTAGAGATTGGTCAGCGCCCGCTTCTTCAGGATCCGCGCCGCCTTCTCGCTCACCGGCAGGATGCTGTCGGACAGCCCGGCAACACCTCCGGCTCGCGCGGCACCAGTCACGAGCCATTGCATTGTTGATTGCAGACTGCTTCAGTACAATATTAAGAGGGTCAACCTACTGGACTGGCACCGGATTTCACCCAGTTTGTCTCAGATAAGCCTATCTTGGGATTGCAACGACTGGTAAAACTACGAACTTTGTAACTACTCTTTACATCGATAATAGAATTATGGCTAAAAATCCATTCACTATACGTTCTCTAAAGATATTTACTACAAGAGATAGTTGCTCAGCGGCTGGAACAGCATTTCTGTACATGTTCGGAGGAAATCATCATCTCGTTATTGCTTGGCACAACGTATCGGGCAGGGACTTCATAAGCAAACAACCTGTCTCTCCAAACGGCTGGCTACCAAATAGGCTACAGATATCGTTGCCAGTGGCTCGTGGAGAGTCTATGTATGATGTGGAATTTCAGAGTAATTTATATTCAGATTCGGATGAGTACACACCTATATGGAGAGTCCATAGAGATTTTGGAAGTAAATTAGACATAGCTGTGATCTCGCTACAAGACTTGTTAGACAATGTGTCCGTTGTGACTGAAAAAGATAGACATGTAAAGGCATTTTTTGAAGACAGCAACATTTCCCTATTTTCGCATAGTTCGCCAAATTTTGAGTCTGAAATCGTGGTGACATCAGATGTTTTTATAGTCGGTTATCCTGAGGGAATTGCAGCGGGTAACGGTACGGCTATCTGGAAACGGGGAACGGTGGCTTCAGAGCCGGAACTGCCGATTAAGGATCGGCCTTGTTTTCTCATCGACTCAGCTACTCGGCGCGGTCTTTCTGGAAGCCCGGTTGTTGCTCGCTATGAACGCCCTTCTTTCCGAGACGACAAGGGGTACATTAACGTCGTGATGGGATATCTACAGGGCTTTTGCGGCTTATATACGGCTCGTGTAGGCCGCGAAGCGGATAGTGCGCAGCTAGGCATAGTTTGGCCGCGAGCTGCAATCGAAGAGGTTATTGTCAACGGCGTAATCGGTAGGCCTGCGAGCGACCTTCGCGGTCTTGAGGGCGAGGGCAAAGATGACCCAATTGTGTAACAAGCGCGAGAAGTGAAGCAACATCGCGACGGATCGCGCAGGTTGGACTGGGCGAAGCGATGTCCACCATCCTTCGGCTGCTCCGGCAGCCATCGATATGGTGGGTTTCGCTCCGCTCAACGCCACCCTACGAACCTCGTCACTTCCGCCAGGCCGGCTTGCTGGCTTCCAGCCAGATGTCCGCGGAACTCAGGCCGATGTCCTTGCGCATCCGCTCGTCGAGTGTCAGAAGGGCCCGGCGCTGCCGGCGCCGCTCTCCGTAGTCGGCCAGCGCTTCGACCAGCGCCAGCGCATCGCGCGCCAGCTTGCTGCCGCCCATCGCCAGCCATGCCTTCCACGACGGCAGCGTGGACTGCCCGTCCGACACTCTCTCAAATGTATCCATACAATTCTGAGCTTGCATGGCTTCAACTCCCGTTCATCGACCAGAGCATTGTCGATTGACTCCCATGTTTGCGTCAATATAATTATTGTCACCATGACAATGTGGAGCCCCGATCTCGCGGGCCGACCCGGCCCCCGCTATCGCGCCATCGCCGACGCGCTCGCCGACGACGTTGCCTCAGGGCGCCTTCCCGCCGGCGAGCGGCTGCCGACCCATCGCGACCTTGCCCACCGGTTGCAGGTGACGGTGGGAACGGTCAGCCGGGCCTATGCGGAAGCCGAACGGCGCGGCCTGATCGCGGGCACAGTCGGCCGAGGCACGTTCGTGCGTGATCCAGGGAACGTACCCGCCGCCGGGACGCGCAGTCTGCCGGAGGTTGCGCCCGCCTGGCGGCTCCCCGCGGACGCTGGCGGACGGTGGTCCGAGCGGCCGGCAGTTCCCGATGGCGAACGCCTGGATCTCAGTCTCAACTATCCTGTCGCCGCACCGATCGGAGAGGCGTTGCTCGAAGGATTGCGCGGCATGCAGGACGCGGAGCTGCTGGGTGCGATCGGCGGCTACCAGCCGGCCAACGGGATCCGCGCGCATCGCGAGGCTGGGGTCGCCTGGTTGCGGCACCTGGGTGTCCCGGCCGATGCCGACGAGGTTCTGGTGGTGCCGGGCTGTCAGGGCGGGCTGTCGGTCTGCTTCCTGGCGCTGTGCCGGCCGGGCGACGTGATCCTGCACGAGGAACTGACCTGGCCCGGATTTCACGCCACAGCCGCGTCGCTGGGGGTCCGCACCGTCGGCCTTGCCATGGACGAGAACGGGCTGCTGCCGGACGCGCTCGAAGCGGCCTGCCGCGACAATCGCCCCAAACTTTTGTACACAATGCCGACGCTACAGAACCCGACGGCGGTCGTCATGCCCGAGGATCGACGGCGCGCCGTGGCCGCCATCGCCGCGCGCCACGGCCTCATCGTCGTCGAAGACGACGTTTACGGGTTCCTGCTGGATGCGCCGCCGCCCTCGATCCGGGCGCTGCTGCCGGACCTGTGCATCCATGTCACCAGCCTGTCGAAGGCGTTGGCGCCGGGCCTGCGGATCGGCTGGCTGGCAGCACCCGTTGCGCTCGTGCCGCGTCTTGCTGCGGCGATCCGAACCAGCATGCTGATGACGTCTTCGGTGGCGGCCGAACTGGCCGCCCAGACCATTGCCACCGGCTCGGCCGCGCGCGCCGCAACGGCGCAGCGCAATGAGACCCAGGCGCGCCAGCGGCTGGCGGCCGAAAAGCTGGCCGGCTTCGACTTCCGCAGCCATCCCTCGGCGTTTCACGGCTGGCTGGCGGTGCCGCCGCCGTGGCGATGCCACGATTTTTGCAGCGCCCTGCAGGCGCGCGGCGTCGTGGTGACGCCAGGAACGGCCTTTGCCGGTGCCGGAAGGACGTGCCCCGAGGCGGAAATGCGGGTGCGCCTTTGTTTGTGCGCCATCCCGGACCGGCAGCGCTTGGCGCTGGCGCTTGACATCGTCGCCGAGCTGGCGCAGGGGGGCGCCCCGTCACGGCTGCCGGTGGTATAACGCCGGCGGCACGTTCGCCGCTATCGCTCCGCTTGGCCGTCCGGCTGGAAGGGCCGGACGGTGTGGCCATGCCCGAGCGGACCATGACCGTGACCGAGGCCGGGAGCCGCCTCAATGGCCGCCCGAACATAAGCGCGGGCGCGGACAACGGCGCTGTGCAGCGTCAATCCCTGAGCCAGACCGCAGGCGATGGCCGACGCCAGGGTACACCCGGTGCCATGGGTGTGCGGTGTTTCCAGCCGGGGAGCAGAAAACGGCTCCGGCGGACGGCCGCGCTCCGCCAGAACGTCGACCAGGATAGGACCGGCGCCGTGACCGCCCTTCACCAGGACTGCGCGGGGACCGAGAGCGAGCAGGCGTTCGGCGAGCTCCTCGGGGGGCACCGCCGCGTCGCTCTCTCCTACGAGGGCGGCCGCCTCGGGGAGGTTGGGGGTCAGCACGGTGGCCCGCGGGACCAGACGGCGGCACAGGCTTTCCAGAGCGGCCATCGCGAGCAGCGTGTGGCCGCCCTTTGCCACCATCACCGGATCGACGACGAGAGGGACGTCGGGGGCCGCCTCGGCCAGCACCTGCAGAACCGCGTCGATCACCTCCACGCGATGCAGCATGCCCAGTTTGATGCAATCGGCACCGATGTCGTCCAGCACGACCCGCATCTGCCGGGCGACGAAGTCGGCTGGAACATCGACAACCCCAAACACGCCTTGGGTGTTCTGCGCGGTCAGTGCCGTGATCGCTGTCGACGCGTACCCACCCAGGGCGGTGACGGTCTTGATGTCGGCCTGGATGCCGGCACCCCCGCCCGAGTCGGAGCCGGCAACGATCAGAACGCGGCCGCGGGACACCCCGCGCTACCCGCTCATCAAGCAGCGGCTGCGCGAATGACGCCGCAGAGATCGTCGACGATGGTACCGATCAGCGCTTCGTCCTCGCCCTCCGCCATCACCCGGATCACCGGCTCCGTACCCGAGGCGCGGATCAGCAGGCGGCCCGAATTGCCCAGCTTGCGTTGGTAGTCAGCAATGGCGGCCTGGACCTTCTCTTCCTCCAGCGGCCGCCCGCCATTGAACCGCACGTTGCGCAGCAACTGTGGCAAGGGTTGGAACACCCGGCAGACCTCGCTCGGCCGCCGACCGCAGCCGATGATCACGGCGAGAACCTGCAGCGCCGCGATCAGCCCATCGCCGGTGGTGGTGTAGTCGCTCAGAATAATGTGGCCCGACTGCTCGCCACCGACGTTGAAGCCCTCGCGCCGCATCTCTTCAACCACATAGCGATCGCCAACCTTGCAGCGCTCGAGCGTCAGACCGAGGCCCGAGAGATATCGCTCCAGGCCGATATTCGACATGACGGTGGCGACGATCCCGCCCCTCTTCAGCTGGCCGCTGTTGCGCCAGTGGTTGGCGATGACGGCCATGACCTGGTCGCCGTCCAGCAGTGCCCCGGTCTCGTCCGCGATCAGGACCCGGTCGGCATCGCCGTCCAATGCGATGCCCAGGTCGGCGCGATATTCCTGGACGGCCCGGCACATCGCGTCCGGCGACGTGGAACCGCAGTCCCGGTTGATGTTGGTGCCGTCGGGGCTGATCCCGATCGGGATTACCTCGGCGCCCAGCTCCCAGAGAATTTCCGGCGCGACCTTGTAGGCAGCGCCATTGGCGCAGTCGAGGACGATGCGCATGCCGGAGAGCGTGCACCCTTTGGGAAACGTGTGCTTGACGAACTCGATGTAGCGGCCGTGAACGTCGTGCAGGCGCTTCGCCCGCCCGAGCTTGGCAGGAGCCGCGAGGTGCTTGCTCAGGCCGTTGTCCACGTGACCTTCGATCAATTCCTCGACGTCGTCGGACAGCTTGAAACCGTCCGGACCGAACAGCTTGATCCCGTTGTCCTCGAAAGGATTATGCGAGGCGGAAAGCATGACACCGAGGTCGCACCGCATCGACCGCGTCAGAATGGCCACGGCCGGTGTCGGCATCGGCCCGACGATAATGACGTCCATGCCCACGGAGATGAACCCGGCGGTCAGGGCCGCCTCGAGCATGTAGCCCGAAAGCCGCGTGTCCTTCCCAATCAACACGCGGTGCTGATGCGACCCGCGGCGAAACTGGCAACCCGCCGCCATGCCGACCCTCAGGGCGATCTCCGCCGTCATTGGCTCGGTATTCGCCCGGCCACGAATACCGTCCGTACCAAACAGTTTTCTGCGCATGGGCCCCCATCCTCTGTCTAACGAGCGGGAGGATATTTTACAGCATCCTATGCTAGCATCAGCAGTGACTGACGTCACCGCTCAGCCGCCCGCCCGTTCGGTGGTGAACTTTGGAGGGGTTCAGTCAGGGATCGGTATACAGCCAGCGCCTGCCTGGTTTCGCCCACGTCGTGGACCCGGATGATGTGGGCGCCCCCTTGGGCGCAAGCAATGGCTGCCGCCAGTGAGCCTGCAAGCCGCCGCTTCGGTGGCAGGGGGCGATCCAAGGCAGCGATGAAGCTTTTCCGCGAGACGCCGACCACCAGCGCATGGGGAAGATGGCGGTAGCGACCCAGATCGGTGAGGACCGCCAGGTTATGGGAGAGCGTCTTGCCAAATCCGATCCCAGGATCGACGGCGATCCGGTCCGCCGGAATGCCAGCGGCAACGCAGGCGGCAGCGCGAGCGGCCAGCCAGTTGAAAACCTCGGCAGCCGGATCGTCGTAGCGGGGATCCTGCTGCATGGTGCCTGGCTCCCCCTGCATGTGCATCAGGACCACGGACGCCTCGGCCCGGGCGACGAGGGCTATCGCCCCCTCATCACGCAACGCCGTGATATCGTTGACGATGCGCGCTCCCGCGTCGATTGCGGCACGCATCACCGCAGTCCGCCGGGTATCGATCGACACCAGGGCGCCGGCCCGAGATAAGGCCCGAACCACCCCCACGACCCGTTCGCGCTCTTCCTCGATCGGCGGCGGTATCGCGCCGGGACGGGTGGACTCGCCTCCCACGTCGATGATGTCGGCACCTTCCTCGATCAGAGCGAGGCCACGCGCCACGGCTGCTTCGGGCGTCAGCGTTTCGCCGCCGTCGGAAAAGCTGTCCGGTGTGACGTTGACCACGCCCATCAGCCGGATGCGATCGAGCGACAGATAGGCGAACCGTTGCGCTGCCGGCGTAACGTCGCTTTCGCCCATGGTCGGCGTTCAGCGTGGCGCGACGGAAGGCCGCCCCTACCGGTTCGGCTGCGGCTCCGGCTCGAAGCCGCCGCGCGGCTCCTTTGCCTTCTTGCCACTCGGAGGCACGGACGCCCGGCGCCCGGCATCGCGCGGTTCCTCACGCGGATCCACCCGAACAATCGGTTCGCCGCGCACCAGCGCGCGCACTTCCTCGCCGGACAGGGTTTCATAATCGAGAAGCGCGCTTGCCACCCGATCCAGGTCTTCGCGCCTCTCCTGCAGGATGCGGCGCGCCGTGTCCTCGGCCTCGTCGATCAATCGGCGGACTTCCTCGTCGATCAGCCGGGCCGTTGCGTCGGAAACATGCTTTTGCTGCGTCACCGCGTGGCCGAGAAAGATCTCCTCCTGGTTGTCGCTGTAGCGCAGCGGCCCCAACCGGTCGCTGAACCCGAACTCCGTCACCATGCGCCGCGCCATCTCCGTCGCCTGACGAATGTCGTTCCCCGCACCGGTGGTCACGTTCTCAGGCCCGAAAATGAGTTCCTCGGCAATTCGTCCACCGAACAACACCGCGAGCCGCGACTCCAGTTCCACTTTCGAGTAGCTGTGACGGTCGCGTTCGGGCAGCGACATGGTCACCCCAAGGGCACGTCCCCGGGGAATGATGGTCACCTTGTGCAAAGGATCATGCTTGGGAACCGACAAGCCGACCAGCGCATGCCCGGCTTCGTGATAGGCCGTCAGCTGCTTCTCGTCCTCGCTCATCACCATCGAGCGACGCTCGACGCCCATCAGCACCTTGTCCTTGGCGGCCTCGAAATCCAGCATCGTCACCAGGCGCTTACCAGCCCGCGCGGCGAGCAAAGCCGCCTCGTTCACCAGATTGGCCAGATCCGCCCCGGAAAAGCCGGGCGTTCCACGGGCAATCACCCGCGGATCGACGTCGGCGCCGACCTGCACCTTGCGCATGTGGACCTTGAGGATCTGCTCGCGCCCCAGAATATCGGGATTGGGCACCACGACCTGGCGATCAAACCGGCCCGGCCGCAGCAGCGCGGGATCGAGGACGTCGGGCCGATTCGTCGCGGCGATCAGTATGACGCCCTCGTTGGACTCGAAGCCGTCCATTTCCACCAGGAGCTGATTGAGGGTCTGTTCGCGCTCGTCGTTGCCGCCGCCCAAGCCGGCGCCACGGTGACGGCCGACGGCATCGATTTCATCGATAAAGATGATGCAGGGCGCGTTTTTCTTCCCCTGCTCGAACATATCGCGCACGCGCGAGGCGCCGACGCCAACGAACATCTCGACAAAATCGGAGCCCGATATGGTGAAGAACGGCACGTTCGCTTCGCCGGCGATCGCCCGCGCGAGCAGCGTCTTGCCGGTCCCCGGCGGGCCGATGAGCAGGCACCCTTTCGGGATCTTGCCGCCCAGCCGCTGGAACTTCTGAGGATCCTTCAGGAACTCGACGACCTCCTCCAGTTCCTGCTTCGCCTCCTCGATACCGGCGACGTCCTCGAAGGTGACGCGCCCCGTCTTTTCGGTCAGCAGCCGGGCCCGGGACTTGCCAAAACCCATTGCCTTGCCCCCACCGGCCTGCATCTGTCTCATGAAGAAGATCCAGACGCCGATCAGCAGCAGCATCGGAAACCAGGAAATGAGCACGCTCCAGAAAGTGGGAGAGCCATCGTCCGGCGCCTGGGCACTGATGCGCACTCCATGCTTTTGCAGCCGCGCGATCAGATTGGGGTCTTCGGGAGCGAGCGTCGACAGCGTCCGCCCGTCACGGAAAACGCCGGAAACCTGCTGCCCCTTCAGCGTGACCTCGCGAACTTCACCGCTCTCGACCTGGGCCAGGAAGTCGGAATAGGCCAGCGGCTGCTGGCCTCCGCGGGGTGTGGCGCCCTGGAACAGATTGAACAGCGCAAACACCAGCAGAGCGATGATCACCCACAAAGCCAGATTGCGACCGATATTCACGTCTTCTCCCTGCCTTTCGTTATCACTTGTACCGGGCTAGCCGCACGGATGCCTCGAATGTCGCGCTGCTCTGCTCTTCCCTTCCCACGAGAGATGGCGCCGCAATCGAACAAACTCACTAAATATTAATCGAATTGCATCATCTTATGAAACACCCACCCTCGGCAATACCATGGCGAGGTTTCCACGCCATTTGTACTATTTCCCCGTGCAACTTAAGAAAGTCGGGCCGCCAAGCCTCAAGCACCGGCACCATTGCCAGTCCTTTTTCATCAGATAGGATGGGCAGGGTGCCCCGGGCAAGGGATGGCAGGGTTTCCAGGCCTGCCGCCCACCCTGCGGCACGCAGCGTCCGCACGTCGTCCGCGGCAAACGGCCGAACGCGCAACTCCCGGCCGCTTTGCAGCGCCTTGCTCCGGCAAGCGATTTCAAAGCGGCCGTCCCAGAGCTGATGGCAAGCGGCCTGCAGGAGCATCTCGCCAGGCAGGCCGCGGTGCTCCCGGAAAAGCCACAGGGCGTCATCTCGGCTGATGACGCGACAGCGACAGAAGGTCAGGGATCGCATCGTGCCGTCTGTCAGCCCTGGCAGCACAGTTCGCACGCGCGCCGCGGTCGGGACATACGCACCGCCACCGATCGCCGCCAGCAGGCGAGCCAGGGCGGCGGCCGCGACCTCGGCAGGTGCAGCCCTCAGAACGCGGCGATCGATCCGGGCAAATCCGGCCGGATGGAGGCTGCAGGCGGCGGAGATCAACTCTTCCGCCGCTGCCTGCATCGCCGATCGCGCCTCGGCTGCATCGGCCGCAAGCGCGAGCAGGGCATCCGTCGTGACCCCGAACGCGGCCAGCGACGCCGACGCCTTGCGAAGCCGTGTCCGTGCAAACCGGGCATCCCGATTGCTGGGATCCTCGAGCCAGGGCCAGCTCCATTGATCCAGCAAGCCCCGCAGCAACGTCGGCGACCACGTGAGCAACGGCCTGACGATGTGAACATCCGCGGTCACCACGACAGCGGCCATCCCCGCGAGCCCGCTGAGGCCGCTTCCCCGCAAGAGCCGGTGCAGCACTGTCTCCGCCTGGTCCGAGCGGTGATGACCGAGAAACAGGTAGCGGATGTCGTGTTCGCGGCACCAAGCGAGCAACAGGCGGTAGCGTTCAGCCCGCGCTGCTTCCTGGACACCGCTGGCCGGTTTCGCGCCGATCCACTCGAGAATGCAATGTTTGACCCCAAATCGGCGCATCCAGTCGGCGACGCAACGCGCCTCTTCCGCCGACCCCCGGCGCAACCCATGATCGACAGTCAGCGCCGTCAGATCACCGCCTTGCTCTTTCACCCAGTCGGTGGCCAAGCGGCACAGGGCCATGCTGTCGGCTCCGCCGGAAACCGCGACGGCACAACGGGGGACCGAAGGCACAGGACCCAGGGTTCCCGAGAGGATACGCGCAAACTCCGCGGTCGCAGCCGCGAGATTCAGTTCGCCGCCCGGAGGACCGCAGGAAGCCGCGTTGAATGCGTCACCCTGGATCGCGACGCCCAATGTCAGCTACAGGCCAGGCGCTTGCTCTCCTGGCCTGCCCGTTCCTTGACGGCATCCGGCGCATTGGGGAAAGCGCGGCCGAGTTCCCTGAACGTTGCGCACGCTTCCCTGTTCTTGTTGAGGCTGGAGAGCGATAGACCCAGCTTGAGAAGCGTGTCCGGCGCCTTCGGCCCCGTCTTGCTCTTCTCGTAAGCGTCGAGGAACAATTCGGCCGAGCGGCCGTACTCGCCGCGGGCGTAATATGTCTCTCCCAGCCAATAACGAGCGTTGTCGGCCAGCGGATCCTCGGGATTGTCTTTCAGAAATTCGCTGAAGCCCGCGGCCGATTCTTCGTACTGGTGCTTCTCCAGCTGAGCGAAGGCACGCGCGTACAGCTCGCGCGGCGTTTTCGGAGGCAGGCTCGCTGTCTGCTGGGCTGGCGAGGACGCCGCCGCTGTCGCTCCGGCGGCATTTGGCGCTGAGATATCGGCCGACCTGGCACTCGGCATCAGGGCGCCATTGCCAACGCCGGCAGGGCTCGCCGCGGCACTCCCGGCGGCAGCGGTCGCGGCCACAGGCTCGGCAGGCCTAGCTTGCCCCAGGCGAAATTCCATATCCGCCGCAAGTTTGTCCAGCCGATCGTCGAGCTTCCGCAGCTGGAAAGAGACGTCCTCCATCCGGCCCGTTACCGAGCGCAGATCCTGTTCCAGCTGAGACATCCGCACTTCAAGACGTGCCAACGCCGGATTGGCGCCGGGCACAGCCAACGTGCTCGGAGTGCCCAATGGCGTTGGTGGCTGCAAAGCTTGCGGCTGTGGCACGGAGGGTGCCTGAGGCGGGCCGCCACCCGGCGCCGGAATCAGCAGCCGTGGCTCGGAGCCCTGGGCGCGAGCCTCACCCTGACCGAGCACAAGAGCAGCAACCACCCCCAGCCAGCCAGCGACCCCCACAAACGCAATCTTCCGAAGCTGATGCCGAATTCCCGTCGCCGTAAACTCCAACCGCTGCATTCCGTCTGTCTCATCTGGCTGGAAGCGCGGGTCCCTCTCTAGCTGCCGGCCACGCCGCCGACAACCACCGTTACCGCACGCCGATTTTTTGCCCAAGCCGCCTCGTTCGAGCCCACCACCGCCGGGCGCTCCTCACCATAGGATATGGTACGGATCCGTCCCGGATTAATTCCGTAGGCGACGAGATAGTCCTTTACGGCCGTGGCACGCCGCTCGCCAAGCGCCAAGTTATATTCGCGCGTTCCGCGTTCGTCGGTATGGCCTTCAATGGTAACGTTGATTCCCCCGCTCTTCAGCAGCAGCGCCGCCTGTCGATCGAGGGTGCCCTGGGCAACGCTATCCAGCGAGAAACTGTCAAAGGCAAAAAAAACGGTGTCTCCGGTCGCGACCAGTTCCCGCTCCACTTCGGCCGGGTTGCCAAGGGTCGCCCGCTGCACGCCACCTGACCCATACGGCTGACCGGTCGAGCCTCCCGGCGAAATGGTCGAGACCCCCGAACTGCCGGTCCCCCCGAGGCCACTGGCACCGCCGGCCGCCGTCTCTTCCGTGGCTGTTTCGCAGGCAGCAACCGCCACAACGACAACAGCCAGCACTAACCATCTTCTCAGCATCGCCATCGTTTCCCTTGTTCGCCCCTCAGGTACCCCGGGCCGATGCCTGCGCCGCCGCCTCTGGCCCGACGAAGACACTGCACGGTTGCCGGTCCCCCCGCAAGAGGGTGAAAACAAGAGCCGGGAGATCGACCATCAGCCGCAAGTCAATCAAGGCTGGATCGGCGACCAGGAGGGATCGGAAGCGTCCTGAGGAGTCGGCACCTCCCGCTCATTTCGGCCGCCGAGATCAATGGTGTAAAGCCGCGACCGGGAGCCCGCCGTTCCTCCGTCATTGGCGTCCTTGCGGAAAAACATCAGGACGCGACCGTTGGGTGCCCAGGTCGGCCCTTCCACATGAAACCCTTCAGCAAGGATTCGTTCACCGCTGCCGTCCGGATTCATCACGCCGATGTAGAACTTTCCGCCGAGAATCTTGGTGAAGGCAATCAGGTCGCCCCGGGGTGACCAGACCGGCGTGAAGTAGCGTCCCTGCCCCTGACTGATGCGTCGGACGTTCGCGCCATCGGCGTCCATGACGTAAAGCTGCTGTGAGCCGCCACGATCGGAATTGAACACGATCTGCCTCCCGTCGGGAGCGTACGAGGGGGATGTATCGATGGCGGCGTTGTTGGTCAGTCGCCGGGTGGTCCGCGTCCGCAGATCGACGCTGTAGATCTCGGTATTGCCGTCCACCGCCAGGCTCAGGACAAGCCGGTCGCCCTCGGGCGAAAAGCGCGGCGAGAAGGTCATTCCCGGGAAATCGCCAACCGCCTCCTGCCGGTTGCTGTCGAGGTCGCGAATGAACACCCGCGGCACTCCGCCAGCATAGGACAGGAACGTGATCTCCTGCAGCGAAGGTGAGAACCGCGGGGTGAGCACAAGGGATCCGCCGTCTGTCAGGAAGCGATGGTTCGCCCCGTCCTGATCCATGATCGCCAGCCGCTTCGCGCGCTTGCCGGCGGGACCACTCTCGGCGACGTAGACGATACGAGTGTCGAAATAGCCGTCTTCACCAGTAATGCGCTTATAGATGGCATCGGCGATGATATGCGCAATTCGTCGCCAGTTGGCGGGAGCCGTGAAATAGGCAAGCCCGGCGAGCTGCTGCTCTGCGAAAACGTCCCAAAGCCGGAACTCAACCTTCAGTCGGCCGTCGTCAGCGGCGACGATCCGTCCATACACCAGCGCCGGTGCATTGAGTGCTCGCCAATCCGCAAACCGCGGCAAAGCGTCCATCGACGGCTTCTGCTGCAGGAAGGCCGTGGGATCGAGGGGCCTGAACAGTCCGGAGCGGTCGAGATCGGCAGCGATGACCGATGCCATCTCCTCGCCCGTGCGCGCCAGCTGCGCGGTCCCGCCCTCGAAGGGGACGATGGCAATCGGCAGCGGCTCGACCACGCCACGGGTGATATCGATTCGCAGTTCCGCCGCCGCCTGAGGGAGCGCCGCCAGGGTCAGAACCAAACCCGCCAGCATCGCCAGGAAATACCGGCGAAGCTGGGCGACCCGCAGCCGCGCCTGTCCGAGCGCCCTCGTCACGACATTTGCCTTGGATTGAAGATCAAGGTCATCGTTCGCCATCGGTCATATTTATCCGGCGGCAATTTGAACGGATGACAGCGCGGGTTCAAGACGGCACGACGGGCGCTGTCGGCGGTGGCTTGAAAGAGCGGATTGCCTTGGCCGCGACTGCTGCCATCGACGGTCGCCGTTCGGGGCGTGCCGTCGGGATTCATTTCGACGCGAATCGACACCACCAGATCGCCCGAGTCCTTCGCACCGGCAGGCAGATTCCAGCAGCGCTCGATCTGCCGCCGCACCGCGTCGATTTCGCTGGCTGTGACCGGGAGAGACTCCTTGTTGCCGGTCGGACCAACGCTGCGAAGCGCCTGTGCCACCTGTGCGCCAAGGTCGCCTTCTCCCGGTTTCTCGGCTTTGCCCGCAGTCGAGGGTGACGGCTTCACAGACGATCTCCCGCTCTGCTTCAGATCGTCGACGGCTTTCGTCACCGATGCGAAGTCATCCGCCGCCGGTTCCGGTTTACGCGGCGCGGACGTCGCCGATGAGGCCGGCTTGGGCGGCTCCGGCTTCGGCTCGGCCTTCGCAACCTCGGGCTTCGGCGCTGCCGGCTGCGGCTTGGGTTCCGGCTTGTCTGGTTTCGACTCTGCCTTTGGTTCGGGCTTCGCTTGCGGCGCTTCGCGGAGGGTCGGCTTTGGCTGCGGCTTGGGTTCCGGCGCCCGCTCGACGTGTGCTGCTTTCGGTTCCGGTTTCGGCGGTTCCGGTTTCGGCGGCTCGGGTTTGGGCTCGGCCCGCGTGATTTCCGGTTTTGGCGATGCCGGCTGCGGAGGCTGCGGCTTCGGCTCCGGCTTTTCGGGTTTCGGTTCCGCCTTGGGTTCTGGTTTCGGTGGCTCGGGCTGCGGCAACTCCGGCTTTGGCGGCTGGAGCCTTGCCGGCGCAGGCTCAGACCGGCTCGCCACCTTTGGTTCCGCAGGTCGCGAGGCTTCCTCCCGCGTCGGTCGCGGCGGGGCAGGCTTGGCCATCTCAACCGCTGGCGCCGGCTCTGTCGTGGGCGGCGGGTTGGTGCGGTCGGCAAGAGGGAGTACGTCCACCACCATCGGCTCCTCGATCACCATCGGCGGGGGCGACAGAGCCGGCAAGCCGAACGCAACGAGGGCGATGACAAGAACGTGGAGGACAACCGAATAAGCGAGCGGACGACGCATGCTTTCTTTCCGGCGCAACCGTGTCAGAGATCAGGGTTGAGCGCGACTGCCTTCTTGACGCGACTTTTCTGGCGCCGAACCTTCGAATGGTTGAGTCAACAGCGCCACCTTGTTGAAGCCCGCATCATGAACCGCGCCGATCACCGACATCACCTGTCCGTAGGCGATGCCCCGGTCGCCGCGAACGAAGATCCGCGTTTCGTGATTGTTCCGCGTGATCTCAACCAGCCGGGGTGCCAGCGCTTCGAGCGTGGTCTCCGTCTCCTGGATGAAGATCCGGCCCCTGCGATCGATCGTCACCGAGACCGGTTCGTCCTGCCCCTGCACCGCGGCGGCGGCCGTCTTGGGCAGATCGACCTGAACGCCCGTGGTGAGCAGCGGCGCCGTGATCATGAAGATAACCAGCAACACCAGCATGACATCGACAAGCGGCGTGACGTTGATGTCGCTGATCGGCCGGCTGTGCCGCCGACCAAACCGGGCAGCGGCGCCACGAGGAGTCAGGTTCGCAGCCATTTCAGCGACGGTCGTCGATCTGGCGGGCCAGGATCGCCAGGAACTCGCCGGCGAACCCGTTGACGCGCCCGGCGTAGCGATCAAGATCGCGGGACAGCTTGTTATAGGCCAGGACCGCGGGGATCGCCGCCAGCAGCCCCAGCGCCGTGGCGAAGAGGGCTTCCGCAATCCCCGGCGCAACCACCGCGAGGCTGGTGTTCTTGGTGGCACCAATCGCGGCGAAGCTGTTCATGATTCCCCAGACGGTTCCAAACAAGCCGACAAACGGCGCGGTCGAGCCGGTGGATGCCAGGAAGGTCATATAGCGCTCGATCCGCTCCAGCTCCCGGCCGGCGGTTAGCTGCATCACGCGCTCGATGCGGTCGCCCAGCGTGTCGGGCGGCGCATCTTCGTTGCCGTGCCGCGCCGTGGTTCGTCGCCACTCGCGCATGGCCGCGACGAACACCGCCGACATCGGATCGGGCGGATGTCCTCCGATCCGGTCATAGAGGTCGTCGACGGCGCTCCCCGACCAGAACGCCTGTTCGAAACGGTCCGCACGCCCATTCAGGCGGCGCAGCGTGACGCTCTTCTCGAAAATAATCGCCCAGCACCAGATGGAGGCGGCGAGCAGGAGAATCATGACCAGCTTCACTACCCAGTCGGCGTTCCAGAACAGGCTCCACGGAGACAGTCCGTGCACCGCGGGCCCTGCCAGCGCCGCCGCCTCAACCACGCTATTTTCCATTGTCCGTCCAGATGTTACCCGAAAGCTCCGCCAGTGCGGCGCGCACTTCGCCCGGGAAGCGGGCCGCCCGGCCGCGCTCCGACATGCACGCCAGCTTGACGCGTAATCGCACCAACGCCAAGCGGTCGCGCCAGATGATCTGCTCAAGATCGAGCGAGGCGCCGCGCAGCTCAACCAGGCGGGTCGCCACCAGAAGGTCGTCATCCAGCCGCGCCGGCGCCACAAAGTCGGCCACACAGTGCCGCAAAACGAAGAAAATGCCCAGTTCCTTGCTCAGCTGGGACTGCACGAACCCTTTCTCGCGGAGCATCTCGGTGCGCGCCCGCTCGGCGAATCGGAGGTAGCTCGCGTGATAGACCACGCCACCCGCATCCGTGTCCTCGTAGTAGATCCGAACCCGGAAACGATGCGCTGCAGCATCGGCGCAGTCTCCGCCTTGATCAATCGGCATCGTCGATTCGCAGGGCGAGTTGCGGTGACCCGGCCACAGCCGGCTCCGGCAGGCCCAGGTGGCGCCAACCGAGACCGGCCAGCGCCCGCCCGCGCGACGTCCGCTGCAGCAGACCCTGCTGGATCAGATAAGGCTCGATCACGTCCTCAATGGTATCGCGTTCCTCGGCGAGCGCCGCCGCCAGCGTTTCGACGCCGACCGGACCACCGCCGTAGTACTCGGCGATGCAGCGCAGGTAGCGGCGATCGGCGGAGTCGAGCCCCGCGCGGTCGACCTCGAGCCGCAGCAGCGCCGCGTCGGCCACCTCGCGATCGACGCAGGCCACGCCGGCCACGGCCGCGAAATCGCGAACCCGGCGCAAGAGTCTGATCGCGACGCGCGGGGTACCACGGGCCCGCGCCGCGATCTCGCGCGCTCCGTCCTCGGCAAGCGCCATGCCCAGCAAAGCTGCTCCGCGGCGGACGATGCGCTGCAAATCCTCGACTGCGTAAAACTCCAGACGCAGCGGGATCCCGAAGCGCTCGCGCAGCGGCGTGGTGATCAGGCCCGCGCGCGTCGTCGCGCCCACCAGGGTAAACGGCGGCAGATCGATGCGGATCGAGCGCGCCGCCGGGCCCTCCCCGATCATCAGGTCGAGCTTGCCGTCCTCCATGGCGGGATAGAGAATCTCCTCGACCACCGGCGCCAGCCGGTGAATCTCGTCGATGAACAGAACGTCTCGCGGCTCGAGGTTGGTGAGAAGGGCTGCGAGATCGCCCGGCCGGGCGATGACCGGCCCCGAAGTCGCCCGGAATCCCACGCCCAGTTCGTGGGCGACGATCTGCGCCAGGGTGGTCTTGCCGAGGCCAGGCGGGCCGTGCAGCAGGACATGATCGAGCGCCTCGTTCCGCCCCATTGCCGCCTGGACGAAAACACGGAGGTTACGGCAGGCAGCCCGCTGGCCCACGAAGTCGTCGAGAGCGGCGGGCCGCAGCTTTGCTTCCGGCGCGTCGCCGTCATTGCGCGCGCCGCCCAGCAGGCCTCTGCCGGCCTCGACCGCTCCGGCAGGCTCGCCGACAGCCGTCATGATCTTTGCTCTTTGTTGGAAAGCTCAGCCAATCCGCCACGAATCAAGGCCTCGACGGCAGCTCCGGCGCCAAGGCGGCCGGCGACCGAACCCACCGCAGCGGTCGCCTCGACCGGCCGGAACCCCAGATTTATCAGGGCCGAAATGGCGTCCGCCGCCGGTCCGTGCTGCGGCGCAATCGTGGCGTCCCGCAGTGCTTCGCCGGATACCGGCATGGCCGCCACCTTGTCCTTGAGCTCGCTGGCGATGCGGGCGGCCAGCTTGGCACCGACCCCGGCCGCGCGCATCAGCACCGCCTTGTCGCCGGCGGCGACGGCGAGCATCAGGTCCTGCGGCGCCACGACGCTCTGGATGGCCAGAGCCACGCGCGGGCCCACCCCCTGAATGCCGATGAGCAGCCGGAACCAGTGCCGCTCGGCCGCGTCGAGAAACCCGTAGAGGTTGATGCCGTCCTCGCGCACCTGCGTCTCCACCAGCAGCGTGACCGTGTCGCCCTGTTGCATGCGGGCCAGAGTCCGCGCCGAGCAGAACACCAGGTAGCCGACGCCGCCGACGTCGATGACCACATGGCCCTCGTCCGCGGAATCGAACCGTCCGGTCAGCTTCGCGATCAAGCGTATTTCCCCGCGGCGACACGTGCCGCGACCGCTGCCATGTCGCGATGGTGCGCGTGGCAGATGGCGACGGCAAGCGCATCCGCCGCATCGGCGGATCCCAGTCGCGCGCCGGGCAGCAAAACGCCGATCATCATCTGCACCTGCTCCTTCGCCGCGTGCCCGGTTCCCACCACCGTCTTCTTCACCAGATTCGGCAGGTACTCCGCCACCGGAAGACCGGCGCGGGCCGGCACCAGCAGGGCGATGCCCCGCGCCTGCCCCAGACGCAGGGTCGAGACGGCGTTGCGGTTGACGAATGTTTCCTCGACCGCCGCCTCATCCGGCCGATGCGCCGTCAGCACCGCCTCCAGGCCATCCGCCAGCTGGACGAGCCGCGCCGCCAGCGGCCGCGCCGTATCGGTCGTGACGATGCCGCACGCGACGTAGGCGAGCCGCCCGCGATCGAACTCAATTACGCCCCAACCAGTTGTCCCCAAGCCGGGATCCAGGCCAAGCAGCCTCATCTGCGCCACAGCCCCCGCCGGCAAGAGACGCCTCGCCCAACCCGCATGTCAGCGGCTGAGGCTTTCCAGCACATCGTCGGCGACCTCGAAGTTGGCGGCGACGCGCTGCACGTCGTCGCTGTCGTCCAGCGCGTCGAGCAGCTTGAACAGCGACGCCGCGTCATCCTCGGCGATCGGCACCGACGTGCGCGGCCGCCAGTCGAGCCGCGCCGCCTGCGCCGGCCCGAAGCGCTGCTCCAGCGCATCGCGCACCACGTTCAGGTCGTCAGGGGCGCAGAAGACCTCATGCCCCGAGCCCGCCGACTGCACATCTTCGGCGCCGGCGTCCAGCGCCGCCTCGAACATGGCCTCGCCGTCTGCCACGTCGGCCGGATACTGGACGAGGCCGACGCGATCGAACAGAAACGCGACGCTGCCGCTCTCGCCCAGCGTTCCGCCGTGCTTGCCGAAGGCGACGCGCACCTCGCTGGCGGTGCGGTTGCGGTTGTCGGTGAGCGCCTCGACGATCAGCGCGACGCCGCCCGGGCCGTAGCCTTCGTACCGGACTTCCTCGTACTGCTCGCCACCCTCGGGGCCGGCGCCCCGCTTGATCGCCCGCTCGATCGTGTCCTTCGACATGTTCGCGGTGCGCGCCGCGATCACGGCGGAGCGCAGCCGCGGGTTGGCCGCGGGATCAGGCAGGCCCGCGCGCGCCGCCACGGTAAGCTCGCGGATCAGCTTGGTGAAAGCCTTGGCGCGCTTCGCATCCTGCGCGCCCTTGCGATACATGATGTTCTTGAACTGGGAATGGCCGGCCATGACGGTGGACGCACTTGCTTTCAGCGTGAGGGGAACCTGTTCCTTATGCTTCTAGCACTTCCCACGCCCGTACGACACATCCGCCGAAGCCTGTTTGCCCCTCTGTTCGCCAAAACGCCAGGCAAGACCGATCGAAGGCGCCGCCCCCTGTTCCGGTCGCCTCAATCGGCGTTGAGAAAGGCGAGGAGGACATCCTTGTTGCGGAGTTCGCCGATCAGCCATCGCGGTGGGTGGAGATCCATTCTGAGCACCGCCGGGCAGGCAAGAACCCGCCATTCCATGATCTTCTGCAAGTCTGAATCTGTGTGGTAAAAAGAAATCTGATCGTCCGTCAGGTCAAGCTCATGCTTAATGGCGAGCATTTGCTTCTTTGCAAGCCCTGATAACAAACTGCGGTCAAGGAAAACCGCCAGCTTTAATGTATTGTAGAGCGAATCTTTACCATTATGAGACAATTTTTCAAAGTCTCCAATAATTGTCAATGAAACCTGTTAGCGATGCTTCATCAGATTTTCTGGACTTATCAGGAGCTGCTTGCGCTTCAGATCATCCAGGTCGAGCGTAGCAATCTCAAGCTCCGTCTCCATCGCTTTTATTTCTGCCTCTGCCATCGCAAGCGAGTAATCCATTGCCCGCTTTTTCCTTTCCAACGACGATTTTTGCGATGTGATTGACAGCGCTTTGTTGCGTAATTCATTTTTTAACTTTTGCTCGTGAACACGCCGCGCCGATCCTAAAACGAGCCCATTATCCCCGATATAGGCGTCTGCAAGAACGATTCCGTGGTCAGTAATGAAGAATTCATGTTGTTGATTGGAGTGTGCCGTGCCGCGCGACTTCATTACAAGAATACTTCGATTGAGCTCGCCGTCTTGAACGATGAGATCGACCAAGATGACCGTATCAATCAGCGAGGAGACGCCGACGCCACTGATCTCGTGCACCGGCAACAGTGTGGTTGTCTGATTGGTAAAAATCGCGCTCATCCCAAGGCGCTTGGAGATGCCGATCAGCCGAGCCACGAAGTTGAAGGCGATGTCCTCCGACCCCATCCGGGTACATGCGGAGATGGCGTCGACAACCAACAGGTTTGGCCGTAGCTGTTCCAGACGGTCGATCACGTGGAACAGATGCTCCTCCGCGCCGGTCGCCTCCGGCAGCACCGCGAAAATCTCGGTCAGGCTTTCGTCGACGGGCGTCTGCAGATCGATGCCGGCGCTCGACATCGTCTGCACCATGGACTCCGCCGACATCTCGTAGCTGACGAAGAAGACCTTCTCTCGCCGCGCGTTCGCCGCCGCGATAATTGTCGCAGCCAGGGTCGTCTTGCCCGAGCCGGTCGGCCCGGAAATCAGCACCGTCGAGCCGCGCAACAGGCCGCCGCCCAGCACCTGGTCGAGATGCTCGACGCCCGTGGAAAATCGGTCCATTACGCCGCTGGGCCGCAGCAGCTCGATCGACGAGACGGGAAGCAGCCGCGTTCCGCCGGCACCGATATGAAAGGCATGCGCGTTGCCGTTGAAGCTTGAGCCACGATACTTGAGAATGCGCACGCGGCGGGTCACTGTATTATGAAGAACCGAGTGATCCAGAAAAATCACGCAATCCACGATGTAATTCAAAAACTCATCGTAAGTCGAGGGGACGAGAGAGCCATTCTGACTCTTTGATGTGATCAGCGTCGTGATGTCGCTGTCGACCAGCCAGCGGTTGAGGGTTTGCAATTCCATGCGCTCGTGGGCTGGATCATTGTTCAGCCGTGTTACCGCGTCGAGGCCATCCAGAACGAGATGGCGAATGCCGATTCGCTCCAACTCCGCGGTGATCGTGGCCAGCAGGCCGCTCAGTGAGAAGACTCCCATGATTTCGGTCTGGGCGGGGAGGCTGGCGTCCATGAGCAACAGGACGCCGGAACTCTCGGCGGCGGCGATGTCAAAACCGATTGTCTGAGCATTTCGTCGAAGCGCCTTCGGGCTTTCCTCAAAGGCGACGAAGGCAACCGGCTGCTGCTGGGCACAGGCACTCATGACGAAATTAAGAGCAAGATTCGTCTTGCCGCTTCCAGGCCCCCCCGCAATAAGCGTCGTACGACCGACCGCATATCCTCCCGCCAAAACATCGTCGAGCCCACTGACGCCAGTGGAAACCTTGTGAAGGCTGTACATCGTTACACTAGGACTCCCGCCAAGAACGCATCTGTCGCGACTGTCGGTAAAGAGCGGCGATTCCGCGCCAGCATGATTGGGGCGGCGCCCGCATCGGGGGTAAATTCGGCGACTTTGCGCGCACAATGCCAGAAACTGGAGCGTCGGAGAAGCTACTATCATCGCCAGGGGCTTGCCGGGGCGGCATCTTCTACTATACGGCGGAAATCACCACCAACCTTTATATTCTGCGGTAGGCACAGGCGAGGCCGACTTGCTCTTTCGCGGACATGGCGGAGCGCAGCCAAGGGTTGACTGCCTCGTACCCCTATCAAACGGGGTGGGAAAGTGTAATGTTGCCAATGCGGGTCTCGGGGGTGCGGCGGCAGGATGCAGGCAGGGAACGTCAAGCCACTCCGCGTTTTCTGGTCGTATTCGCACCGGGACGAGGCGCTTCGCGATGAATTGCATGAGCATCTGGCCGGACTGCGCCGCGCCGGGCTGATCGACGACTGGCACGACCGCAAGATCGACGCCGGCACGGTGTGGAAGGACGAAATCGACCGGCACCTGGGCGATGCCGACATCGTCCTGCTGCTGGTCAGCGCCAGCTTCATTGCCTCGGAGTACTGCTGGGGCGACGAGATGACGAAGGCGCTGGCGCGCCACGAGACCGACGAGGCGCGGGTAATTCCGGTGATCCTGCGCCCCTGCGACTGGCTGGACACGCCGATCGGGCGGCTCCAGGCGGTGCCGAAGGACGCGCGCCCGATCACCCAGTGGGCCGACCGCGACGTGGCCTATGTCGACATTACCGCCGCGATCCGCCGCGCTGTTCGCGAACTCATGGAGGTGCGCGCCAGGCCCGAACCGCCTCAGGCCCCCTCCGCCCCTCACGCCGACCCTCTCCCGCAAGCGGGAGAGGGAGACGCACGGCAAAACCCTCGCCCGCTTGCGGGAGAGGGAGGGGCCCGGGTCAGCGGGAGAGTGAGGGCTGCGCCGAAAAACGGGATCTCCATCGGCGTCGATCCGCGCGAACTCCCCGATCTCGCCGTGTTCAAGGACGCGGACGCGCCGTGGTGCCCGGAGATGGTGGTGATCCCGGCCGGCTCGTTCCTGATGGGCTCGCCGCCGGACGAGGAGGAACGACGGGATTGGGAGGGGCCGCAGCACCGGGTGACGATCGCCTCACGGTTCGCGATCGGCAGGTATGCGGTGACGTTTGCCGAGTGCGACCATTTCTGCAAGGTCACCAAGCGGGAGAAACCGGCGGATCAGGGCTGGGGCTGGGGCCGCGGCCGGCGGCCGGTGATCAACGTGAGCTGGCGGGATGCGCAGGCGTATTGCGAGTGGCTGTCGCGCGATACCGGTCAGCCCTACCGGCTGCCGACGGAAGCAGAATGGGAATATGCTTGCCGGGCAGGGACGACGACGCCGTTTTCGTTCGGCCGGACGATCGGCCCGAACCAGGTCAACTACAACGGCAACTACGTCTACGGAAACGGAAGCAAGGGCGTCTATCGCGAGAAGACGGTTTCCGTAGGCAGCCTGCCGGCGAACCCGTGGGGGCTACACGAGATGCACGGCAACGTCTATGAATGGGTGGAGGATGTCTGGCATGACGATTATTCCGGAGCACCGATCGACGGTTCGGCGTGGATCGACCGGAAAGGAACAGAATCCGATCGCAACCGCGTGGTCCGCGGCGAGTCCTGGTACGACGATCCGGGCGACTGCCGTTCCGCCTACCGCGACTGGTTCGCTCCCGACTCTCGCAACGACGATCTCGGGTTTCGCCTGGCCCGGACGCTTCCTTAGGACTTGGATCTTTACCGCTTTACCTCTGGGGTCCAGGGGCGTAGCCCCTGGTCGCTAATCTCGACCGACAGATCGAGACTGACCGATCCGGCGGGTTCAACGCCTCGCCCGTTTGATGCTAGAAGCCGCAAGGTTTGGGCTTCGCGATCAGGCCCAGAGCCCGCCCGACTTCTCCCTTTGACGACAAATGACGCGATTTGACGACAAATTTGCAGGCGA
>WBZV01000011.1_pt1 | contig 158297 bp, 136 predicted proteins | sample 5204221 | NCBI WGS metagenome assembly WBZV01 (sample SAMN12344360, study PRJNA552823) | activated sludge metagenome | biome: Activated sludge suspended growth; feature: Nitrification reactor; material: Wastewater; isolation source: activated sludge from nitrification reactor of wastewater... | reverse complement strand
CCTGCGCGCGGACGAAATCTACCTCGGTCTGCGCCGCGATTTTTAAGGACACAAGCCGGGGGCGGCGAATCGCTCAGCCCTTGCCCAGGGTGAGCATCAGTTCAGCCTGGGCCGAGTGCGGCTTGGCGCGCAGGGCGGAACGGCGGGTGTACTGCCCGCTGCCGTTCATGTCCCAGGCGTTCTGGTTGTCTGCGAGGTAGAACTTGAGGCCCTCGTTGATGACCCGCTTCTTGAGTTTTCCGTCAAGGATCGGGAAAGCGAGTTCTATGCGCCGGAAGAAATTGCGCTCCATCCAGTCGGCGCTGGACAGATAGACCTGCTCGCGCCCCTCGTCGTTGAAGTAGAACACCCGGTGGTGTTCGAGAAAACGGCCGACGATGGAGCGAACGCGGATGTTCTCAGACAGGCCCTTGACCCCGGGGCGCAGCGCGCAGACGCCACGCACCAGCAGGTGGATTTCAACACCGGCGCGGGAGGCTTCGTAGAGGGCGTGGATGGTCTCCGGCTCAAGCAGCGAGTTCATCTTGGCGATGATCACCGCCTTCTTTCCCGCCTGGGCGATTTCTGCTTCGACGCGTATGGCGGCGATCACATTGGGCTGCAGGGTGAAGGGCGATTGCCAGAGATGCTTCAGGGTGCGCGCCTGACCGAGGCCGGTGAGCTGCTTGAAGACTTCGCTCACGTCGTGGGTGATTTCCTCGTTGCTGGTGAGCAGGCCAAAATCCGAATACAGGCGGGCGGTCCGCGGATGGTAATTGCCGGTGCCCAGATGGGCGTAGCGGCGTAGCGTCCCCCCTTCGCGACGGACGATGAGGAGCGCCTTGGCGTGGACCTTGTAGCCGACCACGCCGTAGACTACGTGGGCACCAACCTCCTCCAGACGGGTGGCCCAGCCGATGTTGGCCTCCTCGTCGAAGCGCGCCATCAGCTCGACCACCACGGTGACTTCCTTGCCGTTCTGGGCAGCCCGGATCAAGGATTGCATGAGGACCGAGTCGGTGCCGGTGCGATAGACGGTCATCTTGATGGCCACCACGTCGGGATCGCTGGCCGCCTGCTGCAGGAGGTCAATGACCGGAGTAAACGACTGGTAGGGGTGATGAAGAAGAATGTCGCCGCTGGCGATGGAAGAAAAGATGCTGACCCCCTTCTGCAACTGCTTTGGCAGACCCTGGAAAAAGGGTGGGAACTTGAGATCAGGCCGATCCACCCAATCCGGTACCTGCATGAGGCGCACGAGATTGACCGGACCATGCGGGCGGAAGAGGTCGCTGTCGTCGAGCCCGAACTGTCCGAGCAGGAAGCGAGTCATGGCGGGGGAGCAGTTGTCGGCCACCTCCAGGCGCACGGCGTCGCCGAAGTGGCGCTGGGGAAGTTCGCCCTGAAGCTTGGTGCGCAGATTGGTGACCTCTTCTTCATCGACGAAGAGATCCGAATTGCGGGTGACGCGGAATTGATAGCAACCGAGCACGTTCATTCCGGCGAAGAGTTCACCGACGAATTCATGCAGGATCGACGACAGGAAGACAAAGCCGTACTCGCAGCCCGCCAACTCCTCGGGCAAGCGGATGACCCGCGGGAGGACGCGCGGCGCTTGCACGATGGCGGCGCCGGAACTGCGGCCAAAGGCGTCCTTTCCTTCCAGTTCGACGGCAAAGTTGAGGCTCTTGTTGAGCACCCGGGGGAAGGGGTGGGAGGGATCCAGGCCGATGGGGGTCAGGACGGGAACCATCTCCCGCTGAAAATACTCCCGGATCCAGGCGCGCTGCGCCTCGTTCCACGAAGAGCGCCGGAGAAAGCGGATTCCCTGTTCGGCGAGGCGCGGCAGGACGATCTCGTTCAATTCGTCGTACTGCTCTGCGACGATGGCATGCGCCTCGCGACTTACCTTGCGAAAGGCGTCCTGGGCCGTCGAGCCGTCGGTGGTGACCGCCGGCGAATTGCCGCGGATCTGCTCCTTCAAGCCGGCGACGCGAATTTCGAAGAATTCGTCCAGATTGCTGGAGACGATGCACAGGAAACGCAGGCGCTCCAGGAGTGGCACCCGCTCGTCGCGCGCCTGGGCAAGGACGCGGCGATTGAAGGCGAGAATGCCGAGTTCGCGATTGAGATAGTCGCTGGCGGGGAAGCGCGAGCTGGCAGAGGGGCGGGCCATGGTTTCTTCGGGATCGGGCGGGTTCGGAGACGAGAATGGTATTTCGCCAGTGTTGCGGCAGCATGACAAGTCGGGGCGCCGGCCGGGGAATGCTAGAATCCGACGAATTCCCCTTCCTTCCTGCGTATGACCTACGAAACCGTCGCCGCCGTCGACCTCGGCTCCAACAGTTTTCGCCTGCAGGTGGGGCGGGTGGTGGATGACCAGATCTATCCTCTCGATTCCCTCAAGGAGCCCGTCCGGCTCGCCTCGGGCCTGACCGCTGACAAGCGGCTCGACGCGCCCGCCCAGGCGCGCGCCCTAGACGCCCTGCGTCGCTTCGGCGAGCGCTTGGGTGGTCTCGATGCGGGGGCGGTGCGGGCGGTGGCCACCAACGCCCTGCGGGTCGCCAAGAACGCGGCCGAATTCCTTCCGCTCGCCGAGGAGGCCCTCGGTTTTCCCATCGAAATCATTGCTGGGCGCGAAGAAGCGCGGCTCATCTACCTCGGCGCATCCCACTCGCTTCCCGGCGCAAGCCACAAGCGACTGGTGGTCGATATCGGCGGCGGCTCCACGGAATTCATCATCGGAAAGCGCCACGAGCCGCAGCTGATGGAATCCCTCTACATGGGCTGTGTCAGCCATACCCTGCGTTTTTTCCCTGATCGGCGCATCGACAAGAAGCGTCTGCGGGAAGCCCAGGTGGCGGCGGCCAAGGAAATCGAAACCATTGCCCATGATTACCTGCGTCTGGGCTGGAAAGAGGCGGTGGGCTCCTCCGGAACCGCCCGCGCCATTGCGGATGTTCTCGAGCTCAACGGACTGAATCCGGGCGGCGAGACGGGGATCAGCCGCGAGGGGCTTGAGCGCTTCTGCGCCCTGCTGGTCAAGGCGGGTTCGGCGGAGGCCCTCGACCTCCCCGGCGTGCGCTCGGACCGCCTTCCCGTGCTACCGGGCGGCGTGGCGATCATGTCGGCGATTTTCGAGGAACTGGGCATCGAGCACATGACCTACTCCGACGGCGCCCTGCGCCTCGGGGTGCTTTACGATCTTCTCGGTCGCTTTCACCACCACGACATGCGGGATGCCACGGTCAGCCAGTTCATGCGCCGCTATCAGGTGGAGTTCGACCAGGCCGAGCGCGTACGGAAAACGGCCCGGGCGGCTCTCAGCCAGCTCGCCGACGGGGCGACGGACGACGGTGAGGCGGCTTTTGTCGCCTGGGCGGCCTGTCTGCACGAGATCGGCATATCCATCGCCCACAACGCCTATCACAAGCACGGCGCCTACATACTGACCCACGCCGACATGCCGGGATTCTCGAAAAAGGATCAGGGCCGCCTGGCCGCTCTGGTGCTGGGCCATCGAGGCAAGCTGGAAAAACTCCTGAGTCAGCCGGGGCGGCCGGAAGGATGGGCATCGGTATTTTGCCTGCGCCTCGCGACGCTCCTGCACCGAACCCGGGACGACAGGGAGCTGCCGAGCTGGCGGGTGCGCTCCCTGCCGCGCGGTTTCGAACTGGAACTGCCCGCAGAATGGCTGGCCAGAAATCCCTGGACCGCCGCGGCGCTGGCCGAAGAAGCCGCCGTCTGGCGTCAGGTCGGCCACGAATTCGTGCTGGAGAAAGTCCGCCCGAGGAAGGCCGGATGAGCGCCGGTCCGATCGTCCGCCAGGAAGCCGGGAAGATCTGTCTTGCGGGTTCCTGGACCTTGGCGGCGTTGCTGCCGCACCTGGATGAGCTGAAGGGCAGGCTGGACGCCGCGCCGTGCGAAAGCGCCTGGGATCTCAGGGCGGTGGAGCGCTTGGATTCCGCCGCTGCCGCCCTGCTTTGGCGCGCCTGGGGACGCGTCTATCCGGCGGAGCTGCTGGCCAGCGAGGAGCAGCGCCGCATCATCGATCGCATCGCGGCGGCAGCCGCCGCCGAACTGCCGGCGGCGCCGCCACGTCCCTCGCCGGTGGTGGCCGCCGGACGGCTGCTGCTCACTGCCCTGGACCAGGTCTATGGCATCGTCGCCCTCTTCGGACAACTCATTCTCGATGCCTTGCATCTCGCCCGCCATCGGGACGAGCTCCCCTGGAAGGAGTTTTCCGCCAACCTCTACAAGGCCGGCGCCCAGGCCCTGCCCGTATCCGCCCTGGTCGGCTTTCTGATCGGGGTGACGATCAGCTATCTCTCGGCGCTCCAGCTCAAGACTTTCGGGGCCGACCTGTTCATCGTCAATATTCTCGGCATTTCCATCGTGCGCGAACTGGGGCCCGTCCTGGTGGCCGTCCTGGTGGCCGGCCGCTCCGGATCGGCGATGACGGCCCAGATCGGCGTCATGCGCGTTACCGAGGAGATCGACGCGCTGGCCACCATGGGTATATCGCGCAGCGTGCGCATCATCGTGCCCAAGGTGGCCGCCCTGACCCTGGCCATGCCCCTTCTGGTGCTGTGGACTTCGGCCGTCGCGCTGGTGGGGGGCATGCTCGCCGCCCTGGTCCAGCTCGACCTGTCGCCCGCCTATTTTTTCGACAATCTCCCACGTGCCGTGCCGGTGGCCAATCTCGTCATCGGTCTTGCCAAAGGTGCCGTGTTCGGTTTCGCCATCGCCCTCATTGCCTGTCACTTCGGACTGAACGTCCGGCCCAATACCGAAAGCCTCTCCAGCAATACCACCACCGCCGTCGTTTCGGCCATCACCACGGTCATCATCCTCGACGCGGCCTTCGCCATATTCACCCGCAACCTGGGGCTGCCTCAGCTATGACGCCGGGCGATGCCATTGCGGCGGGCGGCAGCGGCACTGCGGCGGCGGTGGAGCTGCGCGGCATCTGGACGCGCTACGAGGACGCGGTCATTCATCGCAATCTCGACCTCAGCATCGAAGCAGGCCAGGTCGTTGGCCTGGTGGGCGGTTCCGGTAGCGGAAAAACGACCCTGTTGCGCGAAATGCTCGGTCTCCTGCGGCCGGCCCAGGGGCAGGTGAGCCTCTTCGGATTCGACCTCGCCCGGCGAGACCCCATTGGCCAGCGGGCCGTCCGCCGCCGGCTGGGCATGCTCTTTCAGCACGGCGCGCTTTTCTCGGCCCTCTCGGTATACGACAACGTCGCCTTCCCGCTGCGCGAATTGAAATGTCTCGACGCCGAATGGATTCGCGAACTCGTGCACCAGAAACTCGCCATGGTCGAACTGGAACCCCGCCATGGCCGCCTGATGCCGGCGGAGCTTTCCGGAGGCATGGTCAAGCGGGTCGCCCTCGCCCGCTCCCTCGCTCTGGAACCCGAACTGCTGCTTCTCGACGAGCCTACCGCCGGACTCGACCCGGATCGCAGTGAAAACTTTGTGCGCCTCATCCGGGAATTGCAGCGGGAACTCGGCTTCACCGTCGTCATGGTGACCCACGATCTCGACACCCTGGCGGGCCTGGCGACCCAGGTCGCCGTCCTGGCCGAGCAGCGCATCATTGCCTGCGCCCCGCTCGCCGAGGTAATGGCGGTGGATCATCCCTTCATCCGTAACTTTTTCTGCTGCGAGCGGGGGCTCGCGGCCATGCAAAAGGCGAACTCCTGATGGAAAACAAATCCCACGCATTCATCGCCGGCCTATTCGTCATCGTTTTCGCGCTCGCCACGGTCGCTTCGCTCCTCTGGTTCGGGGGCAAGAAGGAGCTGACCCGCGACTATGTGGTCGTGACGCGGCAGAACGTCACCGGACTCAACCCCCAGGCACAGGTACGCTACCGCGGAATCCGGGTGGGCAAGGTGAGCGACATCCGTCTCGATCCCGACGACGTGCGCAACATTCTCATCACCATCGCCGTTGCCCAGGAGGTGCCGGTGACCCGGGGAACCATCGCCAAGCTGGGCTTCCAGGGGATTACCGGGCTTGCTCACGTCCTTCTCGAAGAGACCGGCAAGGATCTCACTCCTCTCGACGACGACGATCCGCCGCCGCGCATCGCCATGGTGCCCTCGCTGCTCGACGAACTCGGCGATTCCGGCGCCGAAACCCTGCGTCAGGCGCGTACCTTCCTGGCCAGCGCGAGCGATCTCATCAACCCGGGCAATCGCGCACGTTTCAGCACCTTGCTGGCCAACATGGAAGGCTTTTCCGGGCAGGTGAAGCCCACCCTCGACAATCTCAACAGCACCCTCGTGCAGGTACGCAGCCTGCTTTCCGACGAAAACCTGAAAAAGCTCTCCGCCACGGCGGATCAGGCAGGGCCGCTGCTTGCCGAGACACGCACGCTGGTCAAACACCTTGCCGTCACCAGCGAGAAGCTCGACGCGGCCATCGGCGAACCCTCAGGCCAGGGGGCCGCCGCCCTCATGCCGCGCCTGCATGAACTGTCCACTGACGTTTCGGCCACCAGCCGTCAACTTTCGCGGGTGCTGCGCCTGATCGAGGACAATCCCCAAGCTCTGGTCTTCGGCTCGCCGCCCTTGCCGCCCGGACCGGGCGAACCCGGCTTCGTCGCCCCCGCTGGGAGACAGCCATGAGATGCCTCCTTGTTCTCGCAGTGCTTTTTCTGGCCGCCTGCGTCACCAGCGGCAAGCGGGGAAGCGAAGGGGCGCCCGTTCTTTACGATCTCGGCCAGGTGCGGGTCGCCGAGGCCGGCCGCGCGTTGCCCTTGAGCCTGGAGGTGCGGACTGCCCCGGGCCTCGACTCCGAGGGAATAGCCTACCGTCTGGATTACGCCAATCCCGCCCGGCGCAACGAGTACTCCCGCTCCCGCTGGGTGGCTCCGCCGGCTGCCTTGGTCCGCCAGCGGCTCGCAGCCGACGTTGGCGCGACGATTGTCGGCGCGGCGAGTAATCCCTGCCTGCTACGCCTCGAACTAGACGAATTTGCCCAGGTCTTCGAGAGTCCCCGCGAGAGCCGCGGCGAGATTCGCGCGCGCGGCCTCCTGCTGGATCGCCAGCGTCAGGTGGTCGCCGAGGCCGCCTGGCGCATCGAAAGGCCGGCCCCCTCCGCCAATGCCGCGGGGGGCGTCGCCTCCCTCGCTGCGGCGACCGAGGCCCTGGCGGGTGAAATCGTGGCTTGGCAGCAGAACCTCGCGGGCAGCGGCCGGCTCAAAGCTTGCAAGCCCTGACGGCGGAGCCGAGCATGCAAGACGACGATCATCCCCTCGTGCGGGAGTTTCCCCATCCGGCCGGCGGCCGTCACGCCGTGGCGAGCGCCCTGGAGGCCTTCTGGCGGCAGGCGATTCCGCTCAAGGCGGTAGAGAGCTTTCGCAGTGCCAACAAGGCGGGAGGTTTCGACTGCCCTGGCTGTGCCTTTCCGGACCGCCATGACGGCCGCGCCGTCGATAGCTGCGAGCAGGGGCAGAAGGCAATCGCCTGGGAGATGACGCGGCGCGCCGCGGACGGCGAATTCTTCGCCCGGCATACCCTGGCCGAGTTGCGGACCTGGCCGGATCGCGAACTGGAAAACGCCGGACGCCTGACCGAACCACTCTGCTACGACGTGGCCAGCGACCGCTACCGGCCCATCGACTGGGCAGAAGCGTGCCGCCGGGCCGCCGGTCTCCTCGGAAGACTGGATCCGTCTACGGTGGCTTTCTATACCTCGGGCCGTTCTTCCAACGAAGCTGCCTTCCTTTGGCAGTTCCTGGCGCGCGCCTACGGGTCGGCCAACCTTCCGGACAGTTCCAATCTCTGCCATGAACCTTCGGGCTACGCCATGAAGGACATGCTGGGGGTGGGGAAGGGGACGTGCAGTCTGGAGGATTTCGAGCGTGCCGAGTTGATCATCGTCATCGGCCAGAATCCCGCGAGCAATCATCCCCGCATGATGACGGCGCTCAACGCCGCCGCGGCGCGGGGAGCCGCGGTCATCGCCCTGAATCCCCTCGATGAACTGGGCTTTCGCAATTTCGCCGATCCCAAGGAGTTGGGCGGCATGCTCACCGGCCGCGGCCGGCGGGTGGCGCGCAAGGTATATCGGGTGCGCATCGGCGGTGACCTTGCCGCCCTGAAAGGCGTGATGAAAATCCTGCTCGAACGGGGAGATGCGGCTGTGGACCGCGAATTCATCGCCAGCCATACGCAAGGTTTCGACGCCTTCGCCGCGGATATAGCGGGCGAACCCTGGGAAGGCATTCTGGCCGAAAGCGGTCTCGCGCGCCGCGAACTGGAGGAGATCGCCGACCTCTATCAGGGCTCCGCGGCCACCATGTGCACCTGGTGCATGGGAATCACCCACCACGAGCAGGCGGTGGCGACCGTCCAGAGCATCGTCAATTTCCTGTTGCTCAAAGGGAATCTCGGCAAGCCGGGGGCGGGGGCGGTACCGGTGCGCGGACATTCCAACGTCCAGGGCAATCGCACCGTCGGTGCGACCGGGCGCGTCCCACCTCGTTTTCTGGATCAGCTGGAGGCGGTCTTTCGCGTTTCCGTGCGGCGCGAGCCCGGCCTCGACGCGGTGGGAGTCGCCCACGGGCTGCTGGCTGGGCATATCCGCGCCTTCCTCGCCCTGGGGGGCAATTACGGCGTGGCGATCCCCGATGGTCCGCGGGTGAGGGCGGCGCTGGAGTCTTGCGAACTCACGGCGCACGTCGCCACCAAGCTCAATCGTACCCACCTGCATCCCGGCCGTCTCGGTCTGCTCCTGCCCGCCCTGGGGCGTACCGATCGCGACGGCGAGCAGCGGGTGAGCGTCGAGGACAGCATGAGCATGACCCACGCCAGCCGAGGTATCCAACCTCCCTTGTCGGCGGCGATGAAAGGCGAACCGGTCGTCGTCTGCGCCCTCGGCGAAGCGCTGCTGCCGGACGCCGCACCCTGGGGCGCCCTGGCGGCCGACTATCGCCTCATTCGCCAGCGTATCGAAGCTTGCCTGGCCGGCGTTTTCGAAGGATTTGCCGGGTATGAGGAGAAGCTGGCGCGTCCCGGTGGCTTCTGGCTCCCCAATCCGGCTTCCCAGCGGACCTGGAACACGGTGAGCGGCAAAGCCGAGTTCCGTGTCCACCCGATTGCGGAGGGTCCGGTGCACCGCGCCCGCCGGCGTTGCGGCGATGCGGTACTGGCGCTCATGACCGTGCGCTCCCACGACCAGTTCAACACCACGGTATATGGTCAGGATGATCGCTATCGTGGCGTCTTCGGAGGTCGCCGAGTCATTTTCATGAATCCGGACGATTTGGGCCGGCGCGGCCTGCGTGCAGGCGAGCGGGTGGATATCGAGAGCGTTGCCGAGGACGGGGTGAGCAGGAGGGTGACCGATTTTCTCGCAGTGGCCCATGACATCCCGCAGGGCTGCGCCGCGGCCTATTTTCCGGAAGCGACACCGCTCATGGACCTCTCCCTCGTCAGTCTTCATACCGCGACTCCGGCATACAAGGAAATCCCCGTGCTCGTGCGGCGCAGCGCAGGCGGAGCCGGCGGCTGAGCGGCGGCGGACGGCAGCCGTCCGGAGACTGCCGATTCGGGGCAAAATACGACTTGTGGCGTAAAGGAGAGCAGTGTGAAGGTATTGGTCGCGGTGAAACGGGTCGTCGATTACAACGTCAAGGTGCGGGTTCGCGCTGACGGCAGTGGCGTCGATCTTGCCCATGTGAAGATGAGCATGAATCCCTTCGACGAAATCGCCGTCGAGGCGGCTGTCCGGCTCAAGGAGGCTGGTGTCGCCAGCGAGATCGTCGCCGTGTCCTGCGGTGTCGCGGCGGCCCAGGAGACCCTGCGCTCGGCCCTGGCCCTGGGCGCGGACCGCGCCATTCTCGTCGATTGCGGCGAAGCCGGAGCGGCGGATCTCCAGCCCCTGGCGGTGGCCAAGCTGCTGCGGGCGCTGGCTGCCAGCGAGGCACCCGATCTGGTGATTTGTGGCAAACAGGCCATCGACGACGATGCCAATCAGACGGGGCAGATGCTCGCCGCCCTGGCTGGCTGGCCCCAGGCGACCTTCGCTTCGCGCCTGGAAATCACCGGCCGCACCGCCAAGGTAATGCGGGAAGTGGATGGCGGTCTGGAGAGCCTCGAAATCGACCTGCCGGCGGTGGTGACCACCGACCTTCGCCTGAACGAGCCACGCTACGCTACTTTGCCCAACATCATGAAGGCCAAGAAGAAACCCCTCGCCGTGACGACACCCGCTGAACTTGGCGTGGACATCGCGCCGCGCCTCAAGACCCTGGCGGTCGTCGAGCCGCCGCAAAGGAAGGCGGGCGTGCGCGTCGCCGACGTGGGCGAGTTGGTTGAGAAACTGCGCAGCGAAGCGAAGGTGATCTGATCATGCCCATTCTCGTTCTGGCCGAACACGATCACGCCGGGCTGGCGCCCGCCACCCTCAACACCCTGGGTGCCGCGACCCGGCTTCCCGGCGAGATTCATGTCCTCGTCGCGGGCAGCGGCTGCGGCGGGGCCGCCGCAGCCGCCGCAGCGCTTGCCGGCGTTGGCCGCGTCCTTCTGGCCGACGCCCCCGTTTATGAAAGCCAGACCGCAGAGAACGTCGCCGCCCTCGTCGTGGCCCGCGCGGCTGGCTACAGTCATATCCTCGCGCCGGCGTCCACCTTCGGCAAGAACGTTCTCCCGCGCGTGGCGGCCCTCCTCGACGTGGCCCAGATATCCGACGTCACGGCCATTCTGGCGGAGGATCGTTTCGTGCGCCCGATCTACGCGGGCAACGCGCTCGCCACCGTGCTGAGCAGCGATGCGATCAAGGTGGTGAGTGTGCGCAGTACGGCTTTTGATCCGGTTGCCGGCGGCGGCGCCGCTCCGATCGAGGCGATCCCCTCGGCTGCCGCGCACCCTGGCTGCCGCCTTCTGGGCCGCGAGATGACCCGTTCGGCGCGACCCGACCTGGGGGCGGCGGCGGTCGTGGTTTCCGGCGGGCGCGGTTTGGGGAGCGGTGAGCACTATCGACGTGTGCTCGAACCCCTTGCCGACCGTCTCAACGCCGCTCTCGGCGCTTCCCGCGCTGCGGTGGATGCGGGCTTCGTCCCTAATGATTACCAGGTGGGACAGACCGGCCGCATCGTCGCGCCCCAGCTTTACTTGGCGATCGGCATTTCCGGGGCCATCCAGCACCTGGCGGGGATGAAGGATTCGAAGGTGATCGTTGCCATCAACAAGGATCCCGACGCGCCCATTTTCCAGGTTGCCGACTACGGTCTGGTCGCCGATCTCTTCGAGGCCGTTCCCGCGCTGGTCCAGGCGCTCGGCTGACCCGCCCCGTGAACCTCCCCGACACCCTGCTCGACGAGGGTTGGTACTGGGCGGCCTGGCTCCTCTGGATTCCGCTCACCGCCCGCCTGATCTGGCGGGCGCCTTGGGCGGCTCTGCGTGATTCGCCGCGGTTCAACCTGTGGCTTGGACTCATCGTCGGGCTGTGCGTGATCTGGAGCCTCAAGGCAGGCATCAAGCCGGGGCTTTCCCTGCATCTCCTGGGAGCCTCGGTGCTCACCCTGAGTTTCGGTCCCGCGCTTGCCTTCATTGGTCTGTGCGTCGTTCTCGCCGCCGTAACCCTGAATGCCGGCGATTCCTGGGGAAGCTTCGCCCTCAACGCCTTGCTGATGGGCGGTTGCGGTGTCCTGTTCGCCGATCGCATTTTCAAGCTTGCCGATCGCTGCCTGCCGCGGCACTTTTTCGTCTATGTCTTCGTCAATGGCTTCTTTGGCGCCGCTCTGACCGTTTTCGGCGTGGGCGTCGTCGCCTGCCTCCTCCTCGCGCTGGCTGGCGCCTATTCGGTGGATTACCTGGTCGAGGAATATCTGCCCTACTACCTGCTGCTGGGTTTTTCCGAGGCATGGCTTTCGGGCATGGCGATGACCCTGCTGATCGTCTATTTTCCTGGCTGGGTGGCGACTTTCGACGATTCACGGTATCTTGCCGGCAAATAAACCAAACCCAGCGATTCCGCCTTTTTTCGGTGTTTACGCCCACCCCCGCCTTCCGTCGGCTCTGCGTCCTCCCCCTGAGCCTCTGGGCCGCCAGCGCCTGGCCCCTCGGACTGGGCGAACTACGCTCCCGTTCGGCTTTGGGGGAAATTCTGCTGGCGACCATCGATCTGCGCGCCGCACCTAACGAAATTCCAGAATCGGCCTGTTTCCGCCTGCGTCCTGGCGAGGACGATTCCCTGCCTTGGTTGCGCCAGGGCGATCTGCTCCTGAAACGCGGAGAGGTTCCCGTCCTGGAAATTCGCTCCCATCGTCCTTTGCGCGATCCCGCCCTGCGCATCGGGGTCGTCGTGGGGTGCGGGCACGATCTGAGGCGAGAGTACACCCTGCTGCCTTCGCCTGGCGACCCGGATGCCGCGCCGGCCCTGCCTCTGCTGCGTCCTAGCGGGTTCGATCAGCCTCCCGCCGCTGGCGACGTGGGGGGGCCGCCTCCGCAACGCCGCGCGCCTTCACAGGCTGCCGCGACCCCGGAACGACTCGCGCCCGTCAAGACGCGGCGCCCTGCGCGGGTGCCGCCGCAGCGGGATCGACTCATCCTTTCCGGCGGCGCCGACAGCGAACCGGGGTTGCGCCTGGCTACAGAACTCGCCACCCGGGTCGACGACACCCCCGCGCAGGCGGCCCAGCGGGAACTCCTGCGTATTGAGTTCCGCACCCTGAGCGCCCTGCACGAGCAGGCGCTCTCGCAGCTCGCGGCGGCTGAGAAAATGCGCAAGCTTGAGGCGAGCCTGGGTGACCTGGGTGAGCGGGCGGGCGCCCTGGCCGGGCGTATCGAAGAGCGCGCCGCGCTTCCACCGCCGGCGGCGCTCTCGCCCACCACGCCCGCGGCCCTCTCGGCGGCGGCCAGCCCGGCCGAGCCGGTTGCGGCCGCGCTGCCTGCACCCAGCGTGCCAACGCCTTCGCCCGGCGCCAAGCCCAGCGTGACGCGGGAACGGGGCGGCGGCTTGAGCGAGTGGTCGTTCTACGGTTTTCTGCTTGGCGGTCTCCTGGGCATCGTCGTCTGGTTGATGTGGCGCCAGCGGCAGCGCAGGGAGATGACCGCCGCGGAACCGTTCACCATCCCGGAGCCCCTGATGGATCCGCGCAGGGAAGGGGAGCGCGACGAGCCGGGCGGCGTCGATTTGCCCGTCGAGCCGGCAGCCATGGGCATGCCTCTGGCCGTGGATCTTCCCCTCGACGATTCCGGCGGCGAAGCCACCGCCAAGCCCGTTGCGGCGCCTCCGCGCAGCCTGGATTCGGCGTTTTCGGTGTCGGCGGCTTCGGTGCATGAGCACTTCGAAGTCAATCCGGTCATGGAACTCGCCGAGATCATGCTTTCCTTCGGGCGAGTAAAGGGCGCTGCGCAGGCCCTGCAGGAGTACATCGACCAGAGTCCGGACGAAGCCTTGCAGCCCTGGATACGGTTGCTGGAGGTCTATCGCATGGCGCACATGCGGGAGGAATTCGAGCGTGTCGCGGCCAGCCTGAACCAGCACTACAACGTACAGGTGATGAACTGGGAAGGGGAGGCGCGGCCGCACGCCATCGACTTCGATCTAGAGGGCGGGCCGGCGCCCGAAGCTCCGCTGGCCGGGCCCCGGAGTCTCGAGGAACTGCCCCACATCATGGATGCCCTGACCCAGATATGGAACGAACCGGAATGCGACGAATACCTGCAGCGCCTGTTGCGCGATAACCGCGGCGGAACCCGCAGCGGCTTTCCTCTTGCGGTGGTTCAGGACATCCTCCTGCTCATCGAACTGCGCGAAACGGTCGCGCGGATGGCCCGCGAGGGCGCGGGAGACAAGGAGGCGCCATGAGCGAGTATCGCGCACCCCTGGAGGACATTCGCTTCGTTCTCCACGATCTGGTTGGAGTGGAATCGCTTGCCAGCTTCCCGGGCTACGAGGAAGCGAGCACCGATGTCGTCGATGCGGTTCTCGATGAAGCCGCACGCTTCGCTGGCGAAGTGCTTTCACCCCTCAATCGGGTCGGCGACGCCGAGGGTTCCCATTTGGTCGACGGCCGTGTCGTGACGCCTCGCGGCTTCCGCGAGGCCTATCGACAGTTTGTCGAGGCCGGCTGGAACGGATTGGCCTGTGAGCCCGAGTGGGGTGGTCAGGGTCTTCCCCGGCTGCTGGCCGCGGCGGTCGGCGAAATGTGGAAGGGCGCCAATCACGCCTTCTCGCTTTGTCCGATGCTGACCCAGGGCGTCATCGAGGCGCTCATGCTGGCGGGCAGCCCACAACAGCGGGCCGTTTATCTGCCGCCGCTGGTGAGCGGCGAGTGGACCGGCACCATGAACCTCACCGAGCCGGAAGCCGGTTCCGATCTCTCGGCGATCCGTAGCCGGGCGGAACCCCAGGGCGACGGAAGCTACCGGCTTTTTGGGCAGAAAATCTTCATAACCTACGGAGATCACGATCTCGCCGCCAATATCGTCCACCTCGTGCTGGCGCGCACACCCGGCGCGCCGGCCGGCGTGCGCGGCATTTCACTTTTCCTGGTTCCCAAGTTCATCCCGGAGGCCGACGGGCGTCCAGGACTCGCCAACGATGTTCGCTGCCTGTCCTTGGAGCACAAGCTCGGCATCCATGCCAGTCCGACGGCGGTGCTCGCCTACGGTGACGCGGGAGGCGCCTATGCGACCCTGGTGGGGGAAGAGAATCGCGGCCTGGAAATGATGTTCATCACGATGAACGCCGCCCGCTTCAATGTCGGCCTGGAGGGACTGGGCGACGCGGAGCGCGCTTATCAGCGCGCTGCGGCCTACGCGCGGGAGCGCTTGCAGGGCAGCGAGGCCGGCGGGCGCGACAGCGCCAGGGTACCCATCCTGCGTCACCCCGACGTGCGCCGCATGCTGATGTCGATGCGCTCGCGCGTCGAGGCCATGCGTGCCCTGGCCTACCGGGTGGCGGCGGCCCTCGATGAGGCGGCGCGCCATCCGGATGCGGCGCGCCGTGCGGCGGCACTGGCGCTGGCCGAGCTTCTGGTGCCGGTCGTCAAGGGCTGGTGCACCGAAAACGCGGTGGACATCGCCTCCCTCGGCGTGCAGGTTCATGGCGGGGTCGGTTACATCGAAGAGAGCGGCGCCGCACAGCATCTGCGGGACGCCCGCATTACCCCGATATACGAAGGAACGACGGCCATTCAGGCCAACGATTTGGTGGGGCGCAAGCTGGTCCGCGACAAGGGGGCTGCCCTCGCCGCCCTGGTGGCGATCATGCAGGCCGATGCGCTGGCCCTTGACGGCGATCTGGCGGTCATCGGCGAGCGGCAAAGGGAAGCGCTCGCGGCGCTCTCCCAGGCGGGCGCCTGGATCGTTGGGTGCTGGCCCGACGATGTTCGCTCAGCCCTCGCCGGATCGGTGCCTTTCCTGCACCTCCTGGGTTTGACTGCCGCCGGATGGCAAATGGGCCGCGCGGCGGTTATCGCGCGCCAACGCCTGGCCGCCGGGGGAAAGGTCAGAGCTTTCTGGAACGCCAAGGCGGCGACTTGCCGCTTCTACGCCGACCACTTCCTCACCCTGGCGCCGGGGATGGCCAAGGTGATTTGCGAGGGTGCGCAAGGCGCGCTCGCTATGCCTGACGAGTGCTTCTGACCTCGACCCGATTACGCCCGGAAGCCTTTGCCGCATAAAGCGCCTTGTCGGCGCGTCGCAGGACCGGATCGATATCTTCCTCCTCCGCGTGCCATTCGGCGATTCCGACAGAGACCGTGAGCGCCAGGGCCGGCAGTCCGGGAAGGCTGAGCGGAGAGGCTTCGACCAACTGGCGAATGCGTTCGGAAAATTCCTGGGCACCGACCAGCGCCGTATGCGGGAGGATGAGCGCGAATTCCTCGCCACCCAGGCGCGCGAGGACATCGGTGTCGCGCAGGGATCCGGCGAGGAGGGCGACCAGGCCGGTGAGCGCCGCGTCTCCAGTCGGATGGCCGTAAGCGTCGTTGATGTGCTTGAAGTGATCGATGTCTATGATCGCCAGGGAAAGCGGCGTTGCATGGCGGCGTGCCCGCTCGATCTCGACCCGTGCCAACTCCTCGAAGTGGCGGCGATTGGCGATGCGTGTGAGGGGGTCGGTGGTGGCCAGGGCGCGCAATTCGCGGCTCAGCTCGCGCAGTCGCAGCATCTGCTTCTGACTTGCCGAGGCCAGGCGCCAGATGGTGTGGCCGCCGAAGCCGAGGAGAAGGATGACGACGATGCCGACCCCCGCCGAGGTCCGCAATGATGCTCTCCAGTCGGCGAAGATTTCGTCCTCGGCAATGGAGGTGGAAGCGATGACCGGATAGCGCTCCAGGCGTCGCAGGTGAATGAATCGCGGCGTCTGATCGAAAGGGGATTTTGCCCTGCCGGAGGCCTCTTCCGGAATGTTGCCCTGGCGCTCCGCGATGATCGGAATGACTTCGCCGTAGTTACCCCCGCCGGGCAGGCGGATGATGTTGGTGCCGTCGAGGAGGATGAGCGCCGCAGCCTGCGTTTCGCTGCGCAAGATGGCTCGGATGTCATCGGCGAGCGCTCCGAGATCGAGGAGAACGACCGCCACTCCCCGCAGACGCCCGTCGGGCGAACGTATGGCCTGGCTCAGGGCGACGAACCAGCGACCTGCGTGGACCCTTGAGAGCGCCGGGTGACTGATATGGCTTTCCGGTGCATCCGGGCGAGTATGGGCAGTGAAATATTCGCGGTCCACGACACTCGGTGGATGTCCTTCTCCGGACCAGCGCAGGATTTTGCCCTGGCCGTCGAGCAGAAGAATGTCCATGAAGGCGCAGTCGAGGCTGACCAGGCGGCGCAGTTCGGAATCGGCGGTAAGGATTCCGCTGCGGGCCTCGTCGGCGATATGCCGGGCGATGAGAAAATACTTGTCGAGGGCGCTCTGCATATAGGCGCCGAATATGCGGTTGTTCAGCCGCACCCGTTCCTCGCCGTGGCGCACGGCCCTCTGGTGGCGGTCAAAGGCCTCGAAGCCTATGACCGCGGCGACCAGGGCGATGGCGGCCAGCGTGAACGCCAGCACGAGGCGGGGGCGGAAATGGCTGGGAGCAAAGCGCATGAAGGAAGGGAGAGACGAGCGGTGGAGCCGGGAACCGCCCAGGGAATCCAGAGAGGTGGGCGACGCCCCGGTGGGCCGCGAGGGAGGGGTGTCGGGAATTGTCCCGGGCGAACATGGCGCGGTCAAGCGTAGGAAAATTGCGTGCCGTTGAGTGCGGCGCCCACGGCACGAAGCCCCTCATCCGCTCAGCGGGCGGGCGGAACGTCCTGCGGCACCCGGTGAGGCGGTACCCTTGAGTCGAATCGTCCTTGCGCGCTATAATCGCGGGCTTTTCAACCTTGCTCCACCGCAAACGCATGGCGGGGGGCTACAGCCACAAGGAGTCTGCATGCGCCATTACGAAATCGTCTTTATCGTCCACCCGGACCAGAGTGAGCAGGTTCCGGGCATGGTCGAGCGCTACCGCGCCATCGTCACCACCCGCGGCGGTGTCATCCACCGTCTGGAAGATTGGGGTCGCCGCCAGTTGGCCTACCCGATCCAGAAAATCCACAAGGCGCATTACGTGCTCATGAACATCGAGTGCGATGGCGAGACCCTCGGCGAACTGGAGCATTCCTTCAAGTTCAACGATGCCGTCCTGCGCCACCTGACCGTCAAGATGAAGGCCGCGGTGACTTCTCCTTCCCCCATGATGAAGGAAGAGAAATCCAAGTCCCTGATGGGCGGCGAGGCCGCCGCGGCGGAACCGGCTGCGGCCTGACGCTTCAGGCACGGGTAGGCAGGCTGAATCGCGTCGAACTCTCCGGCAGGTTGCGCGAGCGCAAAGCGCTGCGTTATACCCCGGCCGGGGTTCCTGTGAGCGAAGGCGTTCTCGAACACGCTTCGCAGCAGGAAGAAGCCGGCGCACTGCGGCAGGTTGCTTGTGAAATTGCCGTCGTGGCCTTGGGCGAACCCGCCCGCTGGCTTCAGGCGGTACCCCTAGGTGGGGCGGTCCGAGCGACCGGTTTCCTGGCAGCCAGGAGCCGCAACGGCAAGACTCCCGTGCTCCATGTGAATACGATCGATATTTTGGAAGGAAACGAAAATGGCACGATTCTTCAAGAAGAAGGATGACGACAAGAAAAAGAAGCGGGGCGGCGGTCTCTTCAAGCGCCGCAAGTTCTGCCGATTCACCGCGGAGAGGGTGGTCGAGATCGACTACAAGGACGTCGATGTCCTCAAGGAATATATCCAGGAAAACGCCAAAATCATGCCCGCCCGCCTGACCGGCACCAAGGCCGGCTATCAGCGCCAGCTGGGCACCGCCATCAAGCGTGCGCGCTTCCTGGCCCTGCTGCCCTACACCGACAACCACCTGTAATCTTCGGGGAGACGAAACATGCAAATCATTCTGCTCGAAAAGGTGATCAATCTCGGCAACCTCGGCGACATCGTCAAGGTCAAGGACGGCTACGCCCGCAACTTCCTCATTCCCCGTCGCATGGCCAAGCGTGCCACGCCGGCTGCCAAGGCGGAGTTCGAGGCGCGCCGCGCGGAGCTTGAAAAGCTTGCGGCCGAAAAGTTCGCGGCCGCCCAGGGCGTTGCCGAGAAGCTGGCTGGTCTCACTGTGACGGTTGCCCGCAAGGCTGGCATGGACGGTCGCCTGTTCGGTTCGGTCGGCAATATCGACATCGCGGAAGGACTCAAGGCTGCGGGTTTTGACGTCGAGAAATCCACCGTCCGCCTGCCCGAAGGGCCCTTCAAGGCCATCGGCGAGTATCCCGTCGATGTGGCTCTGCACACCGACGTGGTGGCCGGGATTACCGTGGCGGTCGTCGCCGAATAAGGGTCAAGACCCCGCGTGGCTCGCGGCCGCTTGTGCGGCGTCGAGCCACAAAAAAACCTCGCGGAGTGTTCCGCGAGGTTTTTTTTCGCCCTATTGGCGGAGGGACAGGCGCCCTCCGCCCGTCAGGTGGATCAGGTGAAGGAGAGGTCGGTGGTCAGATCGAAGCGACCGCCGTGCAGCGTGGCGATTTCCAGGGCGTCGGCGCCCACGCCGGCACCATCTGCGTCGTAGTAAAGGTGCCCCAGTTTGCCGTCCGCGTCGAGGCTGAAGCTCACGGCAGCCAAGCCGGCGGTGAATACGCCGGAATCGAGGACGATTTCGTCCTTGCCACGGGCAAACTGGTAGATGTGATCGGTGCCATCCAGGCTGTCGAAGACAAATGTGTCGTTGCCGCCCTCGCCATACAAGTTGTCGCTCCCCGCGCCGCCTTTGAGGAGGTCGTTACCACCCCCGCCCTTGAGGGTATCGATGCCATCGCCGCCGGCCAGCGAGTCGTTGCCGCCTTCGCCGAGAAGCAGATCGTCGTCGCTGCCACCGTTCAGGGAGTCGTCACCGCCGCCGCCGCGGAGGACGTCGTTGCCGGCGTCGCCGCTCAGGGTATCGTTGCCGCCTTCGCCCTTGAGCGTGTCGTTGCCCTCTCCGCCGGCGAGAAGGTCGTTGCCGCCCCCGCCGGACAGTTCATCGTTGCCGGCATCGCCGGAGAGGGTGTCGTCTCCACCATCGCCCTTGAGGCGATCGTCGCCGTTGCCGCCGGCGAGTGTGTCATTGCCGCTTTCGCCGTGCAGGGTGTCGTTGTCGTCGCCGCCGGCCAGATTGTCATTACCGGCGCCGCCCCTGAGGACGTCGTCACCGGCGCCGCCGGCCAGGGAATCGTCACCGATGCCACCGGCGAGCGTGTCCTTCCCGTCGTCGCCGGCCAAGGAGTCGTTGCCGGCGTCGCCGCTCAGACGATCGTCGCCTGCGCCGCCTGCCAGCACATCGTCGCCTGCGCCGCCCGAGAGTGCGTCCTTGCCGCGGCCGCCGCTGGCGATGTCGTTGCCCTTACCGCCGTTCATCGAATCATCGCCGTCGCCGCCGCTGAGGAGGTCGTCGCCGTCGTCACCGCTGAGGGAATCGTTATCGTCGCCGCCGGAAAGAAAGTCGTCGTCGCTGCCGCCCATCAGTCGGTCTCGACCGCGCCCGCCGAAGAGACTGTCCTCGCCGGAATCACCGCGCAGGTGGTCGTTGCCATCGTCGCCGAAGAGGTCGTCGTCACCACCGCCACCGGATAGATTGTCGTTGCCGCCACGGCCGTGGAATTCGTCGTCACCGCCGCCGTGCCGACGATTGTCGCCGCGATGGTCATCTCCAAAACGGTCGTCGCCGTTGGGGTGTTCGTTTTCGTCCTCGTCACCGTCGTCGCCGGTCAGATAGTCGTCGAGGTCGCCGAGAGCGATCAGGCCGGCGAAAGCGGAATAGCTGAGGTCAAGGCCGGAGAAGGAGAAGGCCGGCGTCGAGGAGCCCGCCATGTAGGCGTCAAGCCCGCTGATGATGCCGACGGGCGGAGTGCCGGAGAAGCTGCCGTGCAGGACGAGGGTACCGCCATTGGGGCTGGGAGCGTCGTCCTCGGAGCTGGCGAGGAGCAGAGTGAGGGTGCCGGCGTCGGCGGATAGGACGGTGAAGGAGTCGATGTGATCGACGTAGTCTTCCCAGGCAGCGCCGAGGGTGTTGTTTTCGAGGGTAATCATCAGGGGTCTCCGAACTGGATGTCTTGGGGGCCGGGGCGGAACTCGGTTCCGGCCCTTGCGTCAGGCAGGCGAGAAGCTCGTCTGGGCACGTTTCACACAGCAAGAGCCATGCCCGTGCTGATTGCGCAACGTAATTCCGTGAATTCTATAGAAGTTGCGCTCGGCGCTGGAAAAGTCGCGAAGATGATCTGAGGAATTTGCCCCACTTCTGGGGCAAATCCCCCGCTTCAACGGATTTCCAGAAGGCTCTCGTCCCAGGCAGGGTGCTTTTCGAGACCCAGCAGATTGGCTACCGTCGCAGCGAGGTTGGAGAGGCCGGCTTTTTCCGTCTGCTTCAGGCCAAGTTTGCCGCCAGTGACGTTATCCACCAGCAATAGCGGCACCGGGTTGAGGGTGTGGGCGGTCTTGGCCTTGAACGAGCCATCCGAATTGGTGGCGGGCTGGCCGGTTTTCTTGTCCAGTTCGAACATTTCGTCCGCATTGCCGTGGTCGGCGGTGATCAGCGCCACACCGCCCGCAGCGTCCACCGCCTGGAGCAGGCGGGCGAGGGCGAGGTCCACAGCCTCGATGGCCATGCGGGCGGCTTCGAAATTGCCGGTGTGGCCCACCATATCGCCGTTGGCGAAATTGCAGCGCAGGGTTTTGTATTGGCCGCTTTGCAGGGCGGCGATCATGGCGTCGGCGATCTCGGCGGCCTTCATCCAGGGGCGCTGCTCGAAGGGCACCACATCGCTGGGCACTTCCTGGTAGGTCTCGCCGGCGAACTTGGCGGAGCGGTTGCCGTTCCAGAAATAGGTGACGTGACCGAACTTCTGAGTTTCCGAGCAGGCGAACTGGGTGATGCCGCCCTTGGCGAACCACTCGCCCATGGTGTCCTTGATGGCGGGAGGGGCGACCAGGAAGCGGCGGGGCAGCTTGAGGTCGCCGTCGTACTGGAGCATGCCGGCGTAGGTGACTTTCGGCGCGCGTACTCGATCGAATTTATCGAAAGCGGCTTCCTCAAAGGCGCGGGTGATTTCGATGGCGCGGTCGCCGCGGAAATTGAAAAAAACTACCGCGTCGCCGTCCTGGACGGTGCCGATGGGCTGACCGCCCTCGGCAATGACGAAGGGAGGCAGGTCCTGGTCGATGGTGCCGGGGTTTTGCTCGCGCAGGCCGTTAACGGCCTCGCCGGCGCTGGCGAATTGCGGACCTTCGCCCAGCACGTGAGTCTTCCAGCCTTTGGCTACCATGGGCCAGTTGGCATCGTAGCGGTCCATGGTGATGTTCTGCCGGCCGCCGCCGGAAGCGATGCGGGCGTCGAAGCCGTCGCTGGAAATGTCCTTGAGGAAGGCCTCGAAGGGCACCACGTATTCCAGCGCGCTGGTTTCCGGCACGTCGCGGCCGTCGAGAAGGGCGTGGATGCGCACCGTTCTGACGCCTTCCGCCTTGGCCTGGACGACCATGGCCTTCAGGTGGTCGATGTGGCTATGGACGTTGCCGTCGGAGAAGAGGCCGATGAAGTGAATCGTGCTGCGGCTGGCCTTGGCGCCGGCGACGATCTGCCGCCAGGCCTCGCCCTCCCAAATTGCGCCCGAAGCGATGGCGTCGGACACCAGCGCCGCGCCCTGGGCATAGACCTGGCCGGCGCCGATGGCGTTGTGACCGACCTCGGAATTGCCCATGTCGTCGTCGGAAGGCATGCCCACCGCGGTACCGTGGGCCTTCAGGCGGATGTGGGGGTGCCTGCCGAAAAGGGCATCGAGGGTGGGTTTTCTGGCGGCCGCGATGGCGCTGCCGATGTCGGATCTTGGGATGCCGTAGCCGTCGAGGACGATGATGACGACGGGGCCGGGGACGCCGGCAAAGGCGGGATACTTTTGCAACATGGTGAATCCTCGGGGAAGCCGCCGACGCCGCGGCGGAGTGACGGAGTGGCTGAGTGGGCCGTATTTTACCCGCGCTGCGAACACCGGTCTTGCCTTCGCCGTGCTCCCGTGCGGACTGGTACACTGCCGCCATGAACACCCGTGCCTCCTCCGTTTCTTCGTCCGCAGATTCCGCAGTAGCCCAGTTGCGCGTGCCTCCCCATTCCATCGAGGCCGAACAGTCGGTTCTGGGGGGATTGCTCCTGGACAATCAGGCCTGGGACCGCATGGGCGATCTGGTCGCCGACACCGACTTCTATCGGGACGAACATCGCCGCATTTTTCGACAGATCCGCCTGCTGCTCGAAGGCGGCAAGCCTGCCGACGTGGTTACCGTTGCCGAGGCCCTTGACGGCGCCGGGGAGGGCGAACGTACCGGTGGGCTCGCCTACCTGGGTGAACTTGCTGCCAACACTCCGTCGGCGGCGAACATCAGACGTTATGCCGAAATCGTGCGGGAGAGGGCGGTTCTGCGGAAACTGGCGGCCACCGCCGATGAGATCGCGGCTTCCGCCCTAAATCCCCTGGGTCGGGACGCCGAGTCCATCCTGGATGAAGCCGAGGCACGTATCTTTGCCATTGCCGAGGCGGGGGCAGGGCACAGCGACGGATTCGTGCATATCAATCCCTTGCTCACTCAGGTCGTCGAGCGCATCCAGGAACTGCATGATCGCGATAATCCCTCCGATATCACCGGCGTTCCTACCGGATTTTCCGATCTGGACCAAAAGACCTCGGGTTTTCAGCCCGGTGATCTGATCATCGTCGCCGGCCGTCCTTCCATGGGCAAGACGGCGTTTGCGCTCAACATCGCCGAGAACGTCGCGGTCGATGCGGGCCTGCCGGTGGGGGTGTTCTCCATGGAAATGGGGGGTACCCAGCTCGCCATGCGCATGCTCGCCTCCATCGGCCGCCTCGATTCGCACCGGGTGCGGACCGGCAGGCTCAACGACGACGAGTGGGCGCGGCTGTCCTTCGCCCTCGGCAAGCTGCACGAGGCGCCCATCTACATAGACGAGACCGGCGGTCTCACCCCGGGCAACCTGCGCGCTCGCGCGCGACGCCTGGCGCGCCAGTACGGCGGCAAGCTCGGGCTTCTGGTGATCGATTACATTCAGCTCATGAGCACCAATCGGCAGGGCGAAAACCGGGCCACCGAAGTCTCGGAAATCTCCCGCTCGATCAAGTCCCTGGCCAAGGAACTCCAGGTGCCCATCGTCGCCCTCTCCCAGCTCTCTCGCAAGGTCGAAGAGCGCAACGACAAGCGGCCGATGATGTCGGACCTGCGGGAATCGGGAGCCATTGAGCAGGATGCCGACGTGATCCTCATGATGTATCGCGACGAATACTACAAGCCGGAGAGCCCAGACAAGGGAATTGCCGAAGTCATCATCGGCAAGCAGCGTAACGGCCCCACCGGGACCGTCCGTCTGGCCTTCCTTGGCGAATACACCCGCTTCGAGAATCTCGCCCAGGGTGGGGGATCCTACTGAAGTAGGATCTCAATCGACCCGGCGGGCGCTGATGCTGTAGGGCAGGCGGTCGATCAGGCGGCCGTCGTGGCTGCCGTCGGAGTCTTCCAGCTGAGGATGGACCAGGAAGGGGACGATTCCGCGGCCTCCGGGGAGGGGGACGTCGCTGCCCACGTTGTAGGCAATCCAGTTCATTTCCCAGACGCCGAAAAGAATCTTTCGCAGGGCGGCGAGCTTGCTGTCCCGGTCCGAAAGCGCTTCCAGGGCGATGACCCGGCGCACGTCGCTGGGATCGACGGGAATCCAGCCGTACCCCGGCACGTAGAATTCCGCCCGCACATGCTGGGATGAGGTGGCCCGATCATCGGTCAGGCCCAGGCTGCGGAAGAGCCGTGAGGGGGCGACGCGCAGCCCATAGACGCAGCGGGCCGGGATGCCGATGCCGCGACACAACGCGACGAGGAGGCCGTTGATGTCCGCCGAGCGACCGCCGTACTGGCGAAGTTCCAGCTGGCGGCGCACGTCCCCGGTTCCGACTCCCGGGATCGCCGGGTCGTAGACGGAGTTCTCGATGACCCAGTCGTAGAGTGCCTTCACCTGCGCCACGGGATCCTTGATGCGTCCGACGATGCGCTCCCCGAGCCGGTGCGCCTCCTCGTCGTTGGGAATGAGGTGAGAGCTTTGAAGATTCCGGCGCAGAATGTCTTCGCGTTCCGGCGCAACAGTCCGTTTGGTCACGTCGAAGTGGCGGTCGGCGGTAGTGACGGTAGTGGTCAGGCGGATATGGGGCTCGACGCCGCTGCCCCACTCGCAGTGAAACACTTCCAGGTCGCCATCCGGGAGTCGCCGCAGGCTGGCGGATTCCGGATTGCCTTTCCAGGCGTGTCCGAGGGTGCGCTGAAAGAGCATGTCCTGGTTCAGGGGCAGGGGAAGCCAGAGGCGCACCGGACCCAGCGCTCGCCTCAAGGCCAGGGTGGTGGTGACTTCGTAGGTCTTCCATTCGTCCGGAGGTTCCGGAGCCTTGACCGGTGGTAGGCGACTGGCGGAGGAACCCTCCGGCGGTTTTTCGAAGACCGGGGTCTCCGCGCTGTGGGCAACCGGACCCTGGGGTTTTGCCGGGACGATTTTTCTCGCCGCCGGCTTGGGGGCGCGCCCGCGCGACGGCGTTGCGGCGGGTTTCTTCCTGGGTGCGGCTAAGGCCTCGCCGCCAGCCAGGGAAACCATGGCGGCGGCCAGAAATTGGCGACGTTTCAAGGGCAAACTCCGGAGTGCGGTCTGGGGCTGAAACGAACCCCGGTTCAGTGCAGGCTCCCGTCGCTATGCCCGGCGTGAAGCCGCGCAGCGGCGGAAACTAAAAGGCCGTGTCTCTTACGACACGGCCCCCGACAGATGCCGCCAATTATAGCACTTCAGCGGCATGATCGGCGAGGCGCGAGCGCTCGCCGCGTTGCAGGGTGATGTGGCCGGAATGAGGCCAACCCTTGAAGCGATCCACGACGTAGGTGAGGCCGGAACTGCCCTCGGTCAGGTAGGGGGTGTCGATCTGCGCGATATTGCCGAGGCAGATCACCTTGGTTCCCGGGCCGGCCCGGGTGACCAGGGTCTTCATCTGCTTGGGGGTCAGGTTCTGCGCCTCGTCGATGATCAGGTATTTCTTGATGAAGGTGCGGCCGCGCATGAAGTTCAGGGACTTCACCTTGATGCGCGAGCGGATGAGGTCTCGGGTCGCCGCCCGGCCCCATTCGCCGCCGTACGGACCGCCCTCGTCCTCGCTGTGATTGAGGACGTCGAGATTGTCTTCCAGGGCGCCCATCCAGGGCGCCATTTTCTCCTCCTCGGTGCCGGGCAGAAAGCCGATGTCCTCGCCAACTGGAACGGTGACCCGGGTCATGATGATTTCGGTGTAGAGCTTGCTCTCCAACACCTGGGTGAGGCCGGAGGCCAGGGTGAGCAGCGTCTTTCCCGTTCCCGCCTGGCCCAGCAGGGTGACGAAGTCGATATCCGGGTTCATGAGCAGGTTCATGGCGAAATTCTGCTCCCGGTTGCGGGCGGTGATGCCCCAGACGGCGTTTTTGGGATGGGTGTAATCGACCAGGGTTTCCAGGACCGCCGTACGGCCACTGGTTTCCTTGACGATGGCGGCGAAGCCGTCGGACTCCAGCCAGACGAATTCGTTGATCAGCAGGGTGGGGCAGAGGGGGCCCTTGACCTTGTAATAGGTCTTGCTCTCGCGCTTGCCCGATTCCATCCCCTGGCCATGCTTGTCCCAGAAATTGGCGGGGAGCGCCCGGGTGCCGGTGTAGAGGATGTCGGTATCCTCAAGCACTTTGTCATTGAAGTAGTCCTCGGCGGGCAGGCCCAGGGAACGGGCCTTGATGCGCATGTTGATGTCCTTGGACACCAGGATGACCGAGCGCTTCGGATGTTTGCGCTGGAGATGGATGACCACCGCAAGGATCTGGTTGTCCACCTTCGAGGTGGGCAGCGCCGGCGGCAGCTCGGAACTGATCGCCTCGGTCTGCAGGAAGAGGTGGCCCGAAGCCAGTTTGCTGGAGGGCTCGAAGAGGGGAATGCCGTTCTCGATGGCGTCCTCGCCCTTGGCCAGAAGTTCGTCCAGCAGCCGCGAGACCTGGCGGGCGTTGCGGGCGATTTCGGACATCCCCTTCTTGTGGTTGTCGAGTTCTTCGAGGGTCATCATGGGGATGAAGACGTCGTGTTCCTCGAAGCGGAAAAGGCAGGTCGGATCGTGCATCAGCACGTTGGTGTCAAGGACGAAAATCTTGCTGGAAGCGGCTTTCTGGGCGGCGGGCTTGCGCGGCATCGAGGGTTCTTTCGTCGGTGGGTTGGAGGAATCTGGGTTCACAGGCTGCGCACGAAGGCGAGCACCTCGTCTGCATGGCCGGGTACCTTGACACCGCGCCACTCGCGGCGGAGGACGCCGCTGCGGTCGGCAACGAAGGTGCTGCGTTCGATGCCGCGCACCTCCTTGCCGTACAGTTTTTTCAGCTTGATCACGCCGAATGCCTGGCAAACCGCCTCGTCAGGATCGGACAGCAGTTCGAAGGGCAGACTCTGACGCGCCTTGAAGGTTTCGTGGGACTTCAGACTGTCGCGCGAAATACCGGCCAGGACAGCCCCGGCTGCCACGAATTGGGGATGCAGGTCGCGGAACTGCTGCGCTTCGGTGGTGCAGCCGGGGGTGCTGTCCTTGGGATAGAAATAGAGCACGATGATGCGGCCGCGGTGATCGGCCGGGGAGAAGCTCCCGCCTCCGGTGGCGGCGAGGGAAAAAGCGGGTAGGCAAGGTTCGGACATGGCGGAGTCGGCGTTGTCATGGTCGCAAGCATTGTGGGGAATACTGCGCGGCAGGGTCAAGCCGCTCAGCGTTGCCAGCCGAAATCCGCAACGGGCTTGCTGGGTGCCGGCAAAACGACGCCGCGGGAATTCCGCTACACTCGCGACTGGATTTTTTTCAGTCCCCGCCCATGACTTCCTCCGACAAGAAGCCCAGCCCGCGACGCAACGCCCTGCTGGACACCCTGCGCGCCGAGTACCCGGTTTTTCGCGACACCCAGCCCCTCGCCATCGGGATCCACAAGGCGATCCGGATACTGAAGCCGGAAATCGACGCCGCGGCCTTGCGCACGGCCCTTCGCCTGCACACCACCTCGACGGCTTACCTCAAGGTGCTTTCCCGGGCCGAGCGGCGCTTCGACCTCGCCGGTGAGCCGGTCGGCGAAGTGAGCCCGGAGCAGCGGGAGCAGGCCGAGAGCGAGTTGCGGGAGCGCTTCAAGAAGGCCGCGGAGAAGCGCCAGGCCGAGGCGGATGCCGCCCGGCGGCAGGACAAGCTGCTGGAACTGACGCGCAAATTCGGCCGTCACTGACCTCACCATGGCTGCCCGACCACCTTTCGGGTTCAAGCCGTCATGGTCCGAGCGGGTCACGCTGCGCGGGGTGGAGATCCATTTGCGGCATTGGGGGGATGCTCCGGACAGGCCCCTCATCCTTCTCCACGGCTGGATGGATTCTTCCGCCACCTTCCAGTTCGTCGTCGATCAACTCGCGGGGCAATGGCATGTCATCGCCCCCGACTGGCGGGGTTACGGCGCGAGTCAGTGGCTGCGACGGCCTTACTGGTTTCCCGATTACTACGCGGACCTCGATGCCCTGTTGACGCACTGCCTGGGCGGCGAGAAGGCCAGGCTCGTCGGCCACAGCATGGGCGCCAGCGTCGCGGCCGCCTATGCGGGCGCCCGGCCAGAGCGGGTCGCCGGGCTGGTGATGCTCGATTTCATCGGGTTGCCGAGCGCTGCGGCGGACGAGGCGCCAGGCCGCCTTGGGCATTGGATCGCCGGGATCGATTCCCCGCCGCCCCTGCGGGTCTATAAGGACTACGCCGAACTCGCCCGCCGACTGCGCCTGTCCAATCCGCGTCTTGGCGAGCGGGAAGCCGATTTCCTCGCGCGCCACACCGGACGCAGCCATCCCGAAGGCGGCGTCGATCTGGCGTGTGACCCCTGGCATCGCCTTCCCTCGCCCATTCCTTATCGTGTCGAGGAGGCCATGGCCTGCTGGCGCAAAGCGAGCGCGCCGGTACTCCTGCTCGTTGCCGAGGACGGCTTCGTCAGCCAGCGGTTCGCGAGCGACGGCGAGGAGCTGGCGCGGCGCGAGGCCTGCTTCGCCCGCTTCGCGCGTCAAACGATAGAGGATTGCGGACACAACCTGCACCACGATCAACCCGCCCGGGTTGCGCGGGCGATTGAGGCCTTCTTCGCGGCCGTTGACGAATCGCCCTGAGGTTCAGGGCAGCCGCCTACCCCAGTAAGCGGCGATATCCACCATGCGGTTGGCGAAACCCCACTCGTTGTCGAACCACACGAAAAGATTCAGAAGACGATGTCCTGCCAGGCGGGTCTGGCTGCCGTCGATGATCGCCGACTGGGGGCAATGAATGAAATCCGTTGACGCGTGGGGCTCTTCGCTCCACTCGATGCGCCCGCCGGAATCGGCAGCCAGGCCGCGCAACAGGTCCTGCACGGGCTCCTCGTCGGCGTCCCGCAAGAGTGTTGCCACCAATTCGATGGCCGAGACGTTGGGCACCGGAATGCGAATCGCCTTGGCGTCGATTTTTCCATTCAGACCGGGGAGCAAACGCTCGATGCCGCGAGCCAGGCCGGTGGAAACAGGGATCATCGACTGCATGGCAGAGCGCGTGCGGCGTAGGTCTGGATGGTGGTAAGCGTCGATGAGGGGCTGGTCGTTCATTACCGAGTGCAGGGTGGTCAGGAGACCTCGTTCGATTCCCCAGGCGGCGTCGAGGGCGGCGAGTATGGGGACGATGGCGTTAGTGGTGCAGGAAGCGGCGGAGACGACGCGCTCGCTGCCACTCAAGCCCGCTTCGTTGAAGCCATAGACCACGGTGTGGTCGACGTCGGCGGCACTGAGGGCCGGCTGGGAAAGAAGCATTCGCGGACAACCGGCAGCCAGGAAGGAATCGAATTCGCACCGCCGCGAATAGTGTCCGGAAGCTTCGACGAGAAGATCGATGCCGAGGGCTGCCCAGTCCACGTCTTGGGGCCGGTCGTGGTGAGTGACTCGGATTGCCTCGCCGTCGATCTTCAGCGTGTCGACCTCCGTGTCGACGCGGCCCGGGAAGCGGCCATGGGTCGAATCGAAGCGCGTGAGATAGGCCATGCTCGCCAGATCGGCAGGCTCGTTGATGGCGACAACCGAAATCTGATGGCGCTGCGGCGATTCGCGCAGGGCGCGGAGAAAGCAGCGGCCGATGCGGCCGTAGCCGTTGATGGCGATACGCAGGGACATGGCGCTCGGCAGATTGCGAAAGGCGCGCACTTTAGCATGATCGGCGAGCAGCCGCTCCGGCGACACGGGTGATCGTGCCGATCTTCCGGGGTCCTGCCGGCTTCGTGCCGCGAACGGCGCAAATTTCACGTCCACCGCGCGCTCGCGGATGCGCCCGCGGCAGCCTGTGCTATCCTGATCCGGCGTCGCGGTGGGGCCGCTGGGCGCGTATCCGGAGAAAGGCGGCAGGTCAGGGCAATGGGTGGCGTGGCAGAGGCAGGCGCGCGGGTCGCGTCGACATCGGGCGGCGGGCCGCGGGACATCCGCGGCAAGCTCGCCATGGCGCGCCTGCCGTCCATGCCGCAGGTGTTGCTGCGGCTTCTCGACCTGTGCCACAAGGAAGACGTCTCCCTGGTCGATCTGGCGGGCGTCATCGGCCGCGACGCCGCCATGGCGGCGAGGGTCTTCGCGCTGGCTTCGTCGGCCGCCTACCATGGACGCGGGCGCCCGGCCACCCTGGAGCAATGTCTCTCGCTCCTGGGAATGAACGCCATCAAAACCATCGTCATCAACGAGTCGGTGATGCAGGTATTCACTCGCTTCACCTCGGGTCGCGATGTGGATCTCAAGCGCTTCTGGGGGCATTCCCTGCGTTGCGCTCTCATTGCGCGCGAGCTGGCGCGGCGCGGCAACGACGGTGTCAGTCCGGAAGAAGCCTACCTGGGAGGCTTGCTCCACGATGTCGGGCAGTTGGCCATCCTGGCCACAGATCCCGAACACTACACGCGAATGTTCCACGAGTACGAGGACAACCATGCCCTCTGTGCCCGCGAAAACGAGGTGTTTTCGCTGACCCATGCCGAAGTGGGCGCCTGGCTGGTGGAAAAATGGGAACTCGATTCCTTCCTCGGCGACAGCGTGCTCTACCACCACGAATCGACCGCCCGTGTGGCGGCTGCGCACCCGCTGGTGCGCATCGTGCTGGTGGCCAATCGCCTCGCCGTTCTGCGTGGGCGCGAGCCGAGCGACGAGGAAAACGGTCTGGTGACGCTCTGCGCGACCTCGATCACCGATCTGGGCGGAATCCTCGAAGCCGTCGAAATCGAGCTGGTGTCCGTGGCGCAACAACTGGGTATTGAATTGCCGGCGCCCGACGCGCTGCCGACTCCCCCTCCCGTCGAGGCCAAGGCCGAGCCCGACGACCTCTCCCGCCTGGCCATCCGCATCCAGGATATCGTTCTGGTGGACCAGACGCTGGCCGGACAGGGGACTGCCGAAAACGTCGACGCGGCGGCGCAGGGCCTGGCACGCGCCATCAAACTGCTTTTCGAACTTGAACCGGCACTGTGGTTCGAGGCGGTCGGCCACGTCTTCGAGGCGCGACCCCTGGGCCTGCGAGGCAATCGCCTTGGTCAGTTGCGCTTCGCGCGGGGGTCGGGCTCGCTTCTCGCCTCGACGCTGAGCGGCATTCCCCTCGTCGTGCCAAGTGGAAGGCGGGGCGGCGAAATTGTCGACGAGCAGATCTTTCGCCTGGTGGGAGGCGCCGGAACGGTGCTGGTTCCCCTGGTCTCGCGGCGGGCCGCGCTGGGCGTTCTGGTCGCCCGTGTCTCCAGCGAGGAGCAATTGGCGGCGCTCAATGGGCGCATCGCCTGTCTCTCCCATTTCGGTCGCGGCGCGGCGGAGGCCCTCGAGGCCGCGCGGAGCACCCACTCCCCGGCGGATGCCGGATTGCGCGCGAGCCTCAACAGCCTGGTCCATGAAGTCAGCAATCCGCTGTCCATCATCCGCAATTACCTGCACGTCCTCGAAGGGGAGTGCGCTGAAAAGCAATTCGGTCAACCGGAACTCGGCATCGTGCGCGGCGAAATCGACCGGATCGGCAAGATCCTCCAGTCGGTGCGCAGCGAAAAGGACCGCCGCAAAGCCGGCGGTTCGGTCCCTCTTGACCTCAACCGCGTCATCGAGGACATCGTCACGCTCTGCCGCAGCTCCCTCGCGGTCGGGCCGGGAATCGACATTCGGCTGGACCTGACTCCGGATATGCCGGAAATCACGTCCGACGCGGATGGGCTGAAGCAGCTCCTCCTCAACCTGCTCAAGAACGCCATCGAGGCCATGCCGGGCGGCGGTAGCGTACGCGTGACGACGGCCCCCTGGGGCTCCGGTTCAGGCTCCTCCCACGTGGAAATCGCCGTCGAGGACAACGGCCCGGGAATTCCCAAGGACATTCTCGCGAGGCTCTATCAGCAGGTGACCAGCACGAAGGGTGGGCACCACCAGGGAATCGGCCTCGCCATCGTCGGGCAACTGGTCCGCGAACTGCGTGGGCTCATCAATTGTCGCTCCAGCGCCCAGGGCACGCGTTTCCAGATACTCCTTCCATTCTCCGGAAAGTCATAGCGTCGCGCGGCTCTCGCGTTACAATCGCCTCGGTGGATTTCTCTCCGGGCAGTTGGGGGCAACGTGTTGGGTGCGGATACATCTGCGATGGTCAGTGGCTTGAACGTCGGCTCGCCGGAAGGGGCTAAGCTTCTCGTTGTCGACGACGAACCGCTGTTGCGCGACAGTCTTTGCGCGATACTGCGGCGCGGCGGGTATCAGGTGCAGGCCTCGGCCAGCGGCCAGGATGCCCTGGCCGCGCTGATGGCTGGTGGCATCGACCTGATCCTGCTCGATCTTCACCTTGGCGACATCGACGGGCTCGACCTCCTCGGCATGATCCGCGGGGCCAGCATCAATACCGCGGTGATCGTCATCAGTGGCGATTCCATGGTCGAGTCTGCCATCGGGGCGTTGCGCCTGGGAGCCAGCGACTACCTGCGCAAGCCCTACGAGGTCGAAGTGCTCCTGCATGCCGTCGCGCGGGTCATACAGCGGCAGCGGTTGGAGCGCACGAACGCTGAGATCGCCCGCCAGCTTGAACAATCGGAATCGCTGCACCGCTTCCTGGTGGAAGCCTCTCCGGATCTTATTTTTACCCTCGACGATCAATTGCGCTTCACCTTCGTGAATGACCGAGCCGTGGAATTGACAGGCTATGCTCCGCGGGAACTCATCGGGCAGGCGCTGGTGTCCGTCGTCTTGCCGCAGGATGCCGAGAAATTGCTCTACAGTTTGCAGCGTGCGGATTCCGGCCAACGCAATGTCGATTTCCGTATTTTCCGCAACGGGGAGATGCCGGAGGAGCGTCATTTCGACGCCGTCCTGGTCCCAGCCCGCTTCAACACCCTCGGCAACGGTGCGGCCGGTGGCTTCAACAGTCTGATTTACGGCATCGCCCGAGATGTCACCGCGCGGAAATCCGCGGAGGATCGCCTGGCACACCTCGCGTACCACGACGTCCTCACGGGGCTACCCAACCGCGCGCTCTTTTGCGACCGCCTCGGGCTGTCCATGGTGCAGGCGCGACGTGCTGGCAGCCGGGTGGCCGTCATGTTCGTCGACCTCGATCGCTTCAAGCTTGCCAACGATACCTTCGGCCACCTGAAGGGCGACGATCTCCTCAGGCAGGTGGCGGCGCGACTTCAGCGCGGCCTGCGGGAGACCGACACGCTTGCCCGGCTGGGGGGTGACGAGTTCATCGTCCTGCTTACCGGACTGAACGTCCCCGAAGACGCGGGCATCGTCGCCCACAAATTGGTGAGCGACATGGCGGCACCCTTCCTGATCGATGGTGCCGAAGTCTTCCTCACGGCGAGCATCGGCATTTCGATCTTTCCTCGGGACGGCGAGGACATCGAAACGCTGGTGCGCCACGCCGATATCGCCATGTACCACGTCAAATCGCAAGGCAAGAACGGATTTGGCTATTTCCTGCCCGACATGGGCGAGGTTTCGAGCCGGCGGTTTGCCCTGGAAAACGAAGTTCGCCGCGCCATCGACCAGGACCAGTTCGATCTCTTCTATCAGCCTCAGGTCGATTCCGAAAGCCGGCGGGTGATCGGTTGCGAGGCGCTTATCCGTTGGCATCATCCCAGTCGTGGTTTGGTCGCTGCGGGGAGTTTCCTTCAGGTGGTCGAAGAGATCGGGTTGATGACCAGTCTGACCTATTGGGTCATCGAGCGCGCCTGTCGCGATCTCAGCGCTTGGCGGGTGGCTGGGCTGGAGGTACCGCGCATGGCGGTCAATATCTCGCCGGCGGTACTCGAGAACGACGATTTTGGCGAGCGTCTGGTCACGCTGCTTGACCGCTATGGCGTTCCCCAAGGCGCCTTCGAGATCGAACTGACGGAAAACGTCTTCATCGCCGACCAGCAGACCGTTTCGACGCGGCTGGCGGCTCTCGCCGACCGGGGAATACGCATCGCCATCGACGATTTCGGTACCCAGTATTCATCCCTCAGCTACCTGCGCAACCTGCCGGTGGATACCATCAAGATCGACCAGTGCTTCGTGCGGGAAATCGAGCAGGGGAAGGAAGACTCGACCATCATCCGCGCCATTGTCGCCATCGCCGCCGGTCTCGGCCTGCACGTCGTCGCCGAGGGTGTGGAAACCAGTCTACAGGCCAGCTTCCTGCGTACCGTCGGAGCGCGGGAAATGCAGGGCTTTCTGTTCGGGCGCCCCATGCTGCGCGAGGACTTCACGCGGCTCCTGGGCGCCGACGTGGCCGCCGCCCACTGAATTTATTGGATTTTTGCCGCCACCTGGCGCGCCGCCTGGATGGCGATGTCCGCGGCGCGCGCATCCTTGCTCCACGCCTGGATTTGCAAGGCGGCAGTCCCCTTCAGGAATTTCAGCGTAGCGACATGGCCGCGGCCCAGGGCCTTCACGTCCAAAATGGCATTTTCGCCCAAACCGCTGGGGCTGCTGACCTTGCCTGCGAGGGGGCCCGATTTGGCGATCTCGCGGGTCATTTCCGCCGAATTGGTGTGAAAGGCCTTCGCATCGGCCGCGGCCTTCATGGCGTGGACCGTCAGCTGGACCCCCGCCTCCGGTGGGCCGTCCGCGTTGCGCAGATCGTAGCCCTTGGGAAACCAGCCGCATACGGTGGTGTGGTCGTTCCCGTTCTCACGGGTCGGGGGGGTTTCCGCCTTGAAGTTCTCGGGCAAGGGGGCGCCCGCCAGGGTGGTCGCGTCGGTGGAACTGAGCAGGGAGCAAGCGGGGGCGGCCATGACACCTCCGGATAGACCGAGAGATGCGATGAGGGAAAATGGCGCAAGTAGGCGGGCAGGTTTCATGGGGCAGGATCTCCTGGTTGAATTTCCGGAATGACGGAAGCCGGGTCCGGGTTGCATTCTATGCAGATTGACAGACTTTGCGCCAGCGCCACGGCCCTTGCCGTGTCCCGGATCGGTCTGCTGCGCAGGCTTTGAAAACTTTTCCCGCTTGTCCCGGCGAGAAGCGTGGTGTATGTTGAAACAAACGTTTGAATAGTGGATGGAGGCATGGCCGACGAGCGCAGCGGCAAGACGCGAGAGCGCATCCTGGACACCGCCGAGGCGCTTTTTACCGCCCATGGCTTTGAGGGGGCGTCCCTGCGTCAGATCACCGCCGCAGCCGGAGTGAATCTGGCCGCTGTCAGCTACCATTTCGGCTCCAAAGAAGCGCTCGTTCAGCAAGTCTTCCGGCGCCGTCTCGACTGGCTCAACGAGGAACGCCTGCGCGTCCTCGACCGCCTCGAGGAGGCGGCTGCGGGAGCCTCCCTCAAGCCTTCGCAGATCGTCGACGCCTTCTTCGGAACCCTCCTTCGACTCGCTGACGACGGCGCTCACGGCGGCCCGACCTTCCTGCGTCTCCTCGGACGCACTCTGACCGAGCCTTCCGAATTCATCCGCGCCTTCCTGGCCGAGGAATACTCCCAGGTCGTCGCGCGCTACAAGGCAGCACTTTTTCGTGCTCTGCCCGAGGTGCCGCGGGACGAGATCGTCTGGCGGTTTCATTTCATGCTGGGAGCCACGTCCTACGCCATCGCAGGGACCGATACCCTGCGCCTGGTGACCGACTGGCAGCCGGAAGAGGGTGGGGCTGCCGGTCACGAGCGCCTCCAGCCGCGCCTCATGGCCTTTCTACTGGGGGGGCTGCGGGCGCCTCTGCCGACCGGCGACTCGCCGGACATTCCGTGACCTGAAGGGAGCAAGTCATGCTCGAACACCTCGCCCTTGCGTTACTCATGGCCCTGGCGGCACTGGTTTGCGTGGTACTCGTGCCGCCGCTGCGCCGCGCTCTGCTTACCCGCGGCCTGTTCGCCACCTATCGCAAGGTCTTGCCGCAGATGTCCGACACCGAGCGCGACGCCCTGCAGGCAGGCACCGTCTGGTGGGAGGGCGAACTGTTTCGCGGCAATCCCGACTGGGGAAAGCTCCTCGCCTATCCAAAACCTGTGCTCACGGCGGACGAGCAGGCATTTCTCGACCTTCAGGTGGTGGAAGCCTGCCGCCTGGTCGATGACTGGAACGTGACCCACGAGCGCCATGACCTCTCTCCGGACGCCTGGCGCTACATCAAGGAAAAGGGATTCCTCGGCATGATCATCCCGCGCCGCTACGGAGGGCTCGAGTTCTCCGCCTACGCGCACTCCCAGGTCGTTACCCGGCTGTCGACGCGCTCCTCGGCGCTCGCCGTGTCGGTCATGGTGCCCAATTCCCTGGGGCCGGCGGAACTCCTGCTCCATTACGGGAGCGAAGCGCAAAAAGACTACTACCTGCCCCGTCTGGCGCGCGGCCTCGAAGTGCCGGCCTTCGCCCTCACCAGTCCCTGGGCGGGCTCCGATGCCGCTGCCATCCCCGATTGCGGCATCGTCTGCCGCGGCCCCTGGGGCGGGCGGGAAGTGGTCGGCATGCGCGTCACCTGGGACAAGCGCTACATCACCCTGGCGCCGGTGTGTACGCTCCTCGGGCTCGCGTTCCGGCTCTTCGACCCCGAGCGCCTGCTGGGCGGCGAAGTGGACGTGGGAATCACCTGCGCCCTGGTTCCCCACGATCACCCGGGGGTGGAAATCGGCCGCCGGCACTTCCCCCTCAACGCCATGTTCATGAACGGACCCACCCGCGGGCGGGATGTCTTCATGCCCCTCGATTTCATCATCGGCGGTCCGAAGATGGCAGGGCAGGGCTGGCGCATGCTCATGGAGTGTCTGGCGGCCGGGCGCTCCATCTCGTTGCCGTCCTCCAACACCGGCATGGCCCAGCTGACGGTGCGCGCCGTGGGCGGCTACGCGCGGGTGCGCAGCCAGTTCAAGACCGCGGTCGGACGCTTCGAAGGGGTCGAGGAGGCGCTCACCCGCATGGGGGCCTACACCTACCTGATGGACGCCGCCCGCAAGATGACTGCCGGCGCGGTCGATCTGGGGGAGAAGCCCTCGGTGGTCTCGGCCATCGCCAAGTACCACGTCACCGAGCGGGGTCGCCAGGTGGTCAATGACGGCATGGACGTCATCGGCGGCAAGGGCATCTGCCTGGGGCCGTCCAATTTCCTCGGTCGCGCGTATCAGCAGATGCCCATCAGCATCACCGTCGAAGGGGCCAACATCCTCACCCGCAGCCTGATCATCTTCGGCCAGGGGGCGCTGCGTTGCCACCCTTACCTGCTGCGGGAGATGCAGGCGGCCCAGAACCCGGACTCCGGGCAGGGTCTCAAGGATTTCGACCACGCCCTCTGGAGCCACGCCGCCTACACCGTGCGGCACGGCCTGCGCGCCCTTGCGCTGGGGCTCACCGGATCCCATTTCGTCGCCGTCGGCGCCGCAGTGGCGCCAGAAACCCGGCGCTACTACCAGCAACTCACCCGCTTTTCGGCGGCCTTCTCCTTCCTTTCCGATATCGCCCTCCTCGTCCTGGGGGGCAGCGTCAAGCGGCGGGAGAAACTTTCGGCGCGTCTGGGGGACATCCTCTCCGAGATGTACCTCATGTCCGCCGCCCTCAAGCGATTCGAGGACGACGGCCGGCCGGCGGCGGACGCGCCACTGCTCCACTGGGCACTGTGGGACTCGATGTACAGGGCGCAGCAGGCCTTCGACGGGGTGATCGCCAATTTCCCCAATCGCTTCATCGGTCGCTTCCTGCACCGCGCCATCTTCCCCTGGGGGCACCCCTACGTCGTGCCCTCCGACGACCTCGGCCACCAGGCGGCCCGCCTCCTCATCGAACCTTCCCCGACGCGCGATCGGCTGACGGCGGAAACCTATCTGCCGGATTCTCTCGACGAGCCCCTGGGCGCCATCGAGGCGGCCCTTGTCGCGACCCTCGAGGCCGAGCCCGTCGAAGCACGTATTCGCGAAGCCGAGCGCCAAGGCCGCTTCGCGGGCGACCCGGTCGCCAACGTGCGTGACATCGCCCGGGCGGCGGTGGCGGCTGGGGTCATCGGCGCCGAGGAGTTCGCCCTCATGGAGCGGCGCAACGCCCTGCGGGATGCGGTCGTGCGGGTAGACGACTTTCCCTTCGACCTGGGTGCAGCAGCCGGGCAGGGCGCCTGAGCCATGCCCTTCGCGCAGCCCCTTTACTTGGTCGACGGCGCCCGCACGCCCTTCCTCAAGGCGCGGGGGGGGCCGGGGCCGTTTTCCGCCGCCGACCTGGCCACCCAGGCCGGTCGCGCCCTGCTCCTGCGCCAGCCCTTCCCGGCAGATGCGCTCGACGAAGTGATCCTCGGCTGCGCTGCTCCCGCGCCTGACGAGACCAACATCGGCCGCCTGGTCGCCCAGCGCCTCGGCTGCGGCCACCGGGTGCCGGGCTGGACGGTCATGCGCAACTGCGCCTCGGGGATGCAGGCCATCGATTGCGCGGCCGGCGAAATACTCCGCGGTCGCTCCCAACTGGTTCTGGCCGGCGGTGTCGACGCCCTGTCCCGCTCGCCGCTCCTCTACGCGCCGTCGCTTGTGCGCTGGTTCGCGGCGCTGGCGGGCATGAAGACGCCGGCCCAAAAAATCGCCCACTTCCTGCGTCTGCGGCCGGCTGCCTTCTTTGCGCCGGTGGTCGGCCTCCTGCAGGGGCTGACCGATCCCGTGCTCGGCCTCCTCATGGGGCAGACGGCGGAAAACCTCGCGGCGCGCTTTGCCATTGGCCGCCGGGAAATGGACGCTTACGCCCTCGAAAGCCATCAGCGTGCTCTGGCCGCCCGGGCGGCCGGCCATTTCGGTGAAATCGTTCCGTTGATCGACGGGGACGGAAAAATCTGGCCGGACGACGACGGTGTGCGCGCCGATTCGAGCCTGGAGGCCCTGGCGCGCCAGAAGCCGTTTTTCGACAAACCCCACGGCCGCGTCACCGCCGCCAACAGCTCTCAGGTGAGCGACGGCGCCGCCTGGCTGCTGCTCGCCTCGGAAGCCGCCGTGCGACGCTGGAATCTGCGCCCCCTGGGCCGCCTGCTGGACAGCCGCTGGGTCGGCCTCGACCCGGCGGTGATGGGCCTCGGGCCGGTGCATGGGGTGCCGCCCCTGCTGCGCGACAACGGCCTCGATGCCGCTGACGTGGACGCCTGGGAGATCAACGAGGCCTTTGCCGCCCAGGTGCTCGCCTGCTTCGCCGCTTGGCAGGATGCCGATTTCTGCCGGCGGGAGCTGGGGCTGCAGGCGGCCTTCGGCGCCCCACCCCAGGAGCGGGTGAATGTGGACGGCGGCGCCATCGCCATCGGGCATCCGGTGGGCGCCTCCGGGGTGCGCATCGTCCTGCATCTGCTTCACGTCCTGCGCCGGCAAGGCGGACGGCGCGGCGTCGCCAGTCTGTGCATCGGCGGCGGCCAGGGGGCAGCGATCCTCGTCGAGGCGCTGCCATGAGCGCCCCGACCCTGCGCCACTGGCGCCTGGAGCGGGGCGACGACGGGATCGCCACGGCCATCCTCGACCGGGAAGGCGAGAGCACCCATGTTCTCTCCCGCGCCGTCCTCGATGAACTTGGACTTGTTCTCGACGACTGCCAGCGGGAGCCGCCCCGCGGCCTGATCTTGCGTTCCGGCAAGGAGGCGGGTTTCATAGCCGGCGCCGACGTCGGGGAATTTGCCGGCCTGTCCGATGCCTCAGCCGCCCGGGCGCTCGTCGCGGCCGGCTGGGATCTCTTCTCCCGTCTCGCCGCCGTGCCCTGGCCGAGCCTCGCCCTAGTCCGCGGCCACTGCCTGGGCGGCGGCCTGGAACTGGCTCTCGCTTGCCGCTACCTGATCGTCGTGGACGAAACGCAGACCCGTCTGGGATTGCCGGAGGTGCTCCTCGGCATCTTTCCCGGTTGGGGCGGCATGGCGAGGCTGCCCGCGCGTATCGGTCCCTCCGCGGCCCTCGACCTGATGCTCAGCGGACGCAGCGTCGATGCGCGGCGCGCCCAGGCCCTGGGTCTGGCCGATGCCTGTGTGCCGGCGCGGGTCATGGACGCGGCAGCGAGGGATTGGCTGCTCTCCGGCCGGCCGCGACGGCCGCTGCCCTTCGTCCAGAGACTGCTCGCCGGCCCGCTGCGCGGCCTGGCCGCCGCCGGCGCCCGGCGCGCCGCAAGCCGCAAGGCGAATCCGCGGCACTATCCGGCCCCCTACGCCATCATCGATCTGTGGTCCCGCCACGGCGGCAATGCCCTCGCCGCGCTGGGTGTCCTCGATACCATTGTTGCCTCGCCCACCGCTCGCAATCTCCTGCGCGTCTTCGCCCTGCAGGAGCGCTTGAAGGCCTGCGGCCGCGATTCGGATTTTCGGGCGCGGCGCGTCCATGTGGTCGGCGCGGGCGTCATGGGAGGCGACATCGCTGCCTGGTGCGTCCTGCAAGGGCTGGGGGTCAGCCTTCAGGACCAGGGCCTGGCGCGTATCGCCCCGGCGATAGCGCGGGCGCGGCGGCTTTTCGAGCGCCGCCTGCGCGACCCGCTGGCCGTGCGGGACGCCTGCGACCGCCTCATCCCCGACCCGGATGGCGTCGGTGTCGCCCACGCCGACGTGGTCATCGAAGCGATCTTCGAGGACGCCGACGCCAAACGCTCGCTCCTCGCCGGGCTCGAAGGTTGCCTCAAGCCAGGGGCGATCCTCGCCAGCAACACCTCCAGCCTGCGCCTCGAAGACCTGCGGACGGCGCTCGACCAACCCGCGCGGCTGGTCGGCATCCATTTCTTCAACCCGGTGGCCCGCATGCCCCTCGTCGAAGTGGTCAGTGCCGCTGACGGCGAAGCGGAGGCCGCCCGGGCGGCAGCTGCCTTCGTGCGCCAGATCGGCAAGCTGCCCCTGCCGGTCAAGAGCGCCCCCGGCTTCCTGGTCAATGCCGTGCTCGCCCCCTACCTGCTTGAAGCGCTGCGGGCGGTGGACGAGGGTATTGCGCCGGAAACCGTGGATGCGGCGCTACTCGCCTTCGGCATGCCGGTGGGGCCGGTGGAGTTGGCCGATACCATCGGTCTCGACATCACCCTTGCGGCGGGCAGGCAACTGGCCGCTGCCGCCGAGCCGCCCGCCTGCCTCAACCGGGCTGTCGCCGAAGGGCGGCTGGGCAGGAAGACCGGACGGGGCTTCTACGTCTGGTCGGCCAGCGGAGCGCAAAAGTCCCGCGCCGGGGCTCCTCCGGAAGGCTTGGCCGAGAGGCTGCTCGCACCGCTGATCGCGGCCACCCGGCAGCGGGTTGCGGAGGGAATCGTCGCCGATGACGATCTCGCCGATGCGGGTGTAATCTTCGCTACCGGTTTCGCCCCGTATACCGGAGGACCGCTGCACTACGCCAGGGAGAGGAGCAAGATTCGATGAAACTCGCCATACGTCAGGCCGCAGTCCTCGGCGCCGGGGTCATGGGCGCGCAGATCGCGGCGCACCTGGCCAACGCCGGGGTGCCGGTGCTCCTCTACGACCTGCCCGGTTCGCCGGACAAGAACGACATCGTCAACAAGGCCCTCGCCGGGCTCGCCAAGCTGCAACCGGCGCCGCTGGCCGGGCGCGAGCGGCTTTCCCTCATCGGTGCCGCCAATTACGACGACGATCTGCCGCGGCTGGCCGGCTGCGATCTCGTCATCGAGGCCATCGCCGAGCGCCTCGACTGGAAGCGGGATCTCTACGCCCGCATTGCGCCCCATCTCGCGCCCCACGCCCTGGTCGCCAGCAATACTTCGGGCCTGTCGATCGCCACCCTGGCCGAAGGGCTGCCGCAGTCCCTGCGGGGACGCTTCTGCGGCATCCACTTCTTCAATCCGCCTCGCTACATGCAACTCGTCGAGATCGTCGCCGCTCCGGCCACCGACGGCGATCTGCTGGACGCCCTGGAAACCTGGCTGGTGACCCGTCTGGGCAAGGGAGTCCTGCGCGCCCTCGACACCCCCAATTTCGTGGCCAACCGCATCGGCGTCTTTTCCATGCTGGCGGTCATGCACCACACGGCGGCCTTCGGCCTCGGCTTCGACACGGTCGATGCCCTCACCGGGCCGCTCATCGGACGTCCCAAGAGCGCCACCTATCGCACGGCGGACGTGGTCGGGCTGGATGTCGTCGGGCACGCCATCCGCACCATGGCCGACACCTTGCCGGACGACCCCTGGCGGGAGCATTTCCGGGCGCCGGCCTGGCTGGAGGGGCTGATCGCCGGTGGCCAGCTCGGCCAGAAGACCCAGGGCGGCATTTTCCGCAAGGCGGGCAAGAGCATTCTGGTGCTCGACCCGGCCCAGGGCGACTGGCGCCCGGCGGCGGGTGCGGTGGCCGACGAGGTTGCCGCCATCCTGCAATGCGCCGATGCGGGCGAGCGCTTTGCCCGGCTGCGGGCGAGCGCCCATCCCCAGGCGGCCTTTCTGTGGGCCATTTTCCGTGACGTCTTCCACTACGGCGCAGTCCAGCTCGAAGCCGTGGCCGACAACGCCCGCGACCTCGATTTCGCGCTGCGCTGGGGTTTCGGCTGGAGCCAGGGGCCCTTCGAAACCTGGCAGGCGGCCGGCTGGGAGTCGGTGGCCGCGGCGCTGGCCGATGACATCGCGGCCGGCCGTGCCCTGGGCACGACGCCGCTCCCCGCCTGGGTCTTCGACGGCCGCCGGGGTGTTCATGGGGCGGCCGGTTCGTGGTCGCCGCGATGCGGCGCCGATCGGCCCCGTTCGGCCCTGCCGGTCTATCGGCGGCAGTTATTCCCCGAAACCCTCCTGGGTGAAGCGGGGAGGGCGCCGGAGGCCTGCGGGGAAACCCTTTACGAGAACGACGGGGTCCGCCTCTGGCGCCTGCCGGACGCGGACGCGGGAATCGGCATCCTGTCGGTGAAGTCCCGCATGCACACCCTGGGGGCGGAAGTCCTGGCCGGATTCCGCGCCGCGATTCCCGTCGCCGAGCGTGAGCTGGATGGCGTCGTCGTCTGGCACGACGCCCCCTTCGCCGTCGGCGCCAACCTCAAGCAGGTGGCGACGGCCTGCGCGGCGGGCCAGTTCGATCTCCTGGAGGAAATGATCGAGCAGTTCCAGCGCGCCACCCAGGACATCAAGCACGCCCAGGTGCCGGTGGTCGCCGCCGTGCAGGGCCTGGCGCTGGGCGGCGGTTGCGAGTTCCTCATGCACGCGGCGCGCCGGGTTTTCGCCCTGGAAAGCTATGTCGGCCTGGTGGAGGCCGGCGTGGGGGTGATCCCCGCCGGCGGTGGCTGCAAGGAATTCGCCCTGCGGGCGGCGGAGCTGGCGCGGCTGACCGCGGCGCCCGCCGAAGTCTTTCCCTTCCTTCAGAACGTGTTTACCACCATCGCCCAGGGCAAGGTCGCCGGAAGTGCCCACGAGGCCATCGACGCCGGTTTCGGGCGGGCCGCCGACCGCGTCGTCTTCAACGCCCGCGAACTGCTCCACGTGGGCATCCGCGAGGCGCGCAGCCTGGCCGATTCGGGCTACGTTGCGCCGCGTCCGGCCCGGGACGTGCCGGTGGCCGGCCGCGCAGGCATCGCCAATTTCGAGATGGTGCTGCTCAACATGCGGGAGGGCGGCTTCATCTCCCCCCATGATTTCCGTGTCGCCCGCGCCGCCGCCGTCGCGCTCTGTGGCGGCGAAGTGGATGCCGGCAGCCGGGTGGACGAGGAATGGCTCCTCGCCGTCGAGCGCCGCCTCTTCGTCGAGCTGCTGAAAACCCCGGAAACCCAGGCCCGCATCGTCTACATGCTGGAAAACGGCAAACCCCTGCGCAACTGATTCTTCACCTTTCACCATCTCGCCAAGGAGTCGCCCATGACCCGCCCGATCCAGGAGGCCTACATCGTCGCCGCGACCCGCCTGCCGGTGGGGAGAAAGAACGGTGTGTACGCGGCGACCCGTCCCGACGATATGCTCGCCCAGGCGCTCAGCGCGGTGCTTGCCCAGGCGCCCGGCCTCGATCCGGCGCGCATCGCCGACGTCATCGTCGGCTGCGCCATGCCGGAGGCGGAGCAGGGCATGAACGTCGCCCGCATCGGCCTGCTTCTCGCTGGCCTGCCGCAGTCGGTGCCGGGGATGACCATCAATCGCTTCTGCGCTTCCGGTCTGCAGGCGGTGGCCGACGCGGCAGCTCGCATTCGTCTGGGGGAGGCCGACGCGGTGATCGCCGCCGGCACCGAGTCGATGAGCGTCATGCCCCAGATGACCGGCAACAAGACCTCCATCAACCCGGCCGTCTTCGCGCGCGACGAAAACCTCGCCATCGCCTACGGCATGGGGCTCACGGCGGAGAAGGTCGCGGCGCGCTGGGGCATCGGCCGCGAGGCCCAGGACGCCTTCGCGGCCGAATCCCATCGGCGGGCGCTGGCCGCCACGGCGGCCGGGCATTTCGCCGCCGAGATCAGCCCGGCCGCCATCGAGCGCCACCTTCCGGGTCCCGCCGGCGGCGTGGCGCAGGTGCTCTGCAAGAGCGTGTGCGCCGACGAAGGCCCGCGTGCCGACTCGACGCCGGAAGCGCTCGCCCGCTTGAAGCCCGTCTTCCACGCCCGCGGCTCGGTGACCGCCGGCAACTCCTCCCAGATGTCCGACGGCGCGGCGGCGGTGCTGCTGGTTTCCGAGCGGGTGCTGAAGGAGCACGGCCTCACGCCCCTCTCCCGTTTCGCGAGCTATGCCGTCGCCGGCGTGGCCCCCGAGATCATGGGCATCGGCCCCCTGGCCGCCATGCCGCCGGCCCTGGCGCGGGCGGGGATCGCCCAGGCGGACCTGGACTGGATCGAGTTGAACGAGGCCTTCGCCGCCCAGGCCCTGGCGGTGATCGGCGAAGCCGGCCTCGACCCGGCGCGGGTCAATCCCCTGGGAGGTGCCATTGCCCTCGGTCATCCCCTCGGCGCCACCGGCGCCATCCGCACCGCGACCCTGGTGCATGGGTTGAGGCGCAGCGGCGGGCGCTACGGGCTGGTGAGCATGTGCGTCGGCACCGGCATGGGGGCGGCGGGGGTATTCGAGCGGCTCTGACGCCGCCGGCCAGGCGGCTTGCCCGGCCGGGGACGAGGGGCTACCCTCGGCGTGCCGGCCCACAAGAACAAGGAGGAGAGCATGGACAAGATCTGGCTCAAGAGTTATCCGGAGGGGATTCCCGCCGAAGTATCCACCGACCACTGTCCTTCCCTGGTCGCCCTGGTGGATGCGGCCTGCCGCCAGTACGCCGCGAGCACGGCCTTCATCAGCATGGGCCGCGAGATGAGCTACGCCGAGCTCGACGCCCGCTCGCGGGAATTTGCCGGCTGGCTGCAATCCCGCGGTCTCGGCAAGGGGGACCGGGTGGCGCTGATGATGCCCAACCTGCTCCAGTATCCGGTCGCCCTGGTGGGCAGCCTGCGGGCGGGTTGCGTGGTGGTCAATTGCAACCCCCTCTACACGCCGCGGGAACTCGAACATCAGTTGAAGGATTCCGGCGCCACGGCCATCGTCATCGTCGAGAATTTCGCCCACACCTTGCAGCAAGTCATCGCCCACACCGCCCTGCGGCATGTGGTGGTGACGCCCATGGGCGAGATGTTGGGCTTTCCCAAGGGGCTGCTGGTCAATTGGGTGGTGCGCCACGCCAAGAAACTGGTGCCCCCCTGGTCGCTGCCCGGCGCCATCGATTTTTCCGCGGCGCTCGCCGCCGGGCGCCAGGGCGGGCTCGCCCCCGTCGTTCTCGGCCATGACGATATTGCCTTCCTGCAATACACCGGCGGAACCACCGGCGTCTCCAAGGGCGCCATGCTCAGTCACGGCAACATCACCGCCAACGTCATCCAGGCGCACGCCTGGATCAGGCCCATGATCCGCGACGGACAGGAACTGATCGTCACGGCGCTGCCCCTCTATCACATCTTCGCGCTCACGGCGAACTGCCTGACCTTCATCATGGTCGGCGCAAGGAACCTGCTCATCGCCAATCCGCGGGACATCCCCGGCTTCGTCAAGGAGTGGTCCCGCTACCCGGTGTCGGTGGCCACCGGCGTCAATACTCTGTTCAACGCACTCCTGAACGACCCGAATTTTGGGAAGCTCGATTTTTCGACGATGCGCATCACCCTGGGGGGCGGCATGGCGGTGCAGTCGGCGGTCGCCGACCGCTGGAAGGCGATCACCGGCTGCGCCCTGTTGCAGGCCTACGGCCTCACCGAGACTTCGCCGGCGGCCACCATCAATCCGATGAATCTCGACGCCTTCAACGGCTCCATCGGCCTGCCCATCTCGTCTACCGAGGTGTCGATCCGGGACGATACCGGCCACGAGGTGGAGCGTGGGCAGGTGGGGGAAATCTGCATCCGCGGCCCACAGGTGATGAAGGGCTACTGGCAGCGGCCGGAAGAAACCGCCCTGGTCATGTACCCGGACGGCTTCCTGCGCACCGGCGACATGGGCTACGTCGATGCCGGCGGCTTCGTTTATCTGGTGGATCGCAAGAAGGACATGATTCTGGTCTCAGGCTTCAACGTCTATCCCAACGAGGTCGAGGAGGCGGTGGCCCTGCACCCGGGGGTGCGCGACGTGGCGGCCATCGGCGTTCCCGACGACCGTTCCGGCGAGGCGGTGAAGATTTTCGTGGTGCGCAAGGATCCCGCCCTCAGCGCCGAGGCGCTGATCGAGCACTGCCGCCAGGAACTCACCGGCTATAAGGTGCCGCGCCACGTGGAATTCCGCGAGGATCTGCCGCGCACCAACGTCGGCAAGATTCTGCGCCGCGCGCTCAAGGAAGGGGGCTGAGGGACGATGGCCATCCCCGCGAGTCTGCGCCGGGGACTGGCCCTGCCCGTGATCGGCGCGCCGCTGTTCATCATCTCCGATCCTGAACTGGTCATTGCGCAATGCCGGGCCGGCATCATCGGCGCCTTTCCCGCCCTCAACGCGCGACCGGAAGGCGAACTGGAGCGCTGGCTCGACCGCATCGATGAGGCCCTGGCCGAGAACTCCGACGCCGCGCCCTACGCGGTCAATCAGATCGTCCATGCCAGCAACCGGCGGCTCGCCCACGATCTCGACGTCTGCATCCGCCGCCGGGTGCCCCTCATCATCACCAGCCTCAGGGCGCCCGGGGATGTCGTTCCCGCCATCCACGCCTACGGCGGCCTCGTCTTCCACGACGTGATCAGCGTGCGCCACGCGGAAAAGGCGCTGGAAGCCGGGGTGGACGGGCTCATCTTGGTGTGCGCCGGAGCTGGCGGCCACGGCGGCACCCTGAGCCCCTTCGCCCTGCTTGGGGAGGTGCGCCGCTTCTACGATGGGCCCGTCGCCCTCTCGGGGGCCATCGCCACCGGCCGCGGCATTCTCGCGGCCCTCGCCCTGGGCGCCGATTTCGCCTACATGGGCACCCGCTTCATCGCCACCCGCGAGGCCGCCGCCAGCCAGGGCTACAAGGATTGCCTGGTGGCATCCAGCGCCGCCGACATCGTCTATACGCCCTATTTTTCTGGCGTCGCCGGCAACTACCTCAGGGCGAGCATCGTCGCCGCCGGCTACGACCCCGAACATCTGCCGCAGCGCGGAGCCGACCTCGACATCGGCGCCGCCGGCGCGGCCAAGGTGTGGAAGGATATCTGGGGAGCCGGGCAGGGCGTCGGCGCCATCGACGACCTGCCCCCCGTCGCCACCCTGGTGGCGCGCCTGGGCGAAGAATTTCGCGCCGCCCGCGCGGGCCTGGTCGGCTCGGCAGCGGCCTACCCGGCGTTCGCGGGTGGCGCGCCTTGCGATTCCATCCCTGGGAGCATCACGCGATGAACGACTACCGCGCCCCCGTGGCTGAAATGCGTTTCGTCCTGGACGAACTGTGCGGCTTCGCGGAACTCTCCTCCGAGATTCCTGCCTTCGCCGAAGCGACGCCGGACCTCGCCGACGCCGTTCTTGCCGAGGCGGCCCGATTCGCCGAGGACGTGCTGCTGCCCCTGAATCGGGTCGGGGATCGGGAGGGTTGCCGCCTCGACGGCGACGCAGTGAGAACGCCGCCCGGCTGGCGCGAGGCTTACCGCGCCTTTTGCGCCGCCGGCTGGCACGGCATCGCCCTGCCGCCGGAGCACGGCGGCCAGGGCCTGCCCGGCTGCCTCGCCGCGGCGGTCAAGGAAATGGTGTGCGCGGCGAACCTCTCCTTCTCCCTGGCGCCCCTGCTCACCGCCGGTGCGGTAGGAACGCTCCTGCACGCCGGGACCGAAGCGCTGCCGGCGGCGGACATCGCCCGGCTGGTGAGCGGCGAGTGGGCCGGCACCATGAACCTCACCGAGCCCCAGGCGGGGTCCGACCTCAGTCTGATTCGCAGCCGGGCGGAAGCCGCGGGGGACGGCAGTTACCGTCTCTTCGGCCAGAAAATCTTCATCACCTACGGCGAGCACGACCTCACCGACAACATCGTCCATCTCGTCCTCGCCCGCCTGCCCGACGCCCCGCCCGGCGTGAAGGGGATTTCCCTCTTCCTGGTGCCCCGGTCGCTTGCCGACGGCCGCCGCAACGACGTGCGCTGCATCGCCCTGGAGCACAAGCTGGGCATCCACGCCAGCCCCACCTGCGTCATGGCCTACGGCGAAGCCGGCGGGGCGGTGGCGAGGCTGGTCGGGGAGCCCAACCGGGGCCTGGAAACCCTCTTCGTCATGATGAACGAAGCCCGCCTGGGGGTCGGCCTGCAGGGCGTCGCCCTCGGCGAGCGGGCTTACCAGATGGCCCGTGCCTACGCCCGCGAGCGGCGCCAGGGGCGCGACCCGGCGAGCGGCGAATCGCCCGCTCCCCTGGACCGCCATCCGGACGTGCGGCGCATGCTGCTCCTCATGAAATCCCGGGTGCAGGCCTGCCGCGCCCTGACCTATCTCGCCTACGGGCTGCTCGACCGCGCCGGCGCCCATCCCGACCCCGCCGAGCGCCGCGCCGCGCTCGCCCTGGGGGAATACCTCATCCCCCTGGTCAAGGCGGGCGCGACCGAAATGGCCGTCGAGGTCAGCTCCCTCGCCCTCCAGGTCCATGGCGGCGCCGGCTACATCGAGGAGACCGGCATCGCCCAGATCCTGCGCGATGCCCGCATCACGACGATCTACGAGGGCACCACCGGCATTCAGGCCAACGACCTCGTCTTGCGCAAGCTTCTGCGGGATTCCGGGGCCACGGAATCGGCGCTGCGGGGGCAGGTGTCCGCCACCGCAGCAGGCCTGGCGAACCACGTGGAGGCTGACCTGCGCGCGGTCGGCGGCGCCCTGACGGCATCGGTTTCCGCCTGGGAGGAGGCGAGCCGGCTGCTCATGGCCCGCGCCGCCGGCGACACCCTCGGCGTGCTTGCCGCTGCCGTGCCGTATCTCAACATGGCGGTCGCCGTGCTTGGCGGCTGGCAACTCGCCCGTGCCGCCCTGGCCGTCGTCGCGCGGGGGACGGATAGCGGTGTGGCAGAGGAGCGGGGCGCCGTCGCGCGCTTTTACGCCGAACACGTCCTGGCCCAGGTGCCGGCCTGGGGAGCGAGCGTCGCCGCGGGCGCGGCCGGCCTGCAAGCCGGCCTGCCGGATCGGGCATGATCGCGGGAAGCGCCCGGGGGCCGGCATGAACGGGCGCCTGGCCGGCTGGGTGCACCGGGCCGCCGAGGTGACCGGGCTCGCCGCCGTCGTCGCCCACTTCCACCGCCATGGCCACGCTGGGCAATCCTCGCCCCTGGGCCGCCTGCTCTACCGCGTCCGCCACGCCCAAGCCTACCCAGTCGCCGTCGCGCTGCTCGCCCTGATCTCCGCCGCCACCGGCCTCTATCCCTACGGGCCGGTGATCATCGCCGCCGTGGTCTTCGCGCCGGAGCGCTGGCGATCCAGTTATCTCGCCGCCTGCAGCGGCGCCGCCCTGGGCGGCATGGCCTGCGCCCTGCTGGTGGAAACCCTGGGCCTCGGCCTGGTGGACGGATTCTTTCCGGAAGCCCGCCAGCACGAATTCTGGGAGCGCTCCGCCTACTGGATTGGCCGCCACGGTGCCCTCGCGCTCGCCGTCATCGGCGCCCTGCCGCTGCCGCAAATGCCCGCCCTGCTGGTGGCTGCCCTTGGCGACCTCAACCCGCTGGCCATCGGCGCCGCGCTCTTCGTCGGCAAACTCGTCAAATACGGCGCCTATATCCTCGCCACCCGGGTCGTCCTCGCCGCCTTGCACCGGGTGGGTGAAATGGTCGATCCGTGAGGGGCGGGGTAGTCAGAGGCTTCCACGGCGTGGTACCCGGCGCCAAGTCTTGGGCAAGGGGTTCAGGGGGCGCACGACAACGATGTTTTTCGTTGCCTCGACGGGAAGGCGCTGATCGCTTTGCTGCACAGCGCGCTGCGGATCACACCGCAGCAGTTTCGGTCCGGGCCGGCAAAACGCTCAAAAAAATTCATCCGATCCAAAAGAGCGGAAGAGGGGAGGACGCATAGCGGAGCCACGCTGGGAGGTGGGAAGAGCGGGGGCTCCTGATTTATTGGAGCGCTTTCTTGAGTGTTTGCGTCCCGTGGGCTACATTATTGGTGTAAACATTATTATGTGATGCCCAAGGGCTACAGTGACGACGCTTTCCGATGTTGCCGAAATGCTCAAGAGCGCTCGCCGAGAAGCACGGTTGAGCCAGGATGAACTCGCGCAGCGGGCGGGCGTTTCGCGAACGACCGTTGCGCGCATGGAAACTCTGGCCAAGGGCGACATGAGTGTTTCCGCGTTGGTGCGCTTGCTCGAAGCTGCCGGCTACGACCTGAAACTCGTGAAACCCGGGCATGCGCGCACGGTTGAGGACATTCTGGCCGAGCAGCGCCGGGGTGACTCGTCGTGATGCTGGACGTCCAGGTCAGCGGCAAGACCGTCGCTCAGCTCTACCGAGAACGCGATGAGTACGTGCTGAAGTACCTGCCTGGTGCCGACCAGGTGGATTTCATCAGTCTGACCATGCCGGTGCGGGACGAGCCTTGGCGCTGGCCGCGGGACCTGCATCCGTTCTTTCGCCAGAACTTGCCTGAAGGCTACCTGCTGAACATCATCCGCGAAGAGTTCGGGCCATTGCTCGACGGCACGGACCTGTCCCTGCTGGCGGTGGTGGGGAGCACCGGCATCGGCCGCGTCACGGTGACACCCGAAGGTGGCAAGCCCGGCGTGGAGATGGCCCCCTTGCAGATCGAGAGCCTTCTGGCGGCGGAGAACACCGCCGAGCATTTCGCAGCGCTGGTGCGCCGCTATGCCCGCGCATCGATTTCGGGCGTGGTGCCCAAGTTCATCGCACCGGAAGAAGCGCCCGATGAGGCACTGGGGCCGCTGAGCAAGCCCACGCTGCGCACCAGCCGCCACATCATCAAGGGCTCGGACGACAGCACGCCCTACCTCGGCTTCAACGAGTTCTACAGCATGCGGGTGCTGGAACGATTGAACGTCGTACCGGTGGCCCGGACCCGGATGTCCGACGATGGCCGGGTGCTGGTCGTCGAGCGCTTCGACGTGGATGAGCGTGGCACGCCGACGCACGGAATCGAAGATGCCTGCGGGCTCCTCGGTCTGCCGCCCCACGAGAAATACGCGACCACAACAGAGAAGGTGCTGAACGCCACGCGCGCCTACCTGCCGCCCGCACAGGTACGGTTGCAGCTTGAGAAATTCGGATGGCATGTGCTGACCAATTATGTGGTGCGCAACGCGGACTGCCACGCCAAGAACATCGCGCTCTCCTACACCCGCCTCAGCGACGTGGGTTTCACGCCGGTCTACGACATCGTGACGACTCAGGCATACCCACGCTACGCGAACAACCCGCCGGGGCTCTCCATCGACGGCCGCCGGACCTGGTCTGCGGGCAAAGCTCTGCAGCGCTTCTTCAATGCACGGCTCGGCATTGCGCCACGGCACTACGCCGAGATGGTCGAGCGCTTGTGCGAATCGGCGGTTCGGGTTGGCGAGGAAGTGATTGAAGCGGCCAGGAACGAGCCGCGCTGGCGTCCCCTTGCCAAGCAGATGGTGCATGCGTGGAATGAAGGCATGGCATCGTTGCGCGACCCGAAGAAGTCCGTAGCGCTTCGAGGCCTGGATGCCGCGATTGCTGCGGCCGGTTTCTCCGACCCCGAGCCAGCCGAGCAGCACCGCGTGGCGATCGGACGCTCTGAACTGCTGGCCCCGCAACGACGCAAACGGTAGCTTTGCGGAAACTCCCAATCCTCGCTGGCGTCAGTATCCGCGACGCCGGCGACCACTGCGGCGCCTCGGACTATCCGTCGGGCCCGTTGCTCGGGATCACCCTCTGCGCCTGCGCCAGGGCATCGAACGCTTGCCTCGGCATGACACTCCTCTCGTTTCCTGCCTGAGTGAAGAAGGCATCGGAGCGTGCGTTTGCCTTCATCGTGAGCGCTCAGTCCTGCAATTCGATCTGGCCGCTGACGGTGACGGTGAGCGGGCTGTCGCCGGCTTCCAGGGGGAGCGGGGCGGCGTCCGCCGCTTTGAACATCGCGCCGCGCACCATCGGCATGGGGGGCTGAATGCCGCTCTGGCCGACGTTGAGGCTGCGGATGCGGTAGGGTTTGCCAAGGGCGGCGGCGATGACCGCGGCGCGGGCCTGAAAAGCGGCCAGGGCGTCCCGGGTGGCTTCGTCCTCGACGCGCTTGCGGGTGGCCTCGGCGGGCGTCTGCACAACACCGCCCAGCGCCAGGCGATTCTGGAGGCGGCCCGCCAGTTCGGCGATGGCGGCGGTGTCGGTGGATTCCAGATTGAGTTCCGAGCGCATGCGCCAGGATTCGATGCCGCGCGACTTGCCGTAGATCGGCGTGGTTCCAGAGGAGCCGCTTTTCACGGTCACCCCGGGAACGGCCTTGGCGCTCTTCAGGGCTTCGGCGATTTCGCCATTGATGCGGCGGGCGAGCTCGCCGGGGCTGGCGCCGCTCGCCTCGGCATAGAGGACGACGCGGACGAGGTCGTTGGGTGCACTGCGGGTGGCGTCGGCGGCCAGGTCGACGGTGGTGCCGGCGGCGGCGGAACTCGTGCCGATCAGGGTAGCGGCGAGGGCGCTGCAAATGAAGCGAACCATACTCAACTCCTGCATGCGGGTGATCGGCTCCTGCGATAGCGTTCACCGCCCTGGGCGGCTTGGCGGCGCAGGCTGCCTATTTGTGCAACAGCGCCGCCGCGGCGGCATCCAGGTCGGGCTTTTTCATCACGCCGAGTTTTTTCGACAGCATGCGGCCGTCGCGGTCGATGACGACGGTGAAGGGCAGGCCGCCCCGGTTGTTGCCCAGGGCCAGCATGAGCGCGAGGCCCTTGTCCTTGGCCAGCAGAACCTGGTAGTCCATCTCGTAGGCCTTGGCGAACTCGCGCACTGCTTCGGGTTTGTCTTCGAGGCCGATGCCGAGCACTTCGATCTTGCCGCGGTAGGCGTTGCGCAGATGGATCAGCTCCGGGATTTCCTGGCGGCAGGGGCCGCACCAGCGGGCCCAGAAATTGACGACGAGGGGGCGGCCGCGGAAGCGCTCCAGGGCGGCCGGCCGGTCGTCCGTATCCCACAGGGTGGCGGCGAACAGGGGGGCGCTGGAGGGGAGTTCGTCGTCGGCGCGGGCGGCCGCCAAGCCCAGGACGAGGCTGGCCGTCAGGGCGGCGAACAGGGCGGTAAACCGGCGGGCGAGGCTGCGCATCAGGGCAGGTCGCCGCGGCGGAAGATGAAATAGCCGAGCGCCGCTGCGCCCACGCCCAATAGGGTGGGGTAGGCCAGGGCGAAGAGCTTGTAGCCGGCGACGCCGAAGTGGTCGAGGATCACGTAGGCGGAGGGGCCGAGGACGATGAGCTGGGGGTCGAAGAGGGCGAGGGCGGCGGTGCGGAAGACCTGCAGCGGATTGGCCAGCGCCATCAGGACGGCGACCTCGGGGGCGACCTTGCCCTGGATCATCACGCCCAGCAGGATGAGATCCAGGAAGAGCAGGAAGACGAGCCAGACCAGGAAGGCCGCGCCCTGGGCCATGTCGGTGCTGCGGGCGAGGGAGGAGATGAGCATGCCGATGCCCAGGAAGCAGGCCGCCATGGCCGCCAGCAGGGCGGTGTAGTAGGCGAACATGCCCCAGGGCACCTCGATTTCCCGGAAGCTCGCCCAGAGGACGGCGGCGAGCATGGCCAGGAAGACCGGCGCGAAGACCACCACGTAGCGGCCGATGATCTTGCCCCAGAACCAGGCGCCCAGGGAGACCGGCAGGGAGAGCAGGTATTCGAACACCCCGGCCTCGCGGTCGCCGGCCACCGAGCGCACCGTGGTGATGAGCACGAAGATGGGCAGGATCGCCATGGTGAGCTGGATGTAGGTCACCAGTAGACGGGAGAGTCCGATGAAGCCCAGTACCCGCGATTCCGTGAGGCCGAAGACGAAAAGCAGGGCGACGATGCCGCCGAAGACCAGGGTGTAGATCTGGAACCAGCGGGCGCGCAGGGATTCGACGATGTCGAGGCGGGCGGTGAGCCAGAGTTGCTTCATGTCATTTGCCCTTCAGGACGACGTGCTCGCGAAGGCCGCCGAAGTCGAGGCTGCCCGCTTGGGGCAGGGAATAGGCCGCGTAGCCGTAAGCCATGGGGGAGTGCTTGCCCCCCGCGTAGTGGGCGCTGCGGGCGTCGAGCCAGGTGGGGGATTCGGGCCGGCCGGAATAGTCGGCCACCCAGATGCGGGTGGCTGGCTCCAGCAGCCAGGGGAAGTCCTTGGCCTTGTCGCGCAGCCAGAAGACGAGGCAGCCGACGTCGTCGAACTTGAAGGCCTCGTTCTTCGGTCCGCCCCGCAATTCGGCCGCGAAGCGGCGGTCGGAAATGACCATGCTGCACCGGGCGCAGGTGTCGCGATCCCATTTGATCTCTACCATGCCCTCCGGCCAGCCGGACCGCCCGCAGGCCGTCAGGGCAGCGGCGAGGGGAGCCAGCAGGAGGCCACCGGCGCCGCTCAGCACGCGGCGGCGGTGGGGGTCGGGGGCCGCCTTGCCGACAGCCGGTAAAACGCGCAGCGCTTGTTCCATCAGGCCGCTTCGCGCAGGGAGATGTCGCCGATCAGGGCGATGTAGCGGGCCACCATGCCGTGAAAGCGCAGGCGGTCCGGGCCGGACACCGTGCCCTCCCACACCAGGCCGTCGGCGCTGCCGCTGAAATTCCAGGCGCCCAGGGCCTTGGCGAAGGCCGGTTCGGCGCGCTTGGCGACGATGCGGCAGTGCAGGACGCCGGCGAGGGACACGTCGTCCGCCACCCGGTCGTCGAGGACCACCTTGCCGAGGTCGAGTTCGACGACGCGATTCACCAGGGTGGACACCTCGTTGAGGCGGTGGCTGGAAATGATCATGGTCGCGTCATCCTGCCGCTCGGCGAGCAGTTCGAAGAAAATCTTGCGCGCCTCCGGATCGAGGTTGGCGGCCGGTTCGTCCATCACCAGCACCTGGGCGTCCCGCCCGAGGGCGATGGCGATCAGGAGTTTCTGCTTCATGCCGCCGGAAAGCCGCACGAACTGGCGCCCCAGCACGGCCTCCACATCCAGCCCGAGGCGGGAGGCGATGGCCTGGATGCGCTGCGGGTCGGTGCCGCAGAGGGAAGCGGAAAATTCGATCAGTTGCCCCACCGGCATCTTGAGCGGCGGCGGCAACTGCGGCACGAAGCCGATGCGGCCGAGGACCGCGCTGCGATCGACACGCGGGTCCTGCCCGGCGATGGAAACCTCGCCGTCGTGGGTGTATTCCCCCAGGAGGCAGCGGATCAGGGTGGTCTTGCCGGCGCCGTTGGAACCGATCAGCGCCACCCGCTCGCCGAGGCCGATTTCGAGGCTGATGCCGTCGAGGACACGGGCGCGGCGGAAGGTCTTGGCGACATTTTCAAAACGAATCATGGCGCGGATTATAGGGGCCGGTCGGAGGAGGACGTAGAACTTCGATCAAAAAACGACGGGTGGGGCAGGGAGGCAGCGTGTCCCGCCAAGGCCTTCTGGGCCGACGCTCTTACCGCTCGCGCCCGGTGACGATCCAGTGAGGAAGAAACCAGAGGCGGCGGGCGACGAAGACCGCGAGGCACAGTATGGCGAGCTTCATCAGCGGGTAGGCGGTAGCGGGGGCAAGGTGCGCCAGTCCGTAGCAGGCCGGCAAAGTGATTATTTGCCCAGGCGCTGCGGCGGTTTGAGGACGATCAGGGTGCCTTCGTGCTGGGCGGCGGCGTGGCCCTCGAGGAGGGTGCGCGAGCCGCGGGTGATGCGGCCGTCCAGGACGATGCGGGTCTTGGGGCCGATGAGGGCGCGGTCGACGGTGAGCTGAAAGGCGATGGGTACCTGCCGGCCGCCGAGGGGCAGTTCCTGCTCGGCGAGGGTGCGGCGGCCGTCCCGGGCGGTGAGGTGAAAAACGGCGTCGTCGGGCAGGGGGCTGCGCTGGCGATGGGTGGCTTGGCCTTCCAGGGTGAGGAAGGCGGATGCGGGTTGGGCGGCCGGGTGAGAAGAGGGCAGGCAGATCGCGATGAGGAGGGTGGCGAGGCGGCCGGCGTGCAGCATGTTCAGGGTCTTGGCGGGCGTTAAGGCGCAGGCTGGTGGGCCGCCAGAGGCCGCCACTCGCCGTCGAGGTAGCCTTCCAGGGGGCGGAAGCGGGTCTTGTAGGCCATCTTGCGGCTGGCCGCGATCCAGTAGCCGAGGTAGAGGTAGGGCAGACCGAGGGCAGCGCACTGGGCGGCCTGCCAGAGAATGTTGAAGGTGCCCAGGCTGGCCCCGGGCAGATCGGGGTCGTAGAAGGTGTAGACCGAGGAGAGGCCGTCTTCGAGGACATCGATGACGCTCACCATGCGTACCACGCCGTCTTCGGAGAACTCCAGGAGGCGGGTGTCCACGCGGCTCTGCAGCAGGAAATGGGCGTATTGCTCGTGGCTGTCCTCGTCCATGCCGCCGCCGGCGTGGCGGGCGTTCTGATAGCGGGTGTAGAGGGCGAAGTGGCTGTCGACGAAGACAAGCGGGAGTTCGCGCGCGACGAGGTCACAGTGGCGCTTGCCGGCACGACGCTGGGCGCGATCGGGCACGTAGCTTGCGACGGGAAGGCGGACGGGGACGCAGGCACGGCAGTGGTCGCACCAGGGGCGGTAGGTGAAGATGCCGCTGCGGCGAAAGCCGAGGCGGACGAGGGCGCCATAGACATCGCCATCGATGAGGTGGGCAGGGGTGGCGACCTGGGAGCGGGCCTGGCGGTCGGGCAGATAGCTGCAGGGGTAGGGGGAGGTGGCGTAGAACTGGAGCAGCGAGAGGGGCAGGGCCGAATCGTCGAGAAGGGCCATGGTCAGCGGGCGTAGGGATTGGCCGGGGCGGTCCAGGGGCCGCGCCGGCCGGGGGCGCGAATCAGCTCGGCGAGACGGGCGAGAAAGTCGCTGCGAGGTATCAGGCGGGCGCCGAGGGAGGCGAGGTGGGCGGTGTGCATCTGGCAGTCGATGAGGGCGCAGCCGTGACGTTCGAGGTCGTGGACGAGAATCGCGAAGGCGGCCTTGGAAGCATCGCGCCGCCTGGAGAACATTGATTCGCCGTAGAACATTCCCCCGATCGCCAGGCCGTACAAGCCGCCTACCAGACCGCCTTCGCAGTACGCTTCGACCGAGTGGGCCCAGCCGAGTTCATGGAGTCTTGTGTAGGCGTCGATCATTTCCGGCGAAATCCAGGTGCCGTCCTGGCCCGGCCTGGGGGTTGCCGCGCAGCCCGCTATGACGCCGGCGAAGTCGGTGTCGAAGCGGATGTCGAAGACGCCGGCCCGCAAGGTCTTGGCGAGGGAACGGGAGACCTTGAGTTCCGGCGGGAAGAGCACCATGCGCGGGTCCGGGCTGTACCACAGGGGGTAGCCCTCCAGGGTTCCCCAGGGAAAGATGCCGTGGCAGTAGGCGTCCAGGATGCGCGCCGGCGAAAGGTCGGCGCCCACGGCGATCAGGCCGTCGAAGTCGGGTGGCGCCGACTCGACCGGTGGAAAGGGGTCGAGGGGAGCGAGGACGGGGATCATCCCCGCGCCGAGGTCTTGAAAGCGATGACGTGGTCGGCGTCCAGACGGATGCCGATCTTTTCGCCCAGGGCGTGGTTGTGGTGGGAGGGCACCAGGGAGAGCACTTCGGCGCCGCTCGGCAGGCGCAGGGTGTAGAGGATGTCGGCGCCCCGGAAGGCCTTGTGCAGGACTTCGGCCTGTTGCGAACTCTTGTCGTCATGCACCACGTCGTCAGGTCGCAGCAAGACTTCGACGCCGCAGCCTTTGCCACAGGCGGCGCATCCTTGACTGCAATCCACCGGTACCCCGGAATCGAGAACGCCGAGTTCGATTTCCACCCGCCGCGCGTCGAGCACGTTGCCAGGTACGAAGACGCCCTGGCCGACGAAATCGGCGACGAAGCGGTTGGCCGGTTTGTGGTAGAGGTTGTAGGGGGAGTCCCATTGCTGGATGCGCCCCTCGTGCATGACGCCGATCTCGTCGGCCATGGCGAAGGCCTCGTGCTGGTCGTGGGTGACCAGGATGGCGGTCATGCCCTCGCTCTTCAGAATATCGCGCACTTCGATGGAGAGCCGCTCGCGCAGGTCCACGTCCAGGTTGGAGAAGGGCTCGTCGAGAAGCACCAGTTGTGGCCGCGGGGCGAGCGCCCGCGCCAGCGCCACACGCTGCTGCTGGCCCCCCGAGAGTTCGTGGGGAAATTTGTGCCCCTGGCCGGCGAGGCCGACGGTGGCGAGCAATTCATCGACGCGCTGCCGACGTTCGGCTTCCGAGGCGCGGTCGAGGCCGAAGGCGACATTGGCGGCGACAGCGAGGTGGGGAAAGAGCGCGTAGTCCTGGAAGACCATGCCCACCTGCCGCCTTTCCGGCGGCACGCGGGAGCCTGGGCGGCTCACCGGTTCGCCGTGGATGCGGATTTCGCCACCGGCGATGTCCTCGAACCCTGCGATGCAGCGCAGCAGGGTGGTCTTGCCACACCCGGAGGGGCCGAGCAGGCAGGCGATGCTGCCGGTCTCCAGGCGAAAACCGATGCCATCGACGACGGTGTGGGCGCCGTATCGCTGGACGACGCCGGTAAGCAGAAGCTGGGACATGGCAGCGATTATAATTCGCATTCTCTCCCATGACCGCCTCCCGTCCCTTTCCCCTCCTTGTCGTCGCGGCCGTTGTTGTTGCCGTCCTGGCCGCCGTACCGGTGGCGAGCGTCGGACTCAATCTGTTCGCCGGCGGTACCGGTGCGACCTGGGCGCACCTGGCCCAGACCGTCCTCGGCGATTACGTGGCCAATTCGGTTCTGCTCTGCCTGGGAGTCGGTTTGGGCGTGGCGGTGGTGGGGGTGGCCACCGCCTGGCTGACCGCCATGCACGAGTTCCCCGGCCGGCGGGTCTTCGCCTGGGCGCTGGTGTTGCCCCTCGCTGTGCCGGCCTACGTGATGGCCTATGTGTATACCGATTTCCTGCAGTTCGTCGGCCCGGTACAGACGCTATTGCGCGAAACCTTCGGCTGGCAGCATGGCGATTACTGGTTTCCGGACATCCGAACGCTGCCGGGAGCCATGCTGATGTTCGTCTGTGTGCTCTACCCCTATGTCTACCTGCTGGCGCGCAACGCCTTCATCGAGCGCGCCGGGGGCATGCTGGAGGCAGCTCGCACCCTGGGCCTGGGACCCTGGCGCGCCTTCTTCACGGTGTCGTTGCCGCTCGCCCGGCCGGCGGTGGCGGCGGGCGTGGCACTGGCCCTCATGGAGACTCTGGCCGACTACGGCACGGTCGCCTATTTCGCGGTGAATACCTTCACCACCGGTATCTACCGCGCCTGGTTTTCTCTTGGCGACCGCGTCGCCTCGGCCCAGCTCGCCGCCATGCTCCTGGGCTTCGTGCTGCTGCTGGTGCTGGTGGAGCGCCTCTCCCGCGGGCGGGCCCGCTATCACAACACCACTGGTCGCCAGCGTCCGCATCATGGCGCCCGCCTGACCGGGGGCGCGGCGGCGCTGGCCTTCGCCGCCTGCCTGCTCCCCCTCTGCCTGGGCTTCCTGCTGCCTGCCGGGCTGCTCTTCAAGATGGCGCTGAGCGAGGGGGACGCGCAGTTCGGCGCTCGCTTCCTGACACTCTCCCGCAATAGTTTCCTGCTCGCCGGGCTCACCGCCCTCATCGCCGTCGCGCTCTCGCTCCTGCTCGCCTACAGTGCCCGCCTCTCCAGGACGTTCTTCAGCCTGAGCCTCAATCGCATCGTGGGCCTGGGCTACGCGGTGCCCGGTGCGGTCATTGCGGTGGGCGTGCTGATTCCGGTGACCCGGCTGGACAACTGGCTGGCCGGGCAATGGCTGGCCTGGACCGGCAGCAATCCGGGCCTGGTCCTCACCGGCGGCATCGCCGCCCTGGTCTATGCCTATCTGGTGCGCTTCCTGGCGGTGGCATTGCAGACGGTGGAAGCCAGCCTCGCCAAGATCACTCCGGCCATGGACGACGCTTCCCGCAGCCTGGGGGCAGGGCAGGCGGAAACCCTGCGTCGGGTGCATGTACCCATTCTGCGCGGCAGCTTATTCACCGCCGGCCTCCTGGTGTTCGTGGATGTGATGAAGGAACTGCCCGCGACCCTGGTCATGCGCCCCTTCAATTTCGACACGCTGGCCACCCAGGCCTACACGCTCGCCTCCGACGAGCGCCTCGCCGAGGCGTCCACGGCGGCGCTGGCCATTGTTGCGGTGGGCCTCTTGCCGCTGATCGCCCTGTCACGACAGATTTCCCGCACCCGCAAATGATCCTGGAAACCTCAGTTGACCGCTTGTCTCGCTCCCCCACGGCCTACGGTTCCTTGCGTTCGCCCGCCAGGAACCGCTTACCCGGCGGGTGGCTCCGCTCCGGGTCCGCTGGCGCATCCGGGCGGGCGCCTGGCTTTGTCGCTCCTCCTGAGAGGCATCAGCCTGCCGCGTCGTCGCTTCGCGCCAGACACCCCCCCGAACGCACCAACGGACCCGTCCAACTGAGGTTTCCAGGATGATTCCGGCCCGCCATCGGGCCAATACTTTGTTGACTTCGCCTTGCCGTGCTCCAGTACTGTCTGCGGCTCTGCTTCGCGTCTCCGGCCGATGGCGGGCCGAAATGCAAACGCCCCGCCGGGGCGGGGCGCTCGGAGCAAATTCAGATTACTTGAAGCCGGCGCGGTCAAAGATCATCTGCGCCTTGGCCTGGTACATGGCCAGGTTCTTCACCGGCAGCTTGTCGGCCTTGAACTTGCCGAGGGCATCCAGGGCGGGGTTGGCGACCTTCACCCTTTCCACCGCCGGCCATTCGTTGTTGCCGTCGGCGAAATAGCGCTGGGCTTCGTCCGAGGCCAGGTATTCCATGAACTTGACTGCCGCTTCCTTGTGCGGCGCTGTTTTCAGGATGCCGGCGCCGGAGACGTTGATGTGGGTGCCGCTACTCTCCTGGTTGGGCCAGACGACGCCGACCTTCTCCATCAACTTCTGTTCCTCGGGTTTGCTGGAGCGCAGCAGGCGAGCGACGTAGTAGGTGTTGGAAATGGCCACCTGGCATTCGCCGGCAGCCACCGCCTTGATCTGGTCCGTGTCACCGCCCTTGGGGGCGCGGGCGAAGTTGGCGACGACGCCTTTTGCCCATTCCTCGGCCTTGGCCTCACCCTGGTTGGCGATGATGGACGCCATCAGCGAGAGGTTGTAGGGGTGGGAACCGGAGCGCGAGCACACCTTGCCTTTCAGGGCCGGGTTGGCGAGGTCGTCGTAGTTGCGCACCTGGTCGGCCTTGACGCTCAGCTTGTTGTAGACGATGACGCGGGCGCGGGTGGAGAAGGAGACCCAATCCTCGGTGCGCAGGTGGGCGGGAATGCTGGCCTCCAGCAGCTTCGAGGACAGCGGCGCGAAGATGCCCATCTCGTGGGCCTTGGCGAGGCGGGCCGCGTCCACCGTGAGCAGAATGTCGGCGGGGCTGTTGGCACCTTCGTTCTTGATGCGCTCCAGAAGTTCGTCTTCCTTGCCCTCGATGCGGTTGATCCGGATGCCCGTCTGTTTGGTGAAATTCTCGTACAGGGCCTCGTCAGTCTGGTAATGGCGGGCCGAGTAGAGATTGAGCACCTTCTCTTCGGCCTGGGCACCGGCGGAAAAGGCCAGGACGAGGGCGACAAGGGCGATACGGGACTTCATGGGGATACTCCTGGTAGAGGATTGCGATAGGCCGCAGTCTACCGGGGAAGCGGAATTTTGTAAATGAGAATGGTTAGCACTCAGGTTTGGCCGCGGCGCCCCGCTGTGCGATCAGGCGCTGCAAAGGTAGTGACGCCGCAGGGCAGACACTTCCGCCAGCACGCGCTCTAGATTGCGCTGATGCAGCGCATCCGGGCTGAGCAGGGCACCCTGTCCCCGGGCAAGGCTGGCCAGGACCTCAACCGCGGAGGCTTCCGTGCTCGCGCGATTGCAACGGGGGGAAGGACGCTGCCAACTCGAATGCCAAACGCCACAGGCGCGCAACAGACGCTTCATGCCGTTGTGGCTGCGCCGAAGGCGCGAGTGGCCACGCTCGCCGTCGAAGACGCTGGGTAGATCCATTGGACGGTAGGACTGGCCAACGGTGGCGCACCAGTCCTTCCACTTGAATTCCAGGATATGCCCGTAGGCGCGCACCGGCACCCAGGGAATGCGCAGGGCGTCGGCGACGATGGCGCCGTGCATGGCCTCGCAAATGAGGAGTCGCGACTGGCGCAGCTGGAAGAGGGTTTCGTGGACATCGCCGGTGGGGTCGAGGTAGGCGACGCCGGCCTGGGCACACAGCGATCGCCAGTCGGCATGGCGCGCGCTTACGTGATGCGGCATGAAGGCGGCGGCGGTGCGCTTTTCCGGCGAGCGTTCCGGCACGAGTTGGGCGACCAGAACGGCGGGATCGGTGATCGCCAGCGTCGGGTCCAGACCAAGGCCCTGGGCGGTTAGCGGGCCGCGAACGAAGCGAAATTCCCAGCGATCGTCGATGCGCGGAGGGCCGACATAGCCCAGACCCGCCCCGAAAACCAGCTTGTCGGGTGCGGTCGGAACCCCGGCGTTGATGATCGTGCCGATACCGAGGAACAGGGTGTCGTCGCTATCGTCGAACAGCTCCGGCAACAGGCTGTACCAGATCCAGGGATTGAGGTCGTCGCCAAAATTGCCGACCGGGTCGCGGTAGTAGTGCAGGCGCAAGCGAGTCTCCGCGGCGAGAGCCCTTGGAGGTGCGCTGCACCGGCGCCAGCCGCCGGATCAATCCCGATCGAGAATGCGGCGGGCGCCGTTGTAGCGCTTCACCCAGTAGCTGCTTTGCATGCTCTCGACGCGGACTTCGGCGCCGGGTTTGGGGGCATGCAGGAAGTGGTTGTCGCCAAGATAGATGCCGACGTGGGAGAAGGCACGCTTCATGGTGTTGAAGAACACGAGGTCGCCGGGCTTGAGCTGGGCGGAATCGACGTATTCGCCGACTTCGCTCATTTCGCGGGCGGTGCGCGGCAGCAGGGTGCCGATGGTTTCCTTGAACACCAGGCGCACGAAGCCGCTGCAATCCAGACCGCTGTCCTCGTCATTGCCGCCCAGGCGGTAATTGACGCCCACCAGCTTCAAGCCGTGCAGGATGACATCCTGGGCGGCGTTGGTGTAACGTTCCAGCAGGGATTGGGCTTCCTCGACGGGCTTCTGATCGGCGGCCCGGGCGGCGATTGGGGAGAAGCCAACTGCGGCCGCAAGAAGAATGGGGAAGAAGGTTTTAAGCATGGGGCCGGAGTCTATGTGAAAAAGTGCACACGGTAAACCCGTATGGTCAGACCACTTGATCTTTGTCAACCGCTCATAATTATGAATACAATTGCCGACTGGAGACGACGAACGTGAAAACATTCAAGGCCCTGCTGATCGAGGAGAAGGACGGGAAGACCGTGAGCGGCTTCGCCGAACTGGATGAGGGCCGCCTCGACCCCGGCGAAGTGACCATCCGCGTCGCCTATTCGAGCGTCAATTACAAGGATGCGCTGGCGGCCACCGGCGCCGGGCGCATCATCCGCCGCTTTCCGTGCGTGGGGGGCATCGATCTCGCCGGGACCGTGGAGTCGAGCGCCGATCCCCGCTTCAAGCCGGGCGAGGCGGTCATCGCCACCAGCTACGACATCGGCGTCGCCCACCACGGCGGCTATGCGGAATTCGCCCGGGTGCCGGCCAATTGGGTGATCCCTCTGCCTGCCGGGCTCAGCCTCTTCGAGGCCATGGCCCTGGGTACGGCCGGATTTACCGCCGCCCTGGGCATCGTGCGCATGGAAGAAAACGGGCTCAAGCCGGAACGCGGCGCGGTGCTGGTGACCGGGGCGAGTGGCGGCGTCGGCAGCCTGGCGGTCGACATGCTGGCCGCACGCGGCTATCGGGTGACGGCCCTGACCGGCAAGGAAGAGGAAAGCGACACGCTGCGCGGCCTCGGCGCGGCCGAGATCCTGCTGCGTTCGAGCCTCGACCTCGCCAAAATCCGCCCTCTGGATCGACCGCGCTGGGCTGGGGCGGTGGATAACCTGGGTGGCGACTATCTCGCCTGGATCGCCAGCACCATGGAGGCGGGCGGCACCATCGCCGCCATCGGTCTGGCCGCCGGCATGCAGTTCAACACGACGGTGGCCCCCTTCATCCTGCGGGGGGTGAGCCTCCTGGGCATCGATTCTGGCTACGTCGGCGAACCCTATCGCCATGGGGTCTGGCAGCGCCTGGCGGGGGAACTCAAGCCTCGCCATCTGGCGCAAATGACGCGCAGCGTGGCCTTGGCCGATCTGCCTTCGGTATTCCCGGAATTCATCGCCGGTCGCGCCCGCGGGCGGGTGGTCGTCGAGGTGGGCGGTGCGGCGCAAGGGGCGGCCCATGGCTGATCTGCCCCGCGTCCTGGTGGTGGACGACTCCCGCCTGGTGCGGGTCAGTCTCGTCCGTAGCCTGCAGGGGCATTACGAGGTGCGTGAAGAGGGTGACGGGGAGGCGGCCTGGCAGACGCTGGTCCTTGACCACTCGATCCAGGCGGTGATATCCGATCTCCAGATGCCCAAGCTGGATGGCTACCAGCTTCTGGAGAAGGTGCGCACGTCGAAACTGCGGCGCCTGCAGGAATTGCCCTTCATCCTGGTTTCCGGCGAGGAGACCGAGGAGGAGCGTCAAAAAGCCAAGGCCATGGGCGTTTCCGATTTCATCAGCAAGGGGAGCGGGGCCGCCGAGGTGCTTACCCGCCTCGATCACCTGCTGGAACTGACTCGCATCCGCCAGAGTCTGGGGGACGGCCGCGAACAGATGGTCCAGGATCCCACCAGCGGCCTGTTTACGCGCAAGTACCTGGAAATCCAGACGGCCCAGGCGATGGCCCAGGCGGCACGACGAGAGGGCGAAGTCAGCGTCATGGTGCTGGGCTTCGACCATTTTTCCGGGGTTTGCGAGCGTCTGGGCACGGTGGGGGCGGAGCAGGTCGGAACCCGTTTCGCCAAGCTTCTGGCGGCCAAGCTGCGCCGCGAGGACGCGCTTGGACACTTTGCGCCGGGGCAGTACGCCATCGTTTCGCCGGGCACTTCGCCGGTGCTCTGCGCCTCCTTCGCCAACCGGGTGCGCGAGGCCATCGAGGTGGCCCACGTGGCGGCCCACGGCCAGCGCGTCAACCTGACGGTGAGCATCGGCGTCGCCAGCGTCCCAGAGGATGCCGCGGTTTCCGCCCTGGCACTCCTGGAACTTGCCGGCCAGCGCATGGAAGAGGCGATGGCAGCCGGTGGCAATCGCATCCTCGGCGGTGGCAAGGCGGGGGGAGCGGCGCGCCGGCTCACCTTGCAACACGCCCTTGAACTTCTTGCAGCGGACCGCCCCGAGGCGGTTCTGCCCCATTTGCAGGCCCTCGGACAGCAGGTGTTTCCCCTGTTGCGGGCCATGGATACGGAATTCGGCTTGAATCTGCCCCTGGCGGATATCGAGCGCCGTTTGAGCCTACGGACCCGAGTAGAAGAAAAGTCCGGGCAAGACCTTGTGACCAGCGTGCAGGATCATCGAGAGGGAAATCCATGACGACTTACCAGGAGTTTCATCGCCGTTCCATCGAGCAGCCCGACGCATTCTGGCGGGAGCAGTCGCAACTGATCGACTGGAACGAGCCCTTTACCCAGGTCTGCGACTATTCGCGGCCGCCCTTTGCCAAGTGGTTCGTCGGGGGCAAGACCAACCTTTGCCACAACGCGGTGGACCGTCACGCCGCCCAGCGCCCGAACGATCGGGCTCTGATCTACATCTCCACGGAAACCGACGAGGAGACGATCTATTCCTTCGCCGAACTTCAGCGGGAAATCGAGCGCGTCGCGGCGATCTACAGGAGCCTGGGCGTCAAGAAAGGCGACCGCGTCCTCATCTACATGCCGATGATCGCCCAGGCCGCCTTCGCGATCCTGGCCTGTGCCCGCATTGGAGCCATCCATTCGGTGGTCTTCGGTGGCTTCGCCTCGGGGTCGCTCGCCACCCGCATCGACGACGCCAAGCCGGTGCTGATCGTTTCGTCGGACGCCGGCATGCGCGGCGGCAAGGCGGTGCCCTACAAGAACCTGTTGGACGAGGCCATCAACCTGGCCGAGCACAAGCCGGCCAAGGTGCTGATGGTGGACCGCGGCCTCGACAAGGGTTTCAACAGGGTCGAGGGGCGCGACGTCGATTACGCCACCCTGCGCGCCCAGTTCATGGACGCCCGGGTCCCCTGCGAGTGGATGGAGTCCTCGGAGCCTTCCTACATCCTCTACACCTCGGGCACCACCGGGAAACCCAAGGGCGTGCAGCGGGATACCGGCGGCTACGCCGTGGCGCTGGCCGCCTCCATGAAGCACATCTACTGCGGCTTCGCGGGAGAGACCTATTTCTCCACCTCCGACATCGGCTGGGTGGTGGGCCACTCCTACATCATCTACGGCCCCCTCATCGCAGGCATGGCCACCGTCATGTATGAGGGTACGCCCCTGAGACCCGATCCGGGCATCTGGTGGCAGATCGTGGAGAAATATAAAGTCAACGTCATGTTTTCGGCCCCCACGGCGGCGCGCGTGCTGAAGAAGCAGAATCCGGCCTACATGCACAAGTACGACCTCTCGTCCCTCAAGCACATCTTCATGGCCGGCGAGCCCCTCGATCAGCCAACCCACGAGTGGTTCCAGGGTGAGTTGAAAAAGCCGGTGATCGACAACTACTGGCAGACCGAGACCGGCTGGCCCATGCTCTCCGCCGTCCACGGCGTGGAGAAGACCCCCATCAAGTTTGGTTCGCCCTCCTTCCCGGTCTATGGCTACAACCTCAAGATCTTCCGTGAGGATGGTTCCGAGTGCGAAGCCAACGAAAAGGGCATCGCCGCCGTCGTGCCGCCGCTGCCGCCGGGTTGCCTAAGCACGGTCTGGGGTCAGGACGAGCGCTTCGTCAGCACCTATTTCAGTCTCTTCAAGGAGCCCCTGGTCTATTCGTCCTTCGACTGGGCGATCAAGGACGAGGACGGCTATTTCACCATCCTCGGGCGCACGGACGACGTCATCAACGTCGCCGGCCACCGTCTGGGCACCCGGGAAATCGAGGAAGCCATCCAGGCTCATACGGCCATCGCCGAAGTGGCAGTGGTGGGCGTCGAGGACAAATTGAAGGGCCAGATGCCGATGGCCTTCGCCGTGGTCAAGGACGCGGCCCGTATCGCCACGCCGGAACTCAACGCCGCGCTGGAAAAAGAGGTGATGGGCACGGTGGACAGCATTCTCGGTGCCATCGCCCGCCCGGCCCGGGTGCATTTCGTCGTCGGCCTGCCCAAGACCCGCTCCGGCAAGATGTTGCGCCGCTCGCTGCAGGCCCTGGCCGAAGGTCGCGACCCGGGCGACCTGACCACCCTCGACGATCCCTCCACCCTGGAGAACATCAAGAAGCTGCTGGCCCGCTAAAGGCACCCTGTGGCACCATCCAACCCGCGCTCCGGCGCGGGTTTTTTGTGCCCACTTGAGCGCTCCGATTCCTTTCGGGCTTTCCCATGTCCTGGCTCGTCACCAATTTCATCGCCGCCTTTCTGCTGCCACCCCTGAATGGCCTGTTGCCACTCGGCGGGGGGATGCTGCTGCGCCGCCGCTGGCCCCGTCTCGGCCGGGCTCTGGCAGGCCTTGGCCTCCTGCTGCTCGTCGTGTTCTCGCTGCCGGTGACGGGGAAATACCTGATGGCGGGCCTGGAAGGCGCACATCCGGCCCTCGACGAAACCCGACTCAAAACCCTCGATGTGGACGCCGTCGTCGTCCTGGGTGGCGGTCGCTATCGCAAGGCGCCCGAGTTCGGCGGTGTCGACGACCTGCGACAGCTCACCCTCGACCGCCTGCGATATGGCGCCTATGTGGCGCGGGAATCGGGAAAGCCCATCCTGGTGACCGGCGGCAGCCCCGATGGCGAGGGCGAATCGGAAGCGGAAGTCATGCAGAGATCGCTGCAGAGGGATTTCCGTCTGAGCGCCCGCTGGCTGGAGGGAGAGTCGGCGAACACGCGGGAGAATGCCCGACTTTCCGCCGCCATCCTGCTGCCGGCCGGAAAGCGACGCATCGCCCTGGTTACCCACGCTTTCCACATGCCGCGTTCGGTAGAAGCCTTCGTCGCCGCAGGCTTCGAAGTCACACCGGCGCCGACGGTTTTCTTCGCCCGGGGCGGACCACCCATGCTCCTCGACTTTCTTCCCCGGTACGATGGCGTGAAGAGCTGCGGTCTCGCGCTCCACGAGTGGATCGGCATGCTCTGGTATCGCCTCAGGGGCTGAACCGCCACCACGCTTCCCGCAGGTCCCGGCTGACGCGGCGATCCACCATTGCTTCGCAGAGCAGCGCTTGCCCGGCGGCTAGACTCGCGGCGAGTGCCGGGCCAAGGTCGGCGGGATCGTCCACCCTGCGATAGGGAATGCCGAACGTGCGCGCCGCCGCGGAGAAATCCAGCTCCTGCGGGGTCAGCCAGCCGGTGGAAAACTCGGCCAGCTCGGCGGGGGGGAGGTGCTCGAATATTCCGCCCCCGCCGTTATTGACCACCACGGCCGCCAGCGGGCGGCCGCGAAGCGCAGCGAGGCCGCCAAGATCGTGCTGGCAGGCGAGATCCCCGAGGAGGGCGATAGTCGGACCACGGACCGCTGCGATACCGGCGGCGGTGGAGAGATTGCCGTCGATGCCGCTCACGCCGCGGTTGGCGAAAAACTCCAAGGCGGCCGACCCGCTGCCGGAGAAGGCATCGAGATCACGAACGAGAAGCGAGTTGCCGACGAAGAGCGGGGTGCCCGGTCGAGCCGCGAGGGCGGCGGAGATCAGGGCGGCTTCGGCGGGGGCGGCCTGGCTGGCGAGCGTGGCTTCGGCTTCCGCTTCGGCGGCGGCGAAGGCGCTCATCCACTGCGGTCGATGTGCCGGCGGCATGAGGGCTGCGAGGGCTGCGCAGAGCGCGGCCGGGTCGGCACGCAGGAGATCGGTGGCAGTGTGGGCGGGGTCGTTCCAGCGCGGCCGGGGTTCCACGATCACCACGCGCGTCGCCAGCGCCGCGAAGGACTGCAAGGGGCGCCCGACGGGGACATCGCCAAAGCGCAGTATCCAGGCCGGGCGATGCGCGGCGACGAAGTCGGTCCTCCTGAGCCAGCGATCCTGGCGGCAATAGATGCGGCGGCGGTCATGGGGGCCGAAGCGCAAATTGGAGAGGGGCTCGGCGAGGATCGGACAGTCCAGGCGCTCGGCCAGCGTTGTGACCGCGGAGGCGAATTCAGGCGAGGCGGGGGCTGGGCCGCAGACGATGACACCCGGGGAATTGGCCAGTAGATCGGCCAGTTCGGCGAGAGTGTCCGTGGGCAGGCGAGCGGGAGCGGCGATGGCGATGCGCACCGCGGGGAGGGGAGTCGGCTTTGGTATGGGCGGGCTCTCCGCTGGGGGCAGCAGCGGTTCGCGGAAAGGTTGATTGATATGCACCGGACCGGCCAGGGGTCCGCAGGCGGCTGCCACCGCCCGCGCCGCAACTCGGTGCAGCCAGCCCGCTTCGAAACCGGCGTGCGGCGCTCCCAGCATTTGACGATCCCGCAGGAAGCCGGCGAAAAGCGCGCTCTGGTCAATGGTTTGGTTGGCGCCCCAGCCGTGCAGCTCGGGCGGGCGGTCGGCCGAAAGCAGCAGGAGCGGAACGCCAGCCTGGTCAGCTTCGATGGCGGCGGGCAACCAGTGGGCCGGGGCGCTCCCCGACGTGGCCAGGAGCAGGGCCGGCTTGCCCGACGCCTTGCCGATGCCGAGGGCAAAGAAGGCGGCCGAACGCTCATCCACCATCACCTCACAGCGGAACGCCGGCTCCCTGAGCAGCGCCAGGGCGAGAGGGCTGGACCGGGAGCCCGGGGAAATGACGGCGTGGCGCACCCCCGCCGCAACAAAGCCGGCCACCAGGGCGGTGGCCCAGGCCAGGTTGAGCTGGCCGGTTTCGGCGGAGGACAGTCGATCGGCGCTCATCCCGCGCTCGCCTGGCGAGGACCGGTGGCGGGAGCCGGCCGCGGCGGGTGACAGAGTGCCTCGACCATGGTCTGCAGCTTGACCTCGGTTTCCGCCAGTTCGCGCTCGGGGTCGGAACCGGCAACGATTCCGGCGCCTGCCCAAAGGCGGGCCTCGTGGCCGCAAAGCCAGGCGCAGCGCAGGGCGACCCAGGCTTCTCCTTGACCCTGGGCGCCGATTTCTCCGATGCCGCCGCTGTACCAGGCTCCCCGTCGCTCGCCGTGGGCGGCGAGCCACGCCAGGGCCGCCGGGGTGGGGTAGCCGCCGACGGCCGGCGTCGGATGCAGCGCGGCGACCAGATCGAGGAGGTTGATACCGTCGCGCGCGCGGGCGATGAAGCGCGTGCGGCGGTGGCGCAGATGGGGTAGCACGACAGTCTCGTCGGCCCCTGTCCGGCGGACCTCCTCACACAGAGTTCCCAGGGAGGCGCCCACGGCGGCCGCCACATGGGCCTGCTCGCGGCGGTTCTTGTCGCTGTCCAGGTCGTCGGTCACGCCGACCGGCGTCGTCGTCCAAGCTGTTCCGGCGAGCGCGTCTGCCTGGGCCAGTCTCCCGTCGAGGCTGACCAGAGCTTCCGGCGTCGCGCCGAGGAAGACCTTGGTGCCGTCCCCCAGGGCGTAGGTGAGGCATTCCGGCTGGCGTTCGAGGAGGGCGGCGAGGGCGGGTCCGGGAGGAATCGGTGCGCCAGCCTCCAGCACGGCTTCCCGCGCCAGGACGAGCTTTTCCGCGCGACCGGCGGCGATGTCCCTCAGGGCGGCGCTAACCCGCGCCAACCAGGCGCGGTCCGGAAGCGGGCGGAATTGACGTTGCAGCGGTGTCGCCGGACGTCGGTCGGGTTTGCCGAGCAGGGTGGCGGCGTCGCGTAGCGCTCCGTCTACGCTCCCCGCCAGGGCATTGAGCACGAGGGTGCACGATCCGGCGCGGCAATCCAGGATGAGGGCCGGCAGGCGGAGGCAGGCGGCAGGCGCTTCATCGCAATCGGAAGCGAAGGAGAAGGCGAAAAAGAGCGGCGGTGGCGCCGCCCAGCGCCCGGCCGCATGAATGCCGGCGATGGCGTTCTGCAGGGCGGCAAAGCGCCCGTTGCCGCTACTGGCGTACTCGAGGGCCGATCCCAGGCCGAGGGTCCAGCGGTCGGCGGCCGGCCGCGCGAGGTAGGTGAAGGGCGCGCCGCCGGGGAGGGCGGAAAGCCAGTCCTCACGCCCAGGCCCGAGGGGGACGGCGAGACTCAGCGGGGCAGAGGCCGGGGCGCCGCGCGCCAGGTCGGCGAGGCGGCGAGTCAGCGTGGGATCAGCCAGGGCGGCACGGGCGAGTTCGATCAAGGTGCGGCCTCCGCGGCGAGCAGGCGTAGAGCGGCTCGATCGACTTTTCCGCCCGCCAGGCGCGGCAGGGCGGCGACGCGAACGAAGCGGCGCGGGCGCGCCGCTGCGCGCAGATGTTGGCGGCTCCAGCCCTCCAGAACATCCACCGCGGCACTGCCCGCCACGACCGCAACCAGCAATTCGCCCCAGGCGGGGTGGGCGACGCCCGCCGCTGCCACCTCGCTCACGCCGGGACAGGCGGCGAGGGCCTCCTCAATTTCGCCGGGGTGAATCTTCACGCCGCCGCTCACCAGGAGGGTGTCGGCGCGACCGTAGACGACCACTCCTTGGTCGCTCAGGCTGCCCAGGTCGCCAGTGGTCAGCCAGCCGTCTTCAAGCCCCAGGCCGGGCCGCAGGCCGGGATTGAGGTAGCCGAGCATCACCTGCGGCCCGGCTACCCGGAGCAGGCCCCTTGCGTCGGTCTCGACGCGCAATTCACCGAGGGGACGGCCGGCCAGGCCGCTGTGCCAGGGGCCGTCCTCCGGTGCGTGGGTGGCAACCTGGCCGCAGGTCTCGCTCAAGCCCCAGGTGGGATGGACGGGCCAGCCGGCTGCCCGGGAGCGTTGGTAGAGGGATTCGGCGAGGGCTGCTCCGCCGGTGAGGACGACCCGCAGGGAGGGCGGCGGCGGTATGCCGGCGTCCAGCAGTCGGGCCAGAACGGCGGGAACGAGGGAGAGATGGGTGACCGGGCGGTTGGTCAGAGCTCGCGCCAGGGCTTCGGTATCGAGGCTGGATGGCAGCAGGACGCCGGCACCGGCAAGGGCCGCGCGCCAGAGAACGATCTGGCCTGCGATGTGAAAGAGCGGCAGGGCGGCCAGCCAGAGATCGCCGGGCGCGAGGGGGAAGCGCGCCTGGGATGCCGCGGCTGCGGCGGCGAGATTGCCCGCGCTGAGCATGACAGCCTTGGCTTCGCCGGCGCTGCCGCTGGTGGCGATCACCAGGGTCGGCGCCGCACGGCTGACCGGCGGTGCGGGCGCTGCCGACGTGGCGTCGGGCGGGGCGGCGAGCCATACGGCCTGCCCGCCGGCCAAGGACTGCCAGGCCGGCCAGCGGCGCGCGGCGAGCTCGGGGTCCAGAGGCCAGAAGCCGCGCCCTGCAGCGGCGCAGGCGTGGGCGGCGAGGGCAAGCTCGCAGCTGCAGCCGCACATGGCGAGGATGGGGACCGGCGATTGGTCGGCGAGGCTGCTGCCCAGGCGTCGTGCATGGTCGGCGAGGCGGGCGTGGCTGAACGTCTCGTCAGCGGTGGCCAGGGCGAGACCGTCCGGAGTCGCGGCGGCGTTCCGCTCCGCGAGGGTATGCAGGGATTCCGGGAATGACGGGGGGAGGGGCGGGGCCAAGGGTATCGGTGCGCCGGGCTGGGTGCGGAATGAGGATTATATGAAGCTCTCCGCCCTGGAGCAGCCAAGGCAGATCAAGAAAGCGCGGGAACGAATCCCAGGCCCGGACCTTGCGGGAGTTGGAGGCGAGCGCCGAGGAGCGGGGGCGGGCGGCCGGTGTCGGCAGCGAACCATCCGGCGGTGGCCAGGCCATGCGCGAGTTCCGGTCCGCCATCGGCCTCCAGAGCGGCGGCGAGGTGGGCGACGGCCAGCAGCCCGCAGGCGCTTTCCAGGGCAGAAGTCAGCACGCATTCCATGCCGCTGGCACGCGCGCGGCGGGCGAGGGCGAGGGTGGCCGCGAGTCCGCCGTGGCGCGCCGGCTTGAGCACGAGGCGTCGGACCGGGCGTTCGGCGAGCAGCGCCTCGGTGCTCAGGCGCGGGAGGGATTCATCAAGGGCGATGCTTACGGCTGTGCTTCGCTGGAGTTCCGCGAGGACCTGAGGATCAGGCTTGCACAGGGGCTCCTCCAGGGACTCCACCGGCAGGCCGGCGGCGCGGGCGAGAAAGTCGGTCGCGGTCTCGGCGTCCCAGGCGCCGTTCGCGTCCAGGCGCAGGCGTACGGTGGGCGGCAGTCCTTCGCAAAGGGCGGCCAGGCGGGCGATTTCAACGGCCGGCGGGGCCAGGCCAACCTTGATCTTGAGCACCTCGAAGCCCGCGGTGCAGGCCGTGGCGATGTCGTTGGGATGCAGGGCCGCCAGGGATCCCAGGGCGGCATTCACGGGGATCGTTCCGGGCGTCGGCTTTCCGGCCAGCCAGGCGGAAAGAGGTACGGCCGCCGCCTGGGCGGCGAGATCCTGGCTGGCGCACTCTTCGGCGTAGCGGGTGGCGGCTTCATCGTCGATGCCGGCCTCGGGTAGGGGAGCGCAGTCGCCCCAGCCGACCCGGCCGTCGGAGGCTTCCAGACGCAGCAAGTATCCGCGGCGACCGTCGATGCGGCCGCGGGCACTTTCCCAGGGGCGGTGAAAGGGCAGCCCGTAAGGGAGCCAGCGGGCGGTGATGGGCGTCAAGGGCGCTTACGGAAGCGGGTGAAATCGGGGGAGCGGCGTTCCAGCCAGGCGTCGCGGCCTTCCTGGCCCTCGGCGGTCATGTAGAAGAGGCCGGTAGCATTGCCGGCCAGTTCCTGAATGCCCGCCAGGCCGTCGGTATCGGCGTTGAAGCCGGCCTTCAGCATGCGCAGGGCCATCGGCGACAGGCGTAGCATCTGACGGCACCAGTTAACGGTTTCCTCCTCCAGACGCTCCAGGGGAACCACGGCGTTCACCAGCCCCCAGTCGAGGGCCTGAACGGCATCGTACTGGCGGCACAGGAACCAGATTTCCTTGGCCCGCTTCATTCCGATGGTGCGGGCGAGCAACCCGGCGCCCAGGCCGGCGTCGAAGGAGCCGACGCGTGGACCGGTTTGTCCAAAGCGGGCGTTTTCCGCGGCGAGGGTCAGGTCGCAGACCAGGTGCAGGACATGGCCGCCACCCACCGCGAATCCGGCCACCATGGCGACAACCGGCTTGGGGAGGCGGCGGATCTGCATCTGCAGATCGAGGACGTTGAGATGCGGCGTGCCGCCTTCGTCGACGTAGCCCTCGTCACCGCGAACTTTCTGGTCCCCGCCGGAACAGAAGGCGTCCGGTCCGGTGCCGGTCAGGATGATGACGCCGATGGCCGGGTCGTGATGGGCGCGATGGAAGGCGTCGATCAGTTGGGAGACGGTTTCCGGGCGAAAGGCGTTGCGACGTTCCGGGCGGTCGATGGCGATGCGGGCGATTCCATCGGCGGCATCGAAGCGGATATCGGAATAGTCGCCCTGGGAAAGCCAGTGGATAGCGGGTTCGGTCATGGCGAGGGGTCAGTGAGATTACGGATTTTGGTGCGCGGTTTGTCAGGGTTGGTACGGAGTCTTGCGAGGAAACTGGCAGAACGAAAGCCCGCCAGATTTCCACCGAGCTCAGGGGTGAATAGTTGATCGCTGCTGCCAGTGAGCGCGGCATATTTTAGCTGTCGCCGGCCGACCGAATCGCGAGCATGCCGGGCCTCTGCATACAATTCCTTGATTTTGTTATAGAGTGTCGGAAACCAAGAAACTAAGCGTTAAGTCATAGAGTCGCCCAGGGGGAAACGGCGGGCGACGTTGGAAGAGACATGGATGCCTTACCTCGCGTGCTCATCGTTGACGCCTCCCGCGTCATCCGCGCATCGCTTTCCAAATACCTGAACCAGTTTTTCGACATTCGCGAGGAAGCCAACGGCGAATCCGCCTGGCAGACGCTGGTACTGGATTCCTCCATCGTGGCCGTGGTGTCCGGCAGCAGCCTGCCCAAGCTGGACGGCTACGGGCTGGTCGAGCGCATGCGCGGCAGCAAGCTCTCCCGGCTGCGCAATACGCCCTTCTACCTGATCGTATCCAACGAGGTCAGCGAAGGCGAGCGTCAGCAAGCGCGGGTGCGCGGCGTCACCGATTTTCTCCAGAAGGGCATGGCCAGCGCCCAGATCGGCATTCTCGTGGCGGCCATCCGGAAGAGTTGCGCAAACCCTTCCGACGCCCCCGAGACGCCCGCCGAAGGCGCGGTGGAATATCAGGCGCGGACACCCGTCGAGGAGGAATCGGTCGGTACGGCCAGCAACCTCGGTATCAGCGACATCATGGGTCAGATGGGACGTCTGGCCGGCATGTCGGGCATCACGGCCAGCGATGTTCTGGGACCGGCCAAGGCGGTGCCGGATTTCCCGCCGCGCGCCGAAGTCGAAATGGCCGTTGCGCGTCACCTGGCGGCGAGCGGTACACACGCCGTCGGCGTCCTGATCTTCGGACTGGACAGTTACTCCCGGGTGGTCGAGCGCTTCGGCAGCGAACTCGCCGATCGCATCGCCCTCAAGTTTGGTCGTCTGCTCGCCAACAAGGTGCGCACCGACGACAGCTTCGGCGCCTTTTCCCCCGGTCGTGTTGCCATCGTGGCGCCGGGAACCAATCGGGCGCTCTGCGCGAGCTTTGCCGAGCGGGTCTGCAAGGGCTTGGCGGCCGCACAGATTTCCATCCGCGGCGAGCGGGTGGATATGACGGTCAGCGTGGGCGTCGCCTCCGCGCCGGAAGATGGCGCCGCCCTCGGGGCGGAAGACTTTCTCGCGCTGGCCAACGGCCGTATGGAGGCTGCGCAGAAAGCGGGCGGCAATCGGGTCGAGGCAGGCAACCTGCGCGCGGCGGCGGATTTCAAGAAGGATGAGTTCGTGCTGCGGCTCAAGGAATTGCTCGGTACCGTACCGGCGCAGGCCTTGCAGCCCTGCCTTGGAAGCGTCGGCCTGCAGATCGTCCCGCTCATGAAGCAGATCGATCTGGCCTTCAACCTGGGTCTTCCCCTGGAAGAAATCGAGCGCAAACTCTGGTCCCGTGCCCGTTCCGAGCGGATGACCGGCTGATTTGTCTCACGCCCCACCGGGGCAGGAAAAACGAAACGGCCGCTGTTTGGCGGCCGTTTTGGTTGGCGGGTGACCCGCAGGTGGGATTCAGGAGGGGACCGGAATCTTGCCGATCTTGACCTGCCATTCCCTGGGCCCGGTGTTGTGCACCGAGGTGCCCGAGGAATCGACGGCCACGGTGACCGGCATGTCCTGCACGTCGAATTCGTAGATGGCTTCCATGCCGAGGTCGGCGAAGCCGACGACCTTGGCGCTCTTGATGGCCTTGGCCACCAGGTAGGCGGCGCCGCCGACGGCCATCAGGTAGGCGGACTTGTTGTCCTTGATGGCCTCGATGGCGAGCGGGCCGCGCTCGGACTTGCCGATCATGGAGATGAGACCGGTCTTCTCCAGCATCATGCGGGTGAACTTGTCCATGCGAGTGGCGGTGGTGGGGCCGGCGGGACCGACCACTTCGTCGCGCACCGGGTCGACGGGGCCGACGTAGTAGATGACACGGTTGGTGAAATCGACGGGCAGCTTTTCGCCCTTGGCCAGCATGTCGGCGATGCGCTTGTGGGCAGCGTCGCGGCCGGTGAGCATCTTGCCGTTCAAGAGGATCTTCTGCCCCGGTTTCCAGGAAGCGACTTCTTCCTTGGTCAGGGTATCGAGATTGACGCGGGTGGCGGACTTCAAATCCGGCGTCCAGGTGACGGCGGGCCAGTCTTCCAGCTTGGGCACTTCCAGCTTGGCAGGGCCGGAGCCATCCAGGTGGAAGTGGCAGTGACGTGTGGCGGCACAATTGGGCACCAGAGCTACCGGCAGGTTGGCGGCGTGGCAGGGGTAGTCCAGCACCTTGACGTCGAGCACGGTGGTGAGGCCGCCCAGGCCCTGGGCGCCGACGCCCAGCGCATTGACCTTCTCGTACAGTTCGAGGCGCAGTTCCTCGGCCCGGGTTTTGGCGCCGCGGGCTTTGAGTTCGTGGATGTCCACTGGCGCCATGATCGATTCCTTGGCCAGCAGCATGGCCTTTTCCGGCGTGCCGCCGATGCCGATGCCGATGATGCCCGGCGGGCACCAGCCGGCGCCCATTTCCGGGATCTTGTGCAGCACCCAGTCGACCAGGTCGTCGGAGGGGTTGAGCATGGCGAATTTGGACTTGGCTTCGGAGCCGCCGCCCTTGGCAGCGCAGATGACCTCCACGTGATCACCGGGCACGATCTCGAAGTGCACCACGGCCGGGGTGTTGTCCTTGGTGTTCCTGCGGGCGCCGGCGGGGTCGGCCAGCACGGAAGCGCGCAGGGGGTTGTCCGGGTTGGCGTAGGCGCGGCGCACCCCTTCATTGACCATTTCCTGCAGGCTCATGGTGGCGTCGTCCCAGGTGACCTTCATGCCCACTTTCAGGAAGACCATGCCGATGCCGGTATCCTGACAGATGGGGCGGTGGCCCTCGGCGGCCATGCGCGAATTGGTCAGGATCTGGGCGATGGCGTCCTTGGCGGCCGGCGACTCTTCGCGTTCATAGGCTTCGCCCAGGGCCGTGATGTAGTCGAGGGGGTGGTAGTAGCTGATGTACTGGAAGGCATCGGCAATGGACTGGATCAGGTCTTCCTGGCGAATGGCGGTCATGGTGTCCTTCCGGGTTAGTGGTTCTGGTGTTGCAGGGCAAGCGTTTGCGTCATGACCTTGTCGGTGATGGCGATCATGAACGCGGAAACGAGGAAGAGGGCGTGTATCACCGCCTGCCAGAGGATCACCCGGTCGTCGATCTGGGCGGCGTTGATGAAGGTCTTGAGGAGGTGGATGGACGAAATGCCGATCAGCGCGGTGGCCAGTTTGACCTTGAGCACTCCGGCGTTCACGTGGGACAGCCACTCCGGCTGGTCAGGGTGACCTTCGAGGTCGAGGCGGGATACGAAGGTCTCGTAGCCGCCGACAATGACCATGACGAGCAGATTGGCGATCATGACCACGTCGATGAGCCCCAACACGATGAGCATGACCTCGTTTTCCGACAGGCTTCCCGCCTTGCTCACCAGGTGAATCAGTTCGTGCATGAACTGGTAGACGTAGACGCCCTGGGCGGCAATCAAGCCGAGGTAAAGCGGCGCCTGAAGCCAGCGGCTCCAGAAAATGAAATCTTCGAGTTTATGGACTATTTTCATGGTCGCTTGCGGCGGTCGGGGAAAGGGCGCATCTTACCACGCTCGCTCCTGGCCCGGAGGCCGCTATGCTGCGCCGCAGCGTGCTTTCGTAAGCGGGATGTAAGAAACTGCCCGTCTAATGCCGCGCAGCCAATAACGACAGGCGCTTTGCAGGGATCGAAGATCACGGCGAATAAGCGCAGCATTTTCCGCCAGGCAGGCCGGGGGGCCTGCAAGTCCGAATCAGATTTTTCGTCTCTTTTTGTTTTTTTGTTTGGCCTATTTCGCAGAGGAGAAACAGATGTCCAATGAATCCGTGCAGATTTATTACCCGTCCGAAGAAATCGTCAAGAACGCGGCGGTTTCCGGGATGGACGCCTACAAGGCGTTGTGCGCGGAGGCCGAGGCCGATTACGAAGGTTTCTGGGCCAAGCGCGCCCGTGAACTCATCACCTGGAAGCAGCCCTTCACCCAGGTGCTCGATCAGTCCAACGCTCCCTTCTACAAGTGGTTTGCCGACGGCAAGCTGAACGTTTCCTACAATTGCCTCGATCGCAACGTCGAGAACGGTCTCGGGGACAAGGTCGCCATCATTTTCGAAGCCGACAGCGGCGAAGTGACCAAGGTCACCTACAAGGAAATGCTGGTCAAGGTCTGCAAGATGGCCAACCTGCTCAAGTCCAAGGGCGTCAAGAAGGGTGACCGCGTCGTCATCTATCTCCCGATGACCATCGAGGGCATCGTCGCCATGCAGGCCTGCGCCCGTATCGGCGCCACCCACTCCATCGTCTTCGGCGGCTTCTCTGCGCAGTCTCTGCGTGACCGCATCAACGACGCCGGTGCCGTGATGCTCATCACCTCCGACGGTCAGTACCGCGGCGGCAAGGCCATTCCTCTGAAGCCGATCGCCGACGAAGCCTTCGCCATGGGCGGTTGCGAATCGGTCAAGGACGTCATCGTCTTCAAGCGTACCGGTGGCGATTGCGCCATGACCGCCGGCCGCGATTCCTGGCTGCATGAAGGCCTGGAAGGCCAGTCCGAGACCTGCGAGCCCGAGTGGGTCGAGGCCGAGCATCCGCTCTTCCTCCTCTACACCTCCGGTTCCACCGGCAAGCCCAAGGGCGTCGTGCATTGCACCGGCGGCTACCTGCTGCACGCCATGCTGACCATGAAGTGGACCTTCGACATCAAGGGTTCCGACACCTTCTGGTGTACCGCCGACATCGGCTGGGTCACCGGCCACACCTACATCACCTACGGCCCCCTGGCCTGCGGCGTGACCGAAGTGGTGTTCGAAGGCGTGCCCACCTACCCGGATGCCGGCCGCTTCTGGAAGATGATCCAGGACCACGGCGTGACCGTGTTCTACACCGCCCCCACCGCCATTCGTTCGCTGATCAAGGCTTCCGACTCCAACCCCGCCGTCCATCCGAAGAGCTACAACCTCTCGACGCTGCGCATCCTGGGCTCCGTCGGCGAGCCGATCAATCCGGCCGCCTGGGACTGGTATTACCAGAACGTCGGCGGCAGCCGTTGTCCCATCGTCGATACCTTCTGGCAGACCGAGACCGGCGGCCACATGATCACCCCGCTGCCGGGCGCCACCCCGCTGGTTCCGGGTTCCTGCACCCTGCCGTTCCCCGGCATCCAGTTCGCCGTGGTGGACGAGACCGGTTCCGAACTGCCTTGGGGACAGGGCGGCATCCTGGTGTGCAAGAAGCCCTGGCCGTCCATGATCCGCACCATCTGGGGCGATCCCGACCGCTTCGTGAAGTCCTACTACCCCGCCGACTTCCAGGGCAAGCTGTACCTGGCCGGCGACGGCGCCATCCGTGACGCCAAGACGGGCTACTTCACCATCACCGGCCGTATCGACGACGTGCTGAACGTTTCCGGTCACCGCATGGGTACCATGGAAATCGAATCCGCCCTGGTCGCCAACCCGCTGGTGGCGGAAGCCGCCGTGGTCGGCCGTCCGGACGACCTGACCGGTGAAGCCATCGTCGCTTTCGTGGTGCTGAAGGGCGCCCGTCCGGCCGACGCCGATGCCGCCAAGAAGGTCGCCAAGGAGCTGGCCGACTGGGTGGGCAAGGAAATCGGTCCGATCGCCAAGCCCAAGGACATCCGTTTCGGAGACAACCTGCCGAAGACCCGTTCCGGCAAGATCATGCGGCGCCTGCTGCGTGGCCTGGCCAAGGGCGAGGAACTCACCCAGGACACCTCCACGCTGGAAAACCCGGCCATCCTCGAGCAGCTGAAAAACTCGATCTGATGGTTCCTGGCCGCGCCGAGGGAAACCTCGGCTCCGGCCGGGCTGAACGGACCTGTTCGCTTGCCGGGACAGGCCGCAAACAAATAAGGCAGGGAGGAGAAATGGTCGCCTGTGCGGTGACCGCGCAGGCGGTACACGAGACCGCTGGAGAACGGCTGGCACGCAGGGCGTGTCGGCCGTTTTTGTTTTCGCTTTTTGCGGGAGGGCGTTGAATGCGACACTCGGCCAACATTCGCCAGCGGCTAGCCGGGATCGGCCTCCTGGGCCTGCCGCTGCTGAGCTTTCCGCTGGTTTCCCTGCCCGGGGGGGAGTTTGCCGGGCTGCCGGCCCTCTACGTCTATCTCTTCGGTGTCTGGGCCGGTCTGATCGCCCTGGCCGCCTGGGTTTCGGAGTATCGGGGGCGCTGATGCTGTCGGGGTGGCTGGTCGCCGTCGTCGCCGTCGCCTACCTCGGGCTGCTTTTCGCCGTCGCTCGCTTTGGCGACGCGCGGGCTGACGCCGGTCGTTCGATCATTTCTGCTAACGTCTATAGCCTGTCCCTGGCCGTTTACTGCACCTCCTGGACCTTCTATGGCAGCGTCGGGCGGGCCACTTCCGGTGGCTTATCTTTCCTCACCATCTATCTGGGCCCGACCCTGGTCTTTCTGCTCGGAACCGTCATCGCCAAGATGATCCGCATCAGCAAGGCCCAGCGCATCACCTCCATCGCTGACTTCATCGCTTCCCGCTACGGCAAGAGTCAGTTTCTTGCCGGTCTGGTGACCGTGATTGCCGTAGTCGGCGTCGTTCCCTACATCGCGCTCCAGCTGAAGGCGGTCTCGGCGAGTTTCGATATCGTGGTTGCCCGGCCCGCGGCAGCGGGTGCTCCCTGGTGGGCGGATTCGACATTGGCCATCGCTGCGGTGATGGCGGTATTCACCATACTCTTCGGTACGCGGCACCTCGACGCCACCGAGCGTCACGAAGGCATGGTCGCGGCCGTGGCCTTTGAATCGGTGGTCAAACTGGCTGCCTTCGTGGCTGTGGGTCTCTTCGTCACCTACGGCATCTTCGAGGGCTTCGGCGATGTGTTCCGCCGCGCTGCGGCTTCGCCCGAGCTTTCCCGTCTGCTCACGCTGGATTCCGGACGCGCCGGGAGCTGGTTGGCACTCATCATCCTTTCCGGTCTCGCGGTTCTGCTCCTGCCGCGGCAGTTCCAGATCGCGGTGGTGGAAAACGTTGATGAGAGCCATCTGCGGCGGGCGGTCTGGTTGTTTCCGCTCTACCTCCTGCTGATCAACATCTTCGTGCTGCCGGTCGCCCTCGGCGGGCTGCTTCACTTCGCCGGCCGTAGTATGGACGCCGATACCTTCGTTCTCACGCTGCCGCTTTCGGAGGGGGCGAGTGCGCTCGCTCTGCTGGCCTTCATCGGGGGGCTCTCAGCGGCGACGGGGATGGTCATCGTCGAGACCATCGCCCTGTCGACCATGGTTTGCAACGATCTCGTCATGCCCTGGCTGTTGCGTTCCGCCTGGATTGGCTCTCGACGGAGCGATCTTTCAGGAGTTCTGCTTGGGATTCGCCGAGGTGCCATCGCGCTCATCCTGTTTCTTGGCTACGTCTATTTTCGGGCTGCCGGCGAAGCCTACGCCCTGGTCGCCATCGGACTCATTTCATTTGCCGCGGTCGCGCAGTTCGCGCCGGCGTTGTTCGGCGGCATGTACTGGAAGCAAGGCAACCGGGCAGGCGCCGCCGCCGGGCTCCTGGGGGGCTTTGCGGTATGGACCTACACCCTGTTGCTGCCCTCGTTTGCCAAATCGGGGTGGATCGGGCGCGGCTTTCTCGACTACGGCCCGGCCGGCATTGGCGCGCTCAAGGCGCAGGCGCTTTTTGGCCTGGTGGGTCTGGACGAGATTTCTCACTGCCTCTTCTGGAGTTTTCTCGTCAACGCCGGACTCTACGTGGCGGTTTCCCTCGCCGTCCGGCCAGGCGCCACCGAGGTCGCCCAGGCTGAGCGCTTCGTCGATGCCCTCAAGCGGGGCGGCGACGGTGCCGTGCGGGCCAGCCTTTGGCGGGGCAGCGCCTCCGCCGGGGAACTGGTGGCGCTCCTGGAGAGATTTCTCGGGCCCTCCCGGGCGAAGCAGCAATTGCAGGCCTACGCCTTGCGCCGCAAGGCAGAAGACTGGGCCAGCCTGCCGGCGGACGCCGACTTCGTGCTCTTTGCAGAGACCCAGTTGGCGGGGGCAATCGGATCGGCCAGCGCGCGGGTGATGGTTGCATCGGTAGTGCAGGAAGAAGAACTCGGGCTGGAGGAAGTGCTCGACATCCTGGCCGAGGCCACCCAGGTGCGCGCCTACAGTCGTGAGCTGGAAGCCAAGTCGCGGCAGCTGGAGGCGGCGACCGCCGAACTGCGGGAGGCCAACGAGCGCCTGCGGGAGCTCGACCGCATGAAGGACGACTTCATTTCCACGGTTACCCACGAATTGCGCACGCCCCTCACCTCGATTCGTGCCCTCTCGGAAATGCTCTTCGACGATCCGCGCATGGCCCTCGCCGACCGGCAGCGCTTCTTCGGCGTGATCGTCGGCGAGGCCGAGCGTCTGACCCGCCTCATCAATCAGATTCTCGACATGGCCAAGCTGGAATCCGGGAGGGCCGAATGGATGACCGGCGAAGTGAATTTGGCCGATGTCGTGCGCGAATCCGCAGGATCGGTGGAGCAGCTGTTTCGCGGCAAGGGCGTGACGCTGGATCTCTCCATTCCCGAGGCGGTCCCGGTCGTGATTGCCGACCGGGACCGCCTGACGCAGGTGATGATCAACTTGCTCTCCAACGCCGTGAAGTTCGTTCCCGCAGGCGAGGGGCGTGTCGGCGTCAGTTTGTCGGTGTTGCGCGATGCCGCGCGCGTCGAGGTCGCCGACAACGGCCCCGGCCTCCGGCGCGAGGAGCTTGAAGTAATCTTCGAGAAGTTTCGCCAGGGGGGAAACACCCTCACCGACAAACCCCAGGGCACTGGCCTGGGCTTGCCGATCAGCCGGCAGATCGTCGAATATTTCGGGGGGCGCCTTTGGGCGGAGAGCGAACCCGGGCAGGGAGCCCGGTTCATCTTCACCATTCCCCTGCCGGCAAACGGTCCAGAACATTCTTAGGGAGGAGAGACCATGGCACACCGCATCCTGATCGTGGACGATGAACCCAACATCGTCCTGTCCCTTGAGTTCCTCATGAAAAAAGAAGGCTTCGAGGTCGCGGTGGCGGCCGACGGCGAAGAGGCGCTCGCCAAGGTGGCGAGCTTTCGGCCAGACATCCTCCTCCTCGACGTCATGATGCCCAAGAAGTCCGGCTTCGAGGTTTGCGAGGCGGTGCGCGCCGACCCTGCCAACGGCAGGCTCCTGGTGATCATGCTCACCGCCAAGGGACGCGACACCGAAGTGGCCAAGGGGCTCGCCCTGGGCGCCGACGCCTACGTCACCAAGCCCTTTTCGACCAAGGAACTGGTCGCCAAGGTCAAGGCCATGCTCGCCGGCTGAACGCCAGCCTCAACCCTGTCCACCGCCGGAGACCGCATGCAGGCCAAGACGCGTTTCATTCTTGCAGCCCTGATCCTCGGGCTGCTCATGACCGGACCATTCGTGGTCACCTCCCTGCTCGTTTGGCTGGACATGCGCTCGGCCGAGCGCACGATGCTCGTCGAACTGCTGCTCAGCAGACTGCCGATCGGCACGGCGATGACCATCTTCGGATTCATCGTCGGTCTGGCCCTCGTCCACAAGCTGTACGGCCAGTACGTCAACGGCCTGTTGCGCATGGCGGAGACCCTGCGCCTCATGCTGGGGGCCAATCGCAACTTTCAGGTGGCCTTGAAGGGGCCGCCCGAGGTGCAGCAACTCGCCCGCGCCGCCAACGACCTGGCGCGCCAGCGCAACGAGCTCCTCGACGACGTCGATGCGCAGATCGCGCGCGCCAAGGCTTCGGTGGAAGAGGAGAAGAATCGACTTGCCGCGCTCATGTCCGAACTGGCCCAGGCGGTGATCGTCTGCAATCTGGACGGACGCGTTCTCCTCTACAACAACCGCGCACGGCTCCAGTTCAAGGCCCTCGCGCAGGGGCCGACCTCGGTGGCCGGCGGCGCGCTGATCGGTCTTGGTCGGTCGATCTACTCGATTCTGGAGAAGAGTCAGGTCAATCACGCGCAGGAGGTCATCCGCCAGCGCCTGGCCAGCGGTAAAGCCGCCCTCGCCAATTTCGTGACCACCACCCGCGGCGGGCAGCTCCTGCGCGTCCAGATGGTGCCCGTGCTGGCGGGCGGGGAGGGGGCCGGGAGGGACATGGGCGGCTATGTGCTCAGCGTCGAGAACATCACCCGCAGCATCGAACAGGAATCGCGGCGCGATCATGTGGTTCAGTCCCTCACCGAAGGCAGTCGTGCGGCCCTCGGCAACCTGCGGGCTGCGGTGACCAATCTTGCCGATTATCCGGACATGGAGCCGGAATTGCGGCAGCGCTTCGTCGGTATCATCGCCGAAGAGGCGGGACGCATGGCCGAGCAACTTGATCGGACGCTGGCCGACTTTTCAGATTCCCTCAAGACCCGCTGGCCGCTGGAGGATGTTCTGGGCATCGATATCATCGCCGCCGCCGGCAGGCGCATCGAGGATCTCCTGCAACTGCCCAGCAAGAGCGAGGAGGTCGATGACGCCCTCTGGATCAAGGTCGATAGTTTTTCCCTGGTCTTCGCCATTGCCTTCTTGGCGTCCCGGCTGAAGGACCACTACGAGGTCCGCGAGTTGCGCTTCCGGCTGACTGCGCACGAACGCCTCGCCTATCTGGATCTCATCTGGAGCGGGCCGGCGATGTCGTCCGAGACTTTCTACACCTGGGAGCTGGAATCCATGCACCTGGGCAGCGAAACGACTCCCCTCTCCCTGCGCGACGTCATCGACCGTCACGGCGGAGAAATCTGGTACCAGCGCGAGAAGGCAGCGCACCGGGCCTTCTTCCGTTTCGTGCTGCCGCTCGCGACACCCGAGGCCGTCGCTGTCGAATTCGACGATGAAGCGCGCGCCCGCGGTCGGCCGGAATATTACGATTTCGACCTGTTCAAGTTCCAGGACGCCGGTGGAGTGGATCTGGATCGCCGGCTCTCCGATCTCACCTATACCGTCTTCGACACCGAAACGACCGGTCTGGAACCCTCCGGCGGCGATGAAATCATCCAGATCGGTGCGGTACGCATCGTCAATAACCGGATGCTGCGCCAGGAAATCTTCAACCAGCTCGTCGATCCCAAGCGATTCTTGCGGCCGGAGACCATTCCCATCCACGGCATCACCGACGACATGGTGCGTGGTCAGCCCACCATCGACGCGGTGCTCCCCGCCTTCCACGAATTCTGCGAGGACACCGTGCTCATCGCCCACAACGCCGCCTTCGACATGCGCTTCCTGCAGCTCAAGGAGGAGGCCACCGGCGTCCGCTTCGCCCAGCCCGTTCTCGATACCCTGCTGCTGTCGGCGGTCGCCCATCCCAATCAGGAATCCCACAAGCTCGACGTCATCCTCGAACGCCTGGGCATCAACATAGAATCGCGCCACAACGCCCTGGACGATTCTCTGGCCACCGCCGAAGTCTTCCTGAAGCTGGTGCCGCTGCTTGCCGAGAAGGGCATTTTCACCTTGCGGCAGGCCCTGGAGGCGTCCCAGAAAACCTACTATGCCCGTATCAAGTACTGAGGCCGTCGCGGTCCCGCTGCCCGGACTTCCCTGCCGGGAATTTCAGGAACTCGGTGAGCGTATTGCGGCGGCGCCCGACACGGAAGCCGTCGCCGCCTGTGCGGCCAGCTTGCTTCGCTTCACGCAGGCGTTGGTGGACGATTTGCCCGGCCACACGCTCAGCGCGCTCGTGTCGGCCATGAACGACCGCCTGGTTTGTCGGATCATCGCGCTGACCGCCCGCGAGCACCGGCTCCCGCCCGTGGCGTGGTGCTGGTTGGCGTTCGGATCGGAAGGGCGACACGAGCAGACCTTCCTCACCGATCAGGACAACGGGCTGCTCTTCAGCGCCGCCGACGATGCCGAGGCGGCGGCCCTGCGCGAGCGTTTCGTGCCCTTCGCAGGGGCCGTCAATGCCCGCCTGGACCGCTGCGGCTTTGCCGCCTGCAAGGGCGAGATCATGGCCGGAAATCCCCGCTGGTGCCTTTCCCTGGACGAATGGCGCAATACGTTCATCGACTGGGTGCGGCGGCCCGAGCCACTCGCGCTGATGCACGCCACCATCTTCTTCGACCTGCGGCCGTTATGGGGCGACTTCGCCCTCGGCGAGACGCTGCGCGACACGGTACTGGCGCTCACCCGCGACACGCCGGCTTTTCTCCACCTGATGGCTGCCAATGCCTTGCAGGCGCAGCCCCCCTTGAGCCTTCTGGGTGAGGTGATGACGGCTGCAGAAGAAGGGCGGCAGGTGGTCGATTTGAAGAAATTCGGGGCGCGAATTTTCGTCGATGCGGCGCGAATTTTCGCCCTGGCCGGCGGCGGTCGTGGGGTGGCGACGCGCGATCGCCTGCTGGAGGCGGGTGCGGCGGCAGGCCTCTCCGACGATGAAATCGCCGCGGCGCGTGACGCCCTGTCGCAGATCCTGCGCTTGCGGCTGCGCGTTCAGGCGGCGGCCCTGGCGCGCGGCGAAGTTCCCCGCCACGGCATCGACCCCGCAAAGCTGCACAGCCTGGATCGCGCACTCCTGCGGGAATGCTTGCGGGAGGCGAAGCGCCTGCAGCAACGCCTCAAGTTAAACTATGCCCTTTAGAAAGCGCTGATGGATGGGCGGCAAGCCGCCTTGGCGCCAATCTCACCCTGACTTCCGCAGATTCCCCAGAAGGTTGTGCCCATGGAAACCGAAACGCTCGATCAGACTGTTGATCGCCTCCACCACGAGGGCACTCGTCGCTTTGCGGCGGCGGCAGCAGTCTTCCTCTCCCGGCACGCCCCCTTCAACCGCATGAGCATTGAAGCCCTCGAGTGGGTTTCCGCGCGGGTCCAGCTTGCCTTTCATGCGGCCGGGAGTCGCATCCTCGGTCCAGAAAACGGCGTGGTCGCCCATTTTTACGTGCTTGAATCCGGGAAGGTCCAGGCCCGCCAAGCCGGCGAGGTCGCGGTCACCGAGTACTCGGTTCTAACCCTGGGGCCTGGCGAAAGCTTTCCCATCGGCGCGGTCACCGCCCGTCGTCCATCCACCAACACCTATACCGCCCTCGAGGACAGTTTCTGCTATCGCCTGCCGGCGGAAGATTTTCTGACGCTGATGACCAGCAGCCCGGAATTCAACCTCTTCTGCACGCAGTACATCGCCAGCCTTCTCAATCAGTCCCGCCAGCAGCTCCAGATTCAGTTCTCGCAGCGCGCCAGCGAGCAGCAAACCCTCAATTCGCCGCTTGCTGTTATCGGCAGTCGGCGGCCCGTTGCCGTGGCCCCGGATTCGCCGCTGCGCACGGCGCTCGAGACCATGTCCCGGGCAGCGGTGGGTTCTCTCGTCGTCGTCGATGGCGATCAGCGGCCCCTGGGCATCTTCACCCGCACCGATCTGCTCGACCGGGTGGTGCTGGCTGGGCTCGACCAGGCCGCGCCCATTGCCGCCGCCATGTCGCCGCAGCCCTTCCAACTGGAGGAGCACGCCACCGCCTACGACGCCATGTTGGCCATGGCCACCCACGGCATTCGGCACGTCCTGGTGGTGGACGCGGAAGGGCGGCTGACTGGCGTGGTCTCCGAGCGCGATCTTTTCGCTCTGCAACGCGTCGGGCTGCGGCAGATCCGCCAGGCCATCGAATCCGCCCAGGGCGTCGAAGGACTGTGCAGTTCGGCGGCCGACGTGCGCCAGCTCGCCTTCAACATGCTTGCCCAGGGCATCGGGGCGGAACAGCTCACCCAGTTCATTTCCGCCCTCAACGATGCCCTCACGCGGCGGGTCATCGAACTCAATCTCGCCCGCCACGACCTTGCCGGCATCACCTGGTGCTGGCTCGCCTTCGGTTCGGAAGGACGCGACGAACAGACCTTCAGCACCGATCAGGACAACGGAATCGTTTTCGAATGCGACGATTTTCACGATCGCGAGGAACTCAAGCTGCGCCTGCTCAACTTTGCGCAGGACGTGAATGGCGATCTGGACCGCTGCGGCTTTCCGCTCTGCAAGGGCAACATCATGGCGAGCAATCCCCAGTGGTGCCTGTCACTCGATGAATGGAAGGAACAGTTCAATCGCTGGATTCGTGAACCCCATCCGGAAGCTTTGCTCAACGCGACGATCTTTTTCGACTTCCGACCCCTCTTCGGGGAGGCGCCGCTTGCCGAGCGTCTGCGGCGGCACCTGCTGGAGCAGACGGCGAGCGGCAATCTCTTCCTCCAGGCCATGGCCCGCAACGCCCTCGACGTGGCGCCGCCTCTGGGGACCTTCAGGGATTTCGTCACCGACCTGGAGCCCGATCACCCCGGCTGTATCGATCTCAAGAAATACGGGGCGCGGATTTTCGTCGACGTGGGGCGCATTTACGCGCTCGCCACCGGAGTTCGCAATACCAACACCGTGCAACGTCTGCGGCTTGCCGCCCAAAGGCTCAACGTGCGCAGCGAAGAAATCGGGGCGATGGTCGAAGCGCTTCACTTCATCCAGTTGCTGCGCCTGCGCCATCAGTACCTGGAGGGAGAGCCGGGGCGCCAGGGCGACAACCTCATCGATCCGGAGCAGTTGAATGAACTCGATCGTCGCATCCTCAAGGAGTCGTTCCGGCAGGCGAGAAAATTGCAAAATCGCCTGAAACTCGACTATCAGGTGAGCTGAGCGATGCTCGATCTGCGCAAGTTGATCTTTCGCGGTGACGCCCCTCCCGCCGACCTCGCGCCGACGGTGCGGCAGGCGCTGGAGAGCTGGAAAGACAGCCCGCTTCCCGACCTGGACGAGCCCCATTTCCACGCGCGCTACGTGGTGATCGACGCGCTTGCCGCACCGGAGGGGAATACCTATACGGGGCTGGCAGCGGTGGCGGTGGCGCGCGGCGGAATCGTGCTGGCTTCCGATGTCCTCGCCATCAATCTCGCCGGGGGCGGCGACGGGGGGCTGCTCGACCAGGAGTGGATGGCCTTGTTGGCTTTCCTGGGCAAGGGCGCCGTGGTGAGCTACGTCGCCGAACCCCTCCAAGCCTTTCTTCAGGAAGCTTTTCGGCAGCGCCTGGGCGTCGATTTCAAACCACCCTGGGTGGAACTGTCCCGCCTGTTGCCGGAATGCTTCACAGAGCGCCTGCCGTCCGGCGCCGCGAGGGAGGACTGGTTGGAGACGTTTGGCATCGAGGCAGCCGGCGGGCGCGATGCGGTAACCCAGGTCCTCGGGCTCGCGCGGCTCCTGCAACTCGCCTTGCCGAGGGCGGTGGAGCGGGGCATCGAAACGCCGCGGCGGCTGGTCGCGGCGGGGCAGGGGCGTCGTCTCTTTCGTCTGGGATCCTGACGGTGCTGGGCAGACTCTCACGCCTCCATCGCTACTACCTGCTCTATACCATGGGCTTCGTGGTCTTCGTGGCCAGCCTCGCGGTGCTGGAGTCGCGGGGAATGCCGCCGCGCTGGATTGGCTACGCGTTTCTCATGTTTACCATCCTCACCTATGGCGTGATCGGCATCTTCAGCCGCACCGCCGACGTCGCCGAATACTACGTGGCGGGGCGTCGGGTCCCGGCGATGCTGAACGGCATGGCGACTGGCGCCGATTGGATGAGCGCCGCGTCCTTCATCGGCATGGCGGGCAGTCTTTATCTTTCCGGCTACCAGGGACTGGCTTTCGTCGTCGGCTGGACAGGCGGCTTTGTTCTCGTGGCATTGCTGCTTGCCCCCTATCTTCGTCGCTTCGGCGAATACACCATTCCGGATTTCCTGGGGGCGCGCTACGGCGGCAATGCGGTGCGCTTCGTGGCGGTTACCGCCGCCATCCTCGCGTCCTTCGTATACGTCGTGGCCCAGATCTACGGGGTGGGCGTCATCACCAGCCGCTTCGTCAATTTGCAGTTCGAGATCGGCGTCTTCGTGGGCCTCGCCGGAATCCTGGTCTGTTCCTTCCTGGGCGGCATGCGGGCGGTGACCTGGACCCAGGTGGCGCAATACGTGATCATCATCGTCGCCTATGTGACGCCGGTAGCCCTGCTGGCCTACAAGGTGACCGGCGTACCGTTGCCCCAGGTGGTCTATGGGCAGGTCCTCCAGAAGGTGAGTCAGCAGGAGGAGCGGCTCTTCCAGTTGCCCGAGGAAGTCGAAACCCGCCGCCTGTTCCACAAAAGAGCCGAGCATTACGCCGAAAAAATCGCCCGTCTGCCGGATTCGCTAAACGAAGAACGACAGGCCCTCGCCGAGCGCATCGCCGAACTCAAGGCCGGCGACGCGCCCATGCGCGACATCGTCCAGGTGGAAAAACTGCGGCGCGATCTTCCCCATGACGCCGAGCACGCCCGGCTGCGCTGGGAGGCGGCCATGGCGGCGTCCGAGGAGCGGGCGAGACCGCCCATCCACCATGCCGAAGCTTTTCCCGATGGCGCCGGGGGCTTGTCTTCGGTAGAGCAGCAGATCAACTTCCTTGCCCTGGTTTTCTGCCTGACCATAGGCACGGCGGCCTTGCCCCACGTGCTGATGCGCTACTACACGACCCCTTCGGTGCAGGAGGCGCGCAGTTCGGTGTTCTGGTCCATTTTCTTCATATCGCTGCTCTACATGACGGCGCCGGCCTACGCCGTCCTGGCCAAGTACGAGGTGCTCACCCAACTGGCGGAAATACCCCTTGCGCGACTTCCAGCCTGGGTGGCGGCATGGAGTAAAGTTGGCCTGGTTGCCATCGAGGACATCAACCGGGACGGCATCCTGCAATTGGCGGAACTCAGTTTCAACCCCGACGTGATCGTCCTGGCCACGCCGGAAATCGCCGGCATGCCCTTCGTCGTTTCTGGCCTGGTGGCCGCGGGGGGGCTGGCCGCCGCCCTATCCACCGCCGACGGGCTGCTCCTCACCATTACCAGTGCGCTGTCCCACGACCTGTATTACCGCATCTTCAGGCCACGGGCCTCGACCCAGTTCCGCCTGGTCATCTCGAAGTCGCTGCTACTCGTCGTTGCCGTCCTGGCCGCCTCGGTCGCAGCCCAGAAACCGGGGACCATCCTGTACATGGTCGCCTGGGCCTTCTCCATCGCCGGCTCGGCCTTCTTCCCCGCCCTGGTCTTGGGCATCTTCTGGAAGCGGGCCAGTCGGCGGGGAGCGGTCGCCGGGATGGCGGCGGGTTTGCTGGTGTCGCTGTATTACATTCTGCGTGTCGAGGCAGCACGCTTTCCAGCGCTGCCCCTGGGTGATCCAATGGTGCCCTGGTTGGGCATTCAGTCCATTTCGGCGGGGGTCTTCGGCGTGCCAGTCGGTTTCGCCGTGATCATCGCGGTCAGCCTCTTCACCAAGGCGCCGCCCCGGGAAACTCAGGATTTCGTCGTCAGCGTCCGCTTTCCCCAGGAAGACGGCGACGAAGCCGCCGTGGCGACCGAGGGGCGCCGATGAGTCCCGGCGAGCAGGCCCGCGTCGAGTACTGGCGCGCCAACCTCAGGATGACCCTGGTCCTTTTGGCGATCTGGGTCGTGGTTACCTTCGTTGCGCCTTTCTATGCGAGGGAGCTCAATCGCGTTACGGTGCTGGGTTTCCCCTTGGGTTTCTACATGGCCGCCCAGGGAACTGTGGTCGTCGATATTCTGATCATCGGCGTCTACGCCTGGTACATGAACCGTCTCGACCAACGCTTCAAGCGCTCCCGTCGGGCCTCCGGCAATCAAAGCGAGCGCTAGTAGCCTGCCCCACAGATAACGAAACATGAAAACTCGTCTTTGCCCCGCTGGCGTTGTTGCTCATCCTCGCAAGAGCTTCGGCTATCGCTGCGGTTCGCGCCTAGCCAGCTGCACAAATCCTTCGCTTTCATATTTTTCCGCCATCGATGGGGCAGGCTACTAGCGGCGCGCTCCGCGCGGCATCGTTAGGAGACTCTCCCCGCATGGGGAGCCTGCGCGTTCCGGGTTTGTAAGTTTCCTGTCAGCTTCCTTACGCTAAGCTTAAAGGCGAGACCGGTCACCTCCGAGAACGGCCGGCTCGCAGTCACGGTCCCCGAGGGTCGACTTCTCGCAAGCTTTCGACTGCCGGGGCGCTCCCGCGGATAGGCAGAACCGCGGGCCCTGTGAAGCTGTATCGATACGAAGGAGGGTGCACCATGCAACTGACCGACAAGCATCGGGAGTACTGGCACCGCAACCTGAAAATGACCGGGCTCCTGCTCGGCATCTGGTTCGTGGTGACCTACGTGGCCGCGTTTTTCGCGCGGGATCTCAACAGCATTACCGTTCTCGGCTTTCCGCTGGGCTTCTACATGGGAGCGCAGGGAGCCCTGATCATCTACGTCGCCATCATCTGGTTCTACGCTCGTTACATGAACGGGCTGGACAAGGAATACGGCGTGCATGAGGGGGACGACTGATGGCTACCACAACCAGTTCCAATCAGGCTTTCTTCAAGCAACTCTCCCGCTACTACACCTTCTATACCGGCGGCTTCATCGCCTTCGTCATCATCGTCGGCATCCTGGAGTTTGCCGGAGTTCCCAACAAGATACTCGGCTATCTCTTCCTCTTCGCCACCATCCTGCTCTACGCCGGCATCGGCTTCATGTCCAAGACGGCGGACGTCGGGGAATACTACGTGGCGGGGCGGCGCGTGCCGGCGCTGTTCAACGGCATGGCCACCGGTGCCGACTGGATGAGCGCGGCGTCCTTCATCGGCATGGCGGGTACCCTGTACCACGCCGGCTATGACGGGCTCGCCTTCATCATGGGCTGGACCGGCGGCTACTGCCTGGTGGCGCTCTTCCTGGCGCCCTACCTGCGCAAGTTCGGCCAGTTCACCATCCCCGACTTCCTGGGTGCCCGTTACGGCGGCAATATCCCCCGGTTCATCGGCGTGATCGCAGCCGTCACTTGTTCCTTCACCTACGTGATCGCCCAGATCTACGGCGTCGGCATCATCACCAGCCGCTTTACCGGGCTGGAGTTTCAGGTCGGCGTCTTCGTCGGTCTCGCCGGCATTCTGGTCTGTTCCTTCCTCGGCGGCATGAAGGCGGTGACCTGGACCCAGGTGGCCCAGTACATCATCCTCATCGTCGCCTACATGATCCCGGTGGTCTGGCTGTCGGTGAAGCACACCGGAGTGCCCGTTCCCCAGGTAGCCTACGGCTACACCCTGCAGAAAGTCACCGAGCGCGAGAAGGTGCTCAACGACAAGACCAGCGAAGCGGGGGCCAAGGAAGAGAGCGTGCGGCAGATCTTCCGCGATCGCGCTGCGGCGGCCGAGGCCAAGTTGAAGGGTCTGGAAGGCGACGCGCCGGCGTTCCTGGCGGCGGAAAAGGAAAAGCTGACCGCCAAGGTCGCCGAACTCAAGGCCGCCAACGCCGACGCCAAGGCCGTCGAGGCGGCGGAGAAGGCGGTCAAGGACTTCCCGGCCGACGCCGCTGCCGCCAAGGCGCAGTGGAAGAAGGATGCTGATGGCGCCAAGGCCAGGGCGGCCCCGGTCAAGCCCCACGCCGAGGCCTTCCCGGCCAAGGACGACGCGGCGCGGGACGTGGCGAAGAAGAACTTTCTCGCCCTGGTCTTCTGCCTGATGGTGGGTACGGCAGCCCTGCCGCACATCCTGATGCGCTTCTACACAACACCTTCGGTGCAGGAGGCGCGGCGCTCGGTGTTCTGGTCGCTGTTCTTCATCTTCCTCCTTTACTTCACCGCGCCGGCGCTCGCCGTGCTGGTCAAGTACGAGGTCTACAGCAATCTGGTGGGATCGGCCTTCGCTCAGCTACCGGCGTGGGTCTCCAACTGGGCGGCGGTAGACAAGACCTTGATGGCGATCACCGACATCAACAAGGATGGTATCGTGCAGCTCGCAGAAATCGTGATCGGCGGCGACCTCGTCGTGCTGGCCACCCCCGAGATCGCAGGCCTGCCCTACGTGATCTCCGGCCTGGTGGCGGCGGGCGGCCTCGCTGCGGCGCTTTCGACGGCTGACGGCTTGCTGCTCACCATCGCCAACGCGCTTTCCCACGACGTGTATTACAAGATGATCGATCCCAACGCGCCGACCACCCGCCGTCTGGTGGTGTCCAAGGCGCTGCTTCTGGTGGTGGCACTGCTTGCAGCCTATGTCACCTCCCTGAAGCCGGGGGACATCCTCTTCCTCGTCGGAGCGGCGTTTTCGCTGGCGGCCTCGGCCTTCTTCCCGGCCTTGGTCTGCGGGGTGTTCTGGAAGCGGGCCAACAAGTTGGGGGCCATTCTCGGCATGGTGGCTGGACTGGGCATCTGTGCCTACTACATGTACATCACCTACCCGTTCTTCGGCGTCAATGCTCCCAAGTGGTGGGACATCAACCCCATCTCCGCGGGCATCTTCGGCATCCCGGCCGGGTTCATCGGTGTCATCGTCGGTTCCCTGATCACTCCAGCGCCGGCTCGGGATGTGCAGGAACTGGTGGACCACGTCCGCTACCCGAACCTGGAAGGCGGCCTCAACACCCAGGGGACTTGATGCGGTTGGGTTTTCCTGGAAAAAAAGCCCGCTTCGGCGGGCTTTTTTCGGGTTCCCTAAAACGGAAGCTCCTGCACGAGATGATGCAGATCGGCCCGCTCTGCGTCGCGGATCAACTGGTTGCTCCGCCGGGGATCGAAATTGCGCAGATGCTCGATCACCGTGCGGACCCGATCCGGGTTGCGGGCGTGGTGGTGCGCCATGCCCAACTGGTACCAGATTTCGCCACCCATGGGCTGCAAACGGCCCGCCTCTTCAAGCGCCGTCGCCGCATCCGAGTGCTGGCCGAGGGCCGCGTGGGCCATGCCGAGGCCGTACCAGGCGCGATCCAGGGTTGGCTCAAGGCCGACCGCCGCCGAAAAGGCCTCCAGCGCGCCCCGCGGATCGCCCCCTTGCTCCTGGGCATAGCCAAAGTTGAAGCGGGTTTCCGCATCGTTGGGATCCAGGCGTACCGCCTCCTGAAACCAGCGTATGCTCTGCGGCCAGTCCTTGCCAACGGCGGCCAGGAAGCCGAGATTGCGGGCCGCCGATGCTTCCGGCGCGTGGCGAAAGGCGGCCACATACTCGGTGAAGGCAAGCTCGCGCTGCCCCAGGAAATGAAACAGCCAGGCGCGGGCAGAATGCCGCCAGTGTTCGAAATTCATGCAGCGAAGACCTCGATGGAGAATGGATGATGAAACCGGGGATGAAACCACCGACGCGAGTCGAGATGCCATGGTAGCCAGCCAATTGTTCATTGTCAGCGTCGTGCGTGCCCTGGTCGAGGTGGCCGGGCTATTTCTCCTCGGGCAGGGCCTCCTGTGGGTGCTCGCTGGCGCCTCCCGCGAGCGGAATGGCGTCTATCGCCTCTTCCAATTGGTCACCCGCCCGGTAATTCGTCTCGTGCGGGCCTTGCTTCCCCGCATCATCCTCGATCGGCATATCCCGGTGCTCAGTTTTTTTTTGCTCTTCTGGCTGTGGATCGCCCTGGCCTACCTGCGCCAGTCGATTTGCGCGGCGCAGGGCCTGATCTGCGCCTGAATCGCAGCGGCCCGGCACTTTGTTGGTATTGCCAAGCCGTTCTGCTAGAATGCGCGGCTTCGCGGAGAGGTGGATGAGCGGTTTAAGTCGCACGCCTGGAAAGCGTGTGTGGGTTAATAGCCCACCGCGGGTTCGAATCCCGCCCTCTCCGCCATGAACACCTTGAACGACGGCCCTTACGGGCCGTTTTTCATTTCCACCCATCACCCGACCCATCGTTTTCGATGGGACGTAGTGACACTAGCTGAGATGGACAGTCCTGGCTTCTTAAGCGGTTTTGGTGACCGTCATGGGCGCTTTGCATGCCCTGTTCCGCCGCGGTCCGAAAGTGTCGGCGAACGTGCGTCCAGCCGGTCAAGCTGCCCGGAGTGTCACTCCGTTGTTGTCCGGCTAAGCAGTCCGACGCGGCCCGCGGGTTCTGGTAGCCAGTCACGCAGATTCCGCTATGTGCGGCACGCCCCGCATCCCTGCTCGCTTTGTCGCTCATCCTCGCCATAGCCGGACTATCGCTGCGGTTCGCTTCGCGCGATCAGGGCGCGGATGCGCGCCTCGACATCCACGCGAATCTGGGTGACTGACTACTGGTTTCGCCCCTGACCACCTACGCGTATGATGTACAAAATACTGCACATCTTGTGCGACTTAGGAGACGACCATGGGAATTGCTGCAAGCGACGTTATCCCCCTTTCGCACGCCCGCGCCAACTTCTCTGAACTGGCTGAAGAGGTCAAGGGCGGTGCCGAGAAGATCATCACCAAGAACGGCGAGAGCTACATCGCCCTGATCGACGCGCAACGGCTGGACTACTACCACCAGCTGGAGCGCGAACGCATCCATTTGCTGCTGATCGACGAGGCTGGCAAAGGCCTCGATGATGTGGCTGCGGGCAAGGTGAAAGGCGCTCGCAGCGCCATCGCCGCCCTCAAACGTCGCCGCAGCGCCTGAGGGTTCAGGTACTGCGCATGGCGAAAAAGCCCGTCATCAAATCCACAGCCAACTTCGAGCGCAATCTCGAAGAGATCGAACGCTTCCTGACCGAAGCGGAAGCGCCGCAGGCCTACGATGGTCTGCTTGATGAACTGCTTGAAACGGTGATTCCCAACCTTGAACGCTTCCCCGGCATGGGCAGGCCGTTCCTGCTCCGACAGCCGCGCTCCGTCGAGACCACCAATGCCCTGGCGATGCTACGCGCAAAGTTGCTGGCGCTGACCACGGACCCGGAGGCGCTGCGCGAATACCCGCTCAAGGATTACCTGCTGCTCTACGCGCAGATTGGCGGGGCGATTTACCTCTTGGCGATCCGGCACCAGCGGCAGCTATCGTTCGACTTCGCGGGACACTGGGGACAGTAGGACCATGCCATGGTGCCATCTGGCATAAGCCCTTAAGAACATTGCTCCATGGGGGATACGTGAATGCGACTGAAGCAAACCTGCTCAAATTTCTGAAGAAATCGCCTCGGTTCGTCATTCCGATTTATCAGCGCAATTACTCCTGGACAGAAGAACAATGTCGATAAGCCGTGCCCAACAAATCCGGACGCTGGCGAGAGCTTGCCGCGAAGCGCTATTCGAGATCACAGTCGAGAGCGATCTGCGTAGTCGTTCAGGCGGCGACTCGGGGAGCGCGCTAAGGGGAGAATGGCCGCGTTGACGCCTGAAGTGTTTGGCTTGCGGCAGCGCTTCGCATGCCGTGTCCCGCCGTGGTCCGAATGTGTCGGCGAACGTCCGTCCAGCCGGTCAAGCTGCCGGGAGTGTCAACGTTGCTTGTAATCCGCCGAGCGAGGACCTGGCCAGGTGCAGATTTCCGCCATACAAACGCGCCAGATCCAATGTGATCGCCAGTCCCAATCCTGAACCGGGAACCTGCTCGTCGGCACGAACGCCGCGCTTGAGAACTCTCTGAAATTCAGATTCGGCGATGCCTTTGCCGTCATCGTCGATAGTCACCCGGAGCTTGCCGGCTTCGGCATCGGTCCGAATCTCGATGCGGGATTGGGCCCATTTGGCAGCGTTATCGATCAGATTTCCCAGCATCTCCTGCAGATCCTGTTCTTCGCCACGAAATGCCGGAGTGGCCCCGCCGCACAGCACCTCGATTTTTGCCTGGCGCTCTGCATATACCTTCTGCATGACGCGTACCAGGCCGTGTATGACGGGCTCAACGACAGTCCGCATGCCCGGTACTTGCACCGCGGCGGCGGCTTGTGCGCGATCGAGATGGTAATCGACTTGCTTACGCAGGTTTTCGACTTGCAGCACCACCAATTGAGCCAAATCTCCCCCTTGCTTTGCGGGAGCATTCGCGGCGTTCGCCAGGACGCTCAGGGGCGTTTTGAGCGCATGGGCGAGGTTCCCGGCCTGAGTTCGGGCGCGCTCCACCACTTCCGCGTTTTGTAGCAGGACGCTGTTGAACTCGTTGACGAGGGGCAGGATCTCGTTAGGGAAGCTGCCTTCCATCTGCCTTGCATCGCCGGCTCTGACCCGTGCCAGGGCGTTCTGCATGCTCCGCAGGGGAGCAAGCCCGACAAGGACTTGCATCGAAGCGGCGACTGTCAGGCCTATTCCAAGAATGCCCAGCGCCAGCCAGAGATGCTCTTTGAACTCCGCGACCGGCTCGGTCATCAGACTCTCGTTCGCGGCAACCATCAACCTCAGGGAAAGCGTATCGAGCGTAACGGTACGCTCCATCACCCTTAAAGGGAGCACTTTCGGCCCGTTGATCCGATGATGGTGCAGTTCCCCGTTCGCAGGGACGTCGGCGGGAGCGGCCAGGGATTCGTCCCAGAGCGAGCGCGACCGCAACACTGTCTTTGCGGGATGCGCGCCGGTCGGCGAGATCAGGTCAATCTGCCAATAGAGGCCCGAAAGGGGTTTGTTGAGGCGCGGGTCGCTGAGTGGCAAGAGAATTTGAGGCCGGTTCCGATCATCAAGGCTCAGTTGTGCGGTGAGTTGGTCGAGATGGTTCTTGAGTTCCGCTTCGAAGCGGGCTTCGACATGCTGATGAAAAAGCTGCCCCAGTCCCCAGCCTGCGGCGAGTATTGAAACGATGATCCAGACGAGGGTTCCCGCCAGAAGACGTAAGCGTAGCGAACGGTGCAGGGGCGCGAAACTCATTGGGTCTTGTCGATGCGGTAGCCCAGCCCGCGTACCGTTTCGATCATTCCTGCCGGCAATTTCTTGCGCAGGCGGGCGATGAATACCTCGACCGTATTTGAATCGCGATCGAAATCCTGTGCGTAAATGTGTTCAGTGAGTTCTGCCCGGGAAACGATCTCGCCCGCATGATGCATCAGGTAAGCAAGAACGCGGAATTCGTGGCTGGTCAGGCTGAGGGCCGTCCCATCCACACTGGCGCGGCTGCTGCGGGTATCGAGGGTCAGCTGACCGCAAACCAGTTCGCTGCTGGCATGACCCCCGGCTCGACGAATCAGCGCCCGGAGCCTGGCCAGGAGTTCTTCCATGTGGAAGGGTTTGGTGAGGTAGTCGTCCGCACCGGCATCGATGCCCGCCACTTTCTCGCGCCAGGTGTCGCGCGCCGTCAGGATCAGAACCGGCAGGGTACGCCCTGCCGCCCGCCATTTCTTGAGTACCGTGATGCCATCCATTTGCGGCAGACCGACATCGAGCACGACGGCATCGTAGGGTTCCGTCTCACCCAGGAAGTGGCCCTCGAGGCCGGTGTGGGCCACATCCGCGACATAGCCGGCCGACCGGATGCCTTCGGCCAGTTGCGCAGACAAGGTCGGTTCATCCTCGACAACCAGAATGCGCATCAGTGTGGTTCCCCCTGCTGATCGGGCTTGCCCTGTCTTTCCTTGAACCCAAGGATGGTGCCGTCTCGGGCGAGAACCTTCAATTTCATCAAGGCACCCCCCTTGCGCAATATCTTGATCTCATAAATCCACTCGCCCTTTTCCTGCTCGAGTTCGACTTCCATGACCTGTCCCGGGTAGGCGCGCTCGACTCGTTCGAGGATCGTGCGCAAGGGCAGCACGTCTCCCGCCTCAAGGGCTGCGCGCGCCCGGTCATGGTCGGCGCGATCGGCTGCGCTGCAGACGCGAGGCCCCGCCAGCGGTGGCCCCAGGGCCAGTGCCATCAGGGCGAGTGAGGAAATGAGGGCTTGGCGCCATGGCGCGCCGATCTTCGGAGACATATCAGGTTTCGCAGTTTCTCACGCTTACGTTTTAGCCCTTTGAATCTGAACACAGGCTGAACGAGCGATTCAGCATGCGTTCAGACGAGGCGGCGCAAAGTGCTCTCCAGATTCCACTCAACGCAAGGAGCCCTGGATGAAGCCCATGATGATCGTCACCGCAGCCATTGTCGCTCTCGTATCGAGCGCGCCGGCTTTCGCCGGCCCGCGGGAGGAGCAACTCGCCCGCTATGCCGCAGCCGCCAAGGCGACGAGTTTTTCGGCCGCCAATGGCCAATCGCTGCATTTGCAGAACTTCTCCGGCGGCAAGTCGGATACGCCATCCTGCACCACCTGTCACGGCAAGGATACCCGGGCGGCCGGTCGATCACCGGCGGGCAAGATCATCGAACCGATGGCCGTGTCCGTGACAGCCACGCGTTATACCGATCCGGCCAAGGTCGAAAAGTGGTTCAAGCGCAACTGTACCGAAGTACTGGGGCGCGAATGTACCCCGCAAGAGAAAGGTGACTGGCTCACCTTCGTCATCAGTCAGTAAGTCGCACGCAAGGAGAACACCATGCGCATTTCCTATCGTCCGCTTGCCATCGGGATCGTGGCATTGGCATTTTCCGTCCTGGTGCTGGCACGTGCCCAGGCTGGCGATCGCCACTTCTTTTCGCCCGTCGCCGACCCTCTGGTGAAAGAGGAGTGTGGCAGCTGCCATCTGGCCTTTCCCCCGTCGATGCTCCCGGCGCGTTCCTGGCAACGCATGATGGGAGAACTGAACAGGCACTTTGGCGACAACGCCAGCGTCGACGCTGCCACCCGGGAAAAGATTACCCGCTATCTCGTTGCCAATGCCGGCGATGCGGGAGGGCAGCGCTATGGAGGCAAATTGCTCAAGGGCGTGCCCGGGGGTGCTACCCCCCAACGCATCACCGAATTGCCCAGGTGGGTGCGGGAACACCGTGAAGTGCCCGACTGGGAGTGGCGCCACAAGGAGGTCCGTACCAAGGCCAACTGCGTGGCCTGCCATACGGCGGCAGAGCAGGGCTATTACGAAGAATGATTCACCCTGAAACCCGTTTATGCATAAGGAAAACACCGTGCGCACAATACTCGCCGTTTCATTGATTACCGCCTCCGTCCTAGCCATCTCGAGTCATGCCCATTCCGGTCGTTCCGCCGGCACAGAGAACGAACAGGTCACGTGGCTCTCGATTCCTGAAGTGCACGCCCGGGCTGAATCGGCCGGTTTTCGGAATATCGAGAGAATCGAACGCGAAGGCGGCCGGTATGAGGTGAAGGCAACCGATCCATCCGGTCAGCGGATCAAATTGTTCCTGCACCCCAGGACCGGGGAGATTCTTGAACGGCGGACCCGTGACGAATCGGGAAGCGGCTATGCCAGGAGCCGGGCTCGTGCGGGAGTTGCCTGCAATGAGCGACGCTGCCGTGACGACTTGACCCGCCAAGGATCCACGCAACCGACGGCCAAAAATTGATCGTTCAGGAGTCCTGACATGAAAACCCTGCTCGGCGCGCTCTTTGCTCTTGTCCTGTTTGCTTGGGGTCTGGATGTTTCAGGGGCCTGGAGTAGCACGGGCGGCAGCCCGCCCTGGGTGTTTCGGCAGGAGGCGCTCTATTTGAGCGGCCTTCTCTCCATTGCACTGATGTCTCTGGCGATGTTCCTATCGACGCGTCCTGCCTGGCTCGAAACTGCACTGGGGGGCATGGATCGCGTCTATCGCGCCCATAAGTGGGCGGGTATTCTCGGCGTGAGTTTTGCCGTCGCCCATTGGATTCTAGAAGAGGTGGTCGGAGATATTCTCAAAGCCCTGATCGGTCGCGAAGGACGGGTTCCCACGGAGAAATTCGGCGGCTTTCTCGGGGTGATGCGCGATCTCGGCAAGGACATGGGCGAATGGGCGTTTTATCTGGTGCTCGTGATGTTGGCCCTCACGCTGTGGAAGCGATTTCCATATAAAACCTGGCGGGTGGCCCATCAGAGCATGCCGGTGCTCTATCTGATGCTCGTGTTGCACGCAGCGATGCTCGCCCCCACGCGCTATTGGGAACAGCCCGTCGGAATTCTCATCGCACTCCTCGGCATGGCGGGGATTTACGGGGCGGCTTCTTCTCTGCTTGGTCGCATCGGGCGGACTCGCGCGGCCAACGGCATCGTCACCGCCCTCGACAAGCCAGCGCCGGACGTCATAGTCGTCCGCTGCCAGCTGGATGAAAACTGGCATGGCCATCGCCCTGGCCAGTTCGCGTTTATCACGTTCGATGAGAAGGAGGGGGCGCACCCCTTCACGATCGCCAGTGCGGACGCGGGTGACCGAGTCGTTAGTTTTCAGATCAAGGCACTCGGTGATTACACCCGTACCCTGAACCAGCGCCTGGAAGTTGGGCAGGCAGTCCGGGTCGAAGGGCCCTATGGACGTTTCGACATGGCCCGGCGGGATTCCAGCGCCAGACAGATCTGGATTGCGGGCGGCATCGGGGTGACGCCCTTTCTCGCCTGGCTGGATTCCCTGCAACAGTCGATGGCCCCGGTCGCCGCGGATCTTCACTACTGCACTCGCAATCGGGTCGATGATCCCTTCGTTTCCCAGCTCGAGGCACGCTGCGCCGCTTTGCCCGGAATCAGGCTACACATCCATGGTGCCTGGCAGGGGGAAGTATTGAGGGCTACCGAGATTGCTGCGGCGAAGACCGATTCGGGCCGTTCCGAGATCTGGTTTTGCGGGCCACAGGGTTTGGCCAGCAAGCTGAGAGAGGAGCTTCGGAAAATGGGGCAGGGCGGGATTCGCTTTCATCAAGAAGCGTTCGAGATGCGCTGACATCGTTTGCCGGGCGCATATCACTTACAGGAGCCGCGTGCTCCGACAATGAAGCCATTCCGCCGAGGCTGTGCAGGTCCGGGTATCGGTTGGCAGTTGAGCTGATGACCTGATCCATTGGTCTGAGGCCATTGTCAGCGGGCCGGGTGTTGCGTCCATGCTTCCCGCAGGGGACACTTAGTGCATGGACGATACGCTCATCAATCAGGGGTTTCTTTGGTTCTTTGGCGCCGTGTTTGTCGGGCCGCTGCTGGGTTGGTTGTTCCATTTCGTTGGTGGTTTCGAAAAGGGCGTGGCGGTCGGCTGTTTGGTCATCGGACTGACCGGTTCCTGCATCGCGGTGATGGTGGGTTTTGACCGCGCCGAGCAGTTGCGGGGAACGGTCGCCGTAGAGGGGCGCCTAGTCAACTTCGAGCGGCAGACGACCCGGGATGCTGGCGGGGAAGTGAGCGTCAGTTATGAGCCGCGCGTCATTTATGTGGCTGCCGATGGCAAGGAACGCTTCGTGACGGGGCTGGGGGGCAGCCAGCAGAGCAAGGACGAGGGTGATGCCGTGCCGGTGCGCTACTGGCCCGACGATCCGGAACGTGCCGTGGTGGCCGATTTCCAGAATCAATGGGGTGCCGTGTTGGCCTTCGGACTCTTTGGCGGCTTTCCCGTGCTGTTCGGGCTTTTCTTTCTGCTGGCGAGCTTCTCTCCCCGCCCTGGGGGGGCTGCGGCGCGGGGGGGCGAAGCCAAGGTGCGGATTCGGCCCGATCCGCTACGCCGGCTCTGGCAGGTCAATCTCAACCGCACCGCCCATGCGACCCTGTGGCTTTCTTTCATTGCCATGGGATTTTCGACCTATGGGGTGGCCGTCACGGTGGGCGGTGGTTTTTGCGGCGTCGCCCTGGGTTGCCTGATCTTCCTGATTTCAGCGGCCCTGGAGCCGGTGCGCGATTGGCAGGCCATCGGAGTGCTGTTCATCCTGGTGGTGGGTTTTGCGGTATTCGGAGTGGGTGGTCTGCTCCTCGGACTGGAGGTTTGAGCATGGAGGCAAACCCCGAGGCACGGCACGCCGTGTGGCGCGAGGCTCGTCTGGCGGAGCTTCTCGGGCCCGAGAGCTGGTTGGGCCTGGTCGGTCTCTACGAGCTCGGGTTGGGAGCGAGCACGGTGGGGAGCGGCGCGGGCTGCGCGATTCGATTGCCCGCCGGCCCGGAGTTTCTGGGGGCGGTGACGCGCGATGGCGATGCGCTCGCCTGGCGGCCCCGGGGCGGCGATGCCCGCGTCTTGGCGAGCGACCGCGACGGCCCGCCGACCATCGTCGAGGCGGGGTCGCTTGTCCTGTTCGTCATAGAACGCGAAGGGCGGCTGGCCCTGCGTGTGCGCGATCGCGACTGGGCGGCCAAGCGCGCCTTCACGCCCCCCGAGTGTTATCCCTACGATGAGACCTGGCGGATCGCGGCGCGCTGGGAGCGGCTTCCCCAGCCCCTCCTGGTGGAGATTGCCGATGCGACGGGAGAATTGCGACGGGAATCCATCGACCGGCGAGCAGCATTTGTCCACGCGGGTGAGGCCGTCCATCTGCTGCCCATGCCCGGCGCAGGGGGTGGCGTTCTGTTTGCCTTCCGGGATTTGAGCAGCGGCCGGGAAACCTACGGTGCCGGCCGCTTCCTGCAGGCCGAGGCGGGCGGGGAGGAGGAGGCTCTGGTGCTCGACTTCAACCGCGCCCTCAATCCACCCTGCGCCTTTACGCCCTTTGCCACCTGCCCTCTGCCGCCGGCGGAGAACTGGCTGCCCTTCACCGTGCCTGCCGGCGAGAAAAAACCGCAAGCGGCGTCCGGAGCAAGTTCCTAAGCAGGGTCGCTCGGCCCTTAGACGATGGCGTCCAGGGCCTTGCGCAGGCTTTCGACGGTACGCTCGGGGTTGTGCAGCTTTTCCAGGCCAAAGAGGCCAAGACGGAAGGTGCGGAATTCCGCCGGTTCGTCGCACATGAGCGGCACACCGGCGGCGGTTTGCACCCCGTTGGCAAGAAACTTTCTGCCATTCTGGATATCCGGGTCGGTGGTGTAGCTGACCACCACCCCGGGGGCCTGGAAGCCCTCTGCGGCGACGCTGGCCAACCCGCGGGAAACGAGCAGGGCGCGGATTTGCCGGCCCAGTTCCTTCTGCTCCTCGCAGACCCGGGCGAAGCCGTAGGCCTCGGTTTCCAGCATGACGTCCCGCATGGCAGCCAGGGCATCGGTGGGCATGGTGGCATGGTAGGCATGGCCGCCGCCCTCGAAGGCTTCCATGATCTGCAGCCACTTCTTCAGGTCGCAGGCGAAGCTGCTGCTCGTCGTGGCGTCGATGCGCTCCCGCGCGCGCTCGCCCAGCAGGACGAGGGCGCAGCAGGGCGAGCCGCTCCAGCCCTTCTGGGGCGCGCTGATGAGCACATCGACGTTCTTGGCAGCCATGTCCACCCAGACGGTGCCGGAAGCCACGCAGTCGAGGACGAACAGGCCTCCCACCTCGCGGACGGCGGCGCCGACGGCCTGCAGGTAATCGTCGGGGAGGATCATCCCGGAGGCGGTTTCGACGTGGGGCGCGAAGACCACGTCCGGCCGCTGGTCACGGATGGTGGCGACCACTTCCTCGATGGGGCAGGGGGCAAAGGGGGCCTGCGGGCCGCTGCCGATCTGCCGTGCCTTGAGGACGACGCTTTCCGCGGGGATGCGACCCATCTCGAATATCTGGGTCCAGCGGTAGCTGAACCAGCCGTTGCGGATAACCAGACACTTCTTGTCGGTGGCGAACTGGCGCGCCACGGCCTCCATGCCGAAAGTGCCGCTGCCGGGGACGATGATGGCGCTCTTGCCGTTGTAGACCGCCTTGAGAATGCGGGAGATGTCGCGCATGACGCCCTGAAAGCGCTGCGACATGTGGTTCAGGGCGCGGTCGGTATAGACCACTGAGTATTCGAGGAAGCCGAGGGGATCGGGTTGCGGCAGCAGGGCAGGCACGGGAGGTCTCCGGAGTTTGATTTCAGCGGGGCAGGATAACCGCAAGTCGCGGAACTCGGCTAGTCAGCCATCCGATTAGCCGCCGGGAGCGCGGTTTCCCTTGCCAGGGCCGGGCCGACCGGGCTAGTCTGTCGCGAACGGCGGCCGACGAGGAACACGCGATGAACGCTCCGCAACTGCCCTCCTATATTTCCCGCGAGAACATTGGCCCCTGGCATATCTTCCTGCAACAGGTGGAGCAGGTGGCGCCGCTGCTGGAGCCGCATCTCTGGCCGTGGGTGGAGACCCTGCGGCGGCCAAAGCGCTCACTGATCGTCGATGTGCCCGTTCGTTTGGACAGTGGCGAGGTCGCTCATTTCGAAGGTTATCGGGTCCATCACAACACTTCCCGCGGGCCGGGCAAGGGCGGTGTGCGCTTCCACCAGGACGTGACCCTTTCGGAAGTGATGGCGCTGGCCGGCTGGATGACCATCAAGAATGCGGTGGTCAACGTCCCGTTTGGCGGCGCCAAGGGTGGCATCCGCGTCGATCCACGCAGGGTCTCGCTCGCCGAACTGGAGGGGATCACCCGCCGCTACACCAGCGAAATCAGCGCCATGATCGGGCCGGACAAGGACATTCCGGCGCCCGACATGAATACCAACGCCCAGGTGATGGCCTGGATGATGGATACCTATTCGATGGGGGAAGGGCGAACGGTGACCGGGGTAGTGACCGGCAAGCCGGTATCCCTGGGAGGCTCGCTTGGCAGGCCGGACGCCACCGGGCGCGGCGTCTTCGTCACGGCGCGGGAGGCGGCGCGCCGCCTGGGAATACCCCTGGCAGGAGCCCGGGTGGCGGTGCAGGGATTCGGCAATGTGGGCGAAGCCGCGGCACGCATGTTCGCTCAGGCGGGTGCCAGGGTGGTGGCTGTGCAGGACGTATCCGGGTCGGTCCATGCCGAAACCGGACTTGACCTCGAAGCCCTGCGCCGGCATCGGGCGGCCACCGGCACGCTCGCCGGGGCTCCGGGCGCGGCGACGCTGGAGCAGGAAGCCTTCTGGGCGGTCCCCTGCGAATTTCTCGTGCCCGCCGCCCTGGAAGCCCAGATCAACAAGCACAACGCAGGGAACATCGCCGCCCGCATCATCGTCGAAGGCGCCAACGGGCCGACGACGCCGGAGGCCGAAGCGATTCTGGCCGAACGCAACGTGCTCATCATCCCGGACGTGATCGCCAACGCGGGCGGCGTGACGGTGAGCTACTTCGAGTGGGTTCAGGATTTTTCGAGCTTCTTCTGGAGCGAAGACGAGATCAACCAGCGGCTCGAACGCATCATGGGGGAGGCGTTTGCCGCCATCTGGCAACTCGCCGAGGCGCGCCGCCTATCCCTGCGCACCGCGGCTTTTGTCATCGGGTGCAGCCGGGTGCTCGAAGCGCGGGCGATCCGCGGGCTCTACCCGTGATTCCCGTCGGTGGGCGTATCGGGGGGCGTGCGGCGGGCGGCCTTTTCGCGCAAGCGGCGATTCTTGTCCTCGCTGACGAAAACGTAGCGCCCGGCGAGGACGCATCCCTTCATGCCGGGGTCGCAGGGCAGGTGGTTGATGCGGGTGCAACGTCCGTCGATCTCGTGGGGGCAGCCCCAGGAAGCCATGGTTTCCTCCGGGAATTGCCCTCAGGCTATGCGATGGCGAAGGCCTTGGCTATCCGCCGAAAGGACGAGGGGGCGTGAAAAAGGACACGGCCCGCCCCTTGAAAAAGAGGTAGGCTGGCCGTAAATGAGGCAGTGGGAGTCGTGACAAGGAGCCGTCCATGAACGTCGTCTACAACAGTGATCATTACTCGGTCCTGGCCTATCCCGCCCAGGAAAGCTTCGAACTGGTGGATAAAGCTGCCGGCCGCATGCTGTTCCTGCAAGGCGCCTCGGCCCACCACTTCCGCGCCGCCATCGAAGAGATTCCCGAGGGCGAGCGGGACGAGGAAACCATCGACGCCTTCCTCGACGACTACTGCGGCGATTCCCTGCGGCCCATCGTCTTCCACTGACGTGCTAGAATCGCCGCCATTCCAATCGTTTCGAGGCTTGCGGCAAAATGGGCGACGTGAATAGCAGCTACGTTTCCGACCACACCCAGTGGATCAACGAACTCATGGAAAAGAATCCTGAGTGGGCGGCGGATCAGAAAGCCGGCCGCGCGCTGTGGTGGGACAAGAAGCAGGATGCCGAAGCGGTGTCCCGCCAGACCGCCGCGAAGGTTCCCCAGAAGCCTTATCCCTACGACGTTCACTTCTATCCGGAATAAGCGCGGCGGATCTGGCTCGGCTTGCGTTGCAGCCGAGCTGTGGTGCGCGGTTGAGGGTAATTTGCCCGCGTTTGGCGGCGTTTCTGCCCGCGGCAGCTGATCCAGCTTCCCATCGGAATCGGGCTCCCTAGAATCGGACATGGCTTTTGCCATGTCCTTTTCATTTGGAGAATTCCATGTCCCTCAAGATGTCCTGCGGGTGTGCCGCCGCCGTCCTGGCTGCCGCCCTTTCCTGTGCAGCTGCCGCGGCCCCGGCCCTCAAGGTTTCCGAGTCCCTCTACGTGGAGGCCGCGCCCGCTGCGGTCTGGAAGATTGTCGGCGGCTATGGCTCGGTGCACGAATGGCACCCGGCAGTGAGTGCCACAAAAATCACCGCAGGCCGTGAAAACCGGCCCGGCGCCGTGCGCGAGATTCAAGTGAAGGATGGCAGTCGCATCGTCGAGAAGCTGATCGCCTACGACGGCCGTGGGCGTTCGATGCGCTATCGCATCGTCGAGTCGCCGTTTCCGGTCAGGAATTACGCAGCGACGCTGAGTGTGAGCCCGGAGGGTCGAGGGAGCCGGGTTCTCTGGGCCGGCCAGTTCGACGCCATCGGCGAGGGCGAGGATGCCCGGCAGAAGGCGCGGGAGCTCTTTTCCGGGGTCTATCGCTCGGGATTCGATGGCTTGAAGGCCAGGTTGGGGGGAGCAAATCCGCACTGAGACGGAGGTGCCGCGAGGCCAGCTCCGGGAGGGGCGGCCTCGGCTGCTCACTGCACAAGATTTTGCCGCAGGGCGAGCCGCATGAGTTCGATGTCGCTGCGCACGCCCAGTTTGGCCTTGATCTGGTAGTGGATGTTCTGGGCGGTTTTCGGACTGATGTGCAGGATTTCGCCGATCTCCTCGGCCGACTTGCCATCAAGGACGAGGCGCAGCACTTCGAATTCCCGCGGACTCAGCTCGCTGAAGGGATCGGCCGGCCCGTCCAGAAGGGTGAGGGCGAGTTCCGGGGCGATGTCGGGACTGAGGACCCGCTGCCCCTGCGCGACCTGATAGACGGCCTGAATGAGGATTTCCGGCGCACAGCTCTTGGTCACGTAACCGAGTGCGCCGGCGCGCAGCGCCTGGGTGGCGAAGAGGGGATCGCGGTGCATGCTGAAGGCCAGGATGCGCGCCTGGGGATGCCGCTGGATGATGCGTTTGATGAGTTCGATGCCTCCCATGTCGGGAAGCGAGAGATCGATGATCGCGACATCCGGGGTGGCCTCCTTGAACAGGCGGTAACCCTCGCCGGCGCTGCCTGCCTCTTCGGCGATACGGAGGTCGGTGCGGCGCTCGAGGAGGCGCCGGTAGCCTTCCCGCACGACCGCATGGTCATCCACCAGAAGAATGCGGATCACGGGCTCACCGCCTGGGAATCCTGTGCCGGGAGATGGACGTTGACACGGGTGCCGCGCGGTATTGCCGGCTCGATGTCGAGCCGGCCGCCCAGGGCGAGCACCCGCTCTTCCATGCCGAGCAGGCCGAAGCCGCCCCCGCTGGCACCGGCGGGACGGCCGCGACCGTCGTCGGTGATGGTCAGCTTCAACTGGGCAGCTTCGCGCACAAGGCTGACGTGGACATGGGCGGCCTCGCCGTGGCGAACGGCGTTGGTCAGGCTTTCCTGGACGATGCGGTAAATGCTGACCTGGACGTCGTCGGCGAGGTTGGTGAGGTCTCCCGCCAGGGAAATCTCGAAGCGGGTCGCGTCGCGGCGCTGGTGGTTCCATTCGACGATGAGTCTTTCGAGACTTGCCGCCAGCCCGAAGGCTTCCAGGCCCGCCGGGCGAAGACGATGCAAGATGCGGTGCAGAGTTTCCATCATGTGGCGAGTCGTGCGCCCGATGGAGTCCGCGCAGGGCGCGAGGGCGGGCACGCCGTCCGCTGCCAGTTCGCGGGCGTAAGCGGCTTCGGCGTTGAGGGAGGCGAGATACTGCGCGAAGTCGTCATGGAGTTCGCGGGACAGGTGCTGGCGCTCCTCTTCCCGCACGCTCAACAAGCGGTGGGCAAGGCGGCGTTGGTCGGCCATGGTGCGCTCGAGGCGGTCGGCGAGATGGTTGAAACCGTGGCCGATGCGGTCGAGTTCGATGAGGGCAAAGCCCGGCATGCGCGCCCCCAGGTCGCCGCCTTCCATGCGGGCGAGGGTGTCCAGGATCGCCTGGGATGGTGCCAGGGCATTGCGCACCGGCCGATACACGAAAAAACTGAGCAGGAGGATCATCAGGCTGAGCAGCAGCAGGGTGCCGAGGCGGCTGGCGAGGGTGGCGAGTTCGCTGCTGTAGTTGGGGGTGATCTGGATCTGGCCGATGGTGATGCCAGGGTACTGGCCGACGGTGCCGCGATAGACGGCGTCGGCGCCGATCACGGTCTGCATGAGCGCTGTCGCCAGGGGCGAGGGCTGTGGCGGCGGTTCGTGTTCGTCGGGGTAGCACTGACTGGCGACGGTGTGGGAGTAAATGTCGGTCAGGCGCAGGCAGAAATGCACCAGGGCGCCAATCGACCGCAGATGGGCGAGGTCGAGATCGATTTCCCCCAGGGTGCGGTTGTAGGCGGTGCTGGTGCGGTTGATTTCGTCGGTGATGAGTTGCCGAATGGTGAGGCCGGTTCGCTCGATGTCCGAGCGTACGCGCAGGCGCGCCTCAAGGAGTGCGGCCGAACTGCCGAGCAGCAGGACCACCGCGGCAAAGAGGCAGACGCGCAGGAACAGGTGACGCTTGAGGTCAAGGGGGCGCAGGGCGGAAACGGACATGGCGGGAGGGGCAGGGGGCAGGGAGGAAGCCTACCGCAGATCGGCCGCCGCGCGCTCATTCCGGGACATAGACGAGGGAACCGTCCTGCATGCGGTACGCGATACCGGCTTTGACTCCGTGCCCGTTTCCGGCGCTCCCGTCGGCGCGGAAGCGCTCGATCCTGTGCCCCTCCCGGGTGACGATTTCCATGTCCGCCCGGCCGGCGTTACGGATGACCGTGACCTTGTCGACGCCGAAGGCATTGAGCGGGTTGGAGGCTACGGCAAGCAAGAGCGCCGCGACCAACACCAGGAAGACGTCGATGAGATTGACCACCGACAGGATGGGGTCGTCGCCCTCGGCATCGTCGTCCAGACTCAGGCGCATGGCGGCGCCTCGCGGTTGGTTTGATCCAGCATCAGGAGCTCGCAGGCGTACCAGCGACGGCGGACGTGGGCGATGGCGTAGGTCAGCGCGGATGCGAGCAGCGCGAGGATCACCGCGGAGAAGGCCACGGTGAGGCGCGTAGCCACCTCGGGCAGCTGTCCTTCCCCCAGTGCGCGCAGGGCCGGACCCATGGGAATCATCGTGGCGACGAGGCCGAGGAGCGGCGCGACTCGGGTGGCGATGCGAACCAATTCCAGCCGAGTGACCGCTTCGGCCTCCAGTGCGGCACGGTCGAGATGCGGTGCGCGGCGGCGCAGCCAGAGAAGTTCGAAGGCCGCCGGCACCCCGCGGCGGCGCTCCAGGGCCTGCCAGAGAAAGGCGCCCAGGGCGTAGAACGCGTAGAGAAACAGGAGGCCGATACCGAAGAGCACGGGAATCATAAAGAACTGGCTCAGTTCGTACATGAGGCCTTCGAGGGGGGAGCCGAGGCTCGGCAGTAGCGTCATGGTCATGAGGGGCGGAGAAGGTTGATAGAGAGGGCTTGCCGCGGTCGCCGCCGGCTGAGGGCGCCGGCGGCGAATGCCGCCAGCAGCGCAATGCTTGCCGCAACGGTGAGCGGCGGAGTCGGGGGCTGCGCCGGATTCGCCTGGAGAGTCAGGCGCTGGCCGACGATTTCGCGTGTCTCCGCGGGCTGCGGCGGGTCCGCGGCGGCCGGGGGCAATGCCGCGGGCGGCACGGATGCGGAGGGTTTTGCGGCGGCGGACAAGCGCAGCGCGCTGGCGCCGGGCAGGCTCGCGTTATTCCCTTGCGGTGGGCCGGCGAGTGCGGCGGCGGTGGGGGCGCCAACCCCCATGCCGCTCTGGTCGCGGGACCCGGTGTGATAACCGTTGCTCAGAAATTCCCGCGCTTCTTCGTTGCCGTCGGCGGCGGCGGCCCAGAACCATTTCAACGCCTCCTCGATATTTCTGGACACTCCTCGCCCCTCGTAGAGGGCGGTGGCGTAATGGAGCTTGCCCAGGGGCGCGTAATGGGGGTCATCGCTGGTCGCCGCCCGGTGCATCAGCGCCGCGGCGGCGGCATCGTCCCGGGCGACGCCGGCTCCGTCGCTGAGCAGCAGGGCCTTCCAGATCATCGCGCCGACGTAGCCGGCGGCGATGCATTTGTCGAAGACTTTGTGCGCCGACTCGTGGTCGCCGCATTTTTCCAGCAGGTAACCGCGGGCGCAGGTGACGACGCTGGCCGGAAGTTCGACCGTGTATTCGAGGGTCTGATCGCCCACCACGTTGGCCAGATCGCTGGGGTCTCCGGGCGTCGCTGCGCCGCCGCAGAAGCGGCCGGGCTCGCTGGCAAACGCAGGCAGGGAGGCGCTCAGCAGGGCAACCAGGGCGACGCTCGGGCAGCCGGGAATGAAGGGGTGTCGCATCGCTGCTTCCAGGTCGGAATCGATGCGGCAAAGATAAGGTCCGGGCGGGCCGCAGGGCATGAGCAAAGTCCCTGCCGCGCTGCGGGCAAAATGCCCGCGGCGGGCGGAAGGCGCGCCTGCCGGCCCTGAATTCAGCCGGTGAGCGGCTTGACGACGCGCTTGACCGCGGTATCGTCGGGATGCGGATGCACGGTGAAGCCGAGGGTGGTCATCAGCTTGAACATCTTGGTATTGGAGGACAGCACGTCGCCGACCACCGCCCGGTAACCCTTCTGGCGGGCGCAGTCGATGAGGGCGGTCATCAGCTTGCGACCGACGCCGCACTTCTGCCAGGCGTCGGCGACGGCAAGGGCAAACTCCACCGACTCGCCGTCCGGATTGAGCACGTAGCGCGAGACGCCGATCTGGGTCTCCTTGCCGGTGTCGTCGGTGATGGTCGCCACCAGGGCCATTTCGCGGTCGTAGTCGATCTGGGTGAAGCGCACCAGCATGGTCTGGGTGAGTTCGCGAATGGTGTCCATGAAACGGTAGTAGCGCGATTCGTCGGACATGGATTTGACGAACTCCTGCTCCATGTCGGCATCCTCCGGGCGGATGGGGCGGATATTGACGGTGGTGCCGTCGTTCAACTGCCATTCCTGGATGAGATGGACGGGGTAGGGGTAGATCGCCATGTGGGCATAGCGATCGCCCGCCGGGGCCAGGGCGTGATCGATGACGATGCGGGCGTCGGCGGCGATGGCGCCGTTTTCATCGACGATCAAGGGATTCAAGTCCATCTCGACGATCCACGGCAGTTCGCAAACCATCTCGGAGATGCAGAGCAGGACTTCTTCCAGGGCGCCCATGTCGACGGGCGGCATGTTGTGGAATTCGCCCAGCAGCTTGGCGGCGCGGGTGGAGCGGATGAGATCCTGGGCGAGGAACTTGTTGAGGGGCGGCAGGGCGACGGCGCGGTCGTGGAAGACCTCCACGTCGAAGCCGCCGGCACCGAAGGTGATCACCGGTCCGAAAATCGGGTCGCGCAGCACGCCGACCATGAGTTCTCGGCCATTGGGGCGGGCCAGGAAGGGCTCGATCGAGACGCCGTTGATGCGGGCGTTGGGATGCCGCTTCTGCACGGTCTCGATGATGTCGTGGTAGGCATTGCGCACCGCGGGGGCATTGTTGATGTTGAGGCGCACGCCGCCGGCATCGGATTTGTGGGGGAGATCGGGGGAATCGACCTTCATGGCCACCGGGAAGCCGAGCTGCTCGGCCAGCAAAAGGGCTTCGGTGGCGCTGCGGGCGACCATGGTCTGCGCCACCGGCACGCGGAAGGCGCGCAGGATGGCTTTCGACTCCATTTCCGAGAGCACCTTGCGGCGTTCGGCGAGCAGCGCCTCGATGAGCATCTTGGCGCCTTCGCACTCCGGACGGCCGTGCTGGCGGGTCGGTTCCGGAGTCTGCAGCAGCAGCTTCTGGTTGGCGTAATAGGTGGAGATGTGGTGGAAGAGGTCGATGGCCGTTTCGGGCATGCGGAAGGCCGGCACCCCGGAGTCGGTGAGCAGACGGCGCCCCGCCAGCACCTGCTCCTCGCCCATCCAGCAGCAGATGAGGGATTTGGAGGATTCCTCGCTGACGGCCACGACGGTCTTCGCCACCTCCAGCGGCTCGGTCATCGCCTGCGGCGAGAGCATCACCAGAATACTGTCGACCCCCTCGTCCTGGGCGACGGCCAGGATGGCGTCCTTGTAGCGGTCGGGCGTGGCGTCCCCCAGGAGGTCCACCGGGTTGTTGTGGGACCAGTTGGTCGGCAGGCATTTGTTGAGCGCCTGCATGGTGGCGTCAGAGAGCCGCGCCAGGGGGATGCCCAGGTCGCCGGCGCGGTCGGCGGCCATGGCACCGGGGCCGCCGCCGTTGGTGACGATGGCCAGCCGCGTGCCCTGCGGGCGGAACTTGGAGGCCAGGGCCTTGGCCGCGTAGAAGAGATGGGCGACGCTGGCCACCCGCACCACGCCGGAGCGGCGTACCGCCGCCTGGAAGACGGCATCCGTCACGGCGGCCATGCCGGAATGGGTCTGGGCCGCCATGGATCCCGCCTCGTGGCGCCCCGCCTTGAGCAGGATGATCGGCTTGATGCGTGCCGCCGAGCGCAGTGCGCTGATGAAACGGCGCGAATTGCGGATGCCCTCCACGTACATGAGGATGTAGTGGGTGCGGTTGTCGTAGATGAGGTAGTCGAGGATTTCGCCGAAATCCACGTCGGCGATGCTGCCCAGGGAAATCACCGAGGAGAAGCCGACATCGTTGGATTTCGCCCAGTCGAGGACCGCCGAGCACATGGCGCCGGATTGGGAAACGAGGGCCATGTTGCCCCCCTGGGCGGTGACCCGTGCGAAGGTGGCGTTGAGACCCAGGTCGGGGCGGATGATCCCGAGGCAGTTGGGGCCCAGGATGCGGACGTTGTAGGAACGTGCCACTTCGAGCATCTTGCGCTCGATGGCGGCCCCCACATGGCCGGATTCGGAAAAGCCGGAGGAAATGATGATTGCGTTGCGCACCCCGCTGCTGCCGCATTGCTCGATGATGCGCGGCACGGTTTGCGGACGTGTGGCGATGACCGCCATCTCGACCCGGGCGCCAATTTCCTCGATGGACTTGTGGCACTCCTGGCCGAGAACCCGCTCGTACTTGGGGTTGATGGCGTAGAGGCGGCCCTTGTAGCCGGAGGCCAGAATATTCTTGAGGATGACATGACCGACCGCCGTCTCGCGCTCCGAAGCGCCGATGACGGCGACCGACTTGGGTTCGAATAGGGTGGTCAGGTAGTGCTGTTCCAGCATGATGTCGCCCGGTGGGCCGGCTGGGCGCCGGCGGTGAATTGTGGCAAGAATGCGGCGATGGTTTGTGCAGCGCACAAATGATACCATAAACGCCCCGGATTGGCAGCTGTAATATTCCTGAAACCCTGGACTGGCGGCCGGTGGCGTCGGTCGCCGACGACCGCGAGGAATCCCCTTGAGTCCCCTGAATTCCCCTGCTGACGGTGGCCTCGCCCCTTCACCCTGGGTGCTGCGCCACCTGTATCGCCTGCCCCCCGGTGGGCGGGTTCTCGACCTCGCCTGCGGCGGGGGTCGCCATGCCCGCCTCCTGGCGCAGGCGGGCCATGCGGTACTCGCCGTGGACCGGGACGAGGCGTCCCTGACAGGCATGGCCGGCCTACCGGGCATTACGACCCGGGCGGTCGACCTCGAACGGGATGACTGGCCGCTGGGCGGCGAATCCTTCGCAGCCATCGTCGTCACCAACTACCTGTGGCGGCCGCGCCTCGACTCGGTGCTTGCCCTTTTGGCGCCTGGCGGCGTATTGATCTACGAAACGTTCATGGTCGGCCATGAGCGCTACGGCAAACCCTCACGCCCGGATTTTCTGCTGCGCTCTCAGGAATTGCTGGAAATAGCACAGAGCCACCGTCTTACCGTCCTCGCTTACGAGGAGGGTGAAAGTCAGGGGCCAACGCCGGCGGTACGGCAGGCGCTCTGCGCCCAGTGCCCAATCGAACCGGTCATGCACTGAAGTTCGCGGGAAACGCCTAATCGGCCAGGGCGATGCGCTGGGCCAGGTCGCTGATGCCCGCGTCGTTGAGATTATCTGTGGTGAAGCGGCGGGAGCTGGAGTAACCGGCGTAATTCGCCCCCTGGGACCGCTCGTAGAGCGGATCGTAGTGAAGAGTGAGCAATTCGCCCACCAGTTCAGGCCAGCTTCCGGCGGCCGCGAGGCCGTTCCAGCGGGCCAGGATTTCGTTGCTGAGCAGGCCGCGCAGGGCGCCGAGCCGCGTCTCCAGCCAGGCTGGGTCAGCGGTGAAATAGTCGTAATCGCGCAGCAGAAAATCCACTCGCGCGCTCACCGGCGCATCGATGACCAGACATTCGCCGGCGCGCATGGCCTGGATCAGGCTTTCGGGAACCTGCAGTCGGCCTATCTTGCGGCTCTCCGCCTCGATATGCACCGGCAGCGCAGGGTCGAGACGGGAAAGCGCCGCAAGCAGCTCGCTTTCGAAAGCTTTTTGCGTCGGTTGCGGCGTTCCGGGCAGCACGCCGAGGACGGAACCCTTGTGGCAGGCCAGGGCCTCCAGGTCGATGACCTGCAACCCGCGGGATGCCAGGGCCTGCAAGGTGCGCGTCTTGGCGCTGCCGGTGGCGCCGCACAGGACGCGCAGGCGCAGGCCGGCGGGAATCTGCTCCAGCTGTTCGACCACCTGGCGGCGGTAGGCCTTGTATCCGCCTTCCAATTGACCGGCGTTCCAGCCCACCGAACGCAGCACCGTGACGAGGGCGCCGCTGCGCATGCCGCCGCGCCAGCAATAGACCAGGGGTCGCCAGTGACGTGGTCTGTCGAGGAAGCGTTCCTCAAGGTGTCGGGCAATGTTTCCGGCGATCAGGCTTGCCCCCAGTTTCTTGGCTTCGAACGGGGAAACCTGCTTGTAGAGAGTGCCGACGCGGGCGCGCTGGGCATCGTCGAGGACCGGGCAACTGATTGCGCCAGGAATGTGATCCTCGGCGAACTCGGCCGGTGAGCGGACGTCGATGATTTCGTCGTAGCGGTCGAGGCTGGAGAGGCTCGCATGGCCAGGCCGGGGGGCGGCGGCCGCGCTGGCGGGAATCTCGGCGCTCATTTGAGCAGGCGGGAGAGTTCGGACCAGACGTTATCCAGCAAGGTCGGCTGGGCCTGGGCGGTGGGATGCAGCATGTCGGGCTGGAACCAGCGGGCGTCGTCAGCGATGCCGGCAAGCAGGAATTCCACCAGGGGTACTCGGTGACTGGTCGCCACGCTGCGGAAAGCGCTCTTGAATTCGCTCGCGTAGGGGCCGTAGTTGGGCGGTAGGCGCATGCCAACGAGGAGCACGCGGGCACCGGTCGCGCGGGCGGCGTCGACCATGGCGCTGAGGTTGCCCTCCATCTGGGTGACGGGAAGGCCGCGCAGGCCGTCATTGGCGCCCAGGGCGATGATCACCACCGCCGGCCGGTGACGTTCGAGGGCGGCGGCCAAGCGGCTGCGGCCGCCCGCCGTGGTTTCGCCGGAGATGCTCAGATTGGCGACGTTATAATCGAGGCGCTTCTCGCCCAGGCGCTGGGCCAGCAGGGCCGGCCAGGCGGCGTCCTGGCGGATGCCGTAGCCGGCGGAAAGGGAATCGCCGAAGACCAGGATGGTTTTGCTGGCGGCGCTCGCCGCGTGGGAGACGAAAAGAGCCAAGAGGACGAGAACGAGACGAAGCATGACGGAAACGGTGATGGTGGAGGTGGCTGAACTCGGACGCACGGTGGATGGCGGGGGACAGCCGCTCGCGATTTTGCAGGATATTTCTTTCACCGTCATGGCCGGCGAGACGGTGGCCGTGGTGGGCGCGTCCGGTTCAGGAAAATCCACCCTCCTTGGGCTGCTGGCAGGGCTCGACAGACCGACCCGCGGCCGCGTGAGCCTCGACGGCGTCGAGCTCGGCAGCCTGGACGAAGACGCCCGCGCTCTCCTGCGCGGGCGTCTTCTGGGATTTGTGTTCCAGTCGTTTCAGCTGCTGCCTGCCCTGACCGCGCTGGAGAACGTCATGGTTCCGCTGGAAATTCTCGGCGTGCCCGGCGCGCGCGCCATCGCACGCGACTGGTTGCGGCGGGTGGGGCTGGGCGAGCGGGAAAGCCATGCGCCCCGCCATCTTTCCGGCGGCGAACAGCAGCGCGTCGCACTTGCCCGCGCCTTTGCGCCCGGGCCGCGCCTCATTCTCGCCGACGAACCCACCGGGAACCTGGATGCCGCCACCGGCCACGCCATCGCCGACCTGATGTTCGAACTCAACGCCCGCCAGGGAACGACCCTCGTCCTGGTGACGCACGACGCGGAAATCGCCGCCCGCTGCCCGCGCCAGCTGCGACTGGCCGGCGGCAGACTCCTCTAGCGCCGTTCCTTCTTTTGCACCAGCAGGGCGCGGCGTTCTTCGTCGGTGTAGGCGTAGATGATGCGGCCGTTTTTCACCTCACCCATGACGACCATGTTCGCTGAAATGGCTTCGTGGTCCTCCGGCGTGAAGGGGTGGTCATAGACGGTGACGACTCCGTAGACCGGCTTGGCGAGGTTTTCAAGTGCGGCGCGGACCTGCGGCCCGTCCGTGCTGCCCGCCTGGACGAGCGCCGAAATGAGCAGGTAAAAGGAGTCGTAGCCCTGGGCGGCGGAAACCGCGGAAGGAATGCGGCGCGTCTTGTTCGCCGCATGGTAGGCGGAGATGAAGCCGGTGCGGCGGGAATTGTTGGCTTCCTCGATGAAGGTCTGCGGCATGCGGGCGCCCTCGGCATTCTTGCCGGCTGCTTCCAGGAAATTGGGTAGCGAGAGGGTCCAACTGCCGATCAGCGGCACCGGCCAGCCCAGACGCGCGCGATCGTTGGCAATGGTCGCCAGATCGGGCCCCAGGGCGTAGGTGACGATCACTTCGGCACCCGCCGAGCGGGCCTCCTTGAGGGCGGCACCGAGGTCGGTGGTGCCGGCGGCGATCTTGGCGACGAAGGCTGGCTTCAGTTGATGGCGGGCCAGTTCTGAAATCACCTGATCCTTGCCGAATTCTCCGTAGGGCGTGGCATCGTGAAAGATGGCGACGCGCGTGAATTTTCGACGTTCGACCGCCTCGCGCACGATCACCGCCGCCTGGATGCCGTCACTCGCCGAGTTGCGGAAAACGTAGTTCTCCTTGAAGTCCGGCGGCAGGAACTGGCGGGTCACCTTGACGCCGGTGGCCACGTTGTTGATGACCGGGATGCGGGCGTCCTGGTAGGCACGCTGGGCGGCGAGGGCAACGCCGGTGTTGATGAAGCCGAGGGCGGCGACGACCTTGTGTTTGCCGATCGCCTCACTGGCGAGCTGGCGCGCGGTTTCCGGATCGCCTTTGTCGTCCTGGATCACCAACTCGATATTCCGGCCGAAGAGTCCGCCTCCGAGATTGACTTCCTCCGCGGCGATGCGCACGCCGGCCAGCATGGACTGGCCCATGGGGGAGGAGGGACCGCTGTAGGGTCCGGCGACGGCGATGCGGATCGGGTCGCCGGCGGCGAGCGTGGCGAGGGGCGCGCAGAGAAGAACTCCGACGAGGCCTAAGGCGGCCCAGGTTCTCTTGAGACTCATGTTGTACTCCCTGAATATGACATATCGCTTTGCTGAGATCTGTGCGCCATCCGGCGGGTGATGACAAGCGGCTTCGAGAGGCCCCTTGAGGGGGTCGCGCGCGCCGCCAGGTGGAGATGGCCTCAATCGAAATGGAGCAGTCCGGCCAGTTCGTAATAGGTTCCCGCGCTCGCCTCGACGAGCACGGCGCCATTGGGGCGACGCAGGGTGGCGGAACGGGATCGGGCGACGGCGGCGGCGATCTCGTAGCGGGAATGGGGGCGAAAGGCCACGTCGAAACGGCAGCCGTCCTGGCGCTGTTCGAGCACGGTGAGGGTGCGGTGGCGGCTTAGGTCGAGCGTCCAGCGCTCGCTGGGACGCCAGTGCAGCCCGACGGCGGTGGAACGGTCAGGGAAGCTGAGCACCTCGAAAACAGCCGAATTGGGACGGCGCAGCCGACGCACGATGCTGCGCGCCACAAGCTCAGGATCCTTGTCGTAGTCATAACGATCATGATGGATCGAGACGCCCAGCGTGTCGCTCAAATCCTGGCCGACGCCAATTCCTTGACGCTCGGCGTCGGGGAGACGGCGGTTGAGGGCGCGACGAACGGCGGGGCCGCCGGTGGCGGCACGGTAGCGGGTGGTGCCCAGGCCGAGTTCGAGGCGGGTATCGAGGTGTCCGTTCCAGAGGGTCGAGACATTGAGCGAGACTCCGTATTCGTCTGCGCGAGTATCGAGGACGTCGCCCGCGGCGGACTTGCGCTGTACGCTGGCGAGCAGCCAGTCGGTGGGGGTCCAGCGCAACTCGGCACTCTTTTCATCCACCACTTCTGAGCCTTCGGTGTCCGCGACGAAGCGACGCAATTCCAGGTTGAGCGGCAGGCGCGGCAGGTCAGCCGTCGCCTTCGCCTCGCGCGAGCGATAGGCGTCTGGGCCGGTGCCGAAGCGGGTTTCCAGCTCGACCTCGGCGGCCGCCGGCAGGGCGAGGATGGCCAGCAGTAGTGCAGTGGGCGCGGGGTGGCAATAGGGCGTGGACGGCATGGTTCAGTCGTTGCGATGGCGGAATTTCTTGATCATTCTGTGGTGGACGCGGGGACGGCGATCCCCGGCGGCGCCATCCGCAGCATCGCTGTCGTCGCGTTCGGCGCGACGATCGGGGATGCGCTTGATCGCTTCGGCGAGAGCTTCCTTGCGTTTCGCGATGTGGTGCTCGATGCGTAGCGGGCGATCTTCGCGAAGGAATTCCGGCATGTCGTGCAGCAGGTGCGCAGCGGCTCGGCGGTCGCGAGGCCGGAACCCGACATTCCCCGCCCTGACTTCGAATTCGCCGTCCTCGCCGATGATCGCGGTCGCGCCTTCATAGACGCGCTCGTAGACGCCGGCTTCGTGTTTTCCTGTGGGGTTGTCCAGCTCGACCGTCTCATGGTCGGTTCCGCGGATTCCGATGGTCGCGGTGGGCGTACGCAGGCGGTAGGAATCGCGCCGCAGCTTGGCGATCCAGCCGGTGATCGAGCGCAGGGCGCCGCTGACCAGGGCGAGGTCGATGCGATCCGTGTCGCTGTCGGCCCCGCGGTAGGCATCGACGCGCAGGCTGGTGTTGGGACGCAGGGCCAGGAAAGCGTTGTCGGTGGTGACCAGATGCAGTTCGGAATCCGCACGCGTGGTGAGCGTCTGTCCTTCATAGACCTTGCTGCCGGGGAGGAGCGGCGTCGCCCTGCCGGCGGCGTCGACGGCGTAGGCGCTGCCATGCACCTGGTCGACGGTGGCGAAAGGCTCTGCCGCCAAGGCGAGGGAGGCGCCCAGTGCTGCGGCGGCAAGGAGCAGGGTCGCGATTCGCTTCACGAGAGGCTCAGGCGGGCGGAAGAATGTGAAGCCGGCATGTTAGCTGAATTTTTCCCCGCCGGGCTTTCCGCCAAGTGCCGCACGGGCGGCGGCACGGCCGCTGCGCACGGCGGCTTCCAGGGTTCCCGGATACTCTGCGCAGGCGAAATCGCCGGCCAGAAAAATGCCGCGGCGAGGGCTCGGGAGCGGGGGGCGGTCGAGTCCGGGGCGGCAAGAGAAGGTCGCGCGCCGCTCGCGGATCACCCGCCGCCAGACGAGCTTGTCCGAACGGCCTAGTTCGGCGTGAAGGCGGCGGGCCAGTTCGTCGTCGGAGTACGACTCCCATTCGCCATGACCGCTCAAGACGGCCGCCAGATGGCCATCGCCACGATCCACGACCCACTGGCCGATGCCTCCGTGCAGGGCAAGGAGGGGAAAGGCCAGGGGAGGGCCGCGATCGTCGAGGTAAACGGTGGCGATGGGCTCGTAGTCGTAATCGAGGGCCAGTTCCGGCAGTAGTCGGCCGAGGTGCTGCGGGGCCACGGCGACGACGGCGACATCGTATCGCTCGCCGTCGACGATCACCGAGGAGCTGCCGGGCGTGAGCATGCGCACTCGATGGCCGAAACGCAGGTTGGCGCCGCGGGCTTCGAGCCACGCCGCCGCCGGTTCCGGGAAAAGGCTGCCGAGGTCACCGCGCGGCAGCAGAAGATCGGTGTCTTCCCGCCGCGGGCTACCCAGGCTGTCGCGCAGCACGTTGGCGAAGACCCGGGCGGAAGCACGTTCGGCAGGCGTATTGAGGGCGGCGAGGCAAAGGGGTTCCCAGAGGTGCCGCCGCAGGATGCCGTGCTGACCGGCGCTGTCGAGCCAGGCGGCGACGCTGGTATCGACCGCCAGACGAAATTCGCGGCGCCGCAGCGCTTGCATCCACAGGGCTGCGGCAAGTTTCTCGCGAGCGGGTAGCCCGCGGGCGGTGAGCAGTCCCCAGGCGAGATGCAGCGGGGCCGGCAGGCGCGGCAGAGCGAGGTGGAAGCCGGCGTTGTCGCCGATGCGCAGCGGAAATCGGCGAAAGCGCGTGGTGGGGTCGAGTCCGATCTGCCGCAGCAGGGCGAGACATTCCCGGTAGGCGCCCAGGAAAAGGTGTTGCCCGTTGTCGAGGCGCCGTCCGTCGAATTCAACGCCGCGGGCGCGGCCGCCGGGATGGCGGCCTGCTTCGTAGAGGGTGAGTTCGGCGCCGCCGGCGACGAGTTCGACGGCGGCGGCCAGCCCGGACCAGCCGGCGCCGACGACCGCAACTTTCACGCGAAGACCCAGGTCTGCCAGGCGATCCAGATCTTGCGCACCGGGGTGAGGGCAATGCGCTGGTGGAGCACCTGATATTTCTCCGCCGCGATTTCCCGCAGCAGGGTCCGGTAGATGGCGGCCATGATCAGGCCGGGACGCTGGGATTTGCGGTCCTCGTCGGGGAGCTCAGCGAGGGCCTGAGCGTAGTAGCGCTCGGCGCGCTCCGTCTGAAAGGCCATGAGGGCGGCGAAATTGTCCGTATAGCGGGAATTGAGGATGTCGGCCGCCGGCACGTTGAATTGCTTCAATTCGTCCATCGGGATGTAGATTCGACCGCGGCGGGCATCTTCGCCGATGTCGCGGACGATGTTGGTCAACTGGAATGCCGTCCCCAGATCGTGCGCGTACTTGAGTGTGCGGCGATCCCGATAGCCAAAGATTTCCGCTGCAAGCAGGCCGACCACGCTGGCCACCCGGTAGCAATAGAGAGAGAGTCCCTTGAAATCGAGGTAGCGGGACTGGTTCAGATCCATTTCCATGCCGTCGATGATTTCCAGCAACTGTTCCGCCGGCAGACTGAAGGAACGGCTCACCGCCTGAAGGGCCTGGCCGACTGGATGCTGGGGTTGCCCATCGGCAATGCGACCCACTTCCTGGCGCCACCAGAGGAGCTTGGCGCTGGCGATGGCGGGGTCGTGGCATTCGTCCACCACGTCGTCGACCTCGCGGCAGAAGGCGTAAAGCGCCATGATGGCGCGTCGCCGTTCGGCGGGCAGGAAGAGGAAGCTGTAGTAGAACGACGAACCGCTGGCGGCGCAGCGCTCCTGACAGTACTGGTGAGGATCCATGGTTACATTCTAAGCGAGCGCCCGGCGAGCAGAAGCCAGTCAGCGGGACCGAGGCGCGGCCGTCGGTTCCACACATCGCCGCGCGCCAGGGCGAGCCGCTCCAGGATGCGCAGCCCGCCCTGCACGGTCAGACGGATTTCCCAGCCGAGGCGGCCGGGGAGGGATTGAACAAGGGGGGCGCCCCGCAGCATCAAGGCGCGGCTGCGTGCGATCTGAAAATCCATGAGCGCGGCGAAGTTGGAGTCCCAGCGGCCTGCCGCCAGTTGTTCCTCGTGTACATCGAAGCGGGACAGATCATCCTGCGGCAGGTAGATTCGGCGCTTCAGCATGTCGATGGCGACGTCCTGCCAGAAATTGATGAGTTGAAGCGCGCTGCAGATGCAGTCCGACTGCTCCAGCTGGATTTTTCCGGTGCGTCCGAACAGATGCAACACGAGGCGTCCCACCGGATTGGCGGAACGGCGGCAGTAATCGAGGAGCTCTTCGTAGTTGGCGTAGCGCTTCTTGACGACGTCCTGGGCAAAGGCGTCAAGAAGATCGCGGAAGAGCTGCAGCGGAAGCCCGTGGGCGGCAACGATGGCGGCCACGTCGGCGAATAGTGGGGTGCGCGGCACTGCTCCCGAAGCGATGCGGTCGAGCTCCTCGACATAGGCGGCGAGATCCGCGAGACGACGGTCATCCGGAGCATCGCCTTCGTCGGCGATGTCGTCGGCGCTACGGGCGAAATGGTAGATCACCTCGATGGGCCGACGCAGCCGCCGGGGCAACAGAAACGAGGCGACGGGGAAGTTTTCATAGTGGTCGACCGGCATGGCGGCGGCAAGTATAGCGATGTTAGAATCGCCCCGCCTGCCCAGGTGGCGAAATTGGTAGACGCACCAGATTTAGGTTCTGGCGCCGCAAGGCGTGGGGGTTCGAGTCCCTTCCTGGGCACCATGCTTCGGAAGGGGGTGCGCCCGCTGCGTGCGGCTTGCCGATACGGGGGGAACAGCATGGACATCTCGGCCGGCAGCACCCGCCTGCGCCGTCTATTGGGAATCTGCGCCGGGCTTCTGGTGCTCTCCGCTTCATTCCCGCTTGCCGCTGCCGAGCGCCAGGAGCGCGGTGTCGGCGACATCCTTGCCGTGCTGGACCGACCGGTGGATCGCGAGCGCCTCGCCGAGGCACGGCGCGTTCTGGAAGCCACTCCTGCCGCCGACCTTTCCGGGGGCGACCTGGCCGAATTCCATCTGGCCCGCGCCCGGGCTGCCCGCGAACTGGGCCTGGTGCGCCAGGAAATCACCGCCCTGCGCGAGTGTATCGACCGCGGGGGCGGCAAGGAGCCTTACCGCGCCTGGCTCGAACTCGGTGGCGCCGAGTTCGGCGGCGGGAACTTCCGCTCCGGCTTGGAGGCCATGCAGCGCTCCCTGGCGATGACGCCCGCCAAGCGCAGGGGTTTCCAGTTGGCTGTACACGCCATGCTCGCCGACGCCCTTCGCCGGCTGGGCGACTTCGCCACTGCGGCCCGCCACCTGCGCGACGCCGAGGGCCTGCTGGTGGCCCTCAAGGGCGCACGGGAGTGGAATCACTACCAATACACCTGGCAGGCCTTTGTCGAGGACGCCCGGGGGCGTACGGCGTTCTCCGCCGGCCGCTTCGACGAGGCGGAGGCTCGCTTCCGGCGTACTTACGAGCTCCGCGAAAAGGATCTCGAACAGGAGGCCGAACGCCGCAAGAGTGGCATCGACGCCACGCCGCGGGGGAATCTCGAAGCCCACCGCGATCGCGCCGAGGCCTGGCTCGCCCAGACCCTGTTGCAGGGCGGCAAGGTGCATGAGGCCGAAGTGCGCGCGCGTCGCCTTGCCTACCGGGCCATCGAACGACATGGTCTGGAGAGCCTGCACGCCAACCTCATGCTGCGCCCCCTCGTCGATGTCCTGCTCGAACAGCGGCATACCGGCGATGCGCTGCGTCTGGTCGATCGCATTCTCGCCAACCTCGATCGTCTGAGCGTTCCGCCCACTGCCTTCCCCTACGTTCAATTTCGCCGCCTGCGGGCTGGCGCCTACGCGGCGGAGAGGCGCTGGCGCGAGGCCCTCGTCGAATTCGAGGCCCTGCGGGGCGCGTTGCAGGCCGACCCGCAACTCGCCGAGGCCCTGGGGGCGCCGAGTCTGGGTTGGGTGCGCGCCCTCATCGCCGAAGGTCGCATCGATGAAGCGCGGCAGGAAAGCGCCGCGCTGGCGGCCAAACTGCGGCGGCAGATGGGCGACAAGGCCTACCGAGTCGCCGAGGCCGAGGGCTACCATGGTGCCGCCCTGGCTGCCGCCGGGCGGGAGGTCGAAGCGCTGGCCGCACTTCGGCCGGCGCTGGCGATTCTGGTCGCTGCGGGGGAGGGGCAGGATCGCTCCGGCGCCCGGCAGGCACGGCTCGCTTTTCTGGTGCAGACCTATTGCCGCCTCCTGGCGCGTATCCGCGGCAGCGAGATCGAGAGGGCTGCGGGAATCGATGCGGCGGCCGAAGCCTTCCTGGTGGCCGACGCCCTGCAGGGCCGCAGCGTGCAGCAGGCCATGGTGGCTAGTGCTGCCCGCGCCGCCGCGGGCCAGCCCGAACTCGCCGACCTGGCGAGACAGGAGCAGGACTTGCGGCAGGAGCGCGATGCGCTCTACCGCATTCTCGCCGAACTGCTTTCTCGTCCTGCGGAGCAGATGCTGCCCGCCATCGTCGTCGAGATGCAGGAGCGGGCCGCCGCCCTGGATCTGCGCCACCGTTCGGTGCAGGCCAATTTGCGGGAACGCTTTCCCGAGTACGCCGAACTGATCGCGCCGCGCCCGGCGACCCTCGCCCAGGTCCAGTCCGCCCTGCGGCCGGGCGAATCCCTGCTTGCCATCCTGCCGGCGCTGGATCGGACCTTCATTTGGGCCATTCCCGCCCAGGGCGAAGCGGCCTTCGCGGCGGTTGAGGTACCGCGCCAGACTCTCGACCGCAGGGTGGCGGACCTGCGCCGCACGCTGGACCCCCAAAATGGCGACCTGGAGCGCCTGGCGCCCTTTGACGGTGCCGCCGCCCATCGCCTCTACGCCGATCTCTTACTCCCGGTGCGTGCTGGCTGGCAGGGCAGCCGCCACCTCATCGTCGTCGCCGCGGGATCCCTCGCCCGCTTGCCCTTCGCCGTCCTGACCACCGCCCCACCGGCGCCCGGCGACCGCGATTACCGTGGCTGGGCCTGGCTTGCCAAGGAGGTCGCCATCAGCCAACTGCCCTCGGCGGGGGCGTTGCTCACCTTGCGGCGCATGGCGCCCCCGGCGGCCGATCGCCTGCCCTTCGCCGGTTTCGGCGATCCCGATTTTCGCGGCGATGGCCGGGGAGCGGCGCCTGGCACGGCGCGTCGCCTGCGCGCCGTCGCCCTGCCGGCGGAATTGCGGGATCAACGGACCTGGCCGGTCTACCAGGATATCGCTCCCTTGCCGGATACCCGCGAGGAGATCCTTGCCTTGGCCCGGACCCTCGGTGCCGATCCTCGCCGAGACGTCTTCCTGGGCGCCGCGGCGAGTCGCAAGCAGGTGCTGGAAGCCGACCTGGCGAGGCGGCGGGTGGTGGCCTTCGCCACCCACGGGCTGCTCGCCAACGAACTTCCGGGGATCGACCAGCCGGCGCTGGCACTGGCCAATCCGGGTGACGGCGGCCATGGCCTGCTCACCCTCGACGACGTCCTCGGCCTGCGTCTCGACGCCGATTGGGTCCTGCTTTCCGCCTGCAACACCGCGGCGGGCGACGGCGAAGGCGCGGAGGCGCTTTCCGGCCTTGGGCGGGCCTTCTTCTATGCCGGCGGCCGCGCGCTGCTGGCGACCCACTGGCCGGTGGAATCGGTATCGGCCCGTCGTCTGGTAGTCGGGGTGTTCGAAGCCTTGGCTGGGGAAGCGGGCATCGGCCGGGCCGAGGCGCTTCGCCGTTCCATGCTCGCCCTCCTGGCGGACGGCGGGCCTGCGGGGGCCTACGGCCACCCCCTCTACTGGGCGCCCTACGCCCTCATCGGGGACGGCGGTCGCTGAGGGTTACGCGATAGCGATTCACTGATTTGGCCTTTTGATCCATTGAAAAATTCAATGGATTTTTGGCCGGCCCAATCCATCAGAAGCGAATCGGCGAAGGGGCGAGGAGCAGAGGATGGTAACGTTGCAGGAGATCATCGATTTTTCGGAAATCGAGCGAGGTCATGTCGAGGCCATTTCGGAGCTCGAACACATTCCGGAAGTCGTTGCCGCCGAACTGGCCTATCAGTTGGTGCGCTCGCCGCGCGGCATATTTCATCTGCACAACCTCTTTCTCGCAGCCATCGAAAGGGCCGAATACGCCGGTGGTCGTGAGCGGGTTCGCCGGCTGGAGCGCATCTACCGCGATTTCTGCCGCCGCTTCCCCAAACCCCGGGTGCTGTGATCCGCCGCCGGCGGAGGGCCGTCATTCAAGATTGAAGAAGTTGCGAATCTTGCCGACGATGGCGCCCGCAAGCCCTGCAGACGCCGTTCGCCGACGTGCGTCGCTGCCGTTGGGAGCGGCGAGGTTCTGCTGCGAGCGCGCGGCGAGGATTGCCGAGAGTTCTTCCGCGATGGCCGGGCGTTCGGCCATGATTTCGGCCAGACCGGTCTTGTCCAGGCGATAGCATTCGATATCGCTGACCGCCTGGACCGAAGCCGTGCGCGGTTCCCCGGTAAGGAGCCCCATTTCGCCGAAAAAATCGCCTGGCTTGAGACGGGCCAGCACCCGCTGGGCGCCGGAGTCGTCCTGACGCACCACTTCGGCCTCGCCGCCCAGAATGATGTACAGCCAATGCGCGACGGCGCCCTGGCGGGTGAGCACGTCGCCGGCGGCGAAGGGCGCGTAGACCAGGTGCTCGGCGACCCGGGCGCATTCGTCGTCGGTCAACTGCGCGAAGAGCGCCACCGAGCGCAGCGCGTCGATGCGGTGCTGCAACTCCCGCGTCTTGGCGGCACTGCGCAGCGCCGCATTGTCCTTGACCAGATAGCGCAATTCTTCCGGTAGCGCCAGGCGCCAGCCGGCCCGACGCAGGGCGGCGTAGATGTGGGTACGGACAGCCGAGTCGGTGGGGTCATCCAGCGCCGGGTCGGTCAGCCAGTAGCGCAGGGCGTAATGCCCATAGCCGGGACCGAAGTCCATGAGCACGCAGTTGGGAGCGGGTTCGCGGGCCATATGGGGGATGTTGGCATCGCGCACCGCGCCCTCAATGGCGGCGACGACCCGCGCCGGCTGAGCGACATAGCCCACATTGAAATGGACGGTGCGCCGCCAGTGTCGCTGCGGTCCGTCCCGGTCGCCCAGGAGCCAGACCTTGCCCTTCATGAGGAGGCTGTTGGGTATCACCACGATTTCGCCATTGCGGGTGCGGATGGCGGTATAGCGCCAGCGGATGTCGGTGACCCGCCCCGAGACGTCGTCGATCTTCACCCAGTCGCCGATCTGGATCGAACTGTCGAGTTGCAGGGCGAGGCCGCCGAGGATGTTGCCCAGGGTGTCCTGCATGGAGAAAGCGATCACGGCCGTGATGACGGCGGAAGTGGTGACGATTGAAGAAAGCTCGACGCCCGATTGGGAGAGATGGATGAGCCCCCAGCTGACATACCCGATGATGACGACGATGTCTTCCAGGATGCGCGGTGCGGCCACGCGCAGCCGCGGGAGTAGCACGCGAAAGATGAGCAGACCGGCCAGGCGGATGACGCCGATGCCCAGGCCGAGGAGTAGAAGACCGTGCAGCAGCGCTGCGGGCCGGGCCGCTCCAGAGGCGGCCAGGGCGACGGCGCCCAGGTTGCCGAGCAGGCAGAGCACCGAGAAGACCAGGGTTTGGCGCACCACGCGGCGGCCGTCGCCACCGGCAGGCAACAGGACGACGGCAAGACCCAGGGTGACGAAAAAGAGATGCAGGGTTTCGTCGGCGGTGTAAAAGGACTTCAGGGCTGGAAGGAGGTCGGGGTCCATGGCCGCGCGGGGGAGGTGAGCGGTCATTCTAACCGGACTCGCCGATCCCGCAGGGCTTCCGGCACGGCAGCCGGTAGAATTCCTGCAACCGCTTGGGGAGAACGCAGGGTGTCGGATACGGATTCAGGCCAGGATGGGCGCCTTGCGCCGGCGCGCGAGACGGTCGATGCGGTGGTCATCGGGGCCGGGGTCGTCGGCCTGGCGTGCGCTCGCCTGCTCGCAGCGCGGGGGTATGAAACCCTGGTGCTTGATCGGCATGGGCGGATCGGTGCCGAGACCAGCTCCCGCAACAGCGAAGTCATCCACGCCGGGTTCTACTATCCCACCGAAAGCCAGAAGGCGCGTCTTTGCGTCCCGGGTGCGCGGCAGTTGCGTGAGTACTGTCGCGAGCGCGGCATCGCCCATCGTCTGTGCGGCAAGCTGGTCGTCGCCGGCGATGCGGCCGGGGAAACCGCTCTCGGGCGCCTTTTCGAACAAGGGCGCCGCAACGGTGTCGTCGGTCTCGAGCTTCTGAGCGGGGAGGCGGCGCGGGCGATGGAGCCGGAACTCACCTGCAGCGCGGCCCTCTGGTCGCCGGAGACCGGCATCCTCGACAGTCACGCCCTGATTTTTGCCCTGGCGAGCGACGCAGAGCGGGACGGCGCCATTCTCGCCTTGCACAGTCCCGTTAGCGGAGGAACGGCGAGCGCAGAGGGTGTCGAACTCTTCGTCGGCGGGGCCGACCCCCTGCGCCTCAAGGCGCGTCGGGTGATCAACGCGGCCGGTCTGGAGGCGCCTCGGCTGGCGGCGTCGCTGGCGGGTTTCCCCGCGGAACGCGTCCCGCAGGCAGCTTACGCCAAGGGCAGCTATTTCTCCCTGGTCGGGCGGGTGCCCTTCGGGCGGCTGATCTATCCCCTTCCCGAAGCAGGTGGTCTCGGGGTGCACCTCACCCTGGACCTCGCCGGCCAGGCGCGCTTCGGCCCCGATGTGGAGTGGGTGGAGCACATCGATTACCAGGTAGATGCCGCGCGCGGACAGGCATTCTACGAGGCCATTCGGCGCTACTGGCCTGGCTTGCCCGACGGGGCTCTGGAGCCGGCCTTCTGTGGCATACGTCCCAAACTGGGTGGGCCAGGGATTGTCTGTGACTTCGTCGTCCAGGGGCCCGCGGAGCATGGGATTCCCGGCCTTGTGAACCTCTTCGGCATCGAATCGCCAGGGCTGACCGCCTGCCTTGCCCTTGCCGAGCACGCCCTCCTTCGCTTGCCCTGACGAGCTGCCGCGGCCTCCCGCGGGCCATGGCCCAGAGGGGGATTCTACTGTAGAATCAGCAGCCTTTTCCGGGCGGGCCGGCCGTTCGGGGCAAGGGGCAAACGGTGGTTTGCCTTTTTTCTTGCGAATCAAGGGAATTCCAGAATCATGTTCGACGCCGTCCGCAACAACAAGAAGATCGTCCAGATCTTTCTCGCCCTCATCACCCTGCCTTTCGCCCTGTGGGGCGTCGACGCCTACGTTCGCGACGTCGGCAAGGAGGACAACGTGGCGACGGTGGGCGAGATCAAGATTACGCCGCAGCAGTTCCAGGAGGCACTGCGCGAGCAGGAGGAGCGCATCCGCAAGGAGACGGGCAGCGTCGATCCCAAGCTCTTCGACAATCCGGAGGCCCGCAAGGCCGTTCTTGACGATCTGATCGATCGTCATCTCCTGCTTCTAGAAGCATCGAAGAGCCGTCTCCTGGCCAGCGACATTGCCGTCAGCCGCGCCATCGCCGCCATTCCCTCCCTGCAGGTCGATGGCAAGTTTTCCATGGAGCGCTACGACCAGGCGCTCAAGGCCCAGGGCATGACGCCGGCCGGGTTCGAAGCGCGGGTTCGTCAGGATCTCACCCTGCAACAACTTGCCGGTTCCCTGGGGCAGACCGGAATTCTCTCCCGCACCGTGGGCGACAAGGTGATCGCCCTCCAGTTCGAAAAGCGCGAAGTCCGTGAAATCCGCCTGGCGGCGGAGGATTTCGTTGCCAAGGTCAAGCTGGAGGACGACGCCGCGAAAAAGTTCTACGACGCCAATCCGAAGCGTTTCGAGGTGCCGGAGCAGGCGCGTGCCGAGTTCGTCGTGCTCTCCATGGACAGCCTGGGCGCCCAGGTCAGCGTGAGCGAGGGCGAGGTCAAGGCCTGGTACGAAGGCCACAAGAATCGCTACGCCGCCCCCGAAGAGCGCAGCGCCGCCCATATTCTCATCGGACTCGACAAGACCGACAAGGAAAAGGCGCGTGCCAAGGCGGATGCGATCCTCAAGGAGCTTCGCGCCAACCCGGGTGCCTTCGGCGAACTGGCGAAGAAGCACTCCGACGATCCCGGATCGGCGGCCAAGGGCGGGGACCTTGGTTTCTTCGCCCGCGGCGCCATGGTCAAGCCCTTCGAGGAGGCGGCCTTCAGCCTCAAGGAAGGCGAAATTTCCGGGGTGGTGGAGTCCGAATTCGGCTTCCACATCATCAAGCTCACCGGCGTCCATGCCACCAAGGAAAAGCCCTTTGCCGAGGTCAAGGGCGAAATCGAGGCCGAACTGAAGCGTGGCGCCGCCTCGCGTAAATTCGCCGAGGCGGCGGAGGGTTTCACCAATACCGTCTATGAGCAGTCCGACAGCCTGGCCCCGGTGGCCGAGCGCTACAAGCTTCAAGTGAAGCCATCGGGCTGGCTGACCCGCCAGCCCAATCCCGCCAACGGCCCGCTGGCCAACGAAAAAATCCTGGCAGCGCTGTTTTCCGATGACGCGGTCAAAAATCGCCGCAACACGGAAGCCGTGGAAATCGCCCCCAATACCCTGGTGGCGGCACGCATCCTGGAACACAAACCTGCCGCCCTGCGGCCCTTCGACGAGGTCAAGGCGGCCATCGAGAGCGGCTTGAAGCGCCAGGAGGCGGTGGCGTTGGCGGTGCGTGAAGGCAGCGCGCGCCTGACCGAACTTCAGCGCGGCGAGGACAAGCAGTCCTGGGGAGCCCCCAAGACCGTCTCCCGCCTCGATCCGCTTCTCGTTCCCCCGCAGGCCCTGGGCGCCATCCTCAAGGTCGACGCGGCCAAATTGCCCGGTTACGCGGGAGCGGAGCTGCCGGATCTCGGCTATGCCTTGTTCAAGGTGGTCAAGGTCGAGGCCGGCGGCAAGGTCGACGACGCGCGCCGCCAATCGATGCAGCGCCAGTACTACACGCTGGCGATGCAGGAAGAGGTGCAGGCTTACTTGAGTTCCCTGCGCACCCGCCACAAGGTGAGCATCAACAGCGCAGCATTGGAAAGCAAGGAGCGCTGAGGGGAGGGGAGAGAGCCCCCAGGCTCGCTCCGCGCGTAGCCCCCCGAGAGGGGCAAAAAAAAGCCGACCCGTCGCAGGTCGGCTTTTTATCGGCCAGGAGGCGATCAGCCGGGGAGCGGTTCCGGATTGCCGAGGGCGGTGGTGTTCATGCCGCCGTCCACGTACATGATTTCTCCGGTGATACCGCTGGCCAGGTCGGAGAGCAGGAAGGCCGAGGCATTACCCACTTCGTCGATGGTGACGTTGCGCCGCAGGGGCGCGTGGTGCGCGTTATAAGAGAGCAGTTTGCCGAAATTGCCGATACCCGAAGCGGCCAGGGTCTTGATCGGCCCGGCGGAGATCGCATTGGCACGGATGCCCTCGGGGCCGAGGCAGAAGGCGAGATAGCGGGTGGCCGCTTCCAGGCTCGCCTTGGCCAGACCCATGGTGTTGTAGTTGGGCATGGTGCGCTCGGCGCCCAGGTAGGAGAGCGCCAGGAGCGAGGCGTTGCGACCCTGCATCAGCGGGCGCGCGCCCTTGGCGAGGGCGGCGTAGCTGTAGGAGGAGATGTCGTGGGCAATGCGGAAGGCGTCGCGCGAGATGCCTTCGAGGAAATCCCCTTCGATGGCTTCCGTGGGCGCGTAGGCGATGGAATGCACCAGACCGTCGAGGCCATCCCAGCGCCCGCCGAGATCGACGAAGAGTTGGTTGATCTGTTCGTCGCTGCTCACGTCGAGGGGAAAGACCAGATCGCTGCCGAATTCTCCGGCGAACTTTTTGACGCGGTCTTCGAATCGTTCGCTTTGGAAGGTGAATGCCAGTTGCGCGCCTTCGCGGTGGCAGGCCTTTGCTATTCCGTAGGCGATGGAGTGCTTGGAGAGCAGGCCGGTGATGAGTATCTTCTTGTCGGCGAGAAAGCCCATGTGTTGTTCTCCCTAGGGGGGTTTAGCCGGGGAATTATATAGGAATTTCCCCGGGCGTTTGCTGCACCGCGGCAGACTCGCCGGGCTACATATTGGGGTAGTGAGGCCCCTCGCCACCCTGGGGTGCCACCCAATCGATGTTCTGGCCGGGATCCTTGATGTCGCAGGTCTTGCAGTGGATACAGTTCTGCGCGTTGATCTGTAACCGGGGGCCGCCGTCGCCAGCGACGATCTCATAGACGCCGGCAGGGCAGTAGCGCTGTTCAGGCGCATCGTAGCGGGCCAGATTGACGCGTAGCGCCGCTTCAGGGTCGCGCAGGCGCAGGTGGCAAGGCTGCTCTTCCTCATGGTGGGTGCCGGTGAGGAAGACCGAGGACAGGCGATCGAAGGAGAGGACGCCGTCGGGTCGCGGGTAGGCGATGGGACGGCACGCCGCGGCGGGCTTGAGTTGGGCGTGGTCAGGGCCTTTGTGGTGGAGCGTCCAGGGAGCCCGACCGCGCAGGAGCAACTGGTCGATACCGAACATGAGCGCGCCGAATTTGAGTCCTTTGGCGAGCCAGGGTTTGAAATTGCGTGCCCGGTGAAGTTCGTCGTGCAGCCAGCTTTCCCGGAAAGCCCGCGGGTACGCGTCCACCTCGTCGTGGCTGCGCCCTTCGGCGATGGCGGCCGCGATGGCGTCCGCCGCCAGCATGCCGGATTTGAGCGCCGCGTGGCAGCCCTTGATGCGAGCAGCGTTGAGAAAACCGGCGTCGTCACCCACCAGGACGCCTCCGGGGAAAGAGAGGCGGGGCAGGGATTGCAAACCGCCGGCGGCCAGTGCCCGGGCGCCATAGGCGACGCGGCGCCCGCCGGCGAGGTGTTCGCGTAGGCGCGGGTGGGTCTTGAAGCGCTGAAACTCTTCGTAGGGCGAGAGATAGGGGTTGGCGTAAGCCAGGCCGACCACGAAGCCCACTGCCACCTGTCCGCCGGCTTGGTGGTAAAGGAAGCCGCCACCATAGGTCTCCGCGTCCAATGGCCAGCCGGCGGTGTGGATCACGAGGCCGGGTTGATGGGCGGCGGCGGGGATTTCCCACAATTCCTTGAGGCCGATGCCGTAGGTCTGGGGATCGCTGTCCCGGCGGAGGGCGTAGCGCGCTTCCAGGGCCTTGCCCAACTGACCGCGGCAGCCTTCCGCGAAAACGGTGTAGCGGGCGAGCAGTTCCATGCCGGGCTGATGATTCGGTCCCGGATTGCCGTCCCGGTCGAGGCCCATATCGCCGGTGGCGACACCACGCACACGGCCGTGCTCGTCGAAGAGGACTTCGCTGCCCGCAAAGCCTGGATAAATTTCGACCCCGAGGGCCTCCGCCCGGGAGGCCAGCCAGCGACAGAGATTGGCGAGGGAAATGACGAAATTGCCCTCGTTGTGGAAGACGCCGGGCAGCGCCCAGCCCGGAACCCGGAAGTCGCCGCTCTCGCTCAGGAAATGGAAGCGGTCCTCGATCACCGGGGTTTCGACCGGGGCACCCGTATTTCGCCAGTCGGGCAGCAACTCATCGAGGGATCGGGGGTCGAGGACGGCGCCGGAAAGCAGGTGGGCGCCGATTTCCGAACCCTTTTCGATCAGGCAGACGGAGATGTCCGTTCCGCGCGCGGCGGCCGCCTGCTTGAGGCGCAGGGCCGTTGCGAGGCCGGCGGGACCACCGCCCACCACGACCACGTCGAATTCCATGGCTTCCCGCGCCATCCGCGTTTCCCTTCGATTGTCGCTTCCGGGGCGATACCGTACAGTAGGGCACCTGCCGGGACAAGCCCGGCCCTTCTTTCCCCCTTCGCCCGATGCGCCAGTCTCCATGGACCACCACGATCAGCTCATCCACTCGACCCGCATTCCCATCCGCTGGGGCGACATGGACGCCTACGGCCACGTCAATAACACCCTCTATTTCCGCTACATGGAAATCGCCCGCATCGAATGGCTGGAAGCGGCGGGGTTCGGCCTCGATCCCGCCGGCGAGGGGCCGGTGATCATCAACGCGAGTTGTACCTTCTTGATTCCGCTGACCTATCCGGGATCGGTGGAGGTATTGACCTTCGCCGGGCGGCCGGGCCGTTCCAGCGTGCAGACGCGGGTCGAGATGCGTCCCACGGGCAGCGACCGCCTGCACGCCGAAGGAGCCGCCAAGGTGGTGTGGATGGACCACCGCAATGGGCGTTCAGCGCCCTTGCCGGCAATCCTGCGGGCACTGCTGGAAGCGGGGTAAACTCCTTCCCCATCTGTACAAGGGAGAAACACATGAAAAACTACTTGGCCGTGCTGGCCGGGCTTCTCGTCTGGGGCGGCGCCGTCCAGGCGGGCACGCTGGCCGGTGAGCGCTACGTGGGCGAGCGCTACGGCCGCCTGGAGATCGCGCCGCCGGCGGGAAGCTGGGAGATCGTCGATCGGGAATCCAGTGGTGCCGCGCCGGAAGGCGGCCCGGTGGCCGATTTGCAGCTGCGCCAGGCGGTGGCGGGGCATCGCCCGGTGGTGCGCATTACCGGCGTGCGCAAGGTCGACGCGTCGGTGAATGCCGATGCGATTCTGCGCACCAGTCGCGATGCCTTCGTCGAGGCAGGCGGCGAGACTGGGCCGGTCAGTCGGGTGGCGGTGGCCGGCCGCAGCGTCAGCGCCTACGACGGCCGCATCGTCGCGGCTGGGCAGCCGGCCCGCTCGCGGTTGGTTCTCGTCGAAGGCCGGGATTCCTTCTTTCTCCTGCAGATGGTAGTCCCGGCCGCCGCCTTCGACGAGGCGGCGAAGGCCTTTGACCAACTGCTGCCCGCCCTGCGCTATTGAACGTCGCATGGCCCGCCGAAAAACCTGGGAAAAACTGCTTTCCGCCGATCGGCCGGGGGCTGGCGCGGCGCCCAGCGCCCCCGAACGCACGGCCTACCAGCAGGACCATGACCGCATCGTGTTTACTTCGGCGTTTCGTCGCCTCAAGGACAAGACCCAGGTTTTCCCGCTTTCCCGCTCGGATTACGTGCGGACGCGCCTTACCCATAGTCTGGAAGCCAGTTGCGTCGGTCGCTCCCTGGGCGCCCTGGTGGGCCGCGAGATCATCGCCCGGCATGCCCTGAAGCATGTCGAAGCTGCCGATTTCGGGGCCATCGTCGCCGCCGCCTGTCTGGCCCACGACATAGGCAATCCGCCCTTCGGCCATGCCGGCGAGGACGCCATCCGCGAATGGTTCCGCGGCTCCGGCCTCCTCGAACGCCACGCCTTCACTCCAGCGCAGCGTGCTGATTTCGAGCGCTACGAAGGTAACGCTCAGGGGTTCCGCATCCTCACCCGCCTGCAATCGCCGGCCAACCCCGGCTTGCAGCTCACGGCAGCGGTCCTCGCCACCTTCACCAAGTACCCCCGCCCGTCCTGGGTGGATGGCGAACTCGACGGCAAGAGCGGCAGGAAATTCGGCTATTTCCAGCAGGATGCCGAAGCCTTCCGACAGGTGGCGGCGGCCACCGGGCTCGTCGAGCGCATTGCCGGGCTCGCCTGGCGCCGTCATCCCCTGGCCAGCCTGGTGGAAGTCGCGGACGACACGTGCTACCTGATCGTAGACCTCGAAGACGCGGCGCGTCTGGGCTTCGTCCCCTACCGTGATGCGGAGCTGCTGCTCGGCGAGCTTGCCGGGAACAGCGTGAGCGGCGGGCGCCTGGATCGCCTGCACGACCCGAAGGAGCGCATCGAGTACCTGCGGGCCAAGGCCATCGGCCGCCTGCTGGAGGGCGCTGCGGCGGTCTTCCTGGAGAACGAGGACGCCATCCTGGAAGGGCGCTTCGATGACGAGCTGCTCTCCCGCTCACCCCTCGCCATCCCGCTCCAGGCGGTGCTCAAGCTCGCCAAGGAAACCATCTACGTCGCCCGGCCGGCCCTTGAGATCGAGACCGCAGGCTTCGAGGTGCTGGGCGGGCTGCTCGAACTCTTCACCCGTGCCGTCGAGGCGGGCGCCGGTGTCGGGCGCATCGGCACCCGCGAGCGCATGCTTCTGCAACTCCTGCCCGACCAGTTCCTGGCCCACGCCGGCGAACCCGACCCGGACCCCTACGTGCGTCTCCTCCAGGTGGCGGATTTCGTCGCCGGGATGACCGACTCCTACGCCGTCGATCTCTACCGCAAGCTGAAGGGCATTGACCTGCCGACCGGCTGAGCGGTCGCTGCCTTCACGTGGCCTCGGTGGAGACCGACTTCTCCAGGCGGCTCGCCACTGCTTCGATCCAGGCGTCCGGGTCGAGGTGACGGTCGAGATTCCAGGGATGTTCGGCAAACAGCGATTCAGCGCTCAATTCCCCGAGGCGTCGGTAGCTTTCAAACTGGGATTCGTCGAACCACTGGTCGGCAGTGCTTTGCTGCGGAAATTCTGGGTGGGCGGCGTGGTAGTGCTGCAAATCTGCCGGTTCGCTGCCGTTCATGAGGGGTTTCAAGTAGACCAGAACTCCGCTGCTCCCATCGGCATAGGCAATGCGAGCGACCGCGTGGCGGCGGCGTTGGGGGTAATCGGCGCGAAGGGGGGCGAGGTCGATGCGGATTTCGGCGTCGAAGTCGATGCGGCACTTGCGCACGGCGTTGCCCAGATCCTCGAAGGCGAAGGGCTCCGGGTCGCAGCCAGCATCACACGCGACGATGAGCCGGCAGCGCCGACGGACCAGTTCGTAAATGCCCAGATTCTCGAAATGACCACCGTCGGAGACGTTGACGAAATCGGCGTCGGCGTCGGCGTGGGCGAAGAGTTCCCGCAGCAGGTACCAGAGTCCCCAGCCGGGGCTCTCCGGCCCGCCGGCGCGGCGGCCGGGGTTGGGCAGCCAGCGGCCGAGGCGGACGTTGAAGAAGGTCATGATGAAGGCGAGGGCCGGCGCGGTGTGGTAGCCCTGGTTGGGATTGGCGGCGGCGCCCGAGGCGGCGACGGCGGTGCCCAGGTAGGGGCTGCGCCCGTTGAGGTAGGTGGCGGTGGGAGCGCTGCCGCAAACCTCACGGTCGCCGCAATGAGCCGGCGAGAAGACGAAGGATGCCGCGCCGCGCTCCTGCCAGGCGAGATTGCGGTTGGCGCTCAGGTTGAGGGCGCAGTTGAGCAGATGCACCGGGCGCTGGGCCGCCAGTTCGGCGAGGGAGACATCGTCGGCGAGATCGAAATCGGTGAAGGGGTCTGGCCGGCGATTGGGATTGGAGGCGCCCAGGTAACAGCGGGTGAGGCGGTTGCGGTAGAACTGGTGCATGGAGAAGAGGTTGATGTCCACCCGCCGGGCGAAGAGCAGGGCAAGCAGCAGGACGGCCAGGAAGGCAGCGGGGATCAGCCAGGGGGCCTGGCGGACGAGGAATTGCCTCTCGGCCGCGACGCGCTCGACATGGCCGGAGAAACGTTCCCACTCGCCGCAGTCGGCGGCCAGGGTGAGAGCATCCGGGCGTTCTTCCGTCGCGCAGGCGGTGGGTGGAGGCGGCAGCTGGTCGCCGTGGAAGCCGGAGAATTGCACGATTCCCTTGTGGGCTCCCGCCGCCAGCAGGAAGAGCAAGCCGACGATGAAGACGTAGGGACTCGCCTGGGCGAGCAGTTCCCGCCAGCGGCTGACCGGGCCGGCGGCGGCTCCTTCGCCGCTCGTCTTGTCGCCGCGCGCCAGCCAGATGCCGGCGCCTGAGGCACTCGCCCAGGCGACGCCGCCGGTGAGCGTCCAGTCCCTCAGATAGGCGAGGATGGCGGCGCCGTAGAGGGCGGCGCCGAACAGCAGGGACCAGGCCAGGGCGAGGGCCAGGCAGAGGCCGCCGGCGCGGCCCAGCCATTCCCGCATCGACTCGCGGAACTGGCGCTTGCCCATGCCGATGTGGATGGCGCTGGCGACACAGAGCAGAAGAAGGATGACTGGCCCGCCGAAGGCCAGGGTAAAGAGAGGTCCGCCGCCAAAGGCGGTGACGCTGCTGCGGTAGGCGGCGAGGAGGGCTGCGAAGGCCAGGCCGGCGACCAGGGTGGCGGCGACGAACCAGAGGCGTCCCTCGCTGCGGCCGCGGTGATCCTGCGGGCGCCGGACGTCCTCGGCCGGCGCCGCACGCCAGAAGAGCAGGCAGGCCAGCGTCCAGGCGAGGAGGTAGCTGAGGGTCGGCGTCAGGTCGAAGCCGGCGAAGGACACCCACTCCGTTTCCGCGCCGGGAAAGAGCCCGGCGATCAGGCTCCCGGCCAGCAGGCCGCAGACCGCGGCGGCCCAGGCCCAGCGACGCTGACGGGGCTTTTCGTCGCGCAGGTCGATGCGGCGCAGGCTCAGCACCACCCCGGCGGCGCCCGCGAAGAGAAGCAGAAAGGCGAGCAGGGCCGGCAGGGCGGGGGAAGTCGGCGCCCCGCGGGCGATCCCCTCTTCGATAAGCAGCGGCACGAGGAGCGCCGACAGCAGGCAGGCAATAAGGAGAATTTGGTTGAGGAGGAGGTTGCGGACCAGGTTGGCCACCGCCGCGAGGGTGTCGGTGCTGAAGACGCCGTAGCGGGGGGTGAGGTAATTGCTGTAACGGCGCAGATGGGCGATGGGGCCGGTGAGATCCTCGGCCCGCAGGTCGCTGGAAATCCTCCCGCTGCGTCGCAGCACGGCCGATAGCCAGGCCCCGGCGTAACCGCCGCCGGAGACCGTGGAGAGGTAATCGACGCGCCCGAGAAGACGGTGAGCGACGAGGCTCTGGATAAACCCCAGGTTGAAGGTGGCACTGCGAATGCCGCCGCCGGAAAAGGCCAGTCCGAACAGGGCCCGCGGCTTCTTCCCCTGGCGAGATCCGCGCAGGGGGGCTTCCTCGCTTTCCACGTTCCAGGAATCGTTGGTCACGCTGCACCTCCTCGGGATCCGATAGCGTCATACCATGGTGGCATCGCCGGGGAGGCAAGGCAAGGGCGCCGGGCGGCGGCGCAGGGGGCTGCTACAGAACTACCTGGGCGCCAAGCTCCACCACCCGGTTGGAGGGAATGCGGAAGAAGGCGGTGGCGCTGCCCGCGTTGCGGAAGAGCGAAACAAAGACGAGTTCGCGCCAATAGGCCATTTCCGAACCCAGGCGGGGAATGAGCGTCTCGCGGCCGAGGAAGTAGGAGGTCTCCATCGGTTCGCAGCGCAGCCCGGCTTCACCCGCTGCGGCGAGCGCTGCGGGGATGTCGGGCTGGTCCATGAAGCCGTAGTGGACGCGGCATTGCCAGAAGTCGCCGCCCAGGGCGTGCACCTCGACGCGGTCGATGTCGGGCACCCGGGGCACTTCGAAGACCTGCACGCTGAGAATGACGATCCGCTCGTGCAGGCACTTGTAGTGCTTCAGGCTGTGCAGCAAGGCGTGGGGAACGCGCTCCGGTTCCGGGGTGAGAAAGACTGCGGTGCCAGGCGTGCGAGGGACGCCGGCGGCGGCCAGTTCGGCGATGAAGGCGCGCAGGGGCAGGGCATCCGTTGTCAGGCGACGACTGAGAAGTTCCCGCCCCTGCTTCCAGGTGGTGAGGAGCAGGAACACCACGAGACCAAAGACAATCGGGAACCAGCCGCCATCGGGAATCTTCACCGAATTGGCAAGAAAGAAGGCGAGATCGATGACGATGAAGGGAAGGGCGCCCAGGACGGCGCGCCAGGGATGCCAGCGCCAGAGCCGCACCGCGACCGCGATGGCGAGCAGGTTGGTGATGAACATGGTGCCGGTGACCGCGATGCCGTAGGCGGCGGCGAGATTGGACGAGGTCTGAAAGCCGATCACCAGAGCAATGATGGCGGCGAGGAGCAGCCAATTCATCGCGGGCAGGTAGATCTGGCCAATCTCGCGCTCCGAGGTGTGCTGCACTTCGAAGCGCGGGCTGTAGCCAAGTTGCATCGCCTGGCGGGTGATGGAGAAGGCACCGGAAATCACCGCCTGTGACGCGATGACCGTTGCTGCACCGGCGAGCAGTACCAGGGGGTAGCGGGCCCACTCCGGGGCCAGGAGGTAGAAGGGATTGGTCACCGCACCTGGATCGGCGAGAAGCAGGGCGCCTTGGCCGAAGTAGTTGAGTGTGAGGGCGGGCAGCACGCAACCGATCCACGCGACCCGGATGGGGCGCGCGCCGAAGTGGCCCATATCGGCATAGAGCGCTTCGGCGCCGGTGATGCAGAGCACGACCGCGCCCAGGGAAAAGAAGCCGAGCCCGGGATGGGCGGCGAGAAAGGCCGCGCCGTGGCGTGGGTCGACCGCAGCGAGGACGCTCGGCTGCGAGGCGATACCCAGAATGCCGAGGGTGGCGAGCACGGCGAACCAGACGACCATCACCGGCCCGAAGAACGCTCCAACCTTGGCAGTTCCGCGTCGTTGGAAAGCGAAGAGGCCGACCAGAATGGCGATGGTGATGGGCAGCACGTAGGGGGTGAAGACCGGCGTGATGACTTCCAGTCCTTCGACGGCGGAAAGCACCGAGATGGCCGGAGTGATGACGCCGTCACCATAGAAGAGAGCAGCGCCGAAGAGGCCGAGGGCGACGAGCAGTTTCTGGCGGCGGGAATTCGGGTCGCCCTTCTGGAGCGCCAGGGTCATCAGCGCCATGATGCCGCCCTCGCCGCGATTGTCGGCGCGCAGAATGAAGCTCACGTATTTCAGGGTGACTACCGTGAGGAGCGACCAGAGGAAGAGGGAGAGAATGCCGAGGACGTTTTCCGGGGTGATCGGCACCGGATGATGGGCGCTGCCGAAAACTTCCTTGATGGCGTAGAGCGGGCTGGTGCCGATGTCGCCATAGACGACTCCGAGGGCGGCGAGGGTGAGGGCGGCAAGCCGCCCGCGGGGGGTGGGAGTGGGGTCCATAGGGGCGCTGATCAGGGTTGGAAGCGGTAACCGACGCCGGTCTCGGTGAGCAGGTGGCGGGGTTGTGCGGGGTCGTCTTCGAGCTTCTGGCGCAGGTGGCCGACGTAGACCCGCAGGTAATGGGTGCTCTCGATGTAGGCAGGCCCCCATACTTCCCGCAGGAGCTGGCGTTGCGTGATGACCTTGCCGGTATGGGCCAGCAGGACGCAAAGCAGGCGATATTCGAGGGGAGTCAGACGGACCGCTTCCCCGGAGCGCGTGACGCTGCGGCGGGACTGGTCGACGATCACGCTGCCGAACTGGAAGATAGGCGAGGCGGCGTCTCCTGTCCTGGCCTGGCGGCGCAGCAGCGCGCGGGTGCGCGCCATGAGTTCGCCGATGCCGAAGGGCTTGGTGAGGTAGTCGTCGGCGCCGTGGTCGAGGGCGGCGATCTTGTCGTCCTCGCCGGAGCGGGCGGAGAGGACGAGAATGGGCATGTCGGACCAGCCGCGCAGGTCGGTGATGAATTCCAGCCCGCTGCGATCGGGCAGTCCGAGATCGAGAATGACCAGATCGGCCTTGCGGGTGGCGGTCTCTGCCAGGCCGCGATCGCAGCGTTCGGCCTCGAAGACCTGGCAGCCTTCGTCTTCCAGCGCGCGGCGGACGAAGCGGCGAATCTGCGCTTCATCCTCGACGACGACGATCCGCGGTGCGAGTGCGCTCATGCGCTCGCCTCAGGCAGGGATTCTTCCTCCACGGTGGGAGGCGTGTCCGCCGGCAGCGTAAAGCACACCCTGGCCCCTTCACTTGCCCGGTCGATGGCGATGCTGCCCCCATGGGCGTCGACAATGGCGCGACAGATCGAAAGCCCGAGGCCGACCCCAGGCCGGGGAGATTCGCTATCGCCGCGCAGGAAGGGGAGGAAGGGATCGGCGAGATTCGCCGCGAAACCCGGGCCCTGGTCCGTGACGCAGACGCTGACGCGGCCGTCGGCGAGGCGCGCGGCGATGGTGATGGGGCTGCCGGACGGCGCGTATTTGGCGGCGTTTTCCAGCAGATTGCCGAGGACGCGCTCGATGAGGACGGCGTCGAAGCGCAGCAACGGCAGATCGGGCGGCAGTTCGGTCCGCACGGGATGGCGCTCCAGGGCGCTACCCAGGAGCTTGATGGCGGCACCGACGATTTCTTCGAGGGATTGCCAGTCCGAGCGGAGTTGGACGCGGCCAGATTGCAGGCGAGCCATGTCGAGCAAATTCTCCACCATGCCGGCCACGCGGCGGGCCTGGTCACGCAGGGCAGAAGCGCTCTCGCGCAGGTGGGCATCCGGTTCCGGGCGCTGGTGGGCGAGGGCGTCCGCCATTCCAACGAGGGCCGTGATGGGCGTGCGCAGGTCATGGGAGAGTGCCGACAACACCGCGCTGCGGAAGCGTTCGCCGGCGGCCTCGATGCGCGAAGATTGGGCCATCTCGACGTAATGAACGCGCTCCAGGGCGATTGCCACCAGTGACGCCAGGGTTTCAAGGAGTGGGCGGTGCTGCCGCAAATTATCCTGCCCCGGCTTTCCAGGGGCGATCACGGCGACTCCGCGAATCCGGGTCGGTGCCTGCAGAGGAAGGTAGGCTGTCGCGTAACCGTCCGCTGCGAGGCTGTCGCACTCGGCGATGCTCGCCGAAGCGTAGGCCATGGCCACCAGATGATCCTCGACGGCGAAGGGGGGATGTTCCGGGTGGGGATGCAGTTGTCCATCGGCATCAGGCAGCAGCAAGGCGATCTGTGCGTCCAGCACGCCGGCGGCGAAGCGGCGGGTGATGTCGATCACCTCCGCCTGGGTCGGCGCGCCGGCCAGTTCGCGGGCCATTTCGTAAAGCGCACGGGTGCGGGCCTCCCGTTCCACGGCCTCGGCCGCCTGCTGGGCAAGTCGGGCAGCCATCTCGGCGGTAAGGAGCGCCGCCATCAGCATGACGGCGAAGGTGACGAGATATTGGGCGTCGTGCACCGTCATCGAGAAGCGGGGCGGCACGAAGAAGAAGTCGAAGGCGCCAACCGCCAGGAAGGCCGAGAGAAGCGCGGGACCCCGCCCGAGGTGCGCGGCGAGTCCGAGCACCGCCATGAGGAAAAGCATGACGATGTTGGCGAGGTCGAAACGCCCGAGAAGGGGAGTGGCGGCCAGCGTGACCGCGGCAATCGCGGCGACGGCGATTCCATATCGCTGCCAGGCCGGCCGGTGCGCGACGCTGACGGGGTTTGCGGCAACGGGCATGTTCCAGCTTCCGAGAAAGCTCCGATGGCGTCAGGCTACGCCTCCGGAGATCAATTTCCCGGCAATTGTTGCAGCGCGAAAATAAAAAAGGTGTAAAGAAACCGCCCCGGCGGGGTCAGCCTTCCATGTCTTCCGAGAACTGGATCTGGATGCGTGCGACCTCTTCCGCCTCGGCCACCAGAGCGGCGACACAATCCTTGTCGAGAAGGTCGCCGGCCATGCGCTCCAGGGTGGCGAAGGCCTCCTCGTTGCTCCAGGCGTCCTTGTAGGGGCGCTTGCTGGTGAGGGCGTCGAAGACGTCTGCCACGGCGGCGATGCGGGCTTCCAGGGGAATCGCCGCGCCGGCGAGGCCGCTGGGATAACCCTTGCCGTTCATGGTTTCGTGATGGTGCAGGGCGATGTTGCGCAGAATATCCACCTGGGGCATCTGCGTCAGGCCGAAGTGCTCAAGCAGGGCGTCGATCATGGCGGCGCCGTCCTCGGGGTGCTTCTTGATCACCGCGAGTTCTTCCGGCGTCAGCTTGCCGGGTTTGAGCAGAATGTTGTCGGGGACGGCGATCTTGCCGATGTCGTGGAGCGGAGAGAAAAGGAAAATGTGTTCGATGGTGGCGTCGTCCAGCCCGTACTTGGGGGCCAGCACGCGGGCAATGAGGCGGCTGTAGTGGGCCATCCGGTCCAGGTGGGCACCGGTTTCGAAATCCCGGTGCTGCGCCAGCGTGGAAGCGCCGCGCACGCTGGCCACCAGGGCGCGGGAGGCGGACAGATGGTCGGTCAGGGTCAGGGCCAGCAGATGGGCGACGGTGTCGAGATAGGCGAGCACCCGTTCGTCGAAGAGATGGCGCTCATAGGCGTTGAAGAACAGAAAGCCGATGAAGCCGCCGTGGCGGAAGACCGGCAGGGTGTAGCTGGAACCGTAGCCCTGCTGGCGAATGCGCTCGGCATGGGTGCGTTCGCTGGTGAGCAGGTCGATGTCGTTGACCACCCGCGGGCGGCGGCGGCCGACGATTTCGGCCAGGGTGGCGCTGTCGGCCAGGCGGGCCTGATAGTGGGAGAGCGGATCGTCGCCCAGGCTGGAATGGGCAAAGGTGCTGAGGAGGTCGGTCTGGGCGTCGTGGAGGACGACGGCGACGCGGGCGATTTCGGGCACCTGGCGGCGCAGATAGTGGTGGAGATAGACCAGTTTGTCCTGGAAGGGGCTGGCGCTGCCGAGAATGTCGAAGGGATTGCGGTGATCGAACCACCCTTCGCCGCCCGGAGCATGATCGGCCCGATCATTTTGCAACATGGTCTTTCCCCCACACCTGCTATGGTCTTTTGTAACGGATTGTAAGGGATTCCTTCTGGAAATGATCATGATTTTTCGGTATCCCTGATCCAATCCCGGGTAAACCCGGAAACTTTTTACGGCCCTTGCTTTTGCCGAAAGACTGTATAAAAATACAGACACCGGCCAACGCGGAGACATCATGGAAAAGCTTACCCCAAGGCAGCAGGAAATACTCGATTTCATCCGTGACACCCGGGAATCCCGCGGTGCCCCGCCCACCCGGGCGGAAATTGCCCAGGCCTTCGGTTTTGCTTCCGCCAACGCGGCGGAGGACCATCTCAAGGCTTTGGCCAAAAAGGGGGCCATCGTCCTTGAACCCGGTTCGGCGCGCGGCATCCGCCTGGTAGAGCAACTCGGCCTTCCCCTGGTGGGTCTGGTGGCCGCCGGCTCCCCTATCCTGGCAGTGGAGAACATCCAGGGCCGCTACGCCCTCGATGCCCATCTCTTCTCGCCGCGGGCCGACTTTCTCCTCAAGGTGCGCGGCCTGTCGATGATCGACGCCGGCATCCTGGACGGCGACCTGCTCGCCGTGCACCGCACCCGGGAGGCTCGGGACGGCCAGATCGTCATCGCCCGTGTCGCCGACGACGTCACCGTCAAGCGCCTGAAGCGTCGCAACGGCTTCGTCGAACTGATCGCCGAGAATCCCGATTTCGAGCCCATCGTGGTCGACCCCGGGCGGGTCGATTTCGCCATCGAGGGCATTGCCGTCGGCCTCATTCGCGGCAACCTCATCAGCCTGTCATGAGCCCGGCCCCCCACGCCGCCGCGGCGGGGCTGGGGGCCATCCTCGAACGGGGCGATGTCTGGCGGGGCGATGCCCTGGCTCGTCCGCTCCAGCCCGGTATCGCCAGCGGCCATCCCCGCCTCGACGCCGAACTCCCCGGCGGCGGCTGGCCCCGCGGCGAACTGACCGAACTCCTCTGCGATTTCCCCGGCAGCGGCGAACTCAGCCTGTTGCTGCCCGCCCTGGCGGCGCTTTCCGCGCAAGGGGGCTGGCTTGCCCTGGTGGCGCCCCCCTGGCAGCCTTACGCGCCCGCCTGGGCCGCCGCCGGCCTCGCCCTGGAGCGTCTGGTGGTCGTGCGGGCCGGGCGGGAGGCCGCTTGGTGTTGCGAGCAGTTGCTGCTCTCTGGCGGTTTTGCCGGCGTCCTCGCCTGGCCGGGGCGGGATCCCGATGCCCGCGCCCTGCGCCGTCTCCAGGTGGCGGCCCAGGGGCGGCCGGCCCTCGCCCTTCTCTGGCGGCCGGGCGCCGTTGCCACCCTTCCGTCGCCTGCTCCCCTTCGGCTCGCCCTGGGGCCGGCCCCCGCCGGTTTGTCCGTGCGCATCCTCAAGCGCCGCGGCCGCCCGGCCGGGCCGGCCCTGACCCTCGATCTGCCTCGCCCCGGAAGGCAGAGCCATGCTCTGGTTCGCGCTCCACTTCCCCTTCCTGCCCCTCGAAGCCCTGGCCCTCGGGTCGTCGCCTGAGGCGGCGGGGGGGCGGGCGGAACATTCGGCCGCCGCCTCCCCCGGGAAGGGCGCTGCGCAATCCGGCGGGCCGATTCCGGCCGCCATCGTCATCCGCGGGCGCATCCAGTTCGCCGATTGCGCAGCGCTGGCAGTCGGCGTTCGGCCCGGGCAGCGGCTGTCCAGCGCCCTCGGGCTCTACCCCGGCCTTTCCGTCCACGAGCGGGACGAGCCGCGGGAAGGGGCGGCTCTGGCTGCTCTGGCCTGCTGGGCCGGCCGTTTCACACCTCGCGTCAGCCTGTCTCCTCCCGCCACCCTGTTGCTGGAAATCGGCGGCTGTCTGCGCCTTTTCGGCGGCGTCGAAAACCTCGTCGCCACTGCCCTGGCGGGCACCCGGGAGCAGGGCTACACGAGCGCCTGGGCCGTGGCACCCACCCCCCTCGGCGCCACCTGGCTCGCCTGGGGCGGAGACGCCGCCTTTCATGGCGAGGAGCCGGATTGGGGCAGTGCCCTGGCCGCCTTGCCCTGCGCCGTTCCCGCCTGGCCGGCAGAAGTGCGGCAGCGGCTCGCCGCCTTCGGTGCGGCCAGCCTGGGCGATCTGCGCCGGCTGCCCGCCGCCGCGCTGCGCCGCCGCATCGGCAGCCTCCCGGTGGATGAACTCCTGCGCGCCTGGGGGGAGGTCGTCGACCCCCGGCCCGCCTTCGTCTTTCCCGAACATTTCACCCTGCGCCTGGAACTGCCGGCCCGGGTCGAGCGGGCCGAAGCCCTTGCCTTCGCCGCCCGCCGCCTCTTCGCCGCCCTGGCCGGCTGGCTCGATGCGCGTCAGCGTCTGCTCCGCAGTTGCCGCCTGGGCCTCATCCACGACGATGCTTCCTCGACGCCCTTGTCCCTGCGTCTGGCCGAGCCGACCGCCGACGAAGGCCGCCTCGACCGCCTGCTGCGCGAGCGTCTTGCCCGTCTCGAACTGCGCGCCCCGGTGGAAGCCCTTGATCTGGAAGCCGACGATTGCATTCCCCGCCCGGGCGTCAGCGCCGACCTCTTTGCGCGGCCTTCGCCCGGGGAGGGCGTTCTCGCCTGCCTGGAGCGTCTGCAGGGGCGCCTGGGGGAGGCCGCGGTGTGTCGCCTGGAGCAGCGGCCCGACTACCGTCCCGAGTGCGCCGGGCGGGAATTGCCTCCCGGGGCGCCTGCGGGGGCGGTCGTCTCCCTGTCCGGAGCGCGTCCCCTGTGGCTCCTGCCCCGGCCGGCCAGTCTCGGGGAGCGGGAAGGACGCCCCCGTTGGCACGGTCCCCTGAGTCTCATCGGGGTGCCGGAACGGCTGGAAAGCGGCTGGTGGGATTCGGACGAGGCCGGGGCGACGGGTGACGTGCGCCGCGACTATTTCATCGCCCGCAACCCTCAGGGGCAGTGGGTCTGGGTATTTCGGGACGGGGAAGGGTGGTTCCTGCAGGGGCTGTTCGGTTGAACCTCCGGATCACCCCCAGGGTCGCCGCGTTTCCGGCCCTCCAAGGGGGTGGCCGGGCCCCCGGGTTTAGAGTTTGCTCGCGATTTGTCGGGCGGCCTTGCTGGTCGCTTCGTCGACGCCGGCGCCCGGGCTCCAGACCTGGAGCTGGATGATGTGGGAACCCTTGAGCGCCTTCAGCGTGAGCACATAGCCGTTGCCCAGACGCTTCTGGTCGAGGAAGGCGCTCTCGCCGATTCCGGAGAGGGGGGTCATCCTTCCGCCGACGCTGCTCGCCTTGGCCACCATGCGCGCCATTTCGTTGCTCTTGTCGTAGAAGGCGCGGGCGTCCGCAGCGGCGGGCATGCTGCGGACGGTGAGCTGGACGCCGCTTTCCGGCGGATCCTCCGACGTCGCGAATTGGAAATCCCGCGGGAACCAGCCGCACACCGAGGTCTGCGCCTGGGCATTGCGGGGATTGGGGCGCGCCCCGGAGCGGTAATTTTCCGGCAGGGGGCTGCCGACGATCCTGGCGGCGTCCTCGGAGGTCAAGAGGGCACAGGCATCGGCCGCCAGGGCGCCGACGGGGGCGGCGAGGCAGGCGGCCAGCGACAGCGCGGCGCGGAAGAGGGGAGACTTCATGGCAGGGGCCTCCTGGCGGTTGAGGGCGGCCACGGACGGCGGGCCGGATGCCGATATTCTACGGAGCAAATGGGGAGCTTGGGAGCCAAGGGAAGGCGGCGGCGGGGCAGGGGGGTACCGGAGCGGCAGGCGGGGTGAGGGGAAACGCTTGTGGCACGGGAGCGTCTGGGATATAACTGTGTTTATGATCAGTTATCGGCGGCGCCGACCTCACGGTCCTTCACGCCGCCGCTCTGCCCATGCCGTTCCCTGCCTACGCCGAACTCCATTGCTGCTCCAATTTCAGCTTCCTGCGCGGGGCTTCGCATCCCCACGAACTGGTGGCGCGGGCGCTGGAGCAGGGCTACGCCGCCCTGGCGCTCACCGACGAGTGTTCCCTCGCCGGCGTGGTGCGCGGCCACCTGGCGGCCAGGGCGGCGGGGCTGCCCTTCATCGTCGGTAGCGAATTCGTCCTCGCCGACGGCCTCAAACTGGTGCTCCTGGCCTGCAACCGGGCGGGCTACGGCAACCTCGCGGCCCTCGTCACCCTGGGCCGGCGGCGGGCCGGGAAGGGCAGCTACCACCTCACTCGCGGCGACCTGGATAGCCTCGCCCCCAGCGGTGCCGTGCCCGACTGCCTGGCCCTCTGGATACCTCCGCCCGAGCCGCTCCCCGAGGACGGCCGCTGGCTGGCGGAGCGCTTTCCCGGCCGCGCCTGGATCGCCGTCGAACTCCACGCCGGGCCGGACGACGGCGCCAAGCTGGAAACCCTGCAGGCCCTGGGCCACGCCAGCGGCCTGCCCCTGGCGGCGGCGGGGGACGTGCACATGCATGGGCGTGCGCGGCGGCCGCTGCAGGACGTGCTCACCGCGCTGCGCCTCAAGACCACGGTGTTCGAGGCGGGCTATGCCCTCTTTCCCAACGGCGAGCGGCATTTGCGCTCCCGGCTGCGGCTTTCCCGCCTTTACCCGCCGGAACTGCTGGCCGAGACCCTGACCATCGCCGGGCGCTGCCATTTTTCCCTGGACGAATTGCGCTACGAGTATCCGGAGGAGATCGTCCCCGCCGGCGAAACCCCCGCCTCCTGGCTGCGGGCCGAGACCGAGCGGGGCCTTGCCCGGCGCTACCCGGCCGGCACGCCACCGGCCGTGCGGGAGCGCGTCGAGCACGAACTGGCCCTCATCGCCGAGATGGCCTACGAGGCCTATTTCCTCACCGTCCATGACATCGTCGGCTTCGCCCGCGGCCAGGGCATCCTCTGCCAGGGCCGCGGCTCGGCGGCCAACTCGGCGGTGTGCTACGCCCTAGGCGTCACCGAGGTGGACCCGGCCCGTTCGTCACTCCTCTTCGAGCGCTTCATCTCCAAGGAGCGGGGCGAGCCGCCGGACATCGACGTGGATTTCGAGCACGAGCGGCGGGAGGAGGTGATCCAGTACATCTACGGCAAGTACGGCCGCGAGCGGGCGGCCCTGGCGGCGGCGCTGATCACCTACCGCAGCAAGGGAGCGCTGCGGGATGCCGGCCGCGCCCTGGGCTTCGGCATCGCCCAGATCGACGCCCTCACCGCCTCGCTGGCCTGGTGGGACAAGCGCGAGCAACTGCCCGAGCGTTTCGCCGAACAGGGTCTGGACCCGGCCTCGCCCCGGGTGGCGAAATGGCTGGCCATTGCCGAGGCTCTGCGCGGCTTCCCCCGCCACCTTACCCAGCACGTGGGGGGCTTCGTCATCTCCCGCGGGCCGCTGGCCCGGCTGGTACCCGTCGAGAACGCCGCCATGGCCGAGCGGAGCGTCATCCAGTGGGACAAGGACGACCTCGACGCCCTCGGCCTCCTGAAGGTGGATATCCTGGCCCTGGGCATGCTCTCCGCCATCCGCCGCACCCTGGATCTCGTCGCCGCGCGGCGGGGCCGGCCCTTCGGCCTGGCCGACATCCCCGCCGAAGCCCCGGCCGTCTATGCCATGCTCGGCAAGGCCGACAGCATGGGCGTCTTCCAGGTGGAATCCCGGGCCCAGATGGCCATGCTGCCGCGCCTGAAGCCACGCAATTTCTACGATCTGGTGATCGAGGTCTCCCTGGTGCGACCCGGCCCCATCCAGGGCGGCATGGTGCATCCCTACCTCCGGCGGCGGGCGGGGGAAGAGCCGGTGGAGGCGGTCTCGCCGGCGGTGGATGCGGTGCTCGAACGCACCCTGGGCGTGCCCATTTTCCAGGAGCAGGTCATGCAGCTGGCCGTGGTGGCGGCCAATTTCACCCCCGGCGAAGCCGACCAGTTGCGCCGCTCCATGGCCGCCTGGCGCCGGAAGGGCGGGCTGCAGCCCTTCGAGGAGAAGCTGCTCGCCGGCATGGCCGCCAACGGCCTGCCGGAGAGCTTTGCCCGGCGCATCATCGCGCAGATCCAGGGCTTCGGCGAATACGGCTTTCCCGAATCCCACGCGGCGAGCTTCGCCCTCCTCGTCTACGCCTCGGCCTGGCTCAAGCGCTTTGAACCGGCGGCCTTTCTCTGCGGGCTCCTCAACAGCCAGCCCATGGGCTTCTACTCCCCCTCGCAATTGGTGCAGGACGCCCGCCGCCACGGCGTGACCGTGCGGCCGGTGGACGTGGCCGCCAGCGCTTGGGACAGCCTGCCGGAAGCCGACGGCGGCGTGCGCCTCGGGCTACGGGAAATCGTCGGCTTCGCCCGGGGCGCGGCACGGCGCATGGCCGCCGCCCGGGCGCTGCGCCCCTTCTCCGACGTGGACGATCTTGCCGCCCGGGCAGACCTGAATCGTCGCGACCTCGACCTCCTGGCCGCCGCCGACGCCCTGGCGGGCCTCGCCGGGCACCGCCGGCAGGCGGCCTGGGCGGCCAGTGCCGTCGTGATCCAGGGCGATCTCTTCGACGGCCTTCCCCCGCGGGGCGAGGCGGCTGCCGACCTGCCGGCTCCCAGCGAAGGCGAGAATCTGGTGGCCGATTACCGCAGCCTCGGGCTGACCCTGGGCCGTCATCCCCTCAGCCTCCTGCGCGATCGCCTCGCCGCCCGCCGCTTCCTCACCGCCGGCGAACTGGGAAAGGGCGCCGACCGCCTGCTCGCCCGGGCCGCCGGCATCGTCACCGGCCGCCAACGGCCGGGCACGGCCAGCGGCATCGTTTTCGTCACCCTTGAAGACGAGACCGGCTACACCAACGTGGTGATTCGTCCCGAACTGGTCGAAAAGCAGCGCAAGGAGCTTCTCGGCGCCCGTCTGCTGGGCGTGTATGGCCAACTCGAAGCGAAAAGCGGGGTGGTGCACCTGCTGGCCAGGCGGCTGGTGGATCTCACCGCCTGGCTGGGCCAGCTGGAAACCCGCAGCCGGGATTTTCATTAGCGCCGTTTCGCCAAGCGCCCCTCTCGACCCAGGCGCGCGGGGCCGGAATCGACGCAGACCGGCCGCTTGCCTATGCCTTTCGCGGTATTGACTTGGAATTGCGGCACAGACCAGAATGCCCACGCAATTTCCTGGAATTCATGACCTGCCGTGCCGCACCGGGGAAGCCGGTTCGAGAAGCTCGGGCGGCGCCGCAGCATCGACACTGGGGTGTCCGGTTTCGCAACCGAAGATTGCTACCAAATGAACATCAATTTGCCAGAATCAACCGCCCCACAAGGCTTTCTCGGTGTCCGGTCCGCCAGGATATTGGACACGCTTCCAGGATATTGGCCGAATTCGGCATCGACTTTACGTTAGGGGGTTGTGAAATGGAATCCGCCGTCATTTCTAGTCTCATCGTCGCGTTCGTAACCGGGATAACGTTTCTCGCATACAAACACCCGATTGCGTTTAAGCGGCTGTATTTCCCAATCTTTGGGGTTCTCCTGTTAATCGGCGTTGGCTTCGGCGCATGGAATTCTGCAATCTCCATCACGCTTGCGGCGCTAAAGGACTTCATTCCTCCAGAACAATTCCAAGCCGCAACGCTGAAGGCGCATGCGCTTGACGCTCCGACCTGGTATTCATGGGCATTCATGGGCATGGTCGCCTATCTCGTGTTCTTGCTTTGGTTACCAAACATCATTGAAGATGAAAAAAAAGACAAACCAAAAGACGAATGACATAGCTGTGTACTTAAGCAGCAAGAATATGTCGTTCTTGTTCGGCATAAGCACCCCTAACCCTGCGCTCAACCTCGTTCGCTTCGCTCACTGGACGCCGGCAAGCTGCGCTCGCCGGCGCCGGTTAGCTTCACGTTGGGCGACAAGATGACACTGCGGCGGCTGCATATGCTGAGATTGGTTGTTGCACTACTGCTCTGCATCGGGGCCTCGGTCTGCGCTTCGCGGCAAAATCCGCGAACGGCTGACATGGCCGCGTATGGATGCCTACCGGAACTTGAGGCACACGACCCAACGGATGCCAAACTGGCGGTTGTAGGTGTCTTGAAACGGTTCTTGAGAAACAACCCTAGACACCGCGTTTCTTCACTCGATGACATTGCTGACCATGGAGAGATTTTCCAATGGTGCATACGCGACCTGCGCGAGCTTGAATACCAAAAAAAGTTCAAAGAGGACTATTTCAGGCCGCTAGTCGCTGCCGACACTAATCGAGACGGCAACTCTGACTTGGTGGCCGTTTTGGTGAATGACGGCAAGTTCAACGTAGCCATCTTCCAGGGCGTCGGAAAGGGACGCTTCTCAAAGCCATATTGGCTAATCCGGGACGACCCAGAAATTATTCTTGGAGTTTCGGTTCTGGAAGATGGACTGATCATCCCTCATTACTGCATTGCATGCGACTCAAATCCTCGATTCCGCTGGGTCGGCTCCGGCTATGAAGTCAATGGACATCTGCCCGGCGAACAGGTTTGCGTCGAAGACGAGGCTGTCGCACGTCTAACACCCGATCCGAGCTCCAGGACAACGTGGTACGTTGATAAGAATCAACTAGCGCGTATTGTTCGTGTCGGACCAAGGACCAAAGGCACCAGCACCGAGACGCCTGGATTCCGCTGGTATCAAGTCAAATCTAGCGATAGTCCGACTTCCATAGGGTACGTGCCAAGCAACAAGCTTTTGGAAGGTCCAGGTGAATGTGACTAAGCGAAAGGTGAGATTCTTGTCGCCCAACCCATCGGTGCAGGGGACGCTGCGCGATAAAGCGTCGCGCAGCGTCCCTGACCTTGAACGTTATGCATCTGAATTCAGCACCATCTGAATAGCAAATGACGAATCCACTTTCCAAACTTTCCCTCGACTACTGGTACCACGTCGTTATGGTCGTGAGTGTTGTTGTTTTTTTGTCCGTCGGTTCTGGAGTTCTCAGCGCGTTCCCAACGGCTCCAACAGCAATCATTTCTCTCGGCGCATTTTTCATTGGCCTCGGAGAATGGACAAACCATCCACTTCAGACCGTTCTCGTTCATGGCGGCGTGATGACTAGCCACCCCAGAAGTCCGGAGCCAATTGGTAACGCATTTGACATCCTCGGTTTTTGCCTCGTCGCATTCGGCATTTACCGGCTGTTTTTCTAGGTGTGCCCCGCAGCTAGGGCAATGTGTGTAATTTGGAACAAACTTCCACCCAATTGGCAGCGGCAATTTCCTATGCATAACCCTACGGTCAACCGGACCGCCCAACAGCTGCGCTTCGCTCCGCTGTCGGGTTCGCTCCGCGCTGCGCGCTCCGCCGGCCGGTTACCTCCACGTTCTTCAACATAGAGTGCTCCGCTGGAAAACAGAGGCCAACCGGGAAGAATAGCAAAAGACTGTGTTTTTATACAGCGACGAAAAACTGCTAAAGTGCGGAGCACGGATTGAGCGACGGATAACGAAGTTATTCGCACGCGCAAGCCGAACTCCGCAGGTAAGGCAGACAAAAGCGCCGCATTTTTCCGGCTGTTGCGCCGAATGCACGCTATCGAATGACCCCGCACTCCATGTCGTAGAACCCTTCATTCGAGGGAACACCGCTCGCTCCGCTCACGGCTTCGCCCCTGGCGGGGTGTCCCTCAATTCGGTACGTTGGGTTTCTTACTCTCTCGCCCTGGAGCGTCCATGAAGTACCTAAAGACAATTGTTTGCTTTGCCAATTCCCGGAAGACGGCAGGCCGGTGTCTCGCCGGAAAGGAATGGAATAACAGCACCGTAGGGGCATGGGTTCGCCCGGTCAGCGCCAGATCATCGCACGAGATATCCGAGGAAGAGCGCAGGTACGACAATGGGCGCACCGCTCAGATTCTTGACATCATTTCAATTCCCTGTGAGCGACATCAGCCGGTTTCGCATCAACAGGAGAATCACCTTATCGACCCTGAGTACTACTGGACGAAGAAGGGCCGCTTGTCTTGGAACGATATCCACCAGTTCATTGACAACCCCGTTAATCTTTGGGGACTCGGCGAAGGGAGCTACGCCGGCATCAACAATCGCGTAGCGGTAGGACAGGAGAACGGTACCTCTCTCTATCTCGTTTCCGTTCCGCGTCTCACCCTACTGGTGGGCCGTAAGGCACCAGAGTATCCTGACTCTAAGCGCGCCGTGCGTGGGGAATTTGTGTATCGAAACCAGACCTACCGTATGGACGTTACCGATCCAGTCATCGAGCAGGACTACCTGAACAGGGCCGATGGCTCCTACAATGTTGAACAGCCTGTCCTGTGTGTGTCGCTCGGTGAGCCATACCAAGCATCGGGCGCAACGCAGAGCTACTATTACAAGCTAATTGCTGCCGTCCTTTACCGGGAGCGCTTCGAGTAACGTCCATGCTCTACACGATTGGCCATTCAAATCACGACATTGCTGAGTTCATGCGGTTGTTGCATCTGCATGGCGTTACTGCCCTTGGTGATGTCCGATCACATCCCTACAGCCGCTACGCTCCGCAGTACAGCCGCGATGCTCTGAAGAAATCGATAGCGTCCGCCGGAATGACCTACGTCTTTCTCGGAAAGGAGTTGGGCGCGCGAAGCAGCAATCCAGCCTGCTACAGCCACGGTAAAGTTCAGTACGACCGCTTGGCGCTCGAACCGCTCTTTGCGGAAGGAATTCAGAGAGTCGTACAGGGCATGGAGCGTTACTGTATTGCACTGATGTGCGCCGAAAAGGACCCCATCGACTGTCACCGTGCGTTGTTGGTCACGCGGAAGCTCTCGTCGCTCGGCATTCCGGTTAGCCACATACATGCCGATGGGACGCTAGAGGCTCAAGAGACGATGGAATCGCGCCTACTTCGACTTTGTAGGCTTCCCGAAGGCGACATGTTCAAGGGACGGTCCGAGTTCGTGTCGGAGGCATACGCAATCCAAGGTGACCGAGTTGCGTACCAAGATGAGAGCATGGAGCACGCAGAGCAGGATGCCGCAGCATGAAGATATTCACAATCGGCTTTACTCAGAAGACAGCAGAGCAGTTCTTCTCGAAGCTAAAGCAGCCCGGTCTGCTTCGCGTGGTTGATGCTCGTCTGAACAACGTTTCTCAGTTGGCTGGCTTTACGAAGAAGAACGACCTCAAGTACTTCCTGCGCGAGATTTGCCATATTGACTATATCCACTTGCCAGTGCTTGCGCCTACCAAGGATATTCTCGATGCCTACAAGAAGAATGGTGGCGACTGGCCAACCTACGAGAGACTGTTTCTTGATCTGATGGCGAAACGCAAAGTTGAGTCATCCGTCGATAAGGATGTCATTTCCGGGGGATGTCTGCTTTGTAGTGAGGCAACGCCCGAGCATTGTCACCGTCGCCTAGTTGCCGAGTACTTCCAACGACACTGGGCTGACGTGTGTATTCAGCACCTTTAACAGAAACCCAACGATTAAGGTTAGATCGTGCGCAGCCACGATCTGAACCGGTTGTTGAACAAGCCCGGTTCAGGGTTCCCTGCAAATAGCCTTTTGATTCCCTGCCCG